>JGI26050J44790_1000658_pt1 | contig 11467 bp, 6 predicted proteins | sample HigsolmetaGSP12D_FD_44790 | JGI IMG/M metagenome (IMG submission 44790) | reverse complement strand
CGCGAACGGCCCGGCCCGCTCCCGCCGGCGAACCGCCGCCGAAATCTTCAGCCGAGCCGGCGGCCTGCGGCTCCGGCGGCGGCGCAACACCCGCTTCGGCCAGCACAGGGCCCGGCGGCTGATACGGCCAGCCGGCCGCTGCATCCGGCACGTCATCCGTCCGCGCATCCTCATCCCGTAAGCGTTCCCAATTACCGAACTCCCGACATCCGAACTCCCGGGCCGCCGCCGCTTCCCGCTCCTCCCTGCGCCAGACGGTGACGGCGGAATCCCCGCGGGCCAATCGCTCGGCGATTTTCCCGGTTTCGTCGTCCGAGCGGTCCAGCAGGACCGTGATCGCGACTTCGGTGCCGGTTCTCCGCGACCAAAAGCGCAGCGCCCGGATATACCACTCGATCTGGCGCTCATGGTTGCCGGCCACGAGCACGTACCGGCGCCGCCTGCCGCCACCGGACCGGCGGACGGCCCAATGCGCGAGCGCCGTCACCGCGGCGTAACTGCCGAAAATCCACGCCAATTCTGGGATCACGGCGGCTCCCCTCCCTTATGTGTCGGCTGAGTCTGACTTGTTGCAATATATGCCCGAAGGGGGAGAGCGGTTACGGCTGACCAGGGGCGCCAACGTCAAAAAGCGGCTCTCCGGCAGAACCGGAGAACCGCGCTTACATTATTCACCACCCGTATATTGGAATTTTCGTTACAGCGTGACCCAGCCGTACTTGATGGAATTGATCACCGCCTGCGTGCGATCGTCGACTTCCATTTTCTGCAGAATGCTGCTGACGTGGTTTTTGACCGTTTTCTCGCTGATAAACAGATGCTCCCCGATCGACTTGTTGCTTTTCCCCTCGGCCATCAGACGCAGCACTTCCGCTTCGCGCCGGGTGAGCGGATTGTTGCCGTGCGGCACCAGCTTGGCCACCGTTTCCCGGCTGGCCGCAGCGCCCGACGTCGCGCCGATCTCGTCGAGATACGTCATCCGCCGCAGCTGATTGATCAGCTTGCCCGTCACTTTCGGGTGAATATAGGCATGGCCTATCGCCACCGTCCGGATAGCGCCCACGAGCGATTCCGCTTCCATGTCCTTCAGCAAGTAACCGGTTGCGCCTTTGCGCAGCGTTTCGAACACGTAGCTCTCGTCGTCGTGAATCGACAGGATGATGACCTTGATGTCCGGAAAAATGTCGCGCAGCCGCTCCGTCGCCACCACTCCGTTCTCCACGGGCATATTGATGTCGAGGAGCACGACGTCAGGCTTGTTGCGGTTGCAGAATTCCAGCACCTGAATCCCGTCGCCGCACTCGCCGATGACCTCCATGTCTTTTTCCATGTTCAAAATCCGCTTCAAACCTTCCCGGAAAAGCTGGTGGTCATCGGCCAAAAGCACTTTGATCTTGCGGTCCGACACTCTTGTCTCCATCCCAACTAGACTCCTTTCTCCGCTATCGTTGGATTAGCCGTGGTTCGCGTCGGTCTTGATCGGAACATGGATCGCGATCGTCGTCCCTTCTCCGATGACGGATTGGAACGCGATCGTTCCCTGCAGCAGTTCGACCCGCTCCTTCATGCCGATCAAGCCGTACTGCGATTGAACGCCGGCCCGGGACTCCACCAGATCAACGTGGAAGCCGACGCCGTTGTCCCGGATCTTCAGGTTCACCGCGTCCTCTTCGAAGGCGATCTCCAGCGCCACGTAGGTCGGCTCGGCATGCTTGTGCGCGTTGTTGAACGCTTCCTGCACGAGCCGGAACATGGCCGCTTCCATCGCCGAAGGAAGGCGCCGCTCCTTGCCCGAAGCTTCGAACACGGCGCGGATCTTGGTCCGCTCCTCGAAATCGTGCACGAACTTGCGCAGCGTCGGAACGAGTCCCAGATCGTCCAAGGCCATCGGCCTGAGGTTGAAAATCACTTTGCGGATCTCTTCCAGGCCCAGCCGGATCTGCTGTTTCAGGTCGATCAGCTCGGCGCGCACGATTTCGAGTTCCTGCGTCCCGAGCATCCGCTCGGCGATTTCCGCCCGCAGCACCAGGTTGGCCAGCGACTGGGCGGGACCGTCGTGAATCTCGCGGGCGATGCGCCGGCGCTCGTCCTCCTGGGCAAGAATGATCTTCAGGCCGACGAGCTGCCGGTTCTTGGCGGATTCCAGGATTCGGGTCACCTGGCTCAGATCGCCGGACAGGTAGTCGAGCACCACGTTCATCTGCGAGCCGATCGTTTCGGCCTTCTCAATGGATTTTTCGACATTTCTGACTCGATTTTGAAGTTCGTCGCGGCGGGATTTCAAATAATTTTCTTTCTCCCGGTACACCATCAGCTCGAGCTGGATCTGCGTCGCCTTCTCGTAGGCGGCTTTGATGTCTTTCTCGGTGTAGCGGACGAAATCGCGGCTCACTTCGGTCAGGCGCATGCGGGCCAGCCGGTAGTTGCGCTCCAGCTTGTCCACCTGCTCGATCGTCTCGGACGTATCGCTCAGCACCTTGTCCAATTCCTGGTTGAGAGACATCAGTTCCTGGCGGGCGGATTCGCAAATGTCGAAAATCTGCTTCTTGCTGTCTTCCATGACGCGAACGGCGTTCTGGATCACGCGATCGATCTGCTCTACACGGTAATCCATGCTCCACTGGCTCCCTTGCACCGAAAGACGCCGTTTCCCGTCCCCATAGCGCAAATGCGCCGCGGCGTAGTTCCATCATACCATATTTCCCTGCCGATGGGATGAAGCCGCCCCGATTATGAGGAGATGTTAATGGATCGTGATCGTCCGCTTCCCGCCGTCCCAATCGACTTGCTGGCCGAGCTGCTCGGAGACGACGCGGACCGGCACCAGCGTGCGCCCGTTGCGGATAATGGGCGACGCCGGCGACTGCTCGCGCGTGCCGTTGCGGTTCAGGTCGGGGCGGCCGACCCACAGTTCGAGCATTGTATCCCCGCGCAGCACCGTCACTTTCTTCTGCTGGCCGTCCCATTCCGCTTGGCCGCCGAGCGCGTCCGCGACGAACCGAAGCGGCACGTAGTTGGTGCCGTTCAGGTTCAGCGGCGCCGCGTCGAGCTTCACGTTCCGGCCGTCGATCACGGCCTGCGCCTTGCCCATCGTCAGCACGATCTGCGCCGGCTTCGGCGTTGCCACCGCCGGCGGATACTGCAGCTTCAGGTTGTCGAGGGCCACTTCGCCCTGCGGCTCCCGCTCGTCCTGATCCTGCTCCAGGTCCACGACGTACAGCTTGGTCAGCCGGGCCGGGTACGTCAGTCCCGCCGCGCCGAGGTCGACGCGGAGCGTTCGCCATCCGGTCCAGTCGATCGTATCCGCCAGCGTCACGTACACCGGCTTGCCCTTGGCGTCGGCGAACTCCGCGCGCAGCCAGTTGCGGCTGCCGTCGCCGAGCACGTCGACGGTCATCGCGCCCGGCTTGCCGGGAATGTCGATGCCTTTGCCGCCGTTCAGCACGGCGTAGGCGTAATGGTTGCCGCTGCCGGCGGTGAAGTCGTAGGCCAGGTCCAGCACTTTGCCGCTCTCCCGGCCCGGGACGCCGGTGACGATGGAAGCCGAGCCCTGCGTTTGCGACGGGGTGCCCTGGAAGCTGACGGCGGCAGTGCCGCTCTCGAAGTCTTCCAGCGGTTTCTCGGTGCCCGGCGCCAGCACGATCATCGTCGAATAGCCGTCATACCGCGCGATCGCGTAACCGTACGGAATATTGTCCTGGACGTTGCCGATCGTAAGCTTGCCGCCTTCCGCCGTCGCGGTGAAGCCGCGGAACTCCCACGACACCGAGGAAGCCGGCACGTCCAGTTCCCGGCCGTCGGACAGCCGCGCCTTGACCGGCACCGAGATGACGCCGCCGGGAGCGAGCAGCGTCGTGCTCGGGCGGATCGTGAGCTGCTGGATCTGCGCCTGGCCGATCACTTCGAGATCGATCGTATCGCTGGCTTGGCCCGCCTTGACCGTCAGCTTGGCGGTGCCGGCCCGCTTCGCCAGCAGCTGGCCGTTCTGCAGTTCGCCGATCGCGTCGCTCAGGCTCCATGTCGGCTTGAGACCGGACGGGTCGAGCGGGTTGTAATAGGTGTCGTACGCCTTGAGCGTGTAAGCGGCCTGCTGGCCGATGAACAGCGTCTTCGGGCCGCTGGCGGCGATGCCCTTGATCTCGCCTTGCGGAGCGGTCGTATACACCCCGATGCCGTTAGCCACCTGGCGCTGCGTCGTGCCGAACTTCGTCGGGTGCACGAGCTGCACGTTGAAGTCGCCGAGCGGCCGCGCGACCATCGTCGTCGAGCCGCCGCCGTCCATGTTGACCGCCTTCCAGACGCCGAGCTGAATGAGCACCTGCTGCAGGTCGGCCAGCTTGAGACCGTCGCGGCCGGCATATTGCTCGACGGTGACGAGGTAGACGGTTTTGCCGTCCTTGGAATAGCCGACGGCCGTGCGGGCGGCGTTGGCCGACCCGCTGACGCCGCGAATGTCGCGGGAGAACGGAGCCGCTTTGCCTCCGTCGACGAGAATCGTATGCCCGCTCACCATCATCTGGAACGAAGACGGATCGAACGATTGCCCCGTCGTGAGCGATTTGAGCGTATAGCTCGTCGCGACCTTATCCCCGACTTTCAGATGGTCGGTGATGAACTTCGCAGCGTCCCCGTGACCGCGCAGTATGTATCCGTTGTCCGGAATCGGCCCCGCAATCTCCTGACCGGGGACGATCTGCTGCACGACGCCGTCGACCACGAGCGCCTCGGTCGGAGTCGTGCTGCTATTGGCCGGCCGCTGGGGCGCCGTCCACGCGCTCGTGTAGATGTACAGCGCGTTCACGTGGCTGTAGCTGTTGTCCGGCTCGGTCATGTAAGCCGACTTGTTGATGCCGGCCAAGGGGAAAACGGAGCCGTCCGCCGCGGTCACGCCGCCCTCGAAGGAAAACATGTCGATCACGGGCTTGCGGTCCTTCGTTACCGCGAAGGCGTACATCCCGGTTTTCTGGGAAGTGCTGGTGACGAGCTTCCCGGAAGTGATCTGCGCCCCGATCGGCGCTCCCTCGCTGGTGCTGGCCGTGTTGAACACGTCGCCGTTGACCCCGGCCACCGCTTTCGTTTCAGTCGCCATCGCCGTGACCGACTGGCCGGACGTGACGCTGCCCCCGCGTCCGCTCATCGCGTTGAGCTGGACGTAGGGATTGGTCAGATCCACCTGCAGCACGTGGATCTCTTCCGTCGTCTTTTTCGGGTCGGAAGGCACCCACCCGTAGTCGATCTGGCGGACGCCCGCCGTGACGATCGACTCTCCCTGCTTGACCAGCTTGTAGGTGACTTGCTGCGCCGCTGCCGCCTTGACCGGCGACACGGCCAACACCGCAATGCCCGTCCCGAAGACGGAGGTAACCGCGATCGTTCCCGCCAGAACGGGAATGGCGCATTTGCGGCACCATACTTTCGCCCAATGCGGTCTCGCCGCCGGAGCTGCCGCGCGCCCGTTCTTCGCCCGTCCTGCTTCACGCAGCTGATCTCGTTTGTCGTGTCGCATGCTCTCTCTCCCAATTGAAATTACAGCTCTCTTAAGCCGAGAGCCTCTATAAGCTCCAACTTTAATAGACTCATAGAACACAAAAAAGTTACAGTCGATAAGAGAATGCAATCATCCGCCAAATTTCGATAAGAAAAATACGTCGGACGGGCCGGAGAAGCCCCGTGCTGGGCCTTTGGAACGGACGCGGAGAAGAGTCAGGTTCGGCCGGTTGCGAGATTTGTCCCGGTGGAGGCCGGGGTGGTAGAGTTGTCCGGTCCGGCATGCCGGCGGCGCTGGCCGTTCCGGTTCCTTGTCGACAGGGTGAGAGAGTCCGACGGAGGACTGAGTTGGAGGGATAAAGGTACGTTTGCCGGAGTGAAGCGTCCGGATAGGATGGAGGTTTGATGGGAGACGCGTTGTTCGTTGGATTTGATCCAGTCTGTTGCGGGGTAAAATCCGTCAGGGGACACGGCCATTGGAAAATGTCCAGCGAAAAAGGCGGCCGGGCGTTCAAAACGGCAGAAACGGCGGGCAGATGGAGATTTTCGCTGGACAAAATCCAGGGAGATGGCCCGATTCCTGTCAAATGCGGAGATTTGACTGTACAAAATCCAACGGAAGAGCGCGGAATGGACCGGCTGCGGCATGCCGCGGGGGGCTTATCCCCCTGGCTCAGGGGTGCGCCTCGGGCCCCTGCTCCGCCAAGGACCGGATCAGCATCCGCTCCGCCTTCGGCAAGTTGCGCCGCACGAGGGCGTAGGACTGCTCCAGCATCGCCGCGATTTCCCCGTCGGGCACCGTTCCGTCGAGCAGCACGGTATTCCAGTGCTTTTTGTTCATATGGTAGCCCGGCAGGACGGCGTCCGGATATTGCCGGCGCAGCAGCCAGCTTTCCTCCGGATCCGCCTTCAGGTTGACGCTCGGCCATCCCCCGTGCTGCCCGAGCAGCGCGAACATTTTGCTCCCCACGAACAGCACCGGCAAGCCGGGGTCGAAAGGATACCGGACACGCGTGCCCGGAAGCGCCAGCCCGAGAGACAGAATCCGCTCGTGGTCCATCATGACTGCAGCAGCCCCGCGTATTCGAGCAGACGCCGGATCATGATCGCCGCCTGGGCCCGGGTCGCATTGTCCTTCGGCACGAACGTCGTGTCCGTGATCCCTTTGATGATGCCGACGTCCACGCAGACGGAGACCGCGTCTTTCGCGTAGGAGCTGATCCGCCCCGCGTCCTTGAACCTCGTCAGCGACGCGGACGAGGCGGTCGGCTGCACGCCGGCGTACGCCAGCGCCCGCTGCATCATCGTCGCCATCTCTTCGCGCGTGATATAGGCGTCCGGCCGGAACTTGCCGTTCGCATCGCCGAGCACAATGCCCGCCTCGCTGGCCGCGCCGATATAGGCGGCGTTTTTGCTGCCGGAGCCGACGTCGACGAATTTGTTCGCCGCGCTGCGGTTGCCGGTAAGTCCGAGGCCGCGGGCGATATATTTGGCAAAATCGGCGCGGGTTACGTTCTTGCCCGGCGCAAAAGTCGTCGGCGTCGGGCCGTCGACGATGAACTTGGCCGCCAGCAGGTTCACGTCATCGCGCGCCCAATGCTTGGTCATGTCGCCGTAGGCGAAAGACGTTCTGCGGACGACGGCATAGGTGCTGTTGCCTTTGCGTTTGAACCGGACGGTCATGCCGCTTCCGTTGCCGACGACGGTCGTCGGCACGTACGTCAGCTCGCCCGCGTCGGCGTCGAAACGGACGACCGCCACATCCGAGGCCGGGACCGACGTCAGCAGATCGAACGACCGCTCCACGTACTGGTCGAAACTGTCGATCGCGGTCTGCTGCCCTCCGGACAACAGGACGACGCTGAAATCCGCCGGCGCCGCAAGCATCTGCGCCCGTCCGCTGATGGCCGACGACAGCGCGGACGAAGCCGTTTTCTCGATGCGGATCTCCACGGTCGCATTGGAAGCGGCCGAATTCGCAACCTGATTGTAATTGATCGCCTTCAGCGGCAGGATGTACTGCAAATCCCCGTAGATGACGCGGAAGCTGCCGTTGGAGACGGCGGTGGACGCCGACATCAGCCCGCGCAGCGGAACGCTGACCAGCGCCCCCGCTTCCGTCGACGGCACTTTCAGCGAGATTTGCGGCTGGCTGGCCCCGGACGATTTCAGCGACACAAAGGCGGACACCAGCTTGTCCCCGTCCACGATCAGACGTTTGGCCGGCTTGCCGGAAGGCGTCGTCCCCGACGACGTCGTCACCGCTTTGGAATTCAGCCCGTACCCGCCGGTGCCGTCGGCCTCCAAATATTCGGACGGCGCCCCTGCGGACGACGATTCCAGATTGGTCACCGCATAATCGGTAAAAGCGGGAACCGCCGAGCCGGAAGAATCTTTTAGCGGTGTGCCGGTGCTGCTATAGGACACCTTGATCTGCTGCCCCGCCTTCACCGGCGTGTACAGCGTCAGCACGACCTGCGAGCCGGAAACGGACACGCTTTTGACCGTAATGTAGCTGCTGTCCGCCTTGACGGTATACTGCGACACGTTCGGGACCGAAGTCGAGAGCAGCGATTTGCTGTAATTGATCGTCAGCTTGTCGTCCTGCGCCACCGCCGACGACACCAGTGACGCCGCGTTGGAATCGACCACGATGCCGTACGCGCTGATCGCCGCGGCCGCGTTCCCGGCCAAGTCGAGAATGCCCGGGCTGCCCGGGAAGTAATAGACCAGAATCGTCTGCCCGTTCTGCAAGGTCTGCGAAAGAGTCAGCTCGACCGACGTCCCGTTGACGGCAACGGAAGAAACGGTCTGCATCGCGCCGCCGTCGACCCGGACCGAGAAATTGGCGGCGGCCGGAACGCTCGACGCATCCAGCCCTTCGTCGAAGTTAAGCGTCACTTTGTTCCCCGCGGCCGTTCCGGACACCAGTTCGGGCGGTTCGGTGTCGTAGATGTTGCGCACATAAAAGTCGTCGAAAGCGGACACCCAGTTGCCGCTCGTGTCCCGCAGCGGGTAGGAGCCCGGCGCGTACGAGACGGAAACGGACTGCGGGTAGGTGGTCGTATAGCCCAAATTCAGCACGAGGCTGGAACCGCTCGTATAGGCGGAACTTACGCCGACCGAACTCCCGTTCAATTTGACCGTGAACTGCGTCCGGCCGTCGTTGGCCATCGAAGCCAGCGCCCGGTTGAACGTGATCGTCACGGTGCTGCCAGAGAAAATCCCGCTCACGGGCTTCGGCAGCGTCGTGTCCGCCGTGTTCGTCACATCCCGGCCCGTAAACGCCGCCGCGGCGTTGCCGGCCAGGTTCTGAATTCTTTTGGCGGGCGAGGCGTCGGGCGAATACGACACTTTGACCGTCTGTCCGATCAGCACGCCGGAAGCAAGCGTCAGCCGCACCTCCTTGCCGCTGATTGTCACCCCGGTGACCGCCACGTAGGCGTTGTTGACCGTCACATAGAAGTTCGTCGGGTTCGGTACTTTGGTCGAATCGAGCGTCTCGCTGTACGTGAGCACGATGACCGACCCGTCCATCGCCGCGCTGCTCAGCGTCGGGGTGCTCGTGTTGTTGACCGTCGTGAACGTCCACTGATAGGTACTCGTAATGCCGGGGAAAGGATTCCCTGCCAGGTCCTGAATCGCTCCGGACGGCAACGTGATCGAATACTGCGTGTTGCCGGTCAGCTTGGTGCCCGACGGCAACGTCAGCAGCACGCGCTTGTTGTTGCTCGGGTCAAGCGACAGAGTGAGAGTCTTCTGTGTGCTTGCATTATTGTTATTCGTCGGGAAAATCAGCGCCGTCTTCGACGTATCGACCGTCACCGGCTCATTGAACGTGAGGCTGAACGAGCCTGGATCCACCGCCACCGACGTTGCCGACACGGCCGGCGAGTAAGCCGCGATGGACGGGGGGGTCGTGTCTGCCAAAGCTTTGAAAGTCCACGGACTTACGGTTGTACCGGCAAATGGATTCCCCGCAGCATCATGAAAAGCAAAATTGTCAATGATCACTTTATAAGTGGCATTATTGGTAAACTTAGGGCAATTGATAGTCACCGTATCTCTCGATATGGTGACGGTGTTAACCGGAACCGAACACACTAAACTATTATCTGCAACATTTCGTACATCGATTGAACCTCTATCCGCATATACAGGTTCGCTAAACTTGATTATTAACGGGCTATCGAGTTTCCCTAGCGTGCCTCCGGATGAAGGTGTATACGATACTACTGTCGGAGGTACGTTATCATAGACATCCTCTGTTGTAAAACTCCAAGTACTGTTGTCTAAAAATCCAGCAAATGCATTGTTATCTGTATCACGAACCGTTCCTGCATCCATTGTAATGTAATATTGCGTGCTATAGGCTAAGTTCCCTTTCAACTTTATTTGCAAAGTATTCCCGTTTATGACAGAGACTTGATCTGTCGATCTTCCGATATCAACGGACTGCACAATTGCGTTGTCCGACTTGCGCTTAACAAGTAAATAACCGAAACCAAGGGCAATGTTCCGATCAAATTGAATTTCCAGATTAAGCGGATGATCTGCATCTACATTGGTAGCACCGTTTGCAGGTACTAGACTTGTTGGAGATATTGGATTCCCGACTTGAAAACGCCAATCTGTGATTGCGTCTGAAGGCAAATTACTGTCTGCATCAAGAAATGCTCCCGCAGGTACGATTACATAATAATTTCCTGCTGCTAAAGGAGTTGAAGGCTTCATTTTGACGGCATTCGGAAGATAAAATAAAACTTGATTGGGGTCAGTGACATCGAAGCTTTGAATTTTGCCGCCACCTTCACGCCATAGTTCAATTGATCCTGTTCCCCTTTTAACAGGGTATACAAAAGATAAATTTAATTCAACACTAGGTACTGCCACATGGCCATTTTCATCAGTAGGAGAAAAATTCGAAACAATAGGCGTTCCATCAATTCCAGCGGCATGCACTTCCGAATTAGATGGTGCGGCTATGGCTCCCAAGGTTTGGGATACTAATGCTATAATCATTATCACAATAAGATTCCGAATATGCCGCAAAGGAAAAACCTCCCGAAAAAAGACAGTCTCGTACCTATTATTTCGGCAAGGCGGCGGCGGAATGTTAGAATCGGGTGCGGGCCTTCATGCGTACCGGGAATACGACAGTTGTGAAACGCGGCGTCCGACCGGCGGGTATGGATGGCTCAAGTGTAAAACTGCACCTGTTTCTCGGAAAAATAGTCGATTGGACGGTCTCGGGTGCCAGAATGCACTTCATTTTCGCCAAATGCGGTCGTCTACGGCGTTTTTGACAAAAACAGGTGCACTTTTGCGCTTCATCTTCCAAAATACCCTGAATCCGGCCGGATAGGGTGCATTTTTGCACCTCGCATCGCACGCTCTCGTTCAGTCCGACCGGCGTCGGACCGGGGACGCCCCCGCCCGCCGGATCAAACCGGCAAGCGGGGGCCTCCTTTTACGCGCGCTTGGGGCGCTTCCCGATCAGCGGGAATTCGCCGATGCGCAGTTTGGCGCCGCCATAGGGAACGAGCGTCAGCTCGACGACCGGCTGCCCTTCCGTGTTCGGATGCATCGGCGGCGAGCCGGCGTTGGCGCCCTCCATACGCCAGTCCCGCACCAGCTGCCCCCGCGCGCGCAGGTAGACCGGCGGATGCTCCGCGTCGAACGGCTGGCGGCCGATGTCCGCGAAGCCGACGCTGTAGCCGCTGTCGGCCAGCAGCCCGTACTTCCACGGCGAGGCGGGGTACACCTCCCAGTCGTGGAACCTCTCGCGGCGGGTCAGCAGCTGCCAGTTCTCCCGCACCGGCAACGCGTACACGAGCGGCCCGCGCTCGACGCTGACCGCGTACTGGTTGCGCGAGACGGTGCGGACCTCCATCGGCAGCGCCAGCACGATCCGCTCGCCGCCGCGCCATTCGCGCTCGACCGCCGCGTAGCCGTTCACCGGCCGCAGCGGCACCGGCTC
>JGI26050J44790_1000645_pt1 | contig 11647 bp, 11 predicted proteins | sample HigsolmetaGSP12D_FD_44790 | JGI IMG/M metagenome (IMG submission 44790) | reverse complement strand
GCCGCCCTCTCGCCCCGGCCTCTCCCGGCTCGCTCCGAAGCGGCAGCTCTCCGGTCGCGAGCAGTTCGCCGATCTTCCGGAACAATCCGTACAGATTGTACCGCTCCGATTGGACGCCCGTCGCCGGATCGATCACCTCGTCGATGGCGATCAACCCGAGCCGCAGCAGCTTCTGCAGCGCCTGCCCGATGGCGGCCGGCGTCGCGCCGAGACGCTCCTGCAGCTGCTCGAGCGTCGGAAATTCGTTCTGCTCCAGCTGGCGGAACGCGAGCAACTGAATGACCAGCATCGCTTCCGCATCGCTTAATTGCAGTGCCCGATACGTGCGCAGCAAGGCGTACGGAATGCTGACCGCCCCGTCCATGAAGGCTTCCGCAAGCCCAACCGCCAACCCGTTCCGATCGTCCATTCCGGTTCCCTTCCCTTCGCTTGGCATGCTCTTAGTAGGGAGAAACTTTTGTCAAGAATACATCAAGGATACAGCCGGTACAGCATCCGCGGAAACGGAATCGTCTCCCGCACGTGGTCCAGCCCGCAGATCCAGGCGACCGTCCGCTCCAGGCCGAGCCCGAATCCCGAATGGGGGACCGTGCCGTATTTCCGCAAATCGAGATACCACCGGTACGTTTCGCGGGGCAGGTTGTGTTCGGCGAAGCGGGCTTCCAGAAGCTCCGGATCGTCGATTCGCTGCGACCCGCCGATAATCTCCCCGTAGCCTTCCGGCGCGATCAGATCGGCGCACAGCACCACCTCCGGCCGGTTCGGATCCGGCTTCATGTAGAACGCCTTGATCGCGGCCGGATAATGCGTGATGAACACGGGCCGGTCGAATTTCTCGGCGATCGCCGTCTCGTGGGGCGCGCCGAAGTCCTCGCCCCAAGGCAGCTCCATCCCCGCTTCCTTCAAAAGCCCGATCGCCTCGTCGTACGTGATGCGCGGGAACGGAGGCCGAACCCGCTCCAGCGGCGCCGTGTCCCGCCCGAGCGTCCGCAGCTCGCTGCCGCAGCGCTCCAGCACCTGCCGCACGACGTACGAGACGAACTGCTCCTGCACGCGCAAATTTTGCTCATGATCGACAAACGCCATCTCCGGCTCGATCATCCAGAACTCGATGAGGTGCCGCCGCGTTTTGGACTTCTCCGCCCGGAACGTCGGCCCGAACGAATACACTTTTCCGAGCGCCATCGCCGCCGCTTCCATGTAGAGCTGGCCGCTCTGCGTCAAGTAAGCGTCCTCGTCGAAATACTTCGTATGGAACAGATTCGTCGTGCCTTCCGCCGCGGACGGCGTCAAAATCGGCGGATCGACCAGCGTGAAGCCCTGCCCGTCCAAAAACCGCTGCGCCGCCGAGATGATCTCCGCGCGCACGCGCAGAATCGCCTGCTGCCGGGGCGAGCGGAGCCACAGGTGGCGGTGGTCCATCAGGAAATCGACGCCGTGCTCCTTCGGCGTAATCGGATAGTCCTGCGTCAGCTGGATGATCTCCAGCCCGGTGACCGCCAGCTCGTAACCGGAAGGGCTGCGGGGCTCTTCCTTCACCGTGCCCGTCACGTAGAGCGAGCTTTCCTGGGTGAGCCGCCCGGCCTTCTCCCAGACGTCCTCCCCGACCTCGTCCTTCACCAGCACGCCCTGGATGAAGCCGGTTCCATCCCGGAGCTGGAGAAACTGGATTTTGCCGCTGGACCGCTTGCGCGTCAGCCAGCATCCGATCGTCACGCTTGTCCCGACATGGTCGCCGATCCGCGCGATGACGACCTGATCTTGCCAAAGATCTTGATCCACAACCGATCCTTCCTTTCGCCCTTGTGCCGCGGCGTCAATGCTGAGAGGCCTGCATGCCGGTGACGAGGCGGTATGTATCCCGCGCGATCAGCAGCTCTTCGTTCGTCGGTACGACGAGCGCCGCGGCTTTGGAATCGTCCGTCGTAATCAGGCGGGGCTCTTTCGAGCGAAGCGCGTTCCGCTCCTCGTCCAGCCGGATGCCGAAAAACGTCAGGCCTTCGCATACCCGCTTGCGCAGCAAGTCGGAGTTCTCGCCGATGCCGGCCGTGAACACGATCGCGTCGAGCCCGTCCATCGCCGCGGCGTAGGCGCCGATATATTTGCGGATCCGGTACGCGTACATCTCGAACGCGAGCTTCGCCGCTTCGTGGCCTTCCTGCATCGCCTGCACGACTTCGCGCATGTCGCTGCTGATTCCCGACACCGCCAGCAGTCCGCTGTGCTTGTTCAACATGGAGTTCGCCTCGTTCAGCGTCAAATCCTCCTTGTTGATGATAAAAGGCACGATCGCCGGGTCCAGATCGCCGCTCCGCGTCCCCATCATCAGTCCTTCCAGCGGCGTCATGCCCATGCTGGTGTCGACCGAGCGGCCGTGCATCACCGCCGCGCAGCTGGCCCCGTTGCCGATATGGCACGTGACCATTTTCAGCTCTTCGAGCGGCCGCCCGAGAAATTCGGCCGCCCGGCGGCTGACGTAGTCGTGCGACGTTCCGTGGAAGCCGTAGCGGCGGATTTTGTGCTTGCGGTACAGCACCGTCGGAATCGCATACATGTACGCCGTCGGCGGCATCGTCTGATGGAAGGCCGTATCGAACACGACCGCCTGCGGCACTTCCGGCAGGTTCGCTTCGACGCCGGCGATGCCCATCATATGCGCCGGGTTGTGCAGCGGAGCCAGGTCGAACAGCCGGCGTATCTCGCGCTTGACGCTCTCGTCGACCAGCACCGACTGCTTGAACGTCTCTCCCCCGTGCACGATGCGGTGCCCGACCGCGTGGATGTCCCGCGCGCTTTCCAGCACGCCGAACTGGCGGTGCGTCAGCATGTCCAGCACTTTGCGGACGGCCGCCGTATGATCCAGAATCTCGCTCACTTCGCGGACTTCCGGCCTGCCTTCCGCTTCGTGGTTGAGAATCGAGGAGTCCATGCCGATCCTCTCCACATGGCCTTTCGCCAGCACCTTCTCGCCGGTCATTTCGTATAGCTGGTACTTCAGGGAGGAGCTGCCCGCGTTCAGCACGAGAATGTTCATGGCAGCCGTTCACCGTCCTTGTTGTAGGCGAAAAAACCGACGCCGGTCTTGACGCCGAGCTGGCCGGCCCGAACTTTCTTCTTGAGCAGAATCGACGGCCGGTACTTCAGCTCGCCGAATTCGCGAAACATCCGCTCCAGCGCCGCCAGCACGGAATCGAGCCCGAACCGGTCCGCCATCTCCAGCGGTCCGTGCTGGAACCGGTAGCCGACGCGCATCGCGCTGTCGATGTCTTCCGCCGAGGCGACGCCTTCTTCCAGCACATGCAGCGCTTCGTTGATCAGCAGGCAGATGAGGCGGGTCGTCACGTATCCCGGGGACTCGTAGACCATTACGCTTCTCTTGGCCAGCAGCGTGTCGATGAAGTCCTTCGTCCGGCCATACGTCTCGTCCGACGTCTGCAGCCCGCGGACGATCTCCACCACGTCCACCCGGAAAGCGGGGTAGACGAAATGCATGCCGATCACCCGCTCCGGACGTTTCGTCGCCCCGGCCAGCTCCGTAATGCTGAGCGTCGACGTATTGCTGGCGATGACCGCATCCGGAGACAGGATCCGGTCCAGCTCCTCGAACACCGCCTTCTTGCTGTCCAGATCCTCGACGATCGTCTCGATCACCAGGTCGCATTCCGACAAGTTCACGACGGAAACTTCTCTATGGATCCGATTCAAAATCAGCTTCTTTTCCGCCTGGGTAATCGCCCAGCGCTCGATTTGCCGGTCCAGGCTCGCTTCGAGCATGTCCATCGCCTGTCCGAGCCGTTCGGCGGATATTTCCGTCACGTACACGTCCAGCCCTTTGGCGGCCAGCATCTCCGCGATGCTCTGCCCCATCGTGCCCATGCCGACGACCCCGATTTTCCGAAACATCCTTACTCCTCCAGCATCTTGGCGCGTTTCTCCATACGAATGGTTCAACCTCCCTCATCTTACCACAGACGGCAAACTCCCGAAAACCGACGAAACGATGACATCCGGGCAAAACCGGACACCTGCGGCGCGATGGCGCACAAAAAGAGGCCGACCCGTTCAAAGGTCAACCTCATCTTGTGAATCGCCCATTTCCGGCGTCCGCTCCCGCACTCTTTCCTTTAAGCGTAATGGCAGGCGACCCGGTGTCCCGGCCCGCTTTCCCGCAGCTCGGGCTCGCGCTCGGCGCACCTCTGTGTCGCCATTGGACAGCGCGTCCGGAAACGGCACCCGCTCGGCGGATGAATCGGACTCGGCAGCTCGCCGGACAGCACGATCCGCTCCTGATGAGCTTCCGCGTCCGGGTCCGGAACCGGGATGGCGGACAGCAGCGCCCTCGTATAAGGATGCTGCGGATCGGCGTACAAATCTTCGCTGCGCGCAAGCTCGACGATTTTGCCCAGGTACATGACAGCGACGCGGTCGCTCATATACTTGACGATCGACAGATCGTGCGCGACGAACAAATAGGTGAGGCCCATCTTTTTCTGCAAATCGATCAGCAAATTGATGATCTGCGCCCGAATGGACACGTCCAGCGCGGAAATCGGCTCATCGCATATGAGAAATTGCGGCTCCACGGCCAACGCTCTCGTTATTCCGATACGCTGCCGTTGTCCGCCCGAGAATTCATGAGGGTAACGGGAAGCGTGCTCGGCATCCAAACCGACCATTTCCAGCAGTTGTTCGACCCGGCGCCTTCTTTCCGCACGGCTCTTCGCCAATCTGTGGATATCAAGCGCTTCCCCGACAATATCCAGAACCGTCATTCTCGGATTCAGCGACGCATACGGGTCCTGGAAAATCATCTGCATTTGGCGGCGGTGCGTTTTCAGCTTCGATCCCGATAGCCGGGTGATGTCCGTGCCGTTCAAGACGACTCTCCCGGCCGTCGGCTCGTACAGACGGATGATCGTCCGTCCGGCCGTCGATTTCCCGCAGCCGGATTCGCCGACCAGTCCGAGCGTTTCCCCTTTTTGAATCGTGAAGCTGACGTCATCCACCGCCTTCAGAACGCGGTTTCGGCCCGCGTAAAAAAATTTGCACAACCCCTGCACTTCGACAAACGCTTCGCTCATGCGATCTCCCCCTTGCCTCCGGCGATCCGCGACGTTTTCGCATACGGATGCTGAAGCCAACACCGCACCGAATGCGTATCGCTTATTGCAGTCATATCCGGCGTGTCGGTCCGGCAAATCCGCATGGCTTCGCCGCATCGGCTGCAAAAACCGCAGCCTTGCGGCGGTTCGATCAGATCCGGCGGCATCCCGTAAATCGGGACGAGCGGTTCGCCTTTATCCTGATCCAAGCGGGGCAACGATTGGAGCAGCCCTCTCGTATACGGATGCTGCGGGTTACGGAATATTTCCGTTTTGCTTCCGGTTTCGACGATTTGTCCGGCATACATGACCATGATGCGATCGCATATATCGGCCACAATGCCCAGGTCGTGGGTGATTAAAAGGATCGACATTTTCGCTTGCTGCCGAAGCTGTTTCAGCAAGCGGAGAATTTGCGCCTGAATCGTCACGTCCAGCGCGGTCGTCGGTTCGTCCGCAATGAGCAAGGCCGGGTTGCACGCAAGCGCGATCGCGATCATCACCCGCTGCCGCATGCCGCCGGAGAACTGATGCGGATACTGTTTGATTCGCGTCTCCGGATTGGGGATGCCCACTCTGGACAGCAGTTCGATCGCCCGCGCTTTCGCCGCCGAGCGGCTGATCCGCTCGTGCTTGATCAACCCTTCCATAATCTGCATGCCGACCGTCATCGTCGGATTGAGCGAAGTCATCGGATCTTGAAAGATCATGCTGATTTTGTTGCCTCGCACTTTCTGCATCTCTTTCTCGGTCAGAGACAACAGCTCTTGCCCGTCGAACAGGATCGAACCGCTTTTAATTTTTGCCGGACGGCGCGGAGATCAGTCCCATGATCGCTTGCGCCGTCACGCTTTTTCCGGAACCGGACTCGCCGACGATCGCAACGGCCTCCCCTTCGTTCACCGAGAAGCTGACTCCCCGGACCGCTTGCACTTCGCCGCCGTAGACGTCGAAGCTTACCCGCAAACGGGCCACCTCAAGTATCGTTTTCATCCAGGCCGCAACCTCCTTTCCGCCGGCGCTAATTTTTCAACTTCGGATCGAACGCGTCCCGCAGCCCGTCGCCGAACACATTGAAGGCGAACATCGACAAGCTCAAAAACAGAGCCGGGAAGAACAGCCGCCACGGATAAACGGACATCGCGTTGGAACCGTCGTTAATCATCGTTCCCCATGAAGCGACGGGCGACTGCACGCCCAATCCCAGAAAACTGAGAAACGCTTCGGTGAAAATGGCGTTCGGCACCGTTAACGTCAACGTGACCAGAATCGGGCCCACCGCGTTCGGGATCAAATGCCGGAAGATGATGCGCATCGAGCCGGCCCCAAGCGCTCGGGAGGCGAGAGCGTATTCCTGATTTTTCAATTACATGATTTGTCCCCGCACGATCCAGGCCATATTGATCCAGCCGGTCATGCACATGGCGACGATAATGGTGCCCAGACTCGGTTCCATCACGACGAGCAGCAGAATGACGATAAGCAAATAAGGGATCGCATATAAAATTTCCGCGAAACGGTTCATGATCTCGTCAACTTTGCCGCCGTAATAACCCATAATGCCGCCGTACACAATGCCGATGACCAAATCGATCAAAGCTGCGGCAACGCCTACGAACAATGAGGCTTGCGCGCCCTTCCACGTTCTTACGAACAGATCGCGGCCCAGATCGTCGGTCCCGAACCAGTGCGTCCCGTCAGGCGGTTTGTTCACGTTCTGCAAATCGTTCGTGTAATGATCGAAAGGGGAGAAAATCGGAACGAATATCGCCAGAAGCATCAGGGCGATCATCAGCCAAAATCCGGTCATGGCCAGCCTGTTGCTTGTCAAGCGATGCCGAATATCTTGCCAGGCGGTCAAACTTGGCCTCACCATTCGCTCCGCCTCCGCCGGATCGCGTTGAATCGGGGCGAACAGCTCGGGGGACGGCGCAGGAGGGTTGGCATGGGCATGTTCGGACATGGCCTAGTTCACCGCCTTTCCGCCGGGCGATTTCAAACGGGGATCGACCAGGGCGTAGGCCATGTCGGCCAAAAATCGCGAGACCATCAGGATGACGGCGTAAAATACGGTAATGCCCATAATAAACGGGTAGTCGCGGTCGAGAACGCTTTTTGCCGTATACCCCCAAGATGCTGGGCGGGACGAGGGCGTGAGCCGGCGTTTGGTTCGCTTTCGTCACGTTGTCGATCAGGGATTGACGCTCGACGGCCATCGCGAACGCTTTGCGGATTTTGGCGTTATTGAACGGTTTTTTCGTCGTATTGAACATGTAGTAATAGACGGAAGCGACCGGCTCGATTTTAGCGGACCCGTCCGCCAGCACTTTCTGAACTTGATCGATCGGCACCTGTCCGGCTTGCGCGCCGATCCAGTCGATTTTGTCCGTCTGATACATATTGAAGACGGTGGAATCCGCTTCAACCAAAGAAATGGTCACTTTATCGAAATGGACTTTGTCTTTGTCGTAATAGTTCGGATTTTTCGTCAGAACGAGCTTGCTGCCGTGCTCCCACTCGGTCAGGAGAAACGGACCGTTGGATACGATCGTCGATACATCCGTCGCCCAATCCGGTTTGCCCTCAACGGACGCTTGGTGCACGGGCCAGTACGCATTGTGAGCAAGAATGCCGATAAAATAAGGAGTCGGCGCGTTCAATTTGACTTCCAGCGTGTAATCGTCCAGCGCCTTCACGCCGACCTCGTCGGCGCCGACTTCTCCGGCGTTATATTTTTCGCCGTTGACCAGATAAAACAGCATGTAGGCGTAATCGGCGGCCGTTTCTTTCGCCAGCGTCCTTTTCCACGAATATTCAAAATCGTGCGCCGTTACGGGATCCCCGTTGCTCCATTTGGCGTCTTGGCGCAGCTTGAACGTGTATGTTTTGCCGTCGTCGGAAACCGTCCAGTCTTCGGCCAAAGCTTTCACCGGTTCTCCGGCGGCGACGATTCGCTCGGGCTCGGATTCGGGCTCGGACTCGCGCTTTCGCTCGGCGCGCTGCTCGAAGGCGAACTGGGACCGGAATCCGAATTGTTCTTGGTGCAGGCGACAAGCGACGCTCCTACGAACGCGATGGCAATTGCCGCGGTGAAAATTTTTTTGACATTCATCAAACCATCCCCTCCCTCATGATCGGAACAGTCGTGCACGTTCTCTCCTTCCGTAATGTTCAGGGTGGATGCCGGCGAGATGACATGCTGAACTGTATAAACTGAATTTTCTTTCTTTTCAAATTTTAACGCGCAATCCATGTTTTTGCAATATTTATTTACTTTACTTGTGATTAATTATAACATACAACGTAACGATAGGTGTAAACGCATACATTTTTGCTTGCCGACCGGGCTGGCAAGCAAGCTAAAACCAAAATTGCAGCAAAGGGAATCCCCTCCTGCGGCCCAAGGTTGAAAGCGATCGGTTTCTGAAAAAGCGATGGGCAGATCGACATGAACGACAAGCTTGCGAAAATGCTCGTGACCCAGCGGGACCGAATAGCTTGTTCATGCTGAGGATGGTCGGTTTGTGGGCGATGCGAAGTCGGAATGGAGGAATGGCATTTGTCGGTATCGCTGGCTTTGGTGCGTCTTCGGCGATATCCGAGTTCAAGTTCCGCTGCCGGCAAGGAATAAACTCCGCTGGAAACGCGAACGTTCAGCGGGCAATTCGACCACTCGCCCCCTCGAATTGAATTTTCAAAATTATTTTACTCCCATTATCAGCAATAAACAATATATATATTTTCGGAAATTTATACAAAAAAGAGGCCGACCCGTTCGAGGGTCCGCCCTGTCCCTAAAAGTCGCCCGCGGCGGTCATTGCAGCAGCTCCGGCACCTGCCGCTTCCAGATGTCGATGTATTTGTCCTCCGTCGCCCACTGCATCATGATGATCGTCTCCCCCTGCTTGAGCGGAATGGCGACCTGCTTGCTCACTTCCCCGTGCTTCCGGTAGTAATATAGCTCGATCTGGCTGCCGGTGACGGCGACGACGACATCGCCGGTCGTCGACGTGAACGCGTCCTTCGCCGCCGGCTCCAGGCTGGAGATCTCCTCCCAAGGAAGCGTCAGCTCGTCTTTGGAGACGACGTCCTCGGACACTTCGAACGGAACGCCGTTCTCCGTCGTCCGGCCCACCCACCGGCCCGGCTGCCGGTCGATGAACCATTGGTCCGCCGTCAGGCCGTCGGCCGCGGAATCGGAGCCGCCGCGAACTTGCTGCAGCGTCGTATGCGGTTCCCGCTTCGGGTCCCATACGGTGCGGTCGTTCGAAGCCGCCATCTGCGGGATGTCTTTGATCCAATAATAGAAAGCGCCGGACGCCGATGGGCGCCGCGCGTTCGCTTCCGTCTGGCGAACGGACAAGTCCGTCTGCCGGACGGACGCGTACACGTTGCCGACGAACAGCAGCTTCTCCGACAGCCGCGCCGGCGCTTCGATCAGCCGGGGAGAAGTCGCTTTCTTGCCGGACACCTGGTACGTCTGCAGCACCTGCGTTTCCGTGCCGTTCAAATCGCGGGCGTTGGCGATTTTCCAGAAATTTTGCCGGTAGGGCATCAAAATCCCGTCCCCTTCAGCCAGCTGCTGCAGCCTGCCGTCCTGAGGCGCGACGAACACGGTGCGGTAACGGCTGGCGCCGGTCAGCCCGTCCGCCGATCCTTCGTCGGTCCGCAGGCCGATCAGCACGGCGGACTTCAGCGGGCGTTCGGCAGCCATCTTCTGCTCCAGGTTCGCCTTCTCCTGCGGCGTTAGATCGGCCGAAGCGGAAAACGGCGCAAGCTCCGGTTCGCCGGACTTCGGCCACCACCAGATCGCCAGCAGGCAGACGGCAAGCAGAGATACGGTTCCGCCCCAGATCCATCTGCGAGCGGGAAAGCGGCGGGGGGCTTCCTCGAGGCGGTCTTCGATTTTGCGCCGAAGCTCGTCGGTAAATCCGTTCCGCGACAGCGGGCCCCGGGACAGTCCGTTTCTCAGCTCCTGGTCATTCGGATTCATGTCGGTCAAGCTCCTTCAGCTTGGATAGTTTTTGGCGGGCATGGAACAGACGGGATTTGACGGTTCCTTCCGTCACGCCGAGAACGTCCGCCATTTCCTTCATCGACAGCTGGTAGTGGGCGAACAGAATGATCGCCTCGCGGTATTTCGCCGGAAGCCGAAGCACCAGCTTCCACATATCGTTCACGGCCAGCCGCTCGATCACGTCCTGCTCGGCCGAGCGGCGGTCGCCCTGTTCGCTGAACCAATCGGTGAGCGTCACTTTCCGGAAAAAGGCCGAGCGCTGAAAATCGATGGCCGTATTCCGCGTAATCGTCAGCAGCCACGTCTTGACAGAGGCGTCCCGCCGAAAATTGTGCAGGTTGCGGAACACTTTGATAAACACTTCCTGCGTGATGTCGTCCGCCAAGTCCCATTTGCGCGTAATGCTGAAGGCGTAGTTCCACACCTCTTTGCCGTAGGCGGTCATGAGCTCGTGGAGCACCGCCTTCTTGTCGTCGTTGTCGGTCATATATCGCAAATAATCGAAATCCGGTTCGGAACTCAAGACGGACACCTCTATCCATTTGACGGTTCAAGGCGGGCTTCGGTTCAAAAAAGGGCCGACGGCCCGATTGGCCTTACGGTCCCGTTCGCCCTTTCCGACGGGCGGCGACAGCCGCTTCGATTCTCGCCAGCGCTTCGTCCAGCACCGAACGAGGCGCGGCCATATTCATCCGCATAAATCCGGCTCCTTCGTCCCCGAAGGTTGAGCCGACGTTGAGCGCCACCCGGGCTTCCTTCAGCATGAATCGCTGCAGGTCATCCGGCTCAAGCCCGAGCCCCCGGCAGTCGATCCAGGCCAAATACGTTCCCTCCGGCACATTCACCTTGAGCTCGGGCAAGCGCCGATGAATGAAATCCGCCAGATGCTCGAAGTTGGCCTTGATATAATCCAGCACCCGGTCCAGCCATTCGTCTCCGTGCCGGTATGCCGCGTCGGCGGCGGTCAGGGAGAACGGGTTGACGGCCGTCAGATGGGCTTTTTTCAAATATTCCAGGAACGATTCGCGCAGCTGCGGATTCGGAATGATCGTGAACGAGATGGCAAGCCCGCCCATATTGAATGTCTTGGTCGGCGCCATGCATACGATCGCCCGGTTCTCCAACCGGGGGGCGGCCTGCACCAAAGAAATGTGCTTGTGCGGCCGCAGCACGAGATCCGCATGGATTTCATCGGACACGACGATAATGCCGTGCTCGTCGCAAATTTGCGCGAGCCGCTCCAGCTCGTCCTTCGACCAGACGCGTCCCACCGGGTTGTGCGGGCTGCACAAAATCAGCATTTTGGCCCCGCTTTCCCGAATTTTGACCCGCAAATCGTCCAAGTCCATCCGGTATTTTCCGTCCATAAGCCGAAGCGGGTTCAGCACCAGTTCCCGCCCGTTCTCCTTCACCGTCTGAAAGAACGGCGGATAGACGGGAGGCTGAATGACGACGCGGTCGCCGGGCTCGGTCAAAGTCAGGACGCAAGCGTTCAGCGCGGCGGCCACGCCGGGCGAATAGCAGATCC
>JGI26050J44790_1000643_pt1 | contig 11673 bp, 9 predicted proteins | sample HigsolmetaGSP12D_FD_44790 | JGI IMG/M metagenome (IMG submission 44790) | reverse complement strand
ATATACATAATGTCATCAATAATTATTAAATCGGATTTTAATATACGGTTGTACCTTGTTTTAGATTTATTAATATACTCTTTAGTCTTAAGTACATAAATGGGTATTCGCAGTTTTGAGTGGGGAACCCCCTTCATTTGACAACTTACAAGGGTAGTAGTTTCAACTTGGCTTCTAAGTTGTCAAATGAAGGCGTCTTTATTCCTGTAGCTGTCTTGATAGTTGATCTAATCGTAGTTATTTTACATTTCCAGCAGTTGTCAGTTTGATTGCATTAGGGAGGAAAATCAAATTTTGAAAAAAAGAAAAACGGTTGATTTTTCCTAAATAGGTAAATAAGCCAAGCTAGCAAGCTGGTCTAGCTATACCAAAAAATAGCGAATAAATTCTATCTGTCAAAATATAGTTTTATAAAGTGAAAAAATCTTGGTTCAAAGGTTAGCAACCAAGGACGAGATTACTTTTTCAAAAACATACATGAAGGGGGATTGTCATGCATTGGCACGATGAATATGATGTAGTGGTTGTTGGCAGTGGAGCAGGGGGTCTCGTATCAGGAATTACCTCGAAACACAATGGTTTAAACACCTTGATTATTGAAAAGGCAAACGTTTGGGGTGGGTCATCTGCTCTTTCAGGTGGCGGGTTATGGATTCCAAATAATCACGTTTCAAAAAAAGCCGGGTTACAGGATAGTGAAGAAGAGGCATTAACGTATATGCAGGAGGTCATTGAGGATAAAGGACCAGCCTCAACATATGAACGGAAAGTAGCTTACGTAAAAAATGGCCCTAAAATGGTGAAGTTTCTTGAAGATCTAGGGATGAAATGGGTAGCTGGTATCAAATATCCCGATTATTATCCAGAAAAACCGGGAGGGAAAATCGGTCGATCAATCGAGGGAGAATTTTTTGATGCCCGTTCATTAGGTATGTACGAGCATACACAAAGAGTTGGGGACATGAAAGCACCGATTCCTTTATATTCCGGAAAAGTTGCATCATTACCAAAAGCTTTTACCAATATAAAAGATTTTGTAACCGTTGTCGGTATGTTTGTAAACGGTTTCAAATATAAAATAAGAGGTGCTCATGCTGTTTCAATTGGTGGAGCTCTAACTGCCCGTCTATTAAAAATTGCGCTCGATTTGGACATTCCACTTTGGTTATCTACCCCTTTAAAAGATGTAATTATTGATAATGATAAAGTGGTAGGAATTGAGATTGAAAAGGAGGGAAAGCAGCATTTTATTAAATGTAGGGCCGTCATTTTAGCTGCTGGTGGATTTGAACGGAATCCGGAACTACGGAAAAAATACCATAATATCGGTGCGGATTGGACATCGGCAAGTCCGGATAATACAGGAGATATATTACAAATTGCGCTAAGAAAACAAATGGATACAGCTTTACTAGATGATGCTTGGTGGGGACCAGCAACGATTGATGAAACGGGGGCACGTAAGTTTTTAGTCTATGAACGTTCCATGCCGCACAGTATCATTGTTGATCAACTTGGGGAGCGGTATTGTAATGAATCTGAGTCGTATGTTGATGCCGGTCATGCGATTCTCGAACGGCATCGGAAAACGGGTAAAGCCATTCACTCTTGGATGATTATGGAAAGCCGCCATCGAAAAAAATATTTGTTTGGTGATTGGCTGCCTGGAAGAACACCAAAAAGCGCGTTCGAAAGTGGGTTTTTGGTTAAGGCGGATTCTATTAAGGAGCTTGCAGAGAAATGTAATATTGATGTCAATGGTTTGCAAAAGACAATTGAGCGCTTTAATCAATTTGCCGAAAATGGTGTGGATGAGGATTTTGGTCGGGGAAATTCAGCATATGATAATTATTACGGTGATCCTAGGTATAAGAATCCAAATTTAGGTGCGATTGAAAAGCCACCATTTTATGCTTGTAAAATATATCCAGGGGATTTAGGGACAAAAGGTGGGATTGTGGCCAATGAGCACGGCCAAGCATTGAAAAACGGTAAGCCAATTGAAGGCCTGTATGCAACTGGAAACTGTTCAGCCTCTGTGATGGGGCGAGTTTACCCTGGACCAGGCTCCACATTAGGCCCAACCACCGTGTTTGGTTATATTTCTGCAAATCATATAAAACAGACTTTGAATTAATTGTATGTATTTTTTGCGATTTTAATAAAAGGAAACTTGCACTTGGTAGGGTCACGGTTTGTATCTGTAAAATGAATGAAAAGAAACGCTTGTCCTAAAAGGGATTGAATTTCTATCACCCTTTTCGACAAGCTTTTTCTTTTTTACAATAATTTCTTTTTAAAATTTCCAAGTAGATTGATATTATAGAATATACAGGAGGATTCAAAACAGACTAAAATTCCGTACGTATTTTCACGGTGATGAATAGGAGAGATATAATGGATTCCGCAATTTTCTCCTTTATTGTGACAAATTCTATTCCGGATTTTTAACACTGTTATTATTGATTCATGCCATTTATAAGAAAAATGCAAGTCACGCCAATGGTGATAAGCTTCTAGTATAAATCCAAAACGTTTTTATCAAAATAACCAAGATATTGAGAGAACTCCCACATATATAAATTCTATGACATTATGCTCCACTGTGTGTTTAACGTAAAACCTTTTCAACGGGTTAGAGTTTTTGGTTATCATATCCACCATTTTACACTTTGGAAGAAAATGTGCGGAATACAAATTTACCCGTTAACGCAGAATTGGCTATTGACTGGAAAGAAAAGTTTCTAATTCTTCCTTCGTAGGATAAGACTTCTGCGTTCCACGTCTAGTTACGCTTAAACCAGCAAATGCATTAGCGATTGTGATTGCTTTCCGAATATCTTTTTCTTTCACATAAAAGTGAGAGAAACAACCAATAAATGCATCGCCGGCTCCTGTTGTATCAATGGCATCCACTTGGTAGGAAGCAACCCGCTGGACTTTCTCTTTTGTCACCCATAAAACACCACGTTCCCCCATTGTGACGATAACATTTTTCACACCATTATCGACCAATTTGGCCGCTGCAGCTTGAACTTGTTCTTCCGTTTCTACCGGCATTCCTGTTAATATCTCTAATTCGGTCTCATTTGGCACAAAGAAATCACATTTACAAACGGAATGAAAATCTAAATCCGGAGTAGCCGGTGCTGGATTTAACAGAACAGGAATATGATTTTTATAAGCAAAATCAATCGCATAATATATCGTTGATAATGGAACTTCTAATTGCAAAACGATCAGTGAACATTGTTTAAGTTTATTTGTAGCACGGTCAATATCCTCCGGTAATAAATATTGATTCGCCCCTTTCACGATTAAAATTCGATTTTTTGATTGGGGATTCACAAAAATTGGTGCGACACCACTGGGAGTTTTCGGTACTTTACTCGAAAATTCTGTATCGATTCCATATTCTTGTAGATTTTTTATCGTATTATCTGCAAAAATATCATCCCCAACCTTTGTAACCATCATGACCTTAGAACCTAATTTGGCCGCTGCAACAGCCTGATTCGCTCCCTTTCCTCCATAACCCATTTCAAAACTGGGAGCCTCGAGTGTTTCACCTTCTTTCGGAATTCTATCCACATATGTAATAAGATCGACCATGTTGGATCCAATGATAGCTATGTCCATTAAAAAACCTCCTTTTTTATCAATTATTCCTCCCTAAATTCCCATCAATCATTAAGTGTGTTTGAAATGAATTGAATTGTGACCCAATTGTATCCAAAGGAATACAAAGCGTGTATCTTTATTATACAATATCCTGTTTGATTCATGTCCCCATGATAACGATTTTTCATTGCTGTGTAGTTTTCGCTATTGACATGTTCGATATCGTAACGATTATTTTTTTGTCCGTTAAACCCTTGATATTCAATGTTCCAGCGAATTCTTCCTGCAACGATCAGTCATTTCGCATTCTTTTCCGTAATTTTGATATTCATTATGAATACATATTCTTTCAGTTACTCATCCTCTGTTTCCATTGTGGACTCCATCAGATTTACCTTTCTGTCGTTGTAGGCAATATCATTTGCCCAAAATAATGGGTTTTGATGTTTGATTTGTTCCTATTCTTTTATTGCCTTAAACTCAAACGAGATACTTCTAATTCTACCTTTCTTAAACCCGCATATATACTTCCATTTGTACGCATCGCACAGACTAAATACCATTTCACATGCATAGAGACTATCTCCCAAAATACAAATGGGTGGGCTTTTAAATATTTGTTTTATTTTCTTTGCCAATCTGTGGAATGCCTTTAATTCACAATCTTGTTTAGGAGGTGATTCTTTAGTCTTTTTGTACACCCTACACATAATGGCGCATTTAAATAGAAGCTCACCATGAAAGGGTAAAATGAAAAGGTAATTTATGAAGTAACAGATTTGATATTACAGAAAAAGAATAGATATTGTTTCGGTATCGGCTAGAAGCAAAAACCAATGGCCGATAACTTTTCAGCAAATTTACTATATTATCGAGAAACTTTTTTTACTTTAAGAACGCTATACGGAGAAATGAGTAGTAAAATAGATAAATCTTAGCCAAGATATATTAAGATTTTGCTATTTCCTTTATTGGCAATATAAAGTCAGACACTTAAAAAGGTAGAACTTCTGAATAAGTGTCTGACTTTAATTTTCCATTAAATTATGATTTTGATGTTTTAGATAAACTCCAAATCCTCTCCGTTAGTTTCGATGACCTTTTTATACCAATAGAAGGACTTCTTTTTCAATCGTTTGTAGGTCCCCTTACCATAATCATCCGCATCGACATAGATAAAACCATATCGTTTTGACATTTGGGACGTGGAGGCACTAACGATGTCGATTGGTCCCCAGGAGGTATATCCCATTAAATCAACACCATCTTTAATTGCTAGATTCATCTGTTCAAAATGGGATTTAAAGTACTGGATTCGATAGTCATCGCTAATCGTACCATTTTCTTCTACCTTATCAGTTGCTCCAATTCCATTTTCTACAACAAATAACGGCTTTCGGTAGCGGTCATATAAGTCAATTAAAGCAACCCGGAAGCCAATAGGATCAATTTCCCATCCCCACTCAGAAATCTCTAAATAAGGGTTTTTAATACCAGTTGACAAATTTCCGCTGACCTTTTCTTTTTCCTCTCCATTTATCGAGACTACTCTTGACATGTAATAGCTAAATGAAACAAAGTCCACTGGGTACTTTTTTAGAATTTCCAAATCCCCAACTTTCATTATAATATTAAAATTATTTTCCTTCCAATAATTTAGAACATGTTGCGGGTATTCACCAAAGACTTGGACATCTGAGCTGAATAAATTTTCTCGATTTTCTTTTTGAGCGAGTAAAATATCTTCAGGGTTACAGGTTTCTGGATAGGTTAAAGTTCTAGTAACCATGCAACCGACCTTTGCATCCGGACTGATTTCATGACAGTATTTGGTTATTATAGAACTGGCAACAAATTGGTGGTGGAACGCTTGATAAATTGCCTCTTCAGCTTCTTTTTTATTTGCATATTTTTCCTCTACAATACCTGCTGTTGTAAATGGATGTCTAAAAATGCTGTCTATTTCGTTAAAGGTTAGCCAGTACTTAACAAGATCTTTATATTCCTTCATCACAACCTTACCAAATTTTATAAACATATCCATGACATCTCTTGAAACCCACCCATCATACTCATTTACTAAATATAAAGGCATTTCATAATGAGATAAGGTGACAAGAGGTTNAATATTGTTCTTTTTCATCTCCTCAAAAAGTGAACGATAGAACTCTAAACCAGCTTGGTTGGGTTTGTCCTCATAACCGTTTGGAAAAATTCTTGTCCATGCGATAGAAACTCGGAGAACCTTAAAACCAAGTTCTCTAAATAGCGCCAAATCCTCTTTATAGCGATTGTAAAAATCAATACCTCTCCGTTTTGGATAATACACTGTATCTTTTGTTTCCATTGCCTCTTTAATATCAGCCAAACCGGTGTGCCATTGCGTTTTATAATCTTTTATATCAACATTTGGCTTAAATTTGGCTACATCAGCAACAGACATTCCTTTTCCATCCACATTCCAAGCACCCTCTGCCTGGTTAGCTGCAATTGCACCGCCCCATAAAAAGTCCTTTGGGAAATAACTTTTCATAATAAGGCCAACTCCTTTTTACTAATATTAGCCCAATAATAGAAATGCTTGATGGTGTAACGTTTACGTAAATGTAATCGTACTCATTTATTATTGATTTCCTTTAGCCACTTGTTTATTTGCAAATAATACAAATGGCAAGTAAATTAAAATACCAATTATTAGGATTAGTAGTTGAACAATAACACCTTTAAATCCGAAACCTAAAAATGCATTTATCCCAAGTGGGATACCGAATGGCACATCTACAATATTTGGAGTAATAAATCCGGTGTTAACGGCAATCAATGCTAAACCTACTGTAATGACTGGTCCTATAGTAAATGGTATTGCAAAGGTTGGATTTAAAATAAGCGGCAGACCAAATACTACTGGTTCACTGATACCAAATATACCAGGTACTAATGCAGTTTTTGAAAGCATTCTATGATCTTCTCTTCGAGATGCTATTAAGTTAGCGATTATTAAACAGAACGTTAACCCTGCTCCCCCAGGTACGACAAAAACAAACCAGAATCCAAGAGTAATAGCTTCAGTTGGCTGTAAACCGGCTTCTACAGCTGCAATGTTAGCTGCTAATGCTGCAATTGCTAATGGGTTACGAATTGGAGAAATTATTAATCCACCATGGATTCCCAGTAACCAGAATAATTGGCTTAGGAAGATGATGAATAAAATACCAGCTGGACTTTGAAAAGCATTTTCCAATGGTGCTTGTACCCAGTTGTAAATAGCTTCATTTAAATACAAACCTGAAATATTTTTGAATATATTACCGAGTATCGAAACTATAATTAATATAATAAATAATGGAATAATCGCATTAAAGGAGTTAGTGATCGCCGCTGGAACCGTTGGCGGCATTTTAATCTTTAATTTATCAATATTGGCTAGCTTTGAAAATGCCTCTATCACTAGGATGGTTAAAATCATTCCGATAAATAGGCCAGAGGCATCAATTCCCGATGTAGGAAGTCCCTTGACAATGCTTTCAGCATTATCGACAAAAGTCTTTATACCCTGAGGGATAACGGTAATATATGAAGCTAAGGCGACTAACCCTGCCACATATTCGTTTTGCTTGTTTTTCTTTGCTAGTACCATACCAAGTATGACGATTATAGGTATAGTCATAATGTCCATTGTTGCAAACTTTATAGCTGTGAATGCGGGCTCAATTGATGTTAAAAAATCAAAAGGACCAAATTGAGCGAGACCTGTCGTTTTGCTAGTTAATAATACATTAAATAGTGTTGCAAAAGAACCGATAATGATAAGTGGAAGATAAATTGTAAACGTCATCTTAATGGATGAAAGGTACTTATTGTCATCGACCTTTTCGGCGATAGTTGATAGGATGTCAGAAAATTTATCGAAAGACATATTACTTCTTCCCTTCTGCAACTAATTCTTCAGCAAATTTTATAACAGCAGCTCCGTCACCTTTACCATAATCAACTGGCTTAATAACAGCTACTGGTGCTGCATCTCCAACGATTCTTTTAACTTTCTTCAATATATGCATAACTTGCGGTCCCAATAGTAGTACATCGAAATTGCCTAATTCTTGCTCGATTAAGCTTTGATCAACAGCCCAAATCTTGTAATTTTTCCCTTGCTGCTTTGCTGCATCTTCCATTTTTTTCACTAATATACTAGTAGACATACCTAACGCACATGCTAACATAATTCTCATTTTGATTGACCTCCACTATTTAGTAGTTTATTTAAGATTTTATAAATATGAATAAATTCCTCAGCCTGATCAACTACTGTCAATGCCATGCTTAAGTGATCTTGTGCATGAACTAGTAGTAGATTTAGTTCCGGTTTTTCACCGGCAGCTTCTTTTTGAATTAAACTAGCGTGAGTAGTATGAGCGACTCTTAAATTTTCCTTTGCCTCTTTTAGTAATAGTTCGCTTTCAGAAAAGTTATACTTTCTGGACTCCTCGATAGCCATTAGAGCTTTTGATTTTGCATTGCCTGCATGTAATATCAATTGAAAACCTATTTCGTAATTATCCATAGTTGTATCACCTAACTCTTTCTATAAAAAAAACAAAAAGATTAGTATCTCTCCTCCTCTCGTTCCTTGTTCTAATTGATTCCGCTTACATTTTTATTATATTTTGAAAACATTTTATTTTGAATGGGAGGTTTTACCTCTAAATGGGTGCAAAATTTTGCCCTCTAAATATAAAAAGGATTAGAAAAATTAGTTTTATATTAGATAGAGATTTGCTTGGTGAATGTGGAAAAGTTATTTTGGATATATAGTTAAATAAATTGGAAAGAACGACAGAACAATTAATTATGCTTGCTAATTAATAATGAATGACGGGGGTAGTATCTAAAAAGAGGTAAAAAATTTATTGTGTGAAGTTTAAGGTGAAAGGGAGGGTGAATAAAATAAACAAATTTAAATTCCTAGCTTGGTAATAGTAAACAAAAATATTAAAAAAACGTCCATGGTTTTTAACCTAACCATGGATGGAAATTTAATAGAATAGGTCCAGAGGTAAGTAAGATATATAAGAGTCATCATCTTACATTATAAACTTTGCATGATATATATGATTTCATCCTTTGACTTACTTCTAATTATTTTCTGTACGATGCTTTTGTTTTCTGTAATTTTGATAAGCTTATCATACATTCGCTCCAGTGTACTTTTCGCTCCATTCTTTACATTCAACAAACAAATAAGCTGTACAGGTTGGTTATCGCTCCACATAATAGGCTGTTTAAGTGTACAAATGGTCCAAAATGTATCTTCTGTCATAGGATAGAGAGGATGAGGTATGGCAACAAGATTTCCAAAACTTGTAGGAGCAAGTTTCTCTCTCTCAAGTACAGATTGAATGTAATTGACTGGTATTAGCCCCTGTTTATATAGTTGCTTACATAAAAAGTTTAAAACACTGTTTCTTTCTTTCAAATCAAGATTCAAAAATATCCTTGAAGGGTCAATATAGCTTTGCTCTTCCCTAGGCTTTCCAAATGCTAAATAATCATGAATATTATCAATATCTTCAACACTTAAAAAGTTATTTACCATCAGAACAGGAATCTCAAGCTCGGTTTTAATTGGAATGGTACTTATAATTAAGTCTATATTTGAAAAATTATAATCGGTTAATTGATAAAAGGAAGCTGTATCTACTATTTTAATCAGATTACCGAAGTTATTTTGTAAACGGTAGGATAGAAGTTTAGCGCTACCAATGCCGGAAGCACAAACAACTAATACTCTTTTAATATGTCTGTCTTTTTCCTTTGACCTTTCAAGTGCAATACCGATATGCAAGGCAATATAACCAATTTCGTTTTCTCCAATTTTTTTATTTAAAACCTTCTCAATGCACTTTCCTGCAATTACAGCACCTTCAAAGGCGGTGGGATAGTTCTTTTTTATTTCTTCAAGTAACGGATTTCTAATATTTAAACCGTACTTTAATCGGTTAATAGCAGGTCTTATGTGAAGAGTCAACGCCTGAATAAATTCAAAATCATCATAAAGGTCCCAGTTTAACTTCTCCTTTAACCTGGTTAATATGTTATCAATAATTTCTTTGGTTTCATCCTTATTACTATAAGACATTAATTCCTCTTTTGTTAAAAGTTTTGTTCCTACTAGATGTATGATTATATAGTCAATCTCAGACTTAGGAAATTTAATACCAATATAATATAGGATATCCTTGACGATGGCGTTTGCGACGATGGACTCAAAAGGGTAATTTTTATCTAAATGATGATTTAACTCCTCCATTATGAAGTTTTTCTCAATTCTTTTACAGGCAATAGCAATATGGGTTACAAGATTTTCAAGTGATATATCTGATATTGTTATTTTATATTGGTTTATTTTATTGATAATAATAACTTTAATTTTATTTAAAAATCCCTTATCTATAGAGAAAGGTGTATCGCCAATTTGATTATTCGTATCAGAATGGAGTAAATAGTTGGACAAACAAAGCCGCTTATTTAGCTCAGTACCTTTTAGGTAAAGACCATAATGGGGGCGATTACCAATTTCAAGTTTATATTTTTCCAATAGCTTTCTTACTTCCTTTAAATCTTTCTGTATGGTGGATTTGGATACAAACATTTCGTCCTCCAAATCTTCTAATTTCAAATAGTTTTTTTCCAAAAGAAACCGTTCTAATAAATAATAAACCCGAGTCTTCTGCTCAGAAAAGTTTAATTGCCCTCCTTTGATAACCGCACAGTTATTAATATTATTATAATTTAATTTGTGATTTTCCACTTCCAGCTTATAACCTTTACCGAGAATAGATTTGAGGTTGTAACCGTGTTGATCTTGTTCAGACTGTATTTGTTTAATGTCATTTCTTATAGTGCGAACGCTTACACCTAATTCTTTAGCAATCCATTCCGAAGAATAAGTCTCCTTGCTGTTTAATAAAAGCTGAATAATTTGCCTTTGACGATTTGAAAGCATCTTATGCACCCCGCTTTTATAGATGAAGTGTGTAGTTTATGAATAACTCAACTTTCGCAGACAGAAATATTTAAGCATTTCTTGATATAACTAGAGATTGAAGTTAACCATTTATTCATTTGATGTTTTAGAATATCCATGTTCAAAGAAACCTTGAATTCTGCCAAAGTTTTAAAAAGAGCAATAATAGGTTGATGGGTAGTAATAAAATCAATGTCCTTCACATCCTACTAAGTATATAAAAAAGATTATCCATTGTTTTGGAATCCTCCTCTTTTCTTGTTTTCCTGTCGATTTCTCCTTATTAAGTTCAGCTAAAAAGAATATGTTTACTGCTTAAAGAAAGCAAAAATTTCTCCAATTGTTAGTTGGGGTCTTTAAAAAACGATAAACGGTATCTTTACCGGGTAAATCCTCAGCACGTTTGCTAAAACAATTCTTAAATTGGAAGACTAAAAAAATCAGTTAAAATATAGATAAACAGGAATAACAGGAATATCCAGCAAGTTTAGTAATATTTGTTTTTCTTAGATGACATCCAATATTTAGCTCTATAAATCCTTGCTTATTTCTTTTTGTAGTTGCGCAAAATAATCTTTATTCGTTATTATATAGGAGATACCTTTCTTTGGGTTTTTGGTTTTATCACCTATATTTTACCAAAAGAAGAGGTGTCTTTTTTATACTTTCACGAAAAATCAAGTGAATATTTTGACAGGGATAAGCTCATCACGGCAAGTATTTAAAAAGATATCTTAGCTGCGAAGGTTGAGTAATTTATAAATTATAGATTCCATTGTTTTTACAATTATTTTGGATCAGTTATTAAGTTAAAATCTTGTTAAATAATGAGCATTGCAGATAACTATATTATAATCTTATTGGGATAAATTTAGTTTAAACTTTTACATTTCTCCGGCAACTGGAATGGATTTTCTTTATTAATAAGATCATAAAACATAATCCCATTCAGATGGTCGATCTCATGCTGAATAACAATAGAAGGATATCCGCTGAGTTTTAATAAAATTTCTTCTCCTTCTAAATTA
>JGI26050J44790_1000618_pt1 | contig 11971 bp, 11 predicted proteins | sample HigsolmetaGSP12D_FD_44790 | JGI IMG/M metagenome (IMG submission 44790) | reverse complement strand
CATCAATTCGGATCAATGGATGGTAAGACAGCAAACGGTTTAGTAAGGGAATCAGGAATTTATGAAATTATGGGCGTCATTGACAGTTCAAAGGCCGGTCTTGATGCAGGTGAAGTGTTGGACCAAAAAAAGAATGGCATTCCTATTTTTAAAAATTTATCCCACGCACTTAATCAACTTGGTGAAAAGCCGAAATACTTTATTTTTGGGATTGCACCGGCTGACGCATTTTTAAAAAAGCATGAGCGTGATGTGATTATTCAAGCGATCAAAGCGGGTATGAACATTATTAATCCGCTGCAGGAGTTTTTGACGGACGATCAAGAACTGATGGAATACGCAAAAACATATGGGATAGAAATTAAGGATATTCGGAAACCAAAACCGAAAAAGGAATGGAAAATTTTTTCAGGGCGAATTTTACATATCGATACGCCGATTATTACTGTACTTGGAACAGACGGTGCATGCGGCAAACGGACAACAGCGGTTGCTTTGGAAAAAGAACTGCAAAAACGAGGTTATAAAACGGCTTTTATTGCAACGGGACAAACCGGTCTTATTCAAGGTGCCAAATATGGTTTTGCCATGGATGCGTTTCCTCTCCAATATATGATTGGTGAACTGGAGAGCGAAATTGTTCGGGCGAATGAAACCGAACACCCCGATATTATTATTGTTGAAGGTCAAGGAGCGTTAAGTCACCCTGCTTATGCCAGTTCTGCAGGGATTTTAAAAGGCGCCAGACCTCAAGCGGTTATTTTGCAACATGCACCGAAGCGAAAAGTGCTAGGGGACTTTCCTTTCTTCCCGGTTCCATCAGTTGAAAGTGAAATTCAGCTCATTGAACATTACGGAAAAACAAAAGTAATCGGTATTACACTCAATCATGAGGGAATGAACGATTTGGAAATTGAAAAGACGATTAAGGAGTACGAACTGAAGTATCAATTGCCGACAACGGATATTCTAAAGCAAGGAGCAGGAAAAATAACTGATCAAATCATTCAATTTTTCCCGTCATTGCAAGGGAAAAAGCTAAAGGGTGCATGATCTTATTTATGGCACCCTTTAAATATGAATAATCAATCGGTAAGTTCTTAGAACATTATACGAAGATTCGTTAACACTCGGTACGGTTGTATCCCACCTTAACGGGGAGTAAAACCCCCACTGATGGAAGTTTCACTTTATGCAACTTTTTTGGAAAGTTTCGTCAAAACAAGCCCTATAGCCGCTATAAACGACAATTTTTGGTGAAGACCCCGCAAAAATCGTTACATTTGTTGAGAAATCCCTCGTCCAAAAGTAGTCTGGCAGTTAAAGGCACAATTTAAAATTCCGATTTTTAGGTGCTAGTCTTTTTAGTTTTCGCCACAAAAAACCCATTTTTCTCAAACGTGTCTTATAAAAATTTTCCATAAATCCTTTTTGCGTAGTAGTCTTTTATATATTTTATAAATTTGCTATAATTTTACTATTATATAAAAGAGGGGTTCACTTGTTAATATTAAGGGGGTTTTATTATAAAAGTTAATGCATCAACAAAGTTCACTTGTTAATGAACTTTTTGATTGTTAATTAAATACATACATTATCCGTAAACAAATAGGAAGGAAGAGTAAACTTATGAATCGGACAATTGGATTTATCGGTTGTGGTAATATTGCTAAAGCGATGATTGGCGGAATGATTAAGACAAAAAAAATTGACCCTAAACAAATCATTGTTTCTAACAGGTCGTTATCTAGTCTTCAGGAGATAGAACAAACTTACGGAATTCTTACAACGAGAGAGAATGTGGAAGTTGCGAGAAATGCAGATTTTCTCTTTTTAACTACTACATCAGGAATGTATGGAACGGTAATTGAAGAGATTCGTGATGTTATTCGAGAAAATACGATTCTTATCCTTGTGGCAGTCGGTGAAACAATTGAAAAAAATGAAAAACGGTTAAATCGAGCCATTAAAATCATAAAAGCAATGCCAAACACACCATCCTTGGTGGGGCAAGGGATTACCGGAATCGCCGTAAACGAACTCGTAACTCCGGAAGATTTGGAGGAAATTAAAGCACTATTCGAATGTTTCGGCCGTGTGGAGTTTGTCGATGAGTCTATCATGGATGTTGTTACCGCAATTGGTGGTTCATCACCGGCTTTTACATATATGTATATTGAAGCATTGGCAGATGGGGCGGTTATGTATGGTATGTCCCGCAAACAAGCATATGTGTTTGCCGCACAGGCTGTTTTGGGTGCAGCAAAAATGTTACTTGAAACCGGGATGCATCCGGGTACATTAAAGGATAGTGTATGCTCACCCGGAGGAACAACCATTGAATCTGTTGCTCTCCTGGAAGACAAAGGATTTCGTTCGGCCGTTATTGAAGCCATTAAAGCGAACATGGAAAAGGCAAAGAAGATTCACGGGTAACACCAATTTTTGACAGTTTTTAGTACAGGAAACAATTTTGTGCTTTTCGTCTCACCACTAGGTTGAAAAATGGAGAAAGGGAACTTAGCTTTTAAATCTGCATGCTTAGTGATATGCAAAAGATGATAAGTAAAAGAAAAGCGTAGAGGGGGACTCTGCGCTTTTCTTACAGGACTTTGGATTAGTTTTATTGTCCAGCTCCGAGCGCCAGCGACTAGCAAACTTTGCTAAGCGGGGGTTCTGCGCTTTTCTTATAATCCATACGTCTTGATGATGGCTTGAAATAATATATTTACACCAATCAGCAAAGCTTCTTCATTCAAGGTCATTAACGGGTGATGTAATCCGGGCCTTAAATCACAACCTAAGCCCAGCATCGTTGCTTTTAAAGTTGGCTTTTTGATTGAATAAAAATGAAAATCGTCTCCACCCGGTGTAAGGATGGAAGGTTTCATATTATTTTCACCAANCGTTTCAATGATCGCTTTTTTCATAATTGAAATGGCTGTATCATTCAAAACTGCCGCAGGAACGTAATCTTCGTGCGTTAGTTCAATGGTGANTCCATATAAATTGGCAATCGTTGACAGTATTTCTTGAACTTTTTTATCTAAAGTATTCATCAGCTTATTATTCTGTGCGCGAAGGTCCAATCCAAATGAAGCATTCCCGGGAATAATATTCAAACTTTTCCCCCCGGCCTGAAACTTTGTCATTTTTACTGAGTGTGGGACGGTGGGGTCTAAATGAATTTGGTTAAGTAGATTAACGATTTGTGCGCCAACTTCTATTGCGTTTANGTTTAAATGCGGTCTTGCCCCGTGAGCGTCTTCNCCNTTAATAACCCCTTCATAATTTTTTGCCGCGCCATGAATAATGACAGGGGCGGCAACTCCCATAGGTGTTTCATGATAAGGTCTNACATGGATCCCNTATAAATAATCGAGATTGTCAATGACATGGTTTTGGANCATCATTAATGCACCATCACCTGTTTCCTCTGCAGGTTGAAAAATAAATTTGATAGCAACTTTGTCATGCAATAANTTCTCTTCAGCCAGTTTCCACAATACACCGAGGATAATTGCAGTATGGGCATCATGTCCGCAAGAGTGATTTGGTTTAAATTTCCCCTCTACTTCCTGCCATAAAGCATCAATATCTGCACGGAGTCCAACAACCGGGCGCTTCCCATCAAAATTCCCGAATTCTCCAATCACACCGGTATGATTTTTAAACGTTATAACTTTNGAACAGTATTCCTTCAATTTTTCTTTTATGTAGGCNGTAGTCTTAAATTCATGCCAGCTAATTTCGGGATGGTTATGCAAGTATCGATAGGTATNGATTACTTCTTGTTCAATTGCTCGCATTTTATNTCCCCTCCTTTATCACAAAATGATAAGAATCAAAATTAGGATCTTCCGGTTTCACTTTATCTGATANTTCATAAAGGATCATGTTTGCAATGGATAATGCCACCATGCCAATCCGAAAAAAAGAAAAACGGTTTCCTAAATTTATAACAATAACCGTATCGGCAAACTCGGTTATCGGGGATACAGCAGAATCTGTAACCACTATGACATGGAGCCCCNTTTCCTTTGCACTTTTCGCCAAATTGATGGGGTCGGTGGCGTAGCGAAAAAAGGAAAACACGACAAGACATGANCTTTCAGGGGAATTAATAATAATTCTNGAATCCGTTTCAGGACGATACAAAACGGTGTTACCCAAAATATAGTTTAAGTGGTAATAAAGCCAGTAAGCATAAGTGAAAGATTGATAATAACCGGCGANAATGATTTTATTACTTTCCATAATAATAGCTNCTGCTTCTTTAATTTTTTCGTAGTTTATTTTAAGTAAATTATTTTTTANCAAATTTATATCATTGTTTAAATTTTCGTAGCAGTCATTTATGTTGTTATGATCATCATAATAAAAATCTACATTGATAAGGTCATTACGAATTTCTTCTTGCAAATTGCTAAACTCATATCCGATCGCCTTACAAAAACGGATGACCATCGTTTCACTAACCCCAATAATTTCTCCAATCTTTTTTGCAGGATGGATGGCAAAAATAATAGGATCATTGAGCAAAATTCCTGCAACTTTCTTTAACCCTTTAGTGAGGGAAGGAAAAGATTTTTCTGTTTCCAAAATGTATTTTTTTTGCATTTTGTCACCTTCTTTAAAGTATTCACAATATTAACTGTTGAAATAAAGTATTTCCTTTATTATAATATAAAAAAATTAGGATTATTTACAATAAGTTTTATTCAATTTTAACTTTNACATACAAAGGGGGAAATGTAAATGAAAAGGAAGAAAGGGTTGTTTCGTATTTTTGTAGTTTTNTTGGCGGTTTTCTTACTGGTGGGATGTAATTCNAAAGAGAGNAATTCCAAATCAGAATCGAGCTCTGATACAGACGTCAAAAAACAAACAGGGGGAACATTAAATATTGCTTATCCTACACAACCTCAGTCATTGGACCCTCATTCAACAACAGCTGAAGCAACACGCGACATGGCGAAATTGATTTATGAGTCGCTATTGACTTTGGATGAAAATTACAAAGTTATACCACAATTGGCAGAGACGTATACCGCTAGTGATGATCATAAAACTTACACTTTTAAATTGAGAAAAGGTGTTAAGTTCCACAATGGCAAAGAAATGAAAGCAGAGGACGTTGCGGCTTCAATGACAAAATGGGGCCAAGATGCGCCGGAAATGGGAGANCATACATGGACGGTCATTGATGATTATACGGTTGAACTAAAATTGCAAGCNCCCTCCTCGCTTGTACCTTATTTTATTGCCGATCTTGCTAGATTGGCCGCNATTATGCCAAAGGAAATTGCAGAAAAAGCNGGACCAACAGGAGCAGNAGAGTATATTGGAACCGGTCCGTTCAAATTCATTGAATGGAAACAAGATGAATTAGCCGCCTTTGAAAAGTTTAAAGATTATGTACCGAGTTCTGAACCTTCAAGCGGACTGGGAGGTAAAAAAGAGGCTTTGGTCGATAAAATCAATTGGTATTTTGTTCCTGATCCGTCTACCAGGGTGAATGGTTTACTTAGCGGTCAATATGATTATGCACATTATCTATCCTATGACTCTGTGCCTCAGGTAAAAAACACACCGGGATTTAAAGTNGATATTTGGCCGTACGGGAATGAGATTCTTGTATTTAACAAAAAGTCAGGCTTATTCACAGATGTACGAGCTCGACAAGCGGTTAATTTTGCATTGGACATGGATGCTGTTCTACGCTCAGCTTTTGCCGAAAAAGATTTTTATGAATTGGATAACAGTTTGTTCCTAGATACCCAAGTTGATTGGTATACAGACGCCGGTAAAGAGTACTATAATCAAAAAGATTTGAACAAGGCGAAACAGTTGCTCAAGGAAGTTGGGTATAATGGCGAAGAGATTATCATTTTAACCAGCCGTGATTATGAACATCATTATAATGCAGCAGTTGCAACCCAACAAGAATTAGAAAAGATCGGAATGAAAGTAAAACTTGATGTATATGATTGGCCAACATTGCTTGAAAGAAGGAACAACCCGGAGTTATATGACATTTTCTTTACCGGCTATTCGACTACGATGACTCCACACCAGTATACATTCCTTGATTCAAGAGCCGAGTGGCCGGGGTGGACGAACAATCCTAAAATTGATCAACTCCTTGATGATATCCAAGCAGCACCTACAATTGAGGAAGCTAAAGAGCACTATGCAGAGTTACAAAAAACGATGTGGGAGGATCTTCCGGTTATTAATCTTGGAAGAAATTCAAGAGTGTCGGCATATTCAGAAAAGGTTCAAGACTTTACTCAAATGTTAGGTCCTAATTTCTGGAATGTCAGTGTAAATAAATAACGAATTAGTGCACCCAGTAAATGTCCGTTACCATATATTGGTAAAACGGAAAATAAATTATTTGAAATTAACTTATCCCCTATATTTCTATCAATATAGGGGAAACAAAATTTTTATACGACTTTTGAAAAAGGTGGGAGATATTTGAAGGCGTATATATTAAATCGATTTATATCCATGATTCCTGTTCTTTTGATTGTTGCTACTATCGTATTTTTCCTTATCCACTTAATTCCGGGAGATCCTGCCGCAGTTATTTTGGGACCTGAAGCGACACCGGAAGAAGTGGAAAAACTTAGAGAAGAACTAGGATTAAACTTACCCTTATATAGTCAGTTTTTTTATTGGCTAATCGGAATTTTCCAAGGTGATCTTGGTGATTCAATATATATGAACAAACCTGTGTTGCAAGCTTTTGTCGAACATATTGGACCAACCCTATCTCTTGCCCTGCTTGCACAAGCAATTTCTATTATTATTGCAATTCCTATAGGAGTGTTAGCTGCTAAAAAACAAGGGACATTTGTCGACCATCTATTTATGCTGATTGCCATGTTTGGAATGTCACTACCAAGTTTCTTGTTTGGACTGTTATTAATGCTCGTTTTCGGTGTGCATTTACAATGGCTTCCTGCCGCCGGTTACCAGCCACTCGGTGCCGGAATATGGGAACATCTGAAATATATGATTTTACCGGCATTTGCACTTGGAATGATACAAGCGGCGGTAATTGCACGAATGACGAGGTCTTCCATGCTGGATATTTTAAGTATGAATTATATCAAAGCTGCTAAAGCCAAAGGGCTTAAAGAGCGAGTTGTCATTTACAAGCACGCTTTTCGAAACGCTTTTATTCCAATTTTAACGATTTTGGGTGAAACATTTGGNTCCCTAATTACNGGAGCAGTAGTTACTGAGACCGTGTTCAACTTACCGGGAATCGGTCAATTAGTGGTGAATTCCATTGTTAGAAGAGATTATGCTGTTATTCAAGGAACGATCCTGATCATGGCGACTACTTACCTTGTTCTGAATTTAATTATTGATCTTTTGTATGGCGTTGTCGATCCGAGAGTCAGGTTAAATCGTAAATAAAGGGGGAACGGACCATGGAAATGAAACCTTCAATTCAAATGGAACCAAAGATAGACTACGACCATTTTACTTCCATTCGCAATCAACTGAAAAAAGAACAGCGCTCCTTGTTTATCAAACGCTTTTTGTCAAATCGTTCGGTTGTTATTGGTGGTAGTATTTTACTGGTCCTTATCATTTTTGCAATCGTAGGTCCGATGGTGAGTAAGTATACCCCATTAGAGATTGATCCTGTTAACCGACTTCAGGGTCCTAGTGCTGAACATTGGTTTGGAACTGATAATTTTGGAAGGGATTTGTTCAGTCGTATAGCCCATGGAGCTCAAGTTTCATTGGGCGTTGGTCTATCTGTTGCATTTTTGACAGCGGTTATTGGTCTATTCGTTGGCTTGTATGCTGCCTATTATTCTATTCTTGATCATATTTTTATGCGGATTTGTGATGCGTTAATGGCCTTTCCCGATATTTTGTTAGCCGTGGCGATTATGGCTGTTCTAGGACCCAGACCGGTCAATGTCATTATTGCAGTAACGATTGTAAAAATTCCGGTTGTAGCGAGAATTGTGCGTTCTAGTGCCTTGGTTGTAAAAGAACAAACATATATTGAGGCGATGAAAGCACTGGGCGCGAGTTCATGGAGAATCATTTGGTTCCACACTGTCCCGAATGCACTGTCACCAATGATCGTTCAAGTTACATATATATTTGCCATTGCCATCATCCTTGAAGCTTCTTTAAGTTTTTTAGGAGTGGGTATACCTGCTCCCAACCCGAGTTGGGGTAATATTTTATATGATGGAAAAACGGTAATCTATTCAGCATGGTGGATGACTGTTTTTCCAGGTCTGTTTATCATTCTGGCCGTACTTGGATTGAATATCTTTGGCGACGGGTTGCGTGATTTATTAGATCCGAAAAGTCATAAAGCAATAAATAAACAATAATTTCGTTTATATTGATTTAACTTGATTTTAAGGGGTGAGATGGTGGGAGAGCATTTATTAGAAGTAAAAAATTTAAAGACGACGTTTTTAACAGAAATGGGTTCGGTTGTAGCAGTTGATGGGATGAGCCTGCATGTCGATTACGGTGAAACTTTAGGCCTTGTAGGTGAATCCGGTTGTGGAAAAAGTGTTACGGCAGAATCGATCATGCGCCTTTTAGATGAGCGGACAACAAAATATGAAGGCGAGATCCTTTTGAAAGGTCAAGATTTACTTTCTCTACCTGAAAAGAAAATGGTTGATATTCGGGGAAATGAAATCGCAATGATATTTCAAGATGCAATGACTTCTCTAAATCCCGTCTATACAATCGGAAATCAAATTGTCGAGACGATTTTAACTCACCAAAAGGTATCAAAAAAGGAGGTATATGAAAAAGCGATAGAAATGTTGCGGTTAACAGGAATTCCTTCACCGGAAAAAAGAATACTTGAATACCCTCACGAAATATCTGGTGGAATGAGACAAAGGGTAATGATTGCAATGGCCCTATCATGTAAACCAAGCCTGTTAATTGCAGATGAACCGACAACAGCACTAGATGTAACTATACAAGCACAAATTTTGGATGTCATCAATGAATTGAAAAAGGAATTGAACATGGGGGTTATTATGATTACCCATGATTTAGGTGTTGTGGCGGAGGTTTGTACCAGAGTTGCTGTCATGTATCTGGGGCAAGTGATTGAGGAAGCACCGGTGGACAACATATTTACAAATTCACTTCATCCATATACCAAAGGATTATTAAAGTCCATACCTAAAATCGATGGTGACCGTAATAAAAAGCTCTTTACGATTGAGGGGATTGTTCCTTCCCTCCACAATATTCCAAAAGGTTGCCGATTTGCACCCAGATGCCCGTTTGCGGATGAACAGTGCAGGACACAATCTCCCGTATTAAAGGAAACAGGTGGGGGACATAAAGTGAGATGTTGGCATTATGAAAAAATCGGGCAAATGGAGGAGAAGATAGATGTCACAGCAACAAGCTGAAAAGGAAGCACGGAAACAGTCCGCACCCATCTTGCAAGTAAAAAATTTAAAAAAATATTATCCAATCACCTCACCTTTTGGCAAAACAAAAGATTTTGTTAAGGCAGTTGAACAGGTAACCTTTGATTTGACTGAAAAAGAGACTATCGGTCTTGTCGGTGAGTCGGGATGTGGCAAAAGTACGACGGGAAGGACTATTTTACGGTTGACGGAGCCAACAGAAGGGGCTGCGATATATAAAGGGAGAGATTTATTTACGTTAAAGCAAAAAGAAATGAAAAAAGTAAGAAAAGAAATTCAAATGGTCTTCCAAGATCCGCATTCATCACTTAATCCAAAAAAGCGGATTGGTGAAATAATAGAAGAATCTATGAAAATACATCGAATCGGAAATAAGGCGGAACGAATTGAGAAGGCAATGTATTTATTAAGAAGGACAGGAATCAGGGAGGATCAATATTATAAGTTTCCTCACGAGTTTTCCGGTGGACAGAGACAAAGAATTGGAATTGCCCGTGCGTTGGCAGTAAACCCATCTGTTTTTATACTTGATGAACCGGTTTCTGCATTAGATGTATCAATTCAGTCGCAAGTGATTAATTTGTTGGAAGAACTTCAGGATGAATTCAAGTTGGCTTATTTATTTATCTCCCACGATTTAAGTGTAGTCCGGCATATTTCTGATCAAATCGGTGTTATGTATTTAGGTCATCTTGTTGAAAAGGCTTCAACTGATGAGTTATTTGAGAATCCGCTTCATCCGTATACAAAGGCTTTACTGTCTTCCATCCCAATTCCGGATACAAGGGTAAGAAGGGAGCGAATTATTTTGAAAGGCGATGTTCCTTCTCCAATCAACCCACCATCCGGATGTGTTTTTCACACAAGGTGTCCGTTTATCATAGAAAAATGTAAGAAGGAAAAGCCAATATATAAAGAAAGCACCAACGGTCATCTTGTCGCATGTCATTTATATTAAGAGTTCATGTTGAAAGATTGGCGAGAAAGTATTATTTCTAGAAAGAAAGTTTAAACAATGATGTATGATGTAAGTCTATTGGATGGAGAAATTCGTTTACCTTCAGATTTTAAAATGATAGGAACATATCCTCCTAAACCATCATTATCATTCTCAAATTTACTAAAGGGGATGTTGACTATTGAAGATTAAAAAAATTGAGGTGTATGCAATTAAACTGCCGTTAATTGAGCCGTTTGTCATTAGCTATGCCCGGTATGATACAATGCCTTCCATTATAATGAAAATTACTACGGATGACGGAATTGTCGGGTATGGTGAAGGAGTTCCGGATGAACATGTTACGGGGAAACTTGGGAAAGTACGTATCATGTGCTAAAATCCAAAATTGCCCCGGAATTAATCGGTCAAAACCCAATGGACATCGAATATATCCATGAAATTATGGACAAAACGATGTATGGGATTCCTACTGCCAAGGCGGCAATTGATATCGCCTGTTATGATATTGCCGGGAAAAAACTCGGTGTTCCAGTCTATACTTTGTTGGGTGGGCGTTACCATCAAAATTTTTCGCTCACAAAAGTTCTTAGTATCGATTCACCAAAAAGGATGGCAGATGAAGCAGAAAAATATTTGAATGAAGGGTATACCTCATTTAAATTAAAAGTTGGAACAGATCCAATGGAAGATGTTAAGCGGATTAGAGCAGTCAGAGAACGAGTCGGGGAAGAAGTGTCGATACGAATTGACGTTAACCAAGGATGGAAAACAAGTGCTGCCACTTTGAAAGTTTTGCGGATGCTTGAGGATATGTTTTTGGAATGGATTGAGCAACCTGTCGTAGCAGATAATATTGACGGGATGGCTGAAATCAAATCAAAAACTACCGTCCCCCTAATGATAGACGAAGGATTGCACGGACCTAAGACGATGCGGGAAATTATTGCAAAACGTGCTGCTGATAAAGTCAATATTAAATTAATGAAATGCGGGGGTATCTATCCGGCGCTTAAGTTGGCACATATGGCTGAAATGGCGCCCATCGAGTGCCAAGTAGGTTCGATGGTTGAATCATCTGTTGCCTCTGCAGCCGGGTTGCATCTTGCCTTTTCAAAAAAAATTATCACAAGTATGGAATTGACAGGCCCATTAAAGTTTTCAAAAGACATTGGAAACTTAAAATATGATGTCCCCTATGTAAAGCTTCCCAATAAACCGGGACTCGGTGTGGATGTGGATGAAATGACCTTAAAAGAATTAACATTGGTTTCAGATCAAATTGTTTGAGCGGAAAGGATATCAAGACCATCCTTAAAGAAAGAGTATCCAATTGTGGGTGCTCTTTTTATAATTACTATGTTATAAACAAAATTGGAAAAAATTTTGGGCCTCCATGATAGCAATGCAAAAGTCTCTTTTATCTTCTATGAATATATGTTAAATTTCTAAATATATAAAGTGTTTTAGGACGGTGTAATGGTGAAAATACTGAAATTATTAGTTGATATCTTTTATTACTATTATCGGAAGTATTATAGTCATATTAAAAACTAAC
>JGI26050J44790_1000592_pt1 | contig 12234 bp, 9 predicted proteins | sample HigsolmetaGSP12D_FD_44790 | JGI IMG/M metagenome (IMG submission 44790) | reverse complement strand
ACGGAAAGGTGTTTTTCTGTCAAGAACGAGATTTTTCAATAAGAAATCCTAGTCATATCAAGGCTTAACACTAATTTTCAAGGTGCGAAAGTTGAGTTATAACCTCTCTCACCATCTCCGTCGCATCCCGCTTGGGATGCGTGGATTGAAATCTCCATGCCAAAATACACGCGCTCGGCAAGATTGTCGCATCCCGCTTGGGATGCGTGGATTGAAATCAGCGAGTAGCTCGACCGTTTGCTGCACCTCGGTGTCGCATCCCGCTTGGGATGCGTGGATTGAAATGGCAATCTCCATAAGCTCGCGATACTGTGGATCATCGTCGCATCCCGCTTGGGATGCGTGGATTGAAATTTAAAACTGCTCGACTCGTCAACGACAACCATGTCGTCGCATCCCGCTTGGGATGCGTGGATTGAAATGATGGTGCGCGATACAACGTCATCCGCACATATCGTCGCATCCCGCTTGGGATGCGTGGATTGAAATAAGATCGGATGAAAGGAATGACCGACGCGCAGCGGGTCGCATCCCGCTTGGGATGCGTGGATTGAAATCGTACTGGTTGAACGGGCAAGTCGCGCAATCTTGTCGCATCCCGCTTGGGATGCGTGGATTGAAATTACTGTAGTTTGGCTGTAGCTTAACAATTTCCAGTCGCATCCCGCTTGGGATGCGTGGATTGAAATTTGCCGCGGCGCGTCTGATCAACGATAAATTGGCTCGCGTCGCATCCCGCTTGGGATGCGTGGATTGAAATCGGCCGCTTCGGCGGACTGGGGTACGATCACGCAGTCGCATCCCGCTTGGGATGCGTGGATTGAAATATAAGACCGATAAAGGTGGTCTTGACGTCTTCGAGTCGCATCCCGCTTGGGATGCGTGGATTGAAATCGGGCGACGGTTACATTATATCGACTATCGACAGTCGCATCCCGCTTGGGATGCGTGGATTGAAATCTCGTCGGATTTTTTGACAAGTACGAAAGCGTGCGTCGCATCCCGCTTGGGATGCGTGGATTGAAATTTGGATGCCGCAGAAGTCAAGAGGTATATCGAACGTCGCATCCCGCTTGGGATGCGTGGATTGAAATGGGCGAGCAAATCGGCAAAGGCGAGCGTCAGGTGTCGCATCCCGCTTGGGATGCGTGGATTGAAATCTCGGCCAGACAGTGGTGCGAGCAGTACCAAAACCGTCGCATCCCGCTTGGGATGCGTGGATTGAAATCAAGCCGCTCCGTACATGGCGAAGTAAACATCATGTCGCATCCCGCTTGGGATGCGTGGATTGAAATTCTCTGCCGCGTCCGGAAGTATCTGATTATACGTCGCATCCCGCTTGGGATGCGTGGATTGAAATGTCGATTCGGTAAATGTCGAATGCGATTTGTCCGTCGCATCCCGCTTGGGATGCGTGGATTGAAATACGTTGTTCGTTGTGATCACGTTCCCGGATGTGTGTCGCATCCCGCTTGGGATGCGTGGATTGAAATCAGCTGCGGCCGTCTACGCCAGCCACAGACGAGGTCGCATCCCGCTCGGGATGCGTGGATTGAAATTTGAAACAGGCTTATCCTGAATCGAAACCGCTTGTCGCATCCCGCTCGGGATGCGTGGATTGAAATCCGGTTCCGCTGTTTGCTACAGCCACAAACAGGGTCGCATCCCGCTCGGGATGCGTGGATTGAAATTGGATCGGGTCCAGTCCTTTGCGCTCCCGGCCGGTCGCATCCCGCTCGGGATGCGTGGATTGAAATGGCGGAAGCTCGCGGCCGTCCAGGCGCACCAGCGGTCGCATCCCGCTCGGGATGCGTGGATTGAAATCTTGGCGACCACATCCTCCAGCGTCGTTCCCCAAGTCGCATCCCGCTCGGGATGCGTGGATTGAAATAGCGGGCGCAGCAGCAGATTGTCCAGTACAACAACGTCGCATCCCGCTCGGGATGCGTGGATTGAAATCTGGACGAAGTAGTCGAACAACTCCTGGTCAACGTCGCATCCCGCTCGGGATGCGTGGATTGAAATCAAGGACCTCTGGGACGGCATCTGGGGCTATCTCAAGTCGCATCCCGCTCGGGATGCGTGGATTGAAATACGCATCTCCATCTCCTTTCTCTAAAGTATTGTGTCGCATCCCGCTCGGGATGCGTGGATTGAAATGCCCGATGCTTCGAGGCCGAGCCATTGTACTGCGTCGCATCCCGCTCGGGATGCGTGGATTGAAATTATCTCCAATTCGGCACAGGTCTGTACGGTATCGTCGCATCCCGCTCGGGATGCGTGGATTGAAATATGCCCAGATCATAGACCGTCGTGATATTCAAAGTCGCATCCCGCTCGGGATGCGTGGATTGAAATCGCCGATCCGGTTAGCTGGACGTCGTATCGACAGGTCGCATCCCGCTCGGGATGCGTGGATCGAAATTTCTGGGTTGGAATCTTGAGATCGTTAAGGTGGGTCGCATCCCATGCCAGATGCGTAGATTAATATTTTCTCGAATTCGGCGCGCCCGGCTACTTGCACGCGCTTCTTATCGTCTACCAGCCTGCCGCCGATCTATGGTCCGTCCACCGGTGAATGACCGTCTATGTTCGAGCACGCTACAACGAATAGAACCGGTAAAATCAGGCGAAGCGCAGGAGAGCGGACTCGCCGCAAGTTGCGTAGGTCCCTCCCCGCTGCACCAGCCGGTTGCGGGAGCGCTACGACGCGGTTTCGACGCTGACGCCCCGTCGCCAGCGCGGTTTAACGTACGTTCCCCGCCGCAGTTGCATGCTCCTTGTCCGGTTTTATCGTCCTCGCTCCGGTTCAACGCCTGACGGGCGCGACATTTGGGTTGTCTTTTAACGGACATCCCCTTCGCTTAAGTCCCGCCGCGCATTCTCCTCTCTTTCCCCTTTTCTTCCACATCCCGCTTTTCCGGCATCCTGCCGGCTTCGACCTGCCGCCAGTCCGCTATTATGCTCCGCCACCATTGTGTCGGAAGCCCGATCGCCTGGGACCTCAACGCTCCGGAATGCCTCGCGCCTGTTGCGCCGGCATCCGTCCCGCTCTGGGAGAAGTCCCCCGCTTCGCAACCTTGCCGCATGCCTTTATACCGCAATCCCCGTCGCTCAGGCTCCGGATCGAGCATGGGGCCATTCGCGGCACGATGGGGCCCTGAGCAGAAGGGATTTCCGCGATAAAGCAGCCGACTGGACTTGGGGAGCATGGTTTCCTGAGCAAGCGGGATTTCAAACATAAGGAGGAAGCGGGGCTAGGAGCCAATCGGTTCCTGAGCAAGCGGGATGTCGAGCATAAAGAGGAGCGGTGCTAGTGCCAAGCGAGTCCCTGAGCAAGCGGGATATCGGTCATCGCCAAGGTGCGGCTCCCCGTCCTCTAGCCTCCCGATTTCCTGAGCAAGCGGGATTTCGGCGAAAAGAGAAGCCGCAACAAGTTGGGAGACGGAAAGAGCGGAAGCGGAAGCGGGAACGGAGCGGGAAAAATTTCGAAATGTTGCGATTCTATCGTGAAAAGGAAGACGGAAATGGGGAGGAACGGTATACTAGGCGTGGAGGTGAGGGAATGAAGGAGAAGCTTCCGTCCCGCATGACGGAGCCGCCGGCGCAAGTGCCGGACGAAGAGCAGTGGCGGGCCATTGTCGTTAGCGACGCCGCTTACAACGGCCGGTTCTTCTATGCGGTGAAGTCGACCGGCATCTTTTGCCGGCCTTCGTGCAAGTCCAAGGAGCCCCGGCGCGACAACGTCGTTCTGTTCAATCGGGCCGAGTGCGCGCTTGCCGCCGGATTCCGCCCGTGCAAACGCTGCAAGCCGACCGGGGAACGGCTTCCGGACGAGGAGTGGGTGGCGCAGATGACGGCGTACATCGATCGGCACTATGCGGAGCCGATCACGCTCCAAAGCTTGGCCGATTATTTCCACGGCAGTTCGTACCATCTTCAGCGCATTTTCAAGCGGGTGACGGGCATGGCGCCGGCGGCATACGTGCAGCGGAAGCGGACAGGCCGCGCCGCGGAGTTGCTGCGGGGGACGGACCGGCCGATCGCGGAGATCGGGGCGGAAGTCGGCATCGCCAACCTGCCTTATTTCATCACCGTATTCAAAAAAGTTCACGGCTGCACGCCCGCGGCGTACCGGCGCGGCAGCCGCATGCGGCGGACCGGGGAGGAGAGGGAGCATGGCGCCAGAGGAGAAGACGACCGTCTATTGGAGCAAGCTCGTCCATGAAGCGTGGAGCTTGCACCTGGCCGCAACGGACAAGGGGCTCGTCTACGTAGGCTCGCAAGGGGCGCCGCTGGCGGAAGCGGAAAAGTGGGCGAACGGCCGGTTGCCCGGCGCCGTGCTGGTGCGGGACGATGAGCGGCTGGCGCCTTATATTCGGGAGCTGATCGAATATTTCCGGGGCGAGCGGCAACGGTGCGAGCAGCCGTTCGACCTGCGGGGAACGGCGTTCCAGCAGGCCGTCTGGCGCGCGCTGCGCGAGATCCCGTACGGGCGGACGGCCACGTACTCGGATATCGCCGCGGCGATTGGCAGGCCGTCGGCCGTGCGGGCGGTCGGGGCGGCGATCGGCGCCAATCCGGTGCTGATTCATGTGCCCTGCCACCGGGTGATCGGCAAGAACGGCGCGCTGACCGGTTTTCGCGGCGGATTGGAGATGAAAGCCAGGCTGCTCGGATTGGAGCGCGACGGAACGGGCGGTTGACGGCTGCCGCTGGAGGCCTGAAGACGGATGGCTGCCTTCCGCGCCGGTTGGGGAGGGCGGCGGCCGGGGAGGCTCCTCAGTAGAGAAGCCTCCACAGGTAGAAGGTGGCGTACGCCTGCCAGCCTGTCCAGCCGGCGGACAGCGCCTGCAGTTCGGCCCGCGTCGGCTTGCGGTCCATGCCGGCTGCACGGCGGACGGCCAGGTGCAGGCCGACGTCGTCGATCGGAAAAGCATCGGTCATCCGCAAGCAGCGCATCAGCACGTAGTTGGCGGTCCAAGGCCCGATGCCGCGGATGCCGACGAGTGCCTTCTCCGCCGAGCGGAGGCTGCCGAGCGCGAGCAGCCCTTCCTTCGACAGCGAGCCGTCCGCGATGCGGCGGGCGACGCCGACGAGGGACTCGCCCTTGCGGGCGGTCATCCGCAAGCCGTCGAGATCGGCCGGCGCCAGCGCGGCGATTCGTTCGGCCGGCGGGAACAACAGGTACGTCTCGCCTTCGCAATCGACGCGGTCGCCGAACGTTTCGACGAGCCGGCGCTTGAGAGTGTAGGCGAACGCCAGGTTGATCTGCTGTCCGATGATGCCCCAGCTCAGCGCTTCGAACAGGTCGGGGATGCCCATGCAGCGCAGCCCCCGGAACGTTGCCGCCGCCGGGCCGAGCAGCGGATCCGACGCCGCCATCCGATAGAACGGCGTAAGGTCCGTGTCCAGGTCGAACCAGTCGCGGACGTAGCGGACGACGGCCGCCCGTTCCTCCGGATCGGAAGGCGCGGTGTCCCCGAGAAAACGAATCGTCATCGATCCGGCGCCGTCGGAGCGAATTTCGACGACCGGCGCGGCGCCGCTGCCGACGGGGATCGCTTTGGACAGCTGTCCGTTCCCTATGCGGTGCAGGCATTCGTTCGGGGACCGCGACAAATAGGCCCAATTTTGTCCGAAGTCGAAGTCCTCGGGCACTTGCAGCACGATCTCCCGCTCGTTCTCCTTCAGCACGGTTGTGTCGCCCATCGGGTTAGCCTCCCTATGAAGTCTTCTCTAGTTGTACCATAAAAACGGCCGTTCGCCGCTTCGCGATCTTGCGCGTTTATTTTTGAAAGGGACGAAAAGGGAGGTGCCGGCCCGTGTCGGCCACGCTTGGCAAGGCAGGGACGAGGAGCGGCTGCGGCGGGAGTTGGGCGGGCGCGGTTCCTATCGCGCCAAGCCGCAGCACGGAGTCGGCAAGGTGAAGTCCGGAAATCGGTGCTTGCTGGGGGTGGTTTTCCATGACGCGCGTTGAACAGCATGAGAAGACGCCCAAGTCGCTGCTCAACAAGGCGACCGGGTTTCTGACCGACTATACGCATACGCTCAACCCGTACGCCGGTTGCGCGTTCGGCTGCTCGTACTGCTACGTGAGGCGGATGCCGGTCGCCATGTTTCGCCGCGCGGAATGGGGGACGTGGGTCGACGTCAAGCGGGGAGCGGCGGAACTGCTGCGGCGGGAGCTGCGGGCGGCCCGGAACAGAGGGCGGGTGACGATCTTCATGTCGTCGAGCACCGATCCGTACCAGCCCGCGGAATACGAGGAGCGCATCACCCGGTCGCTGCTCGAAGTCATGGCGGAAGAGCCGCCCGACTTCCTGCTCGTGCAGACGCGCAGCCCGCTCGTCACCCGCGACATCGACCTGTTGCTGCGGCTGGGAGAGCGGGTCCGGGTCAGCGTGACGGTGGAGACGGACCACGAGGACGTGCGCCGCCGGTTCGCACCGGCCGCGCCGCCCATCGCCGCCAGGCTGAACGCGCTGGCGAAGCTTCGCGAAGCCGGCGTGGCGACGCAGGCCGCCGTCGCTCCGCTGCTGCCGAGCAGCCCGGCTTTTCCCGGCAAGCTGCTGCCCGTGGCCGACCGGGTCGTCCTCGACGACTACTTCCTCGGCGACGGCAGCGGCGGGCGGAGGAGCCGCAGCCTGCAAGTGGAGCGGCACTACGCCGAAGACGAGCGGCCGCTCTGGTACGATCCGTCCGCGATCCGCAGCCTGCACGAACGCTTCGCGGCCGTATTCCCCCCGGACCGGCTGCGGGTGAGCCAGGCGGGCTTCGCCCCGGGACCCTGACGGCGGACGCGCTGCCCCCCACAGCCGGCGGGACGATAAGGACGCACCGGTCGCGAACGCTTGACGGCCACCGCAGTGCGGGGCAGGGAGCTCGGCCGACAAGCCGAACCGGTTGCCGAGGCCGGCAAGCTCATCCGAGCAGCGCCCTCTCCGCCTTGGGGAGCTTGGCCTGCACGAGCCGGTAGGAGACTTCGAGCATCTCGGCGACGACGTCATCCGGCACCTGTCCGTTCAGCACGACGGTGTTCCAATGCCGTTTGTTCATATGATAGCCCGGGAGCACGGCGCCGGGATACGTCTCCCGCTGCAGCCAGGCTTCTTCCGGAAGCGTCTTGAGGTTGACGCTTTCGATCCCGTCCCGGAACAGGAGCAGGGCGAACAGCTTGCTTCCGACGAACAGCACCGGCACATCCGGGAAGAACGGATAACGCAAGCCCGTTCCGGGGTAGCTGAGACCCAGCTCGATCAATTGGCGATGGTTCATTTTTGCGCTCCCTCCCTTTTTTCAGACGGACCGGTCTTCTTTTATCATAACAAAATGCATTGACAGCCCCAAACGGGAGCAGTATAATGACGAACAACTGCATAGCCGCAAAATGTGATGATTAGAAATAGTAGGAATGATGGGGCCTTCCAGAGAGCCGTTGGGTGGTGCGAAACGGCAGCGCCGCGCATTTCGAACTCGTCTATGAACATCTGCCCGACAATGTAGGGTAAGACGGAATTCCACCGTTACAGGGATAGATGGTGTTGGCCATCGAATGAGCTCATTCCGCACGGAATGAATTAGAGTGGTACCGCGGGTTAACCTCGTCTCTAGCGCAGAGACGGGGTTTTTTTTGTCGGCTGAAACCCGGGATCGGCCGGCCCCGCTTCACATAGATGCAAGGCAAATCCGCATGAATCCAGGGAGGAGAACGATATGGCCGCAAGCCGCCAAATTATCGTGCTCGACACCACGCTGCGCGACGGCGAGCAAGTGCCGGGCGCCAAACTGAACGTACAGCAAAAGTTGGAGGTCGCTCAGCAGTTGAAGCGGCTTAACGTCGATATCATCGAAGCCGGTTTTCCGGCTTCTTCGGCCGGGGATTTTCAGGCGGTGCAGCAGATCGCCCGGACCGTCGGCCAAAGCGTTGCGATCACGGCGCTGGCGCGGGCGGTGAAGAGCGACATCGATGCGGTGTACGAGAGCATCAAGGACGCGAAGCGTCCGCTCATTCACATCGTGCTCGGCACTTCGAACATCCACGTGGAAAAAAAGTTCAGCCGCTCCAAGGAAGCCGTGCTGCAGATGGGCGTGGACGCCGTCCGATACGCCAAAACGCTGCTGCCGGACGTCCAGTATTCCACCGAGGACGCGTCGCGTTCCGACTTCGAATACTTGTGGCAGACGATCGAGGCCGTCGTCAAGGCCGGCGCAACGATCATCAACGTTCCCGACACGGTCGGCTTCGCCGTGCCGGAGGAGTTCGGCGACCTGTTCCGGCGCCTGAACGAACGGCTCAAAAACTTGAACGACAAGGTGATCCTCAGCGTTCATTGCCATAACGACCTCGGCCTCGCCACCGCCAACACGCTGAGCGCGATCCGCAACGGAGCCGACAAGATCGAATGCACGATCAACGGGCTTGGGGAGAGGGCCGGCAACGCTTCGCTGGAGGAAGTGGTGATGGCTCTGAAAGTCCGGGAGCAGCACTACGGCTGCCGCACCGGCATCGACACGAAGGAACTGAAGCGGACGTCGCGGCTCGTCAGTCTGCTGACCGGGCTCGACGTGCAGGTCAACAAGGCGATCACCGGCGAGAACGCCTTCGCTCATTCCTCCGGCATCCATCAGGACGGCCTGCTCAAGGATAAGCGGGTATACGAGATCATGTCGCCCGAGGAAGTCGGCGCGGAGAGCATGGAACTGGTGCTGACCGCCCGTTCCGGCCGCCACGCCTTCCGCAACGCCGTGGAGAAGATGGGCTTTGCGCCCGGAGAGCCCGGGGAGTTCGAGCAGCTGTTCCGGAAGTTCCTCGCGCTGGCCGACGCCAAGAAGGAAGTGTACGACCACGACGTGTTCTACCTGGTGACCAGCCATCGCGCCGCGGAACGCCCCCAGACCGAGCTGTACGAGCTCGATTCGTTCCAGGTCGTCAGCAGCGACCGGAACCCGAACGCCACCGTCTCGTTGCGCAAAGGTTCCGAGACGTTCAGAGGAAGCGCGGTCGGGGACGGTCCGATCGACGCGCTGTACAGCGCCATCCGCTCGCTGACCGGTATGGCCGCCGAACTGAAGGACTACAAGATCAACAGCCTGTCGCGGGGCAAGGAAGCGGTCGGCCGGGTGAACATCCGCCTCGAATATCAAGGCAAGACGTACGCCGGCCGGGCGATGGACACCGACATCATCAAGGCGAGCGCACTCGCCTTCCTGAACGGCATCAACGCCGCGCTGCTCGACGCGGCGAGCGGCGAACGGTGAAGGAAGGGAACGATGGCGCGGCCCGAGCCGTCCGTCAGAGCGCAGCGCCGCTTCATGGCGCGCATAGCTCCATTTTCGCCGGGACATTCTATCTTTGGCATCTCAAACCTGTCAAGGAGGTATTCGTCCCATGGCATTGGTTCCCTACGAGCCGTTTCGCCACCTGGATCACATGCGCCGGGAGATGGACCAGTTTTTCAACCGCGACTTTCCGTTCTGGAACCACGATTGGCCCCATGCGATCGGCCACCTCTCCATCGACGTCCACGAGACCGACAAGGAGGTCGTCGCCACCTGCAACATTCCGGGCCTGGAAAAAAAGGAAGACGTGGACATCGACGTGGACCGTCAGATGCTGAGGATCAGCGGGACGGTCAATCGGACGCATGAGGTCAAGGAAGAGCAGATGCACCGGCAGGAGCGGTTCTTCGGCCGGTTCCAGCGCGCCGTGAGCCTGCCGGCCCCGGTCTCCAACGAAGGCGTCACGGCGACCTACAAGAACGGAGTGCTCGAAATCCGGATGCCGAAGCTGAGCGGCGACACGAAGCGCAAGATCGACGTTCAGTTCCATTGACAGCGGTCGTCCGGGCAGACGAACCCCTCCCTTGCTTCGCCGGTGGGGAGGGGTTTTTGGTGTGCCGCTTATGCTCGTGCTCATGTATGCGAAAAGGCATCGATTTGTAGGGGAAGGTGGTGGACGGTCAACTGCCGGTTGGTTTTTCGGTTCGAAGGCGCGCCGGCTCGGCCGGCGATTCCCGCCTCCGGATCAGAAGGGCGGTTCCCAGTTCGGCCGCTTCCGCCAATGCCCGGTTTGTCCGGCTGGAGACGCGCTGAGAAGGGACCCGCCCGGGTGTCTTACTCCGGCGCGGAGCTCCGTTGGTCGCGGCGCCGGCCGGCCTGGAAGGCTGCGGCGACGACGATGACGCCCGCGATGAGCGTGACGACGCTTGCCGTTTGCAGCGCCGTTTCGGCTCCGGCGGCGAAGGAGCCGACGATCGCGGCGTGCTGGCCGGGAGAGGCCGCGACGGCTTCGGCGACCGTGCGCGGAAGCGGGTCGGCCGGTTGCAGGCTTGCCGGCAGATGCCGGGTGAAGTTCTCGGTCAGCACGGTGCCCACGACCGCTACGCCGAGCGCGCTGCCCATCTCCCGGGTTGCGGATTGGAGGCCCCCGGCGATGCCGGCTTTGTCGGCGGGCAGCGCCGCCGTCAGTTCGGCCGTCAGACACGGCAGCGCGAGCGCGAAGCCGGCCCCGATAAGCACGAGCCAGGCCGCGTAGGCGATGTACGGCTGGTGCGCGGCGGTGGTCAGGCCGAACAGCCCGAAGCCGATGGAGAGGAAGGCGGCGGACAGCGTCGCGGGAATGCCGAAGCGCCGAACCAGGTCGGGGACGAAGCGCGCGCCGACCAGCATCGGTATCGTCATCGGAACGATCGCGAGCCCGGCTTGCAGGACGGAGTATCCGCGGCCGTACTGCAGGAGCGACGCGTTCAGGTAAAACAGGCCGAAGCTGCCGAAAAACATTACGAGCATGCCGAGGCAGGCGATGCCGAGCAGCGGAAGGCGGAACAGGCGGGGATCGAGCAGCGGAGAACGAACGCGCAGCTCGACCGCGACCCAGCCCGCGCCGAGGACGGCGCCGGCCGCGAACGCGCCGAGGACGGCGGCGCTGCTCCAGCCGCGCTCCGGCCCTTCGATGATGCCGATGAGAAGGGCGATCGTCGCGGCGACGAGCAAGACGGTGCCGGCAGGGTCCAGGCTGCGCGGGCTGCGGCTGCTCCGTTCTACGGCAAGCGCCGTCCAGAGCGCGCAGAGCAGCGCGATCGGCACGATGGCCCCGAACAGGGTTCGCCACGACCCGGCCGTCAGCAGCGCCGCGCCGGCGATGTTGCCGACCAGTCCGCCCAAGCCGGACGACATGCTCCAGATGGCGAGCGCCCGGCCGCGCCGTTCAGGCGCGGTCGCGTGAACGAGTACGCCCACGCAGTTCGGGAGCACCAGCGCCGCCCCGATGCCGGCAATCGCGCGGCCGAGAAGCAGAATGCCCACGTTCGGCGCGGCGGCCGAGATCGCCGCGCCCGCCGTGAACGCGACGAGCCCGGCGATCAGCGCCCCTTTGCGGCCGTATCGGTCGCCGGCAGCGCCGCCGGGAATGACCAGACAGGCGAAGACGACGACGTACGCGTCGACGATCCACAGAAGCTCCGACGAGCTCGGGTGCAGCCCGCTTGCGGCGAACTTCGGAACCGCCAGATTGATGGCGGCGACAAGGCCCACGACCAGAATGGTGCAGGCGCACACGCATGCCAGAACCAGTCCCGGGGAGCGGCGCCGCGCAAGGTTCGCGGCGCCGGAAGTCATGTATTGCGGGGCGCTCATGGCTGTCCGGCTCCCCCGTATGCGCCGGACAGGATGTCGTGAACGAGCGAAGGTCCGACGGGCGTCCATCCGAGCATTTCGCGCGTGCGTTCGCTGGAGCCGGTCATGGATTGTTTGAAGAAGCCGCCGACAAATCCGAAGTGAGCCGCAGCGTCTTCCGGCGCGATCGAGGTGACCGGGATGTCGAGCGCATGTCCGATGGCTTCGGCGATCGTCCGGGTGGAGACGGCCTCTTCGGCGACCGCATGCAGGCGCGATCCGGCGGGCGCTTTCTCGAGTCCAAGCCGAATGAGCGCGGCGGCATCGGAACGGTGCACCGCGGACCAGGCGTGGGAGCCGTCGCCGATGTACCCGGATACGCCCTGCTTGCGAGCGGCGTTCGCCAGGAAGTTGACGAAGCCCCAGTCTCCGGCTCCGTGCACCGTCGGCGCGAAACGGACGATCACCGTCCGCACGCCGCGGCCGACGTAGTCGAGCGCGAGATTTTCGGAGCCGCCCCAGGCGGAGTTCGGACCGACGGCGGGCGACGGGTCGGTCTCCAGCACCGACCGCCCCTGAACGAGACCGGACAAGCCGTTCGCGACGACGAAGGGGCGG
>JGI26050J44790_1000591_pt1 | contig 12244 bp, 9 predicted proteins | sample HigsolmetaGSP12D_FD_44790 | JGI IMG/M metagenome (IMG submission 44790) | reverse complement strand
GCACGCCGTCCGGCGAGCCGAGAATGTCGCCGATGCGCGCCCGGCCGAGCCCGTACAGGGCGGCGATGTCGCCGGCCCGAAGCAGGCCGGTGTCTTCCGTTCGCCGGCCGGCGATGCGGCGGATTTGCGTCACTTTCTCCTCCAGGCCGCGGGTCGCGTTCAGAACGGTGTCGCGATTGCGGATCGCGCCGTTGTACAGGCGGACGTAGGCGACCCGGCCCATGGCGGGGTCTTTGTCCAGCTTGAAGACGACGCCGGACGCCGCGGCCCGCTCGTCTCCTTCCGGCGGCGGCAGCCATTCGACGATCGCGTCCAGCAGCGCCTCCACGCCGATGCCGCGACCGGAAGCGCCGAACAGAACCGGGAACAGCTCCGCGCGCCGCGCGGACGACAGCAGCACCGGACGCATCTCCGCCGCGGCGAGCGTCCCGGTCTCGACATACCGCGCCAGCAGCGCTTCATCCCGTTCGGCGGCCGCCTCCGCAAGCCATTGGCGGAACAGGGTGCCCGCTTCGCCGCCGCGCTCGCCTTCGCGATCCCCCTCGCTCAGAAGATCCGCGGCGCCCGAGAAGTCCGCCTCCGCTCCGCGCGGCGCCTGAATCGGGACGGCGGACGGAGAGAGCAGCCGGCGGATGTCCCGCACGACCGCCTCGGCGTCCGCGCCGACCCGGTCCATTTTGTTGACGTACAGCAATGTCGGAATGCGCAGCTCCCTTAGCGCCTGCCAGACGACCTCCGTCTGCGCCTGCACGCCTTCCGCGGCCGAGACGATCAGCACCGCGCCGTCCAACACCCGGAGCGAACGCTCCACTTCGGACAGAAAATCGACGTGCCCCGGGGTGTCGACCAAGTTGATGCGCGTCTCCCGCCAGGTGAGATGCGTGACGGCGGCGCGCACGGAGATGCCCCGTTCCCGCTCGACGTCCAGCCAATCGGTCTGCGCCGTGCCGTCGTCCACGCTGCCGGGCTTGCGGATCTGGCCGCTCAGGAACAGCATCTGTTCGGTCGTCGTCGTTTTGCCCGCGTCGACGTGGGCGAACAGGCCGACGTTTCGCATCCGGTTGCGCTCGATGTCCATACAGCCGACTCCTTCGCAAGACTAGATTCCATTGTAGCGCAATCCGGACGGGCGTCAATCCTCGGGCGGGCCTCCGCCGCTGTCCGGCCTGCCGGCGGCATCGGCCGCTTGCCGCCAGATGCGTGCTTTCCGGTCACGCCGCACAGCAAAAGGCCTTCGCCGATCCAGCGGCGAAGGCCCCTCTTATCGCTAGCCGCGGCTGCGCGGCAGCTGCGGACCGGACGGCGAGACGCTGCAGCCCGCCGTGCAATGCTTGTTCATCTCGCAAGCGGCGCACGCGCCCTTCTTGCTCTTCTTGACGAACCGGACGAGCGTCCAGGCCGCATAGCCGAAAATCAACGCTCCAAGCACAATGCTTGCCGCCATGGCGGATCTCCTCCTTCTCTTTCAGCCCAGCAGGGCGCGGCCGCCCTGATAGATCGCAAGCCCGATAATATAGGCGACGGCGAGGCAGTACAGTACGGAAAACCAGGTCCATTTCTTCGAACCGGTTTCCTTCGAGATGACCGCGACCGTCGCCAGGCAAGGAACGTACAGCAGGATGAACGCCATGAAAGCGTAGGCCTGCAGCGCGTCGAACTGCTGGCCAAGCGCGATATGGAGCGTCTGCAGGTCGGGCGCCGCGTAGATGATGTTCATCGTCGAGACGACCACCTCTTTGGCCAGGAAGCCGGTGATGAGCGCCGCGCCGGCCTGCCAGCTGCCGAACCCGAGCGGCTGCAGCAGCGGCGCGAGCAGGCCGCCGATCATCGCCAGGAAGCTTTCGTCCATCGGGACGTTCAGCCCTTTCGGCCCCGCGTAGCCGAGCAGCCAGATGACGACCGAGCCGCCGAAGATGAACGTGCCGGCCTTGCGGATGAAGCCTTTGCCTTTCTCCCACGTGCTTAAGGCCAGCGTTCGCCATTGCGGGACGCGGTACGGCGGCAGCTCCACGAAAAACAGGCTGCGCTCGTTGCGGAACAGCGTGCCGGAGAACACTTTGGCCATCAGCAGCGCGACGGCGATGCCGAGCACGTACAGCGAGAAGACGACGACCGACTGGCTACCGCGGAAAAAGGTGCCGGCAAACAGGCTGTACACCGACAGCCGCGCCGAGCACGACATGAGCGGCGTCAGCAGAATCGTCAGCAGCCGCTCCTTCGGCTGCTCGACGGTCCGCGCCGCCATAATGCCGGGCACGTTGCAGCCGAAGCCGATGATCATCGGGATGAACGCCTTGCCGTTCAGTCCGATCGACTCCATGATCCGGTCCATCACCATCGCCACGCGGGCCATGTAGCCGGAGTCCTCGATGAAAGAGATCAGCAGGAACAGCATGAAAATTTGCGGCACGAACACGAGCACGCCGCCGACGCCGCCGATGATGCCTTGCAGGATGAGATCCCGAATGAACGGGGAGACCTTCAGCAGGTCGAGCAGCGACTCGATCCAGCCGGCGAGCGTGCCGTTGATGAAGCCGTCCAGCGCGTCGGACAGCGGCGTGCCGACCCAATCGAAGGTCAGCTTGAACATGAGAAACATCGTCAGCAAAAAAATCGGCATGCCCAAGTACTTGTTGGTGACGACGGCGTCGATGCGGTCGGTCAGCAGGCTATGGTCCGCTCCGGTGCGCCGCGTCGCTTCGGCCGCGAGCCGCGCGATCCATTCGCCCCGCACCTGCCGGATATACTGCTGCAGCGATTTGGCGCCGGACGCCTGCGCGATCCGGGCGGCCGCCGCCTCCCGCCTCGCCTTCAGCCAGTCCGGCTCGATCCGGCGCTCCAGCAGTTTCTCCACCATCGCGTTGCCTTCCATATATTGCAGCGCCAGCCAGCGGGCGGGAAGGCCGTCCACCGAGCCGGCCCGCCCGGCAATCTCCTCGGCCGCCGCTTCCAGCTCCGGCCCGTAGTCGAGGCGCAGCGGTGCGGACTCGGGCAAGCGGCCTTCCGACAGTTCCCGCGCCACCGCGTCGCATCCCTTGCCGGTTCGGGCGACGATCGGCAGAACGCGGACGCCGAGCCCCCGCGCCAGCGCGCCGGGATCGACCTCGACGCCGCGGCCGCGGGCGACGTCGATCATATTGAGCGCGACAATAAGCGGCTTGCCGAACTCCAGCAGCTGGACGGTCAAATACAGGTTCCGCTCCAACTGCGAAGCGTCGACGATATTCAGAATGGCCGCGAACGGTTCGTTCAGCAGAAACCGGGTGACGACGGTCTCGTCCGCGGACAGCGGATTGACCGAATACACGCCGGGAAGGTCGATAACATGGGCTTGTTTGTTCTTGAGCAGGCCGACCTTCTTCTCGACCGTCACGCCGGCCCAGTTGCCTACGTACGCGTAGGAGCCGGTGATGACATTGAACAAGGACGTTTTGCCCGTGTTCGGATTGCCCAGCAGAGCGACGCTCCTCATGCCGGCGTCACCTGGATGCAGGCCGCATCCCGGCGGCGAAGCCCGATCCATTGGCCTCCCGCTTCCAGCGTCAGCGGGCCGCCGAACGGCAGCGAGCGCCGCACGACAATCTCGGTGCCTTCCATGACGCCCAAATCGATCAGGCGGCGTCTCAGCAGATCGTCAACCGATCCGATATCGTGAATCAGGGCGCGGCTACCCGGGTTCAGATCGCTTAACGTCATGTGCGTCCTCTTCTTTCCAAGACAATGATAATCATTATCATTAGCAAAAATCATTTTATCACGACCGGGCGCCAAAAGGAAGCGGAAAAACGTGCATACCGACAAACCGGCGGCGTTCGTGCTCCCGATGCGAAAACAGGCGCTCCGCGAAGACGCGGTACGCCTGTTTTCAATCCGTCTATTCCGTTACGTTCACAACCGTCATCAGTCCGCCCATTTCGCTGGCCCCGCTGCCGCCGTTCATCGTGTGATCGAGAATATGGCAGTGCAGCATCCACTTTCCCGGGGCGTCGGCCCGGAAAGCGATGTCGACGGACTCGCCGGGACCGATCAGCACGGTGTTCATCGTCTCGGGCGCGGGCACGGCGTGGCCGTTGCGGGCGATCACCTGGAAGTCCATCCCGTGCAGATGCATCGTATGAACTTCCGTCGTGTCGATATTGATGAATCGGATGCGCGCCGTTTCCCCCCGCTTCAGCTCGAGCGGAGGGGTGTCCGGATAGCTGCGCCCGTTGATCGCAAAGAAATCCGGCTCGTCCTCCGGGCCGCTGTTGACGCGGAAGCTGGACAGCAGCATCGTATAGTCGTGGTCGAAGGACATGCCGTCGCTTAATTCGCCCGAACTTGGCGCGCGCGGCGGCTGGCGTTTCGGATCGATGATGAACGCGCCGTACAAGCCGCTGCCGATCTGGGTCATGTCGTCGTAGTGGGAATGGTACATGAACGTGCCGGGATGGCTGGCCGTAAACGAATAGACGAACGATTGCCCCGGCTGGACTTCCTGCTGCGTAATTCCCGGCACGCCGTCCATCGCGTTCGGCAGATGCAGCCCGTGCCAATGAATGGTGGACGGTTCCGGCAATTGGTTCGTGAACACGATGCGCACCTTGTCGCCCTCCGTGACGCGGATCGTCGGTCCGGGCGACTGGCCGTTGTAGGTCCAGGCGGCGATCCTTATTCCTTGCAGCGGGGACCAGTCGTGCAGTTCCGCCGTCAGCGCGAATTCCTTCGTTCCGTCTTCGGCGATGCGCGGCGTCATCCCTTTGCCGTTCAGCACGTCCCGAACCTGCCGCTCTTCCGCGTCGAACTGCCGGACCGCCTGCGGCGTGACCAACGCGACCGAATGCCGGCCGGCATCGTAATGGTAGCTCAGCCCCAGTTCCCGCGCCAAAGCTTCGCCGATCGCCATCACATCGTTTCCGGCCAGGATCGGGTTCGTATCCGCAGGCAGTTCCCGGCCGTTCAGCAAGATCGCGATCCCGTCCGTCTTCCGGCCTGTGCCGGCGTCGGCCCCGGCGCCGGTCGAGACGTCGCCGATCCACGCGCGCCGGCCGGCGGCGTCCCACCGGTACGTCAGGCCGAGCGCTTCCGCGACGTCCCGGACCGACACCCGCAGCTCCGACAACTCGGCGTTCATCGCCGCGGGATGCGGCAGCAGCCGCCCGTCCAGCGTCACGGTCAAGCCGCCCCCTTCTCCCGCTTCCCCGGAAGAGGCGTCCGCATTCATCGCCATTCCCGCCATCGCGACGTCCCGCGCAAAGACAAAACGGCCTCCGCTTCCCGCGCTCAGAATGAGCAGCAAGGCGGCGGCCATGGCGGCCAGCGCCGCCGCCTGCGTCATTTTCCTGCTCACGCTTCTCCCTCTCAATCCATCAGGAAGGCGTCCAGCGCGCCCGCCGGGACGATCAGCCGATCCTTCTCGAACCGCGGCGCCGCCGGAAGCCGGATCGTTTGGCCGTCGAGGACCGCGGCGTCCGATCCTTCGCGCAGCACCAGCGTATGCCCGCCCCGGACAACGGTCGCTTCGCGGCTCGCCGCGTTCCAGACGACGCTGGCTCCGGCCGCTTCCGCGGTCGCGCGAAGCGCGATGCTGCGGCCGTCTTCGGCCTTGTAGGCCAGCATTTGCTGCCGGGAAGGCAAGCCGGCGATATAGCCGACGAAGCCCGCCTTTTTGTTGTCGTAGAGCTGGTTGATGTACTGCTCGACTTGCGGTTTCAGGCCGGGAGCGACGATCATCTCGTCCCCCGGATGCTGGAAGTTGCTCATAATGTAGCTGAAGCCGTTCAGATTGTCGACCGCCTGCAGCCCCGTCGCTTCCGCACCGGCCGGCGTCGACAGAATGCGGGACAGCTTTTTCGTATCGATGTTGTAGGCCCAGACGTAATTGTTCGCGTGCATGCCGCTGTCTTCCCCGATGAACAGCGTGCGCAGATCTTCGGAGTAGGACAGGTTGTCCGGATTGGCGATGCGGTCGTCGTTCGCCGTGTCGCCTTTGGCGTCCGGAGCCGGGAGGTCTTCGCCCCAGACGAGCCCCTGCATGAACGACGGCACGTAGTCGCTGGCGATGGCGGCGCCGTCCTTGTCCTTCTGCCCGCCGGCCGTGCTCATCTCGTACACGACGCCGGCGCTGATTTTGTCGACCTGGATGTCGTCGGCAGGATCCGCGCCTTTCGCGTCTTTCTCCATCGACTTCTCGACGTAGGACATGGCGACGTAGATTTTTCGGTCCCGGGCGTTGACGGCGACGCCTTCCATTTTGTTGAATTCGGCCGTTGCGCCCAAGATCGCGCCGTATCGGCGGGACTCCAGGAAAGCGGCGGCTTGCTCCATTCCCGGCTTCACCTTCAGGTACTCTACTTTGCCGGACGGATACGTCTTGACGGCGGTGAAGCCCGCCGCGGCCCGGTCCGACGTCTCGAAAATGTCGCTGAACTTGACGCCCTTGTCGATATAGGCTTTCACTTCGGCGTCGGTCGCGTGGCCCAGCCTGATCCACTGCAAGTTGGCCGAGCCGCCGTGGGCCGCGCTTTGCTGTACCCACTTGGCGGCGTACAGCGTGCCGGCGGACAGGTCCTTCGCCTTGTCGGCGACATACAGGAACAGCATCGTATTGCCGCCGTCGTCGCCGAAGAACACCGTCTTCATATCCGGCGCCACGCGGGCGAGCTCGTGGGAGAAGCGGCCCATGCTGTAATGCTTGACCACGGCCGCCGTATTGTCGGGCCGCACGGTCACTTCCGGAATATAGCCGTACGCGTACGGATTTCCGGTCTTCGTGGTGTTCTGGTAAAAGTTTTGCGCGAACGAGCCGACATAGGTTTGCGTCGGATCGGCTTCGTACGCGCGGGCGTCCGCTTCGTATTCTTCGCTGCCCAGATGGGTGCCCCACGGCGTGAGCGAACCGTTGCACGGAATCCACAGGCCGTCGACGCCGGAGAAGTCGATCTTGCTCAGCGCGACCGGGGTCAGCTCGCCGGTCATCTTGTTCTGGTCGATCGTCGCCAGGCTCATGCTGGCCGGCACGATGCCGTAAGCGGAGTTGCCCGCGTGGTTCAGCGTAATGTACTCGTAGTGCGTGACGAGGGACAGCGGGTTGCCTCCCTTGCCGGTCGGCCGGGCGCCCGGAACCTGCAGCAGGCTGTTGGCGTCCGGGGCGTCGGAGACGTACGGCACCGGGTCGTTCGGCACGCTGGCGTCCGTAATCGGCTGGTTGTTCTTGTCCGTCGCAACGCCGGCGATCGTGCCGCCGACCTGCTCGTTCGAGCGGAACAGCGTCCGGTAGGAGAGCGGGAACAGCTTCGACGTGCCGTCCGTATAGGTCACTTTCACCGAAGCGGCGGTATAGATTTGCGCCATTTCGCGGGCCGTGGCCGGGGCCGGCATGCCGACAAATTCGACGGACTGCACTTGCGCGCCGTCGCTTGCCGCCGCCGCGCCGGCCGTCGGCGCCGCAGCGGCCAGGATGGCCAGGCCGAGCGCCGGAACAGCCGCTTTGCGGCTCCATTTCCCAAGTTTCATAGGATTATGAACTCCCTTTCTTCCAATTTGCGATGCACCCACATCTTAGATGGGAAGAGTTAAGGGAATGTCATGGGAAATAAAGGTTTTGTTTAATTCGTCCGGACGGGCGTCACGCTTCGGGAGCCTCCGGTCCCGCAATCCGGCCGACGGACAGGGCGCGGAAGCGCTGCATGATGCTCCGGACGTCATCATACCGGTCGTCCTCGCACTGCACGATGACGACCATTTCCGGCAGCTCCCCGAAGCTCCCGCTCCCGGAAGAGCCGCCGCGGAAACGCGCCCGCAAGCGGACGGCTCCCCATCCGGCCGCAAAACCAGCGGCAGCACCTCCCGGGCATCGTCGCATCGGCCGCAGAAAGTGTACGCCATCGCCTGATTGATGTGGGCCAGCGAATTGGCGGCGATCTCCCAGACCGAGAAAACCAGGCCCCGGACATAGCGGCTCAGGAGCAGACGGCTCAATCCGGGAAAGGCGGCCGCCCACCAAGCGACGACATAAGGATTCCACCGGGCCGGGCACAGCAGGCCGGCGTTGCCGAATTTCGCCCGGCGCCGGCGGACGGGAGGAGAATCGGGAGCCAGGCAGTCCAAGGACGTGGGTTTTTCGGCTATTCCTCCGTTCCGCCAAACGATTCAGCCCGCGCTGTAGGAAGATCGCGCGGCACCGGCCGACCGGTCCGGAATCGACCGTTGACCAGCATAATGCCGATGCCGATCAGCCCCCCTCCCGCCCAGACGTGCCATGTCGGCTGCTCGCCGAGCATCAGCCAGCCTGCCGCTACGCCGAAGAGCGGCGCCAGAAACAGAAAGGCGCTCGTCCGGGCGGGATCGCTGTGCTGCAGCAGATAGAACCAGGCCGCAAACTGAACGATGGAGCACATGATCGCGAGCCAGACAATCACGGCCGCCACCGTCAGGTTCCATTCGATGCGCGGGCGCTCCGCCGCCGCGCTGAACAGAAGAAGCAGCAGGCCGCCCGCGAGCATCTGATATGCGGTCAGCACGGCGGTATCGAACGCCGGACCCCAGCGTTTGACGAGCAGCGTGGCAGCGGCAAAGGAGAAGCCGCCGGCCAGGGCGATCCACGTGCCCGGCTGCAGATGCAGGCGAAGTCCGAACGCCAGCGCCAGGCCGAAGCTTCCGACGGCGACGCCGAGCCACTGCCGCATCCGGTAGCGGGCGCCCGCAAACAGCGTTCCCAGCACGATGACGAGCAGCGGGTTGACAAAAATGAGAATGGCCGACTCGCCCGAGGTAATCCAGCGCATGCCGGTGTAGGCGCAGCCCATCACGCCCGCCGTCTGGAGCGCGCCGATCGCCGCGATCTTGCCCCATTGCCGCCAGCCGCGCGGCTGCGGGCGCTTCGCCGTAAACATCGCCAGCAGCGCCCCGGCCAGCACGAAGCGGATGCCCATGATCAGAAGCGGCGTCCCGTACGCCAGCCCGATCTTGCCCACCGGAAAGGCGACCCCCATCAGAAACGTCGTAAACACGACCAAGCCCGCGTATTTGATCCGATTCAACCGACTCCCCCCCTTATCTTCACAGCCCCCATTTTACAGCCGATATGGTTTCAAATAAAATAAATATAAACGATTCTCGCCATCAGAAATTCCGATATCAAGCGCAGGAGGTTGCCGATGGACTCCGGGGATTTGCGCATTTTTCAAATGGTGGCCCGGACGGGATCCATTACCCAAGCGGCGGACCGGCTGGGCTACGTCCAATCCAATGTGACCGCCCGGATCCGGCAACTCGAGGCCGAGCTGGGCACGGTGCTGTTCCATCGCCACAACCGGGGAATGACGCCGACGTCCAGCGGCATCGCGCTGCTCGCGTACGCCGACAGGATTTTGCGCCTGATGGACGAAGCGTTCCAATCGGTCGCTTCCTCCTCCGAGCCGCGCGGTCCGCTCGCGATCGGCTCGACCCAATCTTGCGCGGCGGNGCGTCTGCCCAAGCTGCTGGCGGATTACCACCGGAAATATCCGGACGTCCAGCTGTCGCTCTTGACCGGGAATTCCGCCCGCATGACGGAGAGCGTGCTTCGCTGCGAAGTGGACGGCGCGTTCGTCTCCGATCCCGTCTTGAGCGAGGAACTGGAGGCCATTCCGGCATTCGAGGAGGAGCTCGTGCTCGTCTGCCGGGAAGACTGCCGCAGTCTCGGGGACGCCGCGGCGTCGCCGCTGCTGGTGTTCAGCGGCGGGTGCACTTACCGGGCGGTGCTGGAGCAGTGGCTGCGGGAGAATCGCTGGAAACCCCCGCAGACGATGGAATTCGGGACGCTGGAGACGATTCTCGGCGGCGTCGAAGCCGGGCTCGGCGTGTCGCTGCTGCCCCGATCGCTCATATCCGCGCAGACGGCCCGGCGTCTCGCCGTCTTTCGGTTGCCGGACCGCTACAGCCGCTCGACCACTTTTTTTGTCCGCCGCAAGGACGCCTTCGTCAGCTGCCCGCTCCGCCTGTTTATCGAGCTGCTTCCGTCGGCGGAAGCGCAGCGGGCATGACCGCCGAAGCCGGTTAACGGTCAACCGGAAAGCCGGGAGAAGCGAAATGAAAAACGGAAGAAAACCTGATCGGAGGGGACAGCACCGATGGAATGGGTCCGGCTCGTCGCCGAGGAGAAAATCCGCGAAGCCCAGCAGCGGGGGGAATTCGACCGTTTGCCGGGCTTCGGCAAGCCGCTGGCGCTGGACGATCTGAGCGCCGTTCCGGAAGATCTCCGGGCCGCTTACCGGCTGCTCAGAAACGCCGGCATGCTCCCGGAAGAGATGCAGCTTCGCAAAGAGATGGTCACGCTGGAGGACCTCATCCGCTGCTGCCGCGACGAAAGCGAGAAAAGCCGGCTGAAGGCCGAACTGTCGGCCAAGCGGCTGCGCTTCCGGGCGCTGGCGGAGGAACGCGGCTGGCACGGGCTCGGGGCTTTGGCCGACTATGGAAATCGGTTGGAAGAGAAGCTGACGGAAGACGGCGACGGGCGGGACTGACGTTGCCGCCGCGGCTTGCGCCCGGGCCGCCCCGGCTTCGGTGTCCGCCGCGCCTTTCTTCGCTTCGGCATCGCCGGCGGCGGCCGCCCAACATTTCCGGGTTGCCGCCGCCCGTCCCCCCGCCCCCGGTCCGGCATGCCGCCCCGACATCGGTCCGGCGCGAAGCCGCCCTCCCGCCCGTGTTGCAGGTTGAAGACAGAGCTTACAATGAACCTGATCAACCTGCAAAAGTGGGGGAACCGACATGTATTCGCCGCTTTCCAATCTGGAAATGCTTTTCCTGTTTCTCATGCTTCTGCTCGGATGGACCGCGGGCAATCAGGCTTCGAAGCTGACGTACCGCGTCTCCGGCCGCCGGCTGCGCCGCAGCGTCCGGCGGCTGCTGGGGATGTCGGCGCTTCTGACGGCGGCCTGCGCGGCGACCGCCGGAATCGTGATCGACATGGCCTGTACGCTCGATCCGCTGTTCTGGCTGGATCGGCTTCTGCTGCACGTGCCGCTGACGGCCGTTCCCGTCCTGTACGTGTGGCTGTCCGCGGCGCCGAAGCTGGTGCGCCTGCTCCGCATGGCGCGCGAAGCCGAAGCGGCCGGGGCCGGCCCCCAGCCGTCCGTCCGCCGCCTGGCCGCCGAACCCGGCCTGATCGTGCCCTGCCAAGCCGCCGCGCTCGGCGCGCTTACCGCCCTTTATTTCGCGCTGAGGCCTCCCGTTCCGTTCCGCACGATGGAGGTGGCGGTGCCGCTCCTCCTCTTCGCGGGAGCCGTCTCCGCGCTATGGTACCGGCATTCGCTCCGCTGCCGGGCCATCGGATCGTCCGCAGCCGATCCGGCGCTCCCTCCGCTGTGGAAGCGGGGGCTGCGCAATCTGGCGATCCTGGCGGCGGTCGTCGCGCTCGCCGCCTTGCCGTGGACGGCCGGCATGCGGAACAGCCTGCTGCCGGAGCGGATCGACATGACGGCCGGGCCGATGGACGACGGCAAGGGCCATATCGGCTATCACGAGCCCGGCCGGCACGCGGCGCATGCGCAGGCGCAAGTCTCCGTCGCGGACTTGACCGGTCCCCGCGCGGGGGAACCGGACCGCCGCTTTACGCTGACCGCCGAGAAGAAGACGGTGCGCCTCAGCTCCGGCAAAACGGTGGAAGCCTGGACGTTCAACGGGCAAATCCCGGGGCCCGAGCTGCGCGTGAAGCAAGGCGAGCTCGTCGAAGTGACGCTGGTCAACCGGAACGTCGAAGCGGGCGTGACGATCCACTGGCACGGTCTGGACGTCCCCAACGCGGAGGACGGCGTGGCGGGCGTCACCCAGGACGCGGTCATGCCGGGCGAGCGGCACACGTACCGGTTCCGGGCGGAACAGTCCGGCACGTTCTGGTACCATACCCACCAGGATTCGCTGGAAGGCGTCGGCAAAGGGCTGTTCGGCCCGCTGATCGTCGAGCCTGCGAATCCGGACGGTGACCGGACGCCGGTCAAGGACATCACGGTCATGACCCACGAATGGTTCGGCGCCGGGCTGGCGATCGGCGACGCCGACACGATCCGCCAGGTCCGGGTCGCGCCGGGCACGCCGGTCCGGCTGCGGCTCGTCAACACGGACAATTGGGTGAGACGGCAATATCAGGTCATCGGCTCCGCCTTCCAGGTGGCCGCCATCGACGGCACCGATGTGCACGAACCCGGCGAACTGGCCGACGGCACGCGGCTCGTGCTGACGACCGGCGGCCGGTACGACGTGACGTTCGTTATGCCGGATCGGCCGG
>JGI26050J44790_1000574_pt1 | contig 12540 bp, 9 predicted proteins | sample HigsolmetaGSP12D_FD_44790 | JGI IMG/M metagenome (IMG submission 44790) | reverse complement strand
CCGGGGGGCTCCTGAGTGACCGGGATTTCGATCAAAAGTCGTGCGGAAAACCAAGCCGGGGGGCTCCTGAGTGACCGGGATTTCGATCAAAAGCCGAGAGGAAGCAGACCAACGGTGCATTCTCCTGAGCGAACGGGACGGAATGATTCCGTGAAAAAGCCGCGTCCCGGTCGGAAAGGACCGTGGACGCGGCTTTTTTCTCACGAAGGGGAATGGCCGCGGGATCAGCCTTCGAGCAGCAGCGTTTCCGGATCTTCGAGCAGTTCCTTGACCTTGACCAGGAATTGGACGGCTTCTGCGCCGTCGACAATGCGGTGGTCGTAGGAAAGCGCGATGTACATCATCGGGCGAATGGCAATTTCGGTATTGTTGTTGACCGCCACCGGCCGGTATTGGATCTTGTGCATGCCGAGAATGCCGACTTGGGGCGCGTTCAAAATCGGCGTCGACAGCAGCGAGCCGAACGTGCCGCCGTTCGTAATCGTGAACGTGCCGCCCTGAAGGTCGGACAGGCTCAGCGAGTTGGAGCGGGCCTTGGCGGCGAGATCGGCGATCGCGCGCTCGATCTCGGCGAAGCCGAGCTTGTCCGCGTCGCGGACGACCGGCACCACAAGCCCTTCCTTGGTAGCGACGGCGATGCCGATATCATAAAACTTCTTGGCGATAATGTCGTCTCCGTCGATCTCGGCGTTCAGCAGCGGGAACTTCTTCAGCGCGCCGACGACCGCCTTCGTGAAGAACGACATGAAGCCGAGGTTGACTTCGTTCTTCTCCTTGAACGAGTCTTTGCGGCGTTTGCGAATGTCCATGATGGCGGTCATGTCGACTTCGTTGAACGTCGTCAGCATGGCGGCCGTATGCTGCGCTTCGACGAGGCGCTTGGCGATCGTCATGCGGCGGCGGGACATCCGCTGGCGCTCGGTCGGCTTCGCCGGGTTGTACTCGGCGGCCGCCTTCGGAGCAGCGGCCGGAGCCGGAGCCGGAGCGGCTGCGGGCGCGGAGCCGGCGGCGCGAACGTCGACCGGGTAAATCCGGCCGAGCGGATCGCGAGCGGGCGTCGCGCTCAGGTCGATGCCTTGCTCGCGGGCGAGCTTGCGAGCGGCCGGCGACGCCGGCGGAACCGCCGCGGCCGAAGCCGACGATGCCGCCGGAGCCGGGGCTGCGGCCGGCGCTGGCGCGGCCGCGGGCGCGGTCGCCGTCGGAGCCGCAGAGGCGTCGGCCGGGGCCGCAGGCGCGGACGCCGCCGGAGCGCCGCTGCCGGCGCCGATGACGCCGACGACTTCGCCGATCTGCACGGTGTCGCCTTCCTGGCGGATAATTTGCTCGATCACGCCGTCTTGCTCGGCGCTGATTTCAAGGTTGACCTTGTCGGTTTCCAGTTCGAGAAGCAGGTCGCCCTGCTTCACCGCATCCCCGACTTTAACGGCCCATCTCGCGATGGTTCCTTCCGTAATCGATTCGCCCATTGCCGGAATTGTGATCTGTTGCACTGCTGCTACCTCCCCAGGTTATGAATCAGCGTCGGCGTCGGCTTGAGCGACTGAGCGACGACAAATTGCTGTTCGAAAGCATGAACTTGCTGGAAGCCGCTGGCCGGGCTCGAACGCTCCGGACGGCCGATGTATTGCACGGCAACGCCGGAAGGCGCGATCTCGCGGATGCGCGGCTCGACGAAGCTCCAGGCTCCCATGTTGCGCGGCTCTTCCTGTACCCACACGATCTCCTTCAGATTCGGGTACCGGGCGATCACTTCGGCGATCTCCTTCGCCGGGAACGGATACAACTGCTCGACGCGCACGATGTGCAGCCAATCTTTATCGTCCGTCTTGTCCAGCGCTTCCTCCAAGTCGATGGCCACCTTGCCGGAGCAGAGCAGAAGACGCTCGACGCGGTCCTTCTTCTCCCCGAGTCCGGGCTGCTCCAGAATGACCTGGAACGTGCCGTTTGCGAATTGGTCCGGCGAGGACGCCACCCTCGGATTGCGGATCAGGCTCTTCGGCGACATGAGGACGAGCGGACGCACGTCGTCGGTGCCGAGCAGCGAAGCCTGCCGGCGCAGCAAGTGGAAATACTGGGCGGAACTGCTCAGGTTCGCCACCGTCCAGTTCTCCTCGGCGCACAGCTGCAGATAGCGTTCGAGACGGGCGCTGGAATGCTCCGGTCCCGCGCCTTCGTAGCCGTGCGGCAGAAGCATGATCAAGCCGGACTTCTCGGACCACTTCGACCGGCCCGAAGAGATGAACTGGTCGATCAGCACTTGCGCCACGTTGCTGAAGTCGCCGTATTGCGCTTCCCAGATGACCATCGTTTCCGGCGAGAACACGTTGTAGCCGTACTCGAAGCCCAAGACCGCCGATTCCGACAACGGGCTGTTGTGAATGGCGAACGATGCTTTCGCCTGCGGCAAATGGTGCAGCGGGCAGAACAGCGCGCCGGTCTCGGGATCGTGCAGAATGAGATTCCGGAAGGCGAACGTGGCCCGCTCCGCGTCCTGGCCGGTCAGCCGGATCGGCGTGCCGTCGGACAGAATCGAAGCGAACGCCAGCACTTCGGCATGGCCCCAGTCGACCTTCTCTCCGTCGCTTAACGCCGTGCGGCGGCGTTCGAGAATTTTCTGCAGCTTCGGATAGACGGTGAAGCCTTCCGGCCAGTTCAGCAGCGCGCTGTTGATCGCCTGCAGCTTCTCCAGCTCAACGCCCGTATGGCGAACGGCCGCCGCGTCCGCTTCTCCCAACGGTGCGGGCGTCTGATGCACGGCTTCCTGCCCTTCGCGCTGCTTCATCTCTTCGTACGCCGCTTTGAGCCGGTCCACGACCGTCGTCTTGATCTGGTCGTATTGCTCCTCGCTGAATGCGCCTTCCGCAATCAGCTTGTTGGCGTACAGGCGGCTGACCGTCGGGTGAGCCTTGATCTTCTTATAGAGCAGCGGCTGGGTCGTTTCGGGATCGTCCGTCTCGTTGTGGCCGTAGCGGCGGTATCCGATCAGGTCGATCAGGAAATCCTTCTTGAACAGGCGCCGGTATTCGGTCGCCATGCGCGCCGCCGCGATGCACGCTTCCGGATCGTCGGCGTTGACGTGCACGATCGGAATCTCGTAACCTTTCGCCACATCGCTGGCGTAGTGGGTCGAGCGGGAATCGACGCTCTCGGTCGTAAAGCCGAGCTTGTTGTTGGCGATGATGTGAATCGTTCCGCCGATCCGATAGCCGTTCAATTGGCCCAGGTTCATCGTCTCGGCGACGATGCCTTCGCCCGGAAACGCAGCGTCGCCGTGAACGACGATCGAAGCCGCGGCATCCTCGTTGCGAACCGGGAACCCGGCTTTGCTGCGGTCTTCCTGGGCCGCTCTCGCGAATCCCTGAACGACGGGGTTGACGTACTCGAGATGGCTCGGATTGTTCGCCAGCGTCAGGCGGGTGACCGCCGTCTGCCCCGTCTGGATCGAACGGTTCGCGCCCAGATGATATTTGACGTCGCCCGACCAACCGTAGCTGATGCCGATCGATCCTTCGGACGGGCTGACATTCTTGTTCGTGGAATGATGAAACTCCGAGAAAATCTTCGTGTAAGGCTTCTCCAGCACGTGCGCAAGCACGTTCAAACGGCCGCGGTGCGCCATGCCCATCGTGATGTCTCTCACGCCGGCGTTCGTCAGTTCATGCACGATTTCGTCGACGACCGCCACGAGCACATCGTTGCCTTCGACCGAAAAACGCCTTGCTCCGACAAATGTCCGATGCAGGAAATCCTCGAACTGCTCGGCTTCCACCAGCCGCGTCATCAGCTTGCGGCGTTCATCGGCATTGAGCTTCTGCGCGGGTACGAACTTCTCCGCGTAATCGTTCAGCCACTTCCGTTCCTTCTCGTCGTGCACATGGCCGAATTCGTACGCGATCGTTCCGGTGTACGCCTGAAGCAGACGCTGAATCGCTTCCCATCCGTTGGTGAGCTCGGGCGGTCCGCCTTCCCAGACCAGTTCCGCGGGCAACGCCGCCAAATCGGACGGCTGCAGACCGTACGTCTGCGGTTCGAGCGCGCGGGCGCTCGGCTTCGGATCGACGCCCAGCGGATCGATGTCGGCGGCCAAATGCCCGTAAGTCCGGATGTTCCAGACGAGCTTGCCGGCGGCGATCGCATGCCTTACCGCGTCCGCATCCGGACGAAGCGCGACGGCGGCCGACGGGCCGACATCTCCCAGCGGCGGAGCCCCCTTCGTCGCGAACAGCTCGCGATACTCCGGGCCCACGGATTCCGGGTCTTGCAGGAAGCGTTCATACTGCTCCTGAATGTACCCCAGATTCGTACCGTAATAAGATTCCCAATTTTGCACTGGTGTGGCCATGTTCCTACCCCTCGATATCGTGTAGTCGTAACGCAGGTCCTCAAGCCATTCATCAATTAGAAATTATAGTATAACCTGCCCCGCGAAAAAAATAATCGTTTCCTATCGATATCATCTCGGAATGAGAACGGTCGGCCAAGCGGCCTCCGCCGCGCGAGGCGAGTCCGCTTCCCTCTATATGAAACCGCCGCAACTCTCGAAAGAAAGAGCTTCTGCGCTTTCGATGTTCGGTCGCCGGCCGGAGGAGCTTCTCAAGCCTGTTCGAACGCGGCCCGGTAGCACTTGCGGCAGACCGGCTTGTAATCGTCGTTGCCTCCGATCTGGATCTGGTCCCCCTCCCGCACCGGCGCCCCGTCCTTGTAGCGGACGACCATCGTCGCCTTGCGGTCGCAATACCAGCAGATCGTCTTGACCTCCTCGATCTTGTCGGCGTAGACGAGCAAGTAATAGCTGCCCTCGAACAAGCGGTTCTGGAAATCGTTCTTGAGCCCGAACGCCATCACCGGCACGCCCAGTTCGTCGACGATCCGCGTCAGCTGAATGACGTGCCGCTCCTTCAAAAACTGGGCCTCGTCGACGAGCACGCAGTAAATCCGTTCCGCCGCGAGCTGCTCCTTCACCTTTTCGTACAAATCCGTTTCGTCGTCGACGGACACGGCCGGGCGCGTCATGCCGACCCGCGAGCCCACCTGGTCCGTTCCGCTACGGGTGTCGATCGCCGGCGTGAAGATGACGACCGGCTTGCCCTGCTCCTCGTAATTGTGGGCCACCTTGATAATTTCGAAGGACTTGCCGCTGTTCATCGTGCCGTACTTGTAATAAAGTTGCGCCAAAGCGGGTCCCTCCTGTATTCGTCGCAGCCAGTCCTATTATACCGAAAACGCGACATTTGCCAAAAGCCGGACGCCCTTGCGCCGGATCGGGCAAACGCTTCTTCGCGGAACATGGCATAAACCAGCTTATGTGCCGCGTTCGGCGAAGTTCCCGCGCCCCCGAAGCGCCCGGCCGGCGCCCGAAAAAAACCCCGGGCAGCCGAGCTGCTCGGGGTGGGCCGGCTAGGCGCCGACGGTCAGTTCAACAGCCACTTCCGGAACAGGCGCTTGGTCGTGTCCCGGTTGATCGCGGCGATCGACGTCGTGAGCGGGATGCCCTTCGGGCACGAGCGCACGCAGTTCTGCGAGTTGCCGCAGCCTTCGATGCCGCCGTCCTCCATCAGGGCGTCCAGCCGCTCGTCGGCGTTCATCTCGCCCGTCGGATGCGCGTTGAACAGGCGCACCTGGGAGATCGCCGCCGGTCCGATGAAGCTGCTCCGGTCGTTGACGTTCGGGCAAGCTTCGAGGCAGACGCCGCACGTCATGCAGCGGGACAGCTCGTAAGCCCATTGCCGCTTCGTCTCGGCCATGCGCGGGCCGGGCCCGAGATCGTACGTGCCGTCGATCGGAATCCACGCCTTGACGCGCTTCAGCGCCTGGAACATGCGCTCGCGGTTGATGACCAGGTCGCGGACGACCGGGAACGTGGACATCGGCTCGAGGCGGATCGGCTGCTCCAGCTTGTCGATGAGCGCCGAGCAGGCCTGACGCGGCTTCCCGTTGATCACCATCGAGCAGGCCCCGCACACTTCCTCGAGACAGTTGGATTCCCAGACGACCGGCGTCGTCTTCGTGCCGTCGGCTTTGACCGGGTTGCGCTGAATTTCCATCAGCGCGCTGATGACGTTCATGTTGGGCCGGTACGGAATCTCGAACTCCTCGGTATAAGGGGAGGCATCCGGACGTTCCCGGCGCGTGATGATAAAGCGGACTGTACGCTTGGCAGTTGCCGTTTCAGCCATCCTTAATCCCTCCTTAGTGTTTGTTCGTCGTATAGTCGCGTTTCCGCGGCTTGATCAGGGAAGTGTCGACGTCCTCATACGAAATTTCCGGACCGTCCGGCGTCCACTTCGCCTTGGTCGTCTTCAGGAATTCCTCGTCGTTGCGCTCCGGGAATTCCGGCTTATAGTGCGCGCCGCGGCTCTCGTTGCGCAGCAGGGCGCCCTTCGTCATCGCCTCGGCCAGCTCCAGCATGTTCCACAGCTGGCGGGTGAAGGCGGCGCCGGCGTTGTTCCAGCGGGCGGTATCGTTGATGTTGATCTTCTTGTACCGCTCCTTGAGCTCCTTGATCTTGCCGATCGTCTGCTCCAGCTTGTCGTTGAAGCGGACGACCGTCATGTTGTTCGTCATCCATTCGCCCAGTTCTTTATGCAGCGAGTAGGCGTTCTCCGTGCCGTCCATCTTGAGAATCGCCTCGAACTTGTCCTCCTGCCGCTTCGTCTCGCGCGCGAACACGCTGTCGGATACGTCTTCGGACGATTTTTTGAGCCCCTTGATATATTCGATCGCCTTCGGGCCGGTGATCATGCCGCCGTAAATGGCCGACAGCAGCGAGTTCGCGCCGAGGCGGTTCGCCCCGTGGTACTGGTATTCGCATTCGCCGCAGGCGAACAGGCCGGGAATGTTCGTCATCTGGTTGATGTCGACCCACAGGCCGCCCATCGAATAGTGAACCGCCGGGAAAATCTTCATCGGAATTTTCCGCGGATCGTCGCCCATGAACTTCTCGTAAATCTCGATGATGCCGCCGAGCTTGACGTCAAGCTCCTTCGGGTCTTTGTGCGACAGGTCGAGGTACACCATGTTCTCGCCGTTGATGCCGAGCTTCAGGTCCACGCAGACGTGGAAAATTTCGCGCGTCGCGATGTCCCGCGGCACCAGGTTGCCGTAGGCGGGATACTTCTCTTCAAGGAAGTACCACGGCTTGCCGTCCTTGTACGTCCAGATCCGGCCGCCTTCGCCGCGCGCCGATTCGCTCATGAGCCGCAGCTTGTCGTCGCCCGGAATGGCCGTCGGGTGAATCTGGATGAACTCTCCGTTGGCGTAATAGACGCCTTGCTGGTAAACCGCGCTGGCGGCCGTGCCGGTGTTGATGACGGAGTTGGTCGTCTTGCCGAAGATGATGCCCGGTCCGCCGGTGGCGAGGATGACCGCCTCGGCCCGGAACGCCTTCACTTCCATCGACCGCAGGTCCTGCGCCACGATGCCGCGGCAGACGTTGTCGTCGTCGATGACGACCGACGTGAACTCCCAATGCTCGAACTTCTGCACGAGGCCCGCCGCTTCCCAGCGCCGCACTTGCTCGTCCAGCGCGTACAGCAATTGCTGGCCCGTCGTGGCCCCCGCGAACGCGGTGCGGTGGTACTGCGTGCCGCCGAACCGGCGGAAGTCGAGCAGCCCTTCCGGCGTGCGGTTGAACATGACGCCCATCCGGTCCATCAGGTGGATGATGCCGGGCGCCGCCTCGCACATCGCCTTGACTTGCGGCTGGTTCGCCAGGAAGTCGCCGCCGTAGATCGTATCGTCGAAGTGCTCCCACGGAGAATCGCCTTCGCCCTTGGTGTTGACCGCCCCGTTGATGCCGCCTTGCGCGCAGACGGAGTGGGACCGCTTCACCGGAACGAGCGAGAACAGATCGACGTGGCAGCCGGCTTCGGCCGCCTTGACGGTCGCCATCAGGCCGGCCAGGCCGCCGCCGACGACAATAATTTTTTGCTTAGCCATAGGTTGAACCTCCCCTTAACCCAATCGTGCCGATTGCACCGAGTCGAGCGCTGCCGACGCCGCCGCGAACTCGTCGCCGCGGAACGCGAAGAGAGACAGCAGGAACAGCACCGAGACGATGACGAAGATGCCCATGCAGATATTGGAAGAAACGCGTTGGGCGCGCGGGCCGACGGTGATTCCCCAGCTGACCAGGAACGCCCACAAGCCGTTGGAGAAATGGAAGACGGCGGCCAGAACCCCGATCAGGTACATGACGAAATAGCCCGGCTGCGTCACGATGTCGTGCATATGGCGACCCAGGTCGTCGTAGGTCGTGTTGCCCAGCGCCACCTGAATCCGGGTTTGCCAAACGTGCCAGATGACGAATACAAACGTGATCACCCCGGTAATCCGCTGCAGGGCGAAAGCCCAGTTGCGCCCGTAGTTGAAGCGGCCCGTATTGTAGTTGGACGTGAAGGCCAAGTACAGGCCGTAGATGCCGTGGAACAAGATCGGCAGCCAGATGAGGAACAGCTCGAGGAAAAACAGCAGCGGCAGCTTGTGCAAGCCGTGGATGCTGTCCACGAATCGGTCGTTCCCCCCCTCGAACGCGGAGTAGTTCGTCAGGGCGTGCTCGATGAAAAACAGCCCCAGCGGAATGACTCCGAGCAGCGAGTGAAGCTTGCGGGAGTAATACGAATTTCCACTCATGTCGTTGTGCGTTCTCCTTTCGCATCCGTTCGATTGGCGGCCGTCGGGCCTCGCGCGCCTCGAGGCCGCGATTGACCGGCCTTTTTGGGCATGCGATGCCAAACGTCACCATTTCGTCACGCTTTCTAGGTTACTCTATTTTTGCTTATAATGGAACTGCTTATTTTTCATAAAAACATATAAGCAATTCGCATATGCCGACGTTTGCCGCGGCCGGCGGCGCTCGTCCCGGTCGGCGGTCGGCAGAAGGGAAGGACCCCCATGCTGGAAGATATAAAACTGTTTGCAACCGTCGTGGAGCAGACGAGCCTGAACAAGGCGGCCGAGCGGCTGAATCTGACCCAGCCCGCGCTGTCGAGAAGAATCGCCCGGCTCGAGCGGGAACTGGGCATCGACTTGTTCCGCCGCGTCGGGAAACGGCTGGAGCTGACGGCGGCCGGCCAGCTCACGTACGAGTTCGCGCAGGAACTCCGGAGAATACACGGCGAATACTTGCAGCGGCTCAGCGAATTCAAGTCGGAGGAAGCCCCGGTCGCCACGATCGGCGCGAGCCTGACGACGCTGCAGACGACGCTTCCCGGCCTCATCAAGGCGATGACGGAGAAGCATCCGAACCTGGAGATCAAGGCGGTCACCGGCAAGTCGCACGAGATCGCCACGCTGGTGAAGGAGCGCAAGGTCGACTTCGGCATCGTCGCCTCGGCGGTCGAGGACGATTCGGTAACCAGCATTCCGCTGTTCGACGACATTCTGATGCTCGTCCTGCCCCGCACCCATTATATATTGGAAAGGCCGCAGCTGACGATCGCTGATCTGAACGGCCTGCCGATGATACTGTTCGCGCCGGGAACGTGGTACCGCACGATGACCGACGAGCTGTTCCGGCAATACGGGCTGAAGCCCGACGTGCGGATGGAGATCGATTCGTTCGAAGCGATCGTGCGGCTGCTGTCCGCCTGCCGCGCCGGCACGCTGCTGCCCAAGTCGTATTTGCGCCCGCAGCTTCTCGCAGACAACGAGCTGTACGTCGTGCGCATCCGCGAGCTGGAGCTCGCCAAGCGAACGACTTCGCTCGTCCACGGCAATCCCGAATGGCTGGCGGCTTCGACCCGCTATTTGATCGAGGAAACGATCGCCTTTTTCGCCCGGAACGGCCGCGATCCGGAGCCTTCGCCCTGAGGTGTCGCCCAGCGTTTGGATATACTTACCGGTTCAACCACGATTAAGGCTATGTTATCCTTTTGAATAAGCCGGAGCCCGCCGGGCGGTGTTCCGCGCTTCATTCTGCCAAAACCTTCCCGACCGGAAGGTGCGGGGGACTTGAACGACCGCGCGACCGAAGGGCGACTTCGGCGCGCTTGGGGTGAACCGCATTCCGCTGCCGACCGTTTGGCCGCGGCGAACGCCGCCGGACAACGGCCGCAGCAGGAGCGCGCAGGGCTTGACTCCGAGCCCGAACCCGACAACTAACCTCGCCGGCATGCTCACAAAGGAGGATAACACCCAACCCATGTTCAAGACGAAGTCTGTCCACGTCCGCAAGTCAAGGCTCGCGCTGCGAGCCGCGTCGCTGGCCCTCGGCGGCGCCCTGATGCTGCCCGCCGTCTCCGCCTTCGCCGCCACGACCTACACGGCGACCGACAACGACACGTTCTGGACGCTGTCCAAAAAGTTCGGCGTCCCCCTCCAGCAATTGATGAACGCCAACCCCCGTATCGACCCTCTCAACATTTATCAGGGACTGAAGCTCACGATTCCGGCCCCCCAATCGGCTTCGGCGAAGCCGGCGCAGACAAACGCCGTGTATACGGCCAAGCAGGCCGCAGCTCCGTCGGATTCGGAACCGACCGTCACGACGGCGTCCGGCCAGGCGCTGGCCTACTCCAAAGTACTTAACGTCAAGGCGACCGCCTATTCCGCGGCTCCGGAAGAAAACGGCGGCTGGGGCGCGGTCGACTACTTCGGCAACCCGCTCAAGCTCGGGACGATCGCCGTCGATCCGAAGGTGATTCCGCTCGGCACGAAGCTATACGTGACCGGGTACCGCTACGACGGCTTGCCGCTGGGCGGCATGATCGCCAAGGCGACCGACGCCGGAAGCGCTATCGTCGGCAACCGCATCGACATCTTCATCCCCGATTCTCCCCAGCAGGTGGCCGCGTTCGGCATCCAGAACGTCAAAGTTTACGTTCTGAAGTAACCGGCGGGACGGCAGCTCCGGCAACCGGGCCGGAGCTTTTTTTTCTGCGACATCCTATCAACGAACCGAATTCCCGATGCGGCCCGGACAGCGAAGCAAGCTTCGGGATTCCGATGCAAACGTCTGCGTTCCGCGCGGTCGCTTAACGATAACGATTTTTCGCGAGCATAAGGACGGAAGGAGCGCCCGATGTGATGTTTTGCATCGCATGCGCCCGGTGCGAGGATGCGGCATGCGTGGCTTGCGATGTTTTACATCGCAAGCGCACCGGCGCGCCGCCGAAGAGGCGCCCGTTGCGATGTTTTGCATCGCATGCGCCCGGCGGCGGGCTTCGCAATGCGCGGCATGCGATGTTTTGCATCGCATGCGCACCGCCTCGCCGCCGAAGAGGCGCCCGTTGCGATGTTTTGCATCGCATGCGCACCGGCTGGCGGGCTTCGCAATGCGCGGCTTGCGATGTTTTGCATCGCAAGCGCACCGGCTCGCCGCCGAAGAGGCGCCCGTTGCGATGTTTTACATCGCATGCGCCCGGCGGCGGGCTTCGCAATGCGCGGCATGCGATGTTTTGCATCGCAAGCGCACCGCCTCGCCGCCGAAGAGGCGCCCGTTGCGATGTTTTGCATCGCATGCGCACCGGCTGGCGGGCTTCGCAATGCGCGGCATGCGATGTTTTGCATCGCATGCGCACCGCCTCGCCGCCGAAGAGGCGCCCGTTGCGATGTTTTGCATCGCATGCGCCCGGCGGCGGGCTTCGCAATGCGCGGCATGCGATGTTTTGCATCGCATGCGCACCGCCTGGCAGGCAAAGCCCGGTGAATGGGGCATGCATGTCCCGCAAACCATTGTTCGTCCATGATGCCGCTGTCGTTATTTTGCTAACCGGCAGGCGCCCGGCGCGCCTGATCGGACACGGGCGCCGGCAGGGGCCGAGCCGGCCCGCGCTCACCCTCTCTCCCGCGCTTCCGGTTGCCCGAGCAGCTCGGGAATCGTGACCGGCTCATAGCCCTTGCTCCTTAGCCAGCCGATCAGCTTCGGCAGCGCCTCCACCGTGCCGTACAGGTTCTGGCCTCGGCCGCCCCCCGCGTGCAGCAAAATGATCGAGCCCGGACGAACCGAACGCGTGACGTTCCGCAGCACCGTCTGCGCCCGCAATTGCCGCCAGTCGAGCGAGTCGACGTCCCAGTTGACGACCGTGTAACCGTTGGCGCGCGCCCAAGCCATCTGCCGCGGCGTAATTTCGCCGTACGGCGGACGGATGAAGCGGGGCCGAAAGCCGACCGTCTCCCGCACGGCCGCTTCCGTCCGGGCGATCTGCTCCGTCATCTCCGACAGCTTCAGATGCGAAAAGACGGGATGGTTGTAAGAGTGGTTGCCGATGGCGTGCCCTTCCCGGTGCATTCTTCGGACCAGGGCGGGATTGCCCCGCACGCGGCTGCCGACGACGAAAAACGTCGCATGCACGCCGAGCCGCCTTAGTTCGTCCAGCACCAGGCCCGTGTATCGGGCGTCCGGCACGTCGTCGAAGGTGAGCGCCACCTTGTGCTTCTGGCCCGGAGCCGAGAGGACGAACGCTCCCCGGAAGCGGCGCTGCATCTGCGCCCAATCCCCGCCGTGGGCGCGGCGGGCTTTGCGCTCCTCGGCCGCCTGGGCCGGCACCGGCTCGCGTTCGGCCGGCGCTTCCGCCTGCGTCCCGCCGCCTCCGGCGGCCG
>JGI26050J44790_1000573_pt1 | contig 12569 bp, 11 predicted proteins | sample HigsolmetaGSP12D_FD_44790 | JGI IMG/M metagenome (IMG submission 44790) | reverse complement strand
CCCGAGCCCGAAGCCGATCCCATCGAGCGTTGTGCCGTTTTTAGAAAGCGTCAATTTCAAATGTTTCCCGTCTGCGCCGATCGCCCGGATTTGCGGGCATTCGGCCCCGTCCAGCAACAGAAGCGGCTTCGGATTCGCCGTGCCAAACGGCGAGAGCAATGCCATTTCGCGGATCGCTTCCATCCCCGCTTCTTCTATGGAAATTTCAGCGCTGATGTTCGTAACCGGCACAAACATCTCGTCCGGCAATGCCGCGGCCTGTTCGTTCAGCCGGCGCCGCAGTTCCTCCACATCGGATAAAGAAAGCGTCATCCCCGCCGCCATCGGATGCCCGCCAAAATGCGGCAAAATATCCCTGCATTTCGATAATTCGTTAAACATATGGAAGCCGTCAATGCTGCGCGCCGATCCTTTTGCCAGCCCTGTTTCCGGGTCAAAGCTGAGCACAATCGCAGGCCGGTAAAAGCGTTCTGTAAGGCGCGAGGCGGCAATGCCGATTACGCCGGCATTCCAGCCTTCTTTCCCGACAACAAGGACACGCGCCCCCTTTTCCACTTCTTCTTNCACCAGTTCGATTGCTTCATTTGTCATGTCGTTTACGATTTTTTGCCGTTCTTTATTGAGCCCGTCAATCGTTTCAGCGAGCATCCCGGCTTCTTCTGTGTCTTCGGTCATTAGCAGTTCCGCTGCCGGTGCCGCATGNTGCAGGCGCCCGGCNGCATTTAAGCGGGGGGCGAGCACAAAGCCGATGGTTTCTTCATTGATCTCTTCCTGGCGGATATCCGCACACCGGCACAGCGCCACAAGCCCCGCCCGCTTTGTCGTTCTCAACCGTTTGATGCCGTTTATGGCAATCAGCCGGTTTTCGTCCAGAAGCGGCACAAGATCCGCGACCGTCCCGATAGCGGCCAAATCTTCAAGCTGTTCCGGCACTTTGCCGTACAGCGCATGGGCGACTTTAAAAGCGACGCCTGCGCCCGACAGTTCCCGGAACGGGTATGTACTTTCCGGATGCTTCGGATGGACGATGGCAAAGGCTTCCGGCAATACCGGCCCAGGTTCGTGATGGTCCGTAATAATGAGCGTGATCCCGAGTTCGCGGGCCACTTCCGCTTCGTGGACAGCGGCAATACCGGTATCAACGGTAATGATTAGCTGAAAACCCTCTTCAGCCGCCCGGCGGAAAGCCGCTTCATTTGGCCCATACCCTTCTTTAAACCGGTCCGGGATATAAAATTCAGCATGGGCGCCAAGATCGTTTAAAGCGGCCATCATGATGGCAGTACTCGTTACGCCGTCCGCATCGTAATCGCCGAAGACGAGAACCGGTTCTTCTTTTTTAATCGCTTCGCGGATGCGGGCCGCTGCTTTTTCCATATCATGCAGCAAAAACGGATCATAATACGCTAGCCCTTCATGGAATAAAAAAGACCGCGCTTCTTCAACATCCGTTATGCCGCGGTTTACAAGCAATTTTGAAACAAGTGGCGAAACGTTCAATTGTTGCGAGATCGTTGCGGCTGCTTTTGGTTCCATTTCCGGCACCCGCCATCTTGTTCTTGACTGCAGCATATCTCCACCTCTTTCACAATACTTTATTATAACGTTTCGGCGGAAAACTGTCATTACAAAAAATGCAGGCATTTCGCCTGCATTTTTCTTATACTTGCGGTTCATCCGCGCGGGTACGCCGCGCTTTTTGAATGACGATGGCGCCATGTTTTTTCAGCTGCCGTTTTTTCAGTACAAACCAGATTTGTGCGGCAATGAAAATAGACGAGTATGTTCCGGTAATCAACCCGACAATCAGCGCGATCGAGAAATTGCGGATCGATTCACTGCCGAAAATGGCCAGGGCCACGGACGTCATCAGCACGGTCAAAACGGTATTGACCGACCGGGCCAGTGTCTGGCGGATCCCGGCGTTGACAATATCATGAATTTCCTTCGCGGTTTTAATTTTCCGCCGCCGGTTTAAATTGTCGCGGATCCGGTCGAATGTGACAATCGAGTCGTTGATGGAATAACCGACAATCGTCAGGACCGCCGCAATGAATGTGACATCGACCTCAAGCCTTGTGATGCTGAAAAAGGCGATCATGAAAAAGGCGTCATGGAAGAGTGCGACGATGGAGGCAACCCCCATTCTCCATTCAAACCGGAAGGCCACGTANATAATGATGCCGACTGCCGCCAACAGCAAAGAATACACGGCGCTTAAGGCCAACTCTTTCCCGACTGTCGGCGAAACGGAGCTGATGCTCGGGCTCTTCCCGTATTTTTCTGTAAAATACTGGTTGATTTGCGTGCTCTTCTCTTTATCGCTGAACGAGCCTTTCACCCGGATCACGGCATGATGCCGGTTGGTCCCCTGCATCACAATATCTTCNGATTTCAAATGCAGATGGTCAAGGTCGCGCTGAATCTCCTGCTGNCTGAGTGCTTGATTTGAACTGACTTCAATGCGCGTCCCGCTCGAAAAATCAATGCTCANATTCAATTTGAAAANAGANAGGAGAATAAACCCGCCAATGATCAGCACAGCTGAAATCGTAAAGAAAATGTTGCGGTGCTTGACAAAGTCGTACCAGTCAAATTTCGTTTTCAAATCATGCGTATCAATGTTTTCAGCAATATTGTGGATCGCCGATTTTTTCACGCCGAACCAGTGCGGCCGCTTTTTCAGGAAATTGCTGTTCACCCAGAGGCCGAGCAGCCATCTCGAGCCGTAAACCGCCGTCAGGAAGCTGAGCAGAATACTGATAATCAANGTTGTTGCAAAGCCTCTGATCGAGCTTGTCCCGAAATAAAAGAGGATGACCGCCGCAAGAATCGTCGTTAAGTTGGAATCAAAAATGGCCACGAACGATGACTTGTTCCCTGCCCGGAATGCGGATTTCACGCTTTTTCCGACGCGCAGTTCCTCTTTAATCCGCTCGTAGGTAATAATATTGGCATCGACCGCCATCCCGACCCCGAGAACAAGCGCAGCAATCCCCGGAAGCGTCAGAACCGCGCCCATTAAACGGTAAATGAGCAAAATCAGGAAAATGTAAACGGACAGCGTAATACATGCGATAAAACCAGGAAAACGGTAGTAGCCGATCATAAAGAGAAAAATGGCTGCAACGCCGATAATCCCGGCAAGAATCGTGTCATGCAGCGCTTCCTGTCCGAAAGATGCGCCGACAGAGGTCGAATAGATTTCGTGCAGCTTCACCGGAAGCGCTCCTGCATTCAAGAGGTCTGCAAGATTGGACGCTTCTTTTACCGTAAAGTTCCCGGTAATTTCAACCTGGTCTGTGTTTAAAACAGAATTCACACTCGGATTGGACAAAAATTTTGGATTCTTCTTCGCCACTTCTTTTTTATAGGAATCGCCCTTTTGAAAGTCCATCCAGATGACAAGCTGGTTATTCGGTGCCATCGCCAGAATTTTTTTCGTGACGTCGGCAAACTTTTTCCGGCTCTTTAACTGCAGGACAACATCCGGTTTGCCGTTCTGGTCAAATGACTGTTTCGCTTTTCCCTGCACAAGGTCTGTCCCGTCCATCATCACTTTGTCATTGACGTCACGGAATGTCAGATTGGCAGTTGTCGAAAGCATCTTTCTCGCTTCGTTCTGGTCTTTCACGCCGGCAAGCTGGACGCGGATCCGGTTATTGCCTTCGACCGAGATCTGCGGTTCGCTGACGCCAAGCGCATTGATCCGCCGGTCCAATGCGGCAGCCGTATCCGCAAGCGCGGCTTTATCGATCTTCTGCCCTTTTTTGGCCGGTTCCACTTTGTAAAGCACTTCAAACCCGCCCCGTAAATCAAGGCCAAGGTTAATTTTTTTGACAATTTTATCCGTCGTTCCCCCTATTAATCCCGCAAACAGCAGGACAATGAGAAAGAAGGCAACGATGCGGCTCCTTTTCACCATTATGTACAGCCTCCTAGCGAATCAAAACATATCACATGCCAAAAAATACATGCGCCCGTGAATCATTTCTATTATGATGCAGGGCAAAAAGCGTGTCAATTTTTCTTATTATTCCGCATGCAGCCGTTTTTGCTTATTTGCCCGCTTATTCTTCCGTCTTGTCCCCGTTAAAAAGCGCATCCAGCTCCTTTTCGTCCAGCTCGGCAAACCAGTTTGGCGAACGGTAAGCTTCCACGGTTTTAAAACTCATCAAATCGCCGGGCTTAACCGATAAAACGTCGGAAACAAGCGCATACATACGGACATGCGCCGGATCCGGATTTTTCCACACTTTCCGGATTAAATATTCCCAGACATCCCTCGCTTCAATCGCGCCGTAGCCAAAGACGGCCAGTTCTTCCGCCTTGCTTTTTACGGCAGGTTCAAGTTTTTTATAGTATTTTTCATAAGGATGGCGGTCCTTCACACGCTCTGCCCCTTTCCTTAGGCATTGATGTATTCTTGTCCATTACCGTGCATATACATCATTGTATAGGAAAATTGCGGATTTGAGAAGGCAGGTTAACAGAATGTCCAAGTTTTTAAGGGGAACGATTATATTGCTCGCCGCAGGCTTTGTAACAAGGGTGCTTGGTTTTATCAACCGGATTGTCATTGCCCGGTCGCTCGGGGAAACGGGTGTCGGGCTCCATCAGATGGCTTTTCCGACCTTAATGCTCGTCATTACGGTAACCCAGCTCGGACTGCCGGTCGCGATCTCGAAATGTATTGCCGAAGCAGACGCCGTCGGGGACAGGGCGAAAATTAAAAAAATTCTTGTCATCTCCCTAACGGTTACCATTTCGCTATCGGCCGTTTTTACGCCCGGGCTGATTTTACTCGCGCCGTATCTGGCTGATCATTTATTCACAGATCCGCGCGTCTATTACCCGCTTGCCGCCATCACGCCGATTATCCCGATTGTGGCGGTTTCCGCTGTATTGCGCGGCTATTTCCAGGGGAAGCAAAACATGAAGCCTTATGCCGTCTCGCAGGTCATCGAGCAAAGTGTGCGGATTATGCTGATCGCATTTTTTGCCAATTTGCTTCTGCCGTATGGGATTGAATATGCGGCAGCAGGGGTGATGTTTGCATCGATATTGGGAGAACTGTCATCCCTTCTTTATATGTTTACGATGTTTAAACTGAAAAAGCAGATCCGCGTCCGCAAACATTTTTTCAAAGCCGTAAAATCGGGGAAAGANACGTTTTACGAACTGATGCGCGTGGCGGTTCCGACCGTCTGGAGCCGGCTGATCGGCAATCTCTCCTGGTTCCTCGAGCCGATTGTCGTCTCCCACTGNCTTGCNCTTGCNGGTGTCGCTTCACATCTTGCGACAAANCAGTACGGTTCTTTAACCGGCTTTGCGATGCCGTTGTTNATGCTCCCGTCTTTTGTCACGGTTTCCTTGTCAACCGCCCTTGTGCCCGCAATCAGCGAAGCAAATTCCCGGAAAAATGCCAGACTTGTTGAACACAGGCTCCAGCAGGCATTGCGTTTTTCCCTTTTAACCGGCGGCATCTCGGTTGTCATCCTGTATGTCTTTGCAGAACCGCTCATGCAGGCGATGTACGGGACGGCAAACGGGTCACAGTTTATCAAAATCATGGCGCCGTTTTTTATTTTCCAGGCATGCCAGGCGCCGCTCCAGGCCGCACTGCAGGCAATGGATCTGGCAAAAGCGGCGATGATCAACAGCATCATCGGGGCCGTCGTGAAACTGGGCACCATTTTTGTCCTTGCTTCCCGCCCGGAGTTCGGGATCAACGGCGCCGCGATCGGCATCATGGCGGGAATGGTGCTTGTAACATTTCTTCATTTTGCAACCGTTTTGAAAAAAATCCAGTTTACCCTGTATGTCCATGACTGGGCCAAGCTTCTGGCCGTTTCGGTCGTTTCCGGCGCGGTCGGGCACTGGTGGTTCACCGGTATGATGGCACAAGACGCATCTTTCCTGCGGCTTTTAGCGGGCATTTGTTTGACCGTGGCCGTCTATACGCTGCTGCTTATAATGACAAAATTGATCCGCCGGTCCGATCTCATGTATATTCCGATCCTCAAAAAATGGTTATAAAAAAGCAATAGGCCCTGCATGTTCCGGCCGGGCTTATTGCACATCATCCAGATCAATATAAAACGCGCCATCCTGATAACTGCAAAACGAAATCCGGGCGATATCCCCGTACCCTCTTTTTTGCAGCTCGCTGCGCAGCCACGCTTCGGTTTTGTTGCTTTTCTTTAAATTGCTTTGCTGGATCTTCCCTCCGACAATGAGCGGTTCCGTATAGGATGCCGGTTTGTTTTTATTTTTGTTTTTTTTCACCACCGACAGCTGCCCGGAAGTTTCCAAAATCGCAAATTCCACATCCGCAATATTGTCAATATCTTTTGAACGGAGCTGCATTAAAAGGTCGTCAAAATTGTAACGCTGCCTGCGCATTTCCTTTTCATCGATTTTTCCTTTATTGATGAGAATGCTCGGCTTGCCGTCAATCAGTTTGCGGATCCGGCTGCTGCGGAGCGAGAAAAGTGCCAGCGCGATTTGGATGCCGAGCAGGACAACCATTGGCAAAAGGGTATTTACAACGGGCTCACTGTGATTTTCAATGGCGACGACCGCCATTTCACCGATCATGATGAACACAACAAGATCCAAAACGTTCAGTTCGCCAATCTCCCTTTTTCCCATTAACCGGAAAATCACAAGAATGGCAACATACATGAGCAGTGTCCGAAAAAAAATAATCAATAAATTTTCCAACGCCAATCCCCCCGTTCGGTCAAGGTCAAAATCATGTTTAGTATGCNCAGCCTGCGAAAAAACTNTCTAAAAATCTTTTGCCCGGTTCTTTTTGCTGTTTCCAGGCATATGCTTGTACTGAGGAAAAAGCTTGTCAAAGGGGGAGAATGAAAATCGGAGCGCAAAAATACAGTATCGGCCTTGTTTACGGGCTGGGCGTCATTTTTGTCCTGCTTGCCATATCAAGCCTCGTGATTTCACTGATTCTGCGGTTTTCGGATATGACGGAGCATGCTTTGCATACGGCGGTCACGATGATTTCTTTTTTCAGTTTATTTCTCGGGGGGCTCGTCGGCGGCGGAAAAGGAAAAAAGAAAGGGTGGCTCCTCGGCAGTTTGACGGGGATCCTTTACACAGCGATTGTTTTTCTCGTCCAGTACCTTGGTTATGATGAACTCTTTACGGTGAAACAAGCCATTTACCATGCTTGCTATATTGTTGTCGCCGCAATGGGGGGCATTTTAGGGGTCAACCTCTTCTCAGGAAGGTCACGGGAATCCTGAAAAAAAGCGCCGCATTACACGGCGCTTTTTTTATTTCGTTTCTCCGGCATTTTTTTCTGCCACTGTTTTGTCTGCTTTCTGGCTTTCGACTTTTGCTTTTTTCGCTGCAACGGATTCCGTTACTTCACGGATCGCCGAGCGGTCAAACGTCAGCCGCGTGCCGTTATCGCATCTTAAGACGACTTTATTTTCATCAATCGAATCCACGGTTGCATGCAAGCCGCCGATGGTGACAATTTTGTCCCCTTTCGCCAGATTGCTCTGCATCTGCTGGATGTTTTTCTGCCTCTTTTGCTGTGGCCTGATGAGCAGGAAATAAAACAGGACAAACAGAATCACCAAAGGCAGTAACTGAGCCCACGCCATCTGAATCCTCCCTTCTTTAGTTGCTTGTATTAGAAATTTTTTGCATCCGGACGGTTAAATCCGTATTGCTCAAAAAATTCTTCCCTGAAATCAAGCAGCCGGTCTTCGCGGATCGCCTGCCTTACATTTTCCATTAATTTTAACAAAAAATATAAATTATGGTAAGTGGTCAGACGAATTCCGAAAGTTTCGCCACATTTAATCAAATGCCGGATGTAAGCGCGTGAATAGTGCCGACATGTATAACAGTTGCAATGCTCATCAAGCGGGCGGAAATCGCGGGCGTACTGCGCGTTTTTGACAACGAGCCGGCCGGCTGATGTCATCACCGTGCCGTTTCTTGCAATCCGGGTTGGCAGCACACAGTCAAACATGTCAATGCCGCGGATGGCGCCGTCAATCAAAGAATCGGGCGAACCGACCCCCATCAAATAACGCGGCTTGTCCGCCGGAAGTAGCGGTGTTGTAAATTCGAGCATCCGGTTCATCACGTCCTTCGGCTCGCCAACGGACAGGCCGCCGATCGCATAGCCCGGAAACCCAAGCGAAACAAGGGCATTTGCGCTTTCAAACCGCAAGTCTTCATACGCGCCGCCCTGTACGATCCCGAATAATCCTTGCACATCCGGACGCCGATGCGCACGAAGACAGCGTTCCGCCCAGCGCGATGTCCTTTCCACCGACTGCTTCATATATTCATAAGAAGCAGGGTACGGCGGGCACTCATCGAATGCCATCATGATATCAGAACCAAGTGCATTCTGGATTTCCATTGATTTTTCCGGCGACAAAAACAGCTTGTCCCCGTTTAAATGGTTCCGAAAATGGACGCCCTCTTCCGTAATATCACGGATCTTGCTCAGGCTGAAGACCTGGAATCCGCCCGAATCGGTCAGGATCGCCTGGTCCCAGTTCATAAATTTGTGCANCCCGCCTGCTTCTTTAACAATATCATGCCCGGGGCGCAGCCACAAATGATATGTATTGCTCAAAATGGTGCCGGCCCCCATTGTTTTTAATTCTTCCGGCGACATCGTCTTCACCGTGGCGAGCGTTCCGACCGGCATGAACATTGGGGTATCATAGGTGCCATGCGGCGTATGGAGTTTTCCAAGGCGGGCGCCCGTATGCTTTTCCGTTTTGATCAGTTCATAAGTAATGGCAGCCAAGTGATGCGCTCCTTCCACTATTTAATCAGCATCGCATCCCCGAAACTGAAGAAACGGTATTTTTCTTTTACCGCCGTCTCGTAGGCATGCAAAATATTTTCCCTTCCCGCCAATGCGCTTACCATCATAATNAGCGTCGACTTCGGCAGGTGGAAATTGGTGATCAGGGCATCAATTGCTTTATATTGATAGCCCGGATAAATGAAAATATCCGTCCAACCGCTTGAGGCGACGATTTTTCCGTCATGGGCGCTTGCCACCGTTTCAAGTGTGCGGGTGGAGGTGGTGCCAACAGAGACCACACGGCCGCCGTTTTCTTTTACTTCCGTAATCGTGCGGGCCGCTTCTTCTGATACCTGATAAAATTCCGCATGCATATCGTGGTTTTCAATATTTTCCTCATTGACGGGGCGGAAAGTGCCAAGGCCGACATGGAGCGTAATATAGACAATTTTCACGCCCATTGCCTCAATTTCTTTCAATAACGCTTCCGTAAAATGGAGCCCGGCAGTCGGCGCTGCGGCAGAACCCGGCTCTTTTGCATACACCGTCTGATAGCGGTCCTGGTCCTCGAGTTGTTCTTTAATATAGGGTGGCAGCGGCATTTTTCCGAGTTCATTCAGCACTTCGTAAAAAATTCCTTCGTACTGGAAATCCATTACCCGGCCGCCATGGTCCAGCTCCTCCGCACAAACGGCGGAAAGCTGCCCGTCGCCGAACCGGACAACCGTCCCTGTTTTCACACGTTTTGCCGGTTTGACAAGCGTTTCCCAGCGGTCTCCTTCGAGCTGTTTTAAAAGCAGCACTTCAATTTTTGCGCCTGTTTCGTCTTTTATGCCGAAAAGCCTTGCCGGCAGCACTTTTGTGTTGTTTAAGACAAGGCAGTCCCCCGGGCGCAAGTATTGTGTAATGTTTTTAAATACGCTGTGTTCAATTTCTCCTGTTTTTTTATCCAGTACCATCAGCCGACTGTCCGAACGATTTTTTAAAGGCGTTTGGGCAATCAGTTCTTCCGGCAGTTCATAATCAAATAAATCGAGTTTCATTGTTGTTTCCCCTTCATTTTGAATCCCATTTGCGGTTATTTGAACCGTCCAATGATATATAATAACACACTTAAGATCACGCTTAAAAGGATCGATGTTGCGATTGGAAAATAAAAGGTTGTGTTCCCTTTTTTAATGAGGATATCGCCCGGCAGCCGGCCGATTTTCGTAAACTGCATCAACAGGCCGATAGCAAAAAGAATCACGGCGATCGTCATCAGCACTTTTCCAAATCCGCTCATTCCGGTACCTCCATATGAAAATGTGCGTAGCAAAGCGGGGTCGCTACCCTGCCGCGCGGCGTGCGCTGCAAAAAGCCAATTTGCAGCAAATACGGCTCATATACATCTTCAATCGTTTCCCTTTCTTCCCCGATGCTGGCCGCAATCGTGTCGAGCCCGACAGGACCGCCCCGGAAGCGCTCTATGATCGCTTTTAACAGCTTATGATCAATATGGTCAAGCCCGCGTTTGTCAACTTGCAAAAGTTCAAGGGCATAATTGGCGATCTCAAGGGTGACCTTTCCGTCTCCTTTGACCTGGGCAAAGTCGCGCACCCTTCTTAACAGCCGGTTCGCAATCCGCGGCGTGCCCCGCGAACGCCTTGCAATTTCCGCTGCCCCCTCAGGCTCAATCGCCGTCTCGAGGATGCCGGCTGTCCGCAGCACAATTTCCGCCAGTTGCGCTTCGTTATAATATTCGAGCCGGCTGATCACCCCNAACCGGTCGCGCAGCGGTGCTGAAACCGAACCGGCCCTCGTCGTCGCCCCGATCAAGGTAAANGGGGGCAGGTCAAGGCGGATGGAGCGGGCACCCGATCCTTTGCCGATCACGATATCAAGGCAAAAGTCTTCCATTGCCGGGTACAGCACTTCTTCAATCGCTTTCGGCAGGCGGTGGATTTCGTCAATAAACAGNACTTCCCCCGGCTCAAGCGCGGTTAACACGCTGGCAAGATCGCCCGGCCGCTCGATGGCAGGCCCTGAAGTCGTCCGGATGTTCGCGCCCATTTCGTTTGCGATCACGGTGGCAAGCGTCGTTTTGCCAAGCCCCGGCGGACCATAAAGCAGCACGTGGTCAAGTGTTTCGCGCCGCCCTTTCGCCGCTTCAATAAACACGGCTAAATTATGCTTCACTTCATCCTGGCCGATATATTGCGCAAGGGTTTGCGGCCTGAGGCTCATTTCAAAGGAAACTTCCTGTTCATTTGCCTCGCCGGAAACTACGCGGTCTTCCATGCTCTCCCCTCCTCCATTATTTTACCATTGCTTTTAAAGCGAGTTTAATATATTCATCCGCAGAAAGCACTTCTTCCGGAAGTTNNGGCACCACTTTCGCGATTTCTTTTTCCGAATAGCCGAGCGCCGCCAAAGCGAGCATCGCTTCTTCGAGGTTTTGGTTGGTGGATGCAGGCACCGCTTTTTCCNCGCCTGCCTCGTCCGGCATCTCCGGCACGAGGCCTTGCAGCTTTCCTTTCAGATCAAGAATCATCTGCCTTGCCGTTTTTTTGCCGACACCGGGGAATTTGACAAGGAAAGATTCATTTTCATTCTCAATGGCGTCAACNACCTGCTGNGGCTGCCCGTACGCAAGAATGGCAAGCGCCCCTTTTGGCCCGATGCCGGAAACATTGAGCAGCTTTTGAAACAGCGCCCGTTCTTCCGCCGTTTCAAAACCGTAAAGCGCGATCAGATCTTCGCGCACATGCTGGTATGTAAAAATTTTTCGTTCTTGTCCGATGCTTTTTGAAAAAATATACGGGTTCGGCGCCAGCAGCCGGTAGCCGATCCCCCCGTTTTCCACGACAATGTAATCCGGGCTCACGGAATCAATGATGCCTTTAATATATTCGTACAACCTTCCCACACGCTCCTCAAAAACTTGCTATCCCATATTGTACCACAGAANGCAACCGTTTTGGGAACGAATGTCCGGTCNNTCCCTTTTTTTCCGGCCGGATGGTTCCTAAAGATGAGGCGCTTTTCCTGTTTCCATGGCGGAAGGAAACCGGCATCCGGAGACAGATGAGTGTCCGTCCGGCATACCGGGCCGCCGCTGCCTCCGGATGGGCTTCCCCGGATTTTCAGCTGGAACAATCGCCCGGGTTTAAATGGCACGATTAGCCGCAGTGCATCGGTTTAAAACAGCACGGGCCACACTCCACAGTGTAGCCGGTTTGATACAGGCCTAACCGGCTTTGCCGCAAAAAAACACTTTCTGCACCCGGCCGGGCCGGGTGCAGAAAGTGACTGGGACATTATAATTCGGCGTTATGGTAAATTTCCTGGACATCGTCATCGTCTTCCAGCCTGTCCAGCAATCGCTCCATCTTTTCTTTTTGCGCTTCATCCAAAGCAATTGTGTTTTGCGGCACCATGGTGATTTCTGCCCGGGCAAATGTAAAGCCTTTTTCCTCCAGATTCTTCTTCACATCCATGAATTGCTCCGGGTCTGTATAAATTTCAAACACTTCATCGCTCGTTTCCATTTCCTCGGCGCCTGCTTCAATCACGGCAAGCAGCATTCCGTCTTCATCTATCTCGAGCCCTTCCCGCTCGATGACAAGATACCCTTTCCGGTCAAACAGGAAAGACACGCATCCGTTTTCGCCGAGATTTCCGCCGTTGCGCGAAAAAGCAACACGGACATTCGAAGCGGTCCGGTTTTTATTATCGGTTAAAGCCGTGACCATGACGGCAACGCCGCCCGGCCCGTACCCTT
>JGI26050J44790_1000547_pt1 | contig 12920 bp, 8 predicted proteins | sample HigsolmetaGSP12D_FD_44790 | JGI IMG/M metagenome (IMG submission 44790) | reverse complement strand
GGTCAGCCCAGCGCCGTATCGAGCAGCATCATCACCACGAAGCCGATCATCAACCCGGTGGTCGCCAGCATTTCATGGCCCTTGCGGTGCGACTCAGGGATGATCTCGTGGCTGACGACGAAAATCATGGCGCCTGCGGCAAACCCCAGCCCCCAGGGGAGCAGGCTGGCGGACTGGCCGACCACGATGGCGCCCAGCGCCGCGCCCACGGGNTCGACCAAGCCCGTGGCCATGCCCAGCAGCACCGATATGGTGCGCTTGTAGCCGGCGGCCATCAGCGCCATCGCCACCACCAGCCCCTCCGGCACGTCCTGTACGGCGATGCCCAGCGACAGCGCTGCAGCGCCAGACGCATCGTCGCCGGCAAACGCCACGCCTATGGCCAGCCCTTCGGGCACGTTGTGCAGCGCGATCGCGAACACGAACAGCCAAGTGCGGCGCAGGCGGCGCGCCTGGCTGCCTTCCACGCCCTTNATGAAGTGTTCGTGCGGCAGGTGCCGCTCCATCCACATCAGCACGGCCGCGCCAAGCAGGATGCCGCCGCCGACGACCAGCCCCGATTGCCATACCCCCAGGCCGCGCGCCTGCGCCGCCTCGATGCCCGGCAGCACTAGCGAAAATGCGCTGGCCGCCAGCATGACGCCGGCGCCGAAGCCAAACATCGCGTCCTGGGTGCGCTCGGACGGCCGCTGCGACAACGCCACGGGCAAAGTACCCAGGGCAGTGGCCGCCGCCGCCACCAGCCCGCCCAGCAAGGCGTCGATGACGAAACCGGGCGCCTGGCCGAAATAGCGCCACAGCTCCACCGTCACCGCCAGCGCGGCAAGCGAAGTCAGCAGCATGGCGATGGCCCGGCGCACCGCCAGGCGCACGGGCGAACGGCTGTGTACGTTCAAGCGGACCCCCTGGGACTGAACGACTGCCTCGACGCCGGCCCGCCGCGACCGCAGGCGGGAAGCGAAAAATAGCTTATACCGCTTCGGCGTCCCGGCAACGGTTGCAGCAGTCGCCGAATGCGGCGGCCGGTTACAGCATTTTTCGTGCCTGATGGCTCGGCGCGCATCACGCGGCCTTGGCTAGATCGCCCGCCCGCACGCCACGCCCGACGCCCAGGCCCACTGGAAGTTGTAGCCGCCCAGCCAGCCGGTGACGTCGACCGCCTCGCCGATGAAATGCAGTCCGGGGACGGCGCGCGCCTCGTGGTTCTTTTGGTTCAACGCACGGGTGTCGACGCCGCCGCGCATGACTTCGGCCTTGCGATAGCCCGCCGTTCCGCTGGGCACCAGGCGCCAACGTGCGATCCCCTCGCCGAGCACGCGCAGGGCGCGGTCCGGGGCATCGGCCAGGCGCATCTGGGCCAAGCCGGGATGCAGTCGATCGGCCATGGCGGCCAGCCATTGCTCGGCCAGCCGCCGTGGCCATAGCTGGGCTAGCGCCGTGCCCACCTGCTGGCGCGCGCCGGCCTTGGCCTGCACCAAGGACGCAGCCAGGTCCAAGCCAGGCGCCAAATCGACGTCTATGGGTGCACCCGGCTCCCAATAGCTGGAAATCTGCAGGATCGCCGGCCCCGACAGGCCGCGATGGGTGAACAGCAGGTCTTCCAGGAAATCCCCCTGGCGCGGCCGGCTGCCGGTGCGCACGCGTGCCTGGACGGCGATGCCGGCCAGCGCGGCGAAGGGCCGCCAATGCTGCGCATCGAANGTCAGCGGGACCAGCGCCGGCCGCGGCTCGACCACCTTGATGCCGAACTGCCGGGCGATCCGCAGGGCGTAATCGGTCGCGCCCAGCTGTGGGATCGCCATGCCGCCGGTGGCCAAGACCACGCGCGCGGCACGCAGGCTGCCGGCGTCCGTGCGCAGCTCGAACCCGCCGCCCGCACGGGGCGCGATCTCGTGCACGCGGCAACCCATGCGCCACTGCACGCCGCCCGCCTCGCACTCGCGCCGCAGCATGGCGATGATGGATTCGCTGGAATCGTCGCAAAACAGCTGCCCACGGTGCTTTTCATGCCACGCGATGCGGTGCCTGGCCAGCAACGCCAGGAAGTCGCGCGGCGTATAGGCCGACAGTGAGGAACGGCAATAGTCGGGATTCTCTGACAGGAAATTGGCCGGCCCGACGTCGCGATTGGTGAAATTGCACCGCCCGCCGCCCGAGATGCGGATTTTTTCGGCCAGGCGCGTGGCGTGGTCGATCAGCACCACCCGGCGCCCGCGCTGCCCGGCCACCGAGGCGCACATCATCCCGGCCGCGCCCGCGCCGATGACGGCGGCGTCGTAGTCGAACGCGGTCACGGGCCGGCCCGCCGCCAAGCCGCGCGCGGCGCCAGCCAGGCGCCGCACCGCCGCCGCACCGGGTCGTGCTTCATTCCTCTTTCAGGCAGTCCACGTAGTACTGCACTTCCCCGGTGGGCAGGCGCTCCTCGGCCAGGCCATGGATGTAGGTCTCGAAGCCGGGGAAGCGCTCNTTGAACTGGCGCGCGAACTTCAGGTACTGCACGATGGTCGCGTTNAAGCGCTCGCCGGGAATCAGCAGCGGGATGCCGGGCGGGTACGGGGTGAGCAGCACGCCGGTGACGCGGCCTTCGAGCCGGTCGACCGGCACGCGCTCGACCTCGCGGTGCGCCATGCGCGCGAAGGCGTCGCTCGGCTTGAGCACCGGCACCATGTCGCTCAGGTACATTTCGGTGGTCAGGCGCGCGACGTCGTTTTCGCGATAGGCTTCGTGGATCTGCTGGCACAGGTCACGCAGCCCCATGCGCTCGTAGCGGCGATGCGCCCGGCAGAACTCGGGCAGGATGCGCCACATGGGCTGATTGCGGTCGTAATCGTCCTTGAACTGCTGCAGCGCGGTCAGCAGCGTATTCCACCGGCCTTTGGTGATGCCGATGGTGAACAGGATGAAGAACGAATAAAGGCCGGTCTTTTCCACGACCACGCCGTGCTCGGTCAGGTACTTGGACACCAGCGCGGCGGGGATGCCGGTCTCGCCGAAGCTGCCGGACATGTCTAGCCCCGGGGTGATGACGGTGGCCTTGATCGGGTCCAGCATGTTGAACCCGTCGGCCAGGTCGCCGAAGCCGTGCCAATGCTCGCCGGATTCCAGCAGCCAGTCGTCGCGGTGGCCGATGCCTTCCTGCACCAGCCGGTTCGGCCCCCAGACCTTGAACCACCAGTCGTCCTTGCCGAACTCGGATTCCACCTTGCGCATGGCGCGGCGAAAATCCATGGCCTCGCGGATGCTTTCCTCGACCAGTGCCGTGCCGCCGGGCGGCTCCATCATCGCCGCGGCCACGTCGCACGAGGCGATGATGGCGTACTGCGGCGAGGTCGACGTGTGCATGAGGTAGGCCTCGTTGAACACGTTGCGATCCAGCTTGCGGGTCTCGGACTCCTGGACGATGATCTGCGAGGCCTGGGAAATCCCTGCCAGCAGCTTGTGCGTGGAGTGCGTGGCAAACACCATGGCATCGCGGCTGCGCGGCCGGCCCTGGCCGATGGCGTGCATGTCCTTGTAGAACTCGTGGAAAGCCGCGTGCGGCAGCCACGCCTCGTCGAAGTGCAGCGTATCGACGTAGTTGTCCAGCCTTTCCTTGATCATCTCGACGTTGTAGATGACGCCGTCATAGGTGCTTTGCGTCAACGTCAGGATGCGCGGCTTCTTGTTGGCGGCCTCGCGGGCGAAGGGGTTGGCCTCGATCTTTTTCCGGATGTTCTCGGGATCGAACTCCTCCAGCGGAATGGGCCCGATGATGCCCAGGTGGTTGCGCGTCGGCCGCAGGAAGACCGGTATGGCCCCCGTCATCGTGATCGCGTGCAGGATGGACTTGTGGCANTTGCGGTCGACCACCACCACGTCGCCGGCGGCGACGTTGGCATGCCAAACCACCTTGTTCGACGTGGACGTACCGTTGGTCACGAAAAAGCAGTGGTCGGCATTGAAGATGCGCGCCGCGTTCAGCTCGGATTCGGCCACCGGGCCGGTGTGGTCCAGCAGCTGGCCGAGTTCGTCCACCGCGTTGCACACGTCGGCGCGCAGCATGTTTTCGCCGAAGAACTGGTGGAACATCTGCCCGACCGGGCTCTTCAGGAATGCCACCCCGCCCGAATGGCCCGGGCAGTGCCACGAATACGAACCGTCCTGGGCGTACTTGACCAGCTCGCGGAAAAACGGCGGCGCCAGGCTGTCGACGTAGCTGCGGGCTTCGCGGATGATGTGGCGGGCGACGAACTCCGGCGTGTCCTCGAACATATGGATGAAGCCGTGCAGCTCGCGCAGGATGTCGTTGGGGATGTGCTCCGAGGTACGCGTCTCGCCGTACAGGTAGATGGGGATGTCCGCGTTGCGGAACCGCAGCTCGCCGATGAAGCTGCGCAGGTTCTTGATCGCGCTGGCGACGTCTTCGGGTGATCCGTCGTCGAATTCCTCGTCGTCGATGGACAAGATGAAGGCGCTGGCGCGGCTTTGCTGTTGGGCGAACGAGCTCAGGTCGCCGTAGCTGGTCACGCCTATGACTTCGACGCCCTCGGCCTCGATCGCGGCGGCCAGCGCGCGAATGCCCAGGCCGGACGCGTTCTCGGAACGATAGTCCTCGTCGATGATGAAGATGGGGAAGCGGAATTTCATACGGCGCTCCAGGGGGGGCGAGGCAAAACGCAGGCGAGTGTACTGCTACCACAACGCGGCCGTGGCCGCAGCGCCGCGCGGGGCTGCAGTCTGTCGCGACGGGACAACGGACCGTGCCCCGCGTGCGCTACTGGGACATTACACCCCCTTTGCGCGGCCGATGCGAGCCGCCGGTGCCGGCAGTTGCGCGCATACCTCGCGCACGATCCGCGCAAAGCGCTCTTCGGCCTCCATCGGCAGGTCGCGTACCTGTCGGATCAGGCTGACCGGCGGCAGCTCCCAGTCCCAGTCCCACGGCACCCTGGCCACCCCGGCCTGCTCCATGTCCAGCGCAATGTCTTCGGGCACGATGGACAACAAGTTCTGGTTATTGCGCAACATGCCCGCGATCACATCGACCGAATAGGTCTGCAGGCGCGCCACCGGCGGGCGCACCTGGTGCCGCGTGAACAGCTCGGTGACCATGTTGCCTATGGGCGTGGCCGACGACGGCAAGATCCAGTCGACCTCGGCGAGCCTGCGCCAGTCGGGCCGGATGCGCGCAATGCGCCGCGCCAGCGACGGATGGGCGACCAGCGCGGGGCGCTGCGTATACAACACCTGGTGCCACATGTCGGCCATCCCCACGGCCGCCGCCGCGCGCCCGATCACGCAGTCGATTTCGTGGGCGCGCATCTCCTGCAGCAACCGGTCGGTCGTCGCGCGATGCAGCACGACGTCTATCCCCTCCGCGCAAAGGCGTTCGAACGTGGGCGTCAGGATGCGCCCGGAAACGAAAGGGATCACCCCCACGCGCAGTTGGCCTGCGCGGCCTGACCGCACGGCCTGCATTTCCTGGCCCCAGTGGTCCAGGTCCACCAACATCCGCTCGGCCCGCACCAGCGCCAGCTGGCCCAATGGCGTGGGCGCCAGCCCCTGGCGCGATCGGATGAACAACGGCCCTTCGAAGATGTCCTCGATTTCGGCAAGTGCCTTGGTCGCAGCGGGCTGGCTGATACCCATGGCGTCGGCCGCGCGCGTCAGCGAGCGCAGCCGTCCCAGGCGGGTGAGCAGCATCAGGTGGCGCAATTTCAGGCGTGACAGCAGGCGCTGCGCGTGGGTCGAGGGGTCNGGCGCGCCCTGGTGGCCAAACATAACCATTTGGTTATCTATCTATCGAAACAAAGCATAGCATCGTTATCTCGGCTCACTATACTGGGGCGGTCAGCCATCCACTGCTCCAAGCCCGGCCATGTCTGCCCCTTCGTTCACGACCCGTCCCGAAATCCGGGGCACCTTCGGCGTCGTCTCGTCCACCCACTGGATTGCCTCGCAGGTCGCGATGGCCGTGCTCGAGCGCGGCGGCAACGCCTTCGACGCCGCCGTGGCCGGCGGCTTTACGCTGCAGATCGTCGAGCCGCACTTGAATGGCCCGGGCGGCGAGGNGCCCATCCTGCTGTGGAGCGAAAAGGACCGGCGCATGCTGTCGCTGTGCGGGCAAGGTCCCGCGCCGCAGCTGGCGACCCCGTCCTACTTCCGCAACCTGGGCCTGGACCTGGTGCCCGGCGTGGGCCTGCTGCCGGCCACCGTTCCCGGTGCCTTCGGCGCCTGGCTGACTTTGCTGCGCGATTACGGTACCTGGGAGCTCGCCGACGTCTTGCNCCCTGCCATCGAATACGCGCGCAACGGCTTTCCGCTGGTGCCGCGCATCGTCCAGGCCATCTATGCGGTGCAGGATTTGTTCCGCGAGGAATGGCGCAGCTCTGCCGACGTTTGGCTGCCAGGGGGCAAGGTGCCTCACCCCAATAGCCTGATGCGCACGCCGGCGATCGCGGATACCTACGCGCGCATCGTCGCCGAAGCCAACGACAAGGGCGGCACGCGCTGCGCGCGCATCGACGCGGCGCTGGACATCTGGTACCGCGGCTTCGTCGCCAAGGCCATCGACGCGGCCTACCGCCAGCCCGTGCGGGACTGCACCGGCGAACGCAACGCCGGCCTATTGCGGCGCGAGGACATGGCCGATTGGCAGCCCACATACGAGACACCGGCGACGATGGACTTCGGCCGCTATACCGTGGCCAAGTGCGGCCCATGGTCGCAAGGCCCCGTTTTCCTGCAGCAACTGGCCATGGCTCGCCACCTGCAGCTCGAAAACCTGGCGGCCGACTCACCCGAATTCGTGCATCGCATCGCCGAAGCGGCCAAGCTGGCTTTCGCCGACCGCCTGGCCTGGTACGGCGACCCGGCCGTCAACGATGTGCCGCTGGCCGAACTGCTGTCAGACGATTACGCACGCAAGCGTGCGGCGATGGTCACCGACCGCGCTTGCCCCGAACTGCGCCCCGGCTCGCCGGGCGGACGCACCCCGCGCCTGCCGGACCTGGATGCGGCCCGCCGGGCCCTGGCGCAAGCCGACACCCGTTTCGGGATAGGCGAACCCACGTTCGCCCAGCTGCCGCCAGTATCGGAGTGGCGGGAACGGGAAATCTTCGTGGGCGACACCTGCCACATCGACGTCATCGACAAGGATGGCAACATGGTCGCCGCCACGCCGTCCGGCGGCTGGCTATCGTCCAGCCCAGCCGTGCCGGGCCTGGGATTCTCGATCTCGACGCGGCTGCAGATGACCTGGCTCGACGATGGCGTGCCCGGCCAGCTGCGTCCCGGCGCGCGCCCCTGCACGACGCTGTCGCCCAGCATGGCCTTGCGCGACGGCGAACCCTACCTGGCGTTCGGCACGCCCGGCGGCGACCAGCAGGACCAGTGGACGCTCGCATTCTTCCTGCGCCACGCGCTGTGCGGCATGAACCTGCAGGAAGCCATCGACGCGCCCGCCTGGCACATCGATCACTTTCCCGGCTCGTTCTGGCCGCGCNCNACGACGCTCAACCGCATCACGGTCGAGTCGCGCATGCCGCAGGCCACCCTGGACACGCTGGGCGCGGCCGGCCATGACGTCAAGGTCGGCCCGCCCTGGTCCGAAGGACGGATCAGCGCCTGCTCGCGCGAGCCGGCTGCGGGCGGCAGCCGCCTGCTGCGGGCCGCCGCCAACCCGCGCGGCATGCAAAGTTACGCCGTCGGCCGCTAGCCGGGCCAGGCACCAGGGCGACGATGGCGCTTTTCCAACCTTAACCGGCCGCGCCGAGTCAGGCGCGGCTCATTTCCGCATGGCGGCTCTTGCCGCAAAGATCAACAGGGGAACATCATGGCCTATTCCTTGCGCAACGCATTGCGAAGCCTCGTCCTGGCTGCAGGCATCCTGCCTGCGGCCGCCGCCACGGCCGCGTGGCCGGAAAAGCCCGTCACGCTCATCGTGCCTTGGGCCGCCGGCGGCTCGACCGACATCCTGGCGCGCATGCTGTCCGAACACATGTCCAAGAGCCTGGGCCAACCGGTGATCGTGGAAAACCGCTCCGGCGCATCGGGCAACATCGGCTCGGCCATGGTGGCCCGCGCCGAGCCCGATGGCTACACGCTGCTCATCGGCTCGATGAGCACGCACACCATGAACGAGGCGCTGTACGACAACATGCCGTTCGACGGCGTCAAGAGCTTCACGCCCATCGCCCAGCTGGCCCTGGTGACCAACACCATGGTCATCAACCCATCGGTGCCGGTCAACAACCTGAAGGAGTTCATCGACTACGCGCGCGCCCGTCCCAAGGAAATCGCCTACGCGTCGGCCGGGCCGGGATCGACCAACCACCTGAGCGCGGCCATGTTCGAGAAGGCCACCGGCATCGAGATGGTCCACATCCCCTACCGCGGCGGCGCNCCCGCCGTGCTGGACACCGTCGCCGATCGTACGCAGGTGCTGTTCAGCGCCGGCACGCAGACCCTGCCCCACGTGCGCACCGGCAAGCTCAAGCTGCTTGCCGTCACCGAAACGCAGCGATCCCCGCTGCTGCCCGACGTGCCGACGGTGGCCGAAACGGTCCCTGGCTATTCCATGGAGGTCTGGTACGGCGCATTCGGGCCAGCGGGCATGGATCCGGAACTGGTAGACAGGCTGAACAAGGAAATCAACCGCATCCTTGCGCTGCCCGAGGTCCAGAAAAAAATGGGCGACATGGGCGTGCTGGTCACGCCATCCACGCCGCAGGAATTTGCCAAGACCCTGGAAGCCGACGCGCAGAAGTACGCCAAGGTCATCCGCGAGCTGGGAATCAAGGCGCAATGACGGACCTGGCGGCACGTATCGCGGATGCGGTGTCCGCAAGCGGCGCCGTCGTCGACGCCCTTGCGGGCGTCGACCGCGTCGAGGCCTTCCGGGCCTTGGACCGCTGGACCTATCCGGTCCTGCGCCAGGCACTGTGCACGGTCAACCGCTTCGACGCGGAAAGCATGGCCGTCGTGCGGCTATACAGCTCGGATCCCGCGTCCTATCCGCCCGGCGGATCCAAGCAAAAGCGCGGCACCCCTTGGGGCGAGCACGTCCTGGTGCAGCGCCGGGTCTACGTGGGTGAAGGCGCGGACGCCATCCGGGCCTCGTTCGACGATCATGCGGCCATTTTGGCGCTGGGGCTGCAGTCGGTGATCAACGTGCCCGTGGTCGCCGGCGGCCAATGCCTGGGCACGGTCAACTTCTTGATGCGCGAGGCACGCATCGACCCGGCCCACGTCAGCTTTGCCCGGCTGGCGGCGCAGCTGGCGGCGCCGGCCTTTCTTCGCTAGGCCTGCCCGGGCGGCCCGCCGCGGCAGCCGGCGGGTTTGCAGCCAAGGCATCCGGCGGCCGCATGGCGCCGGATGCTNCGCGCCGCGCGGCGATCCGGGCTTAGGTTCGCGGCAGGGTCACGCCGCGCTGGCCTTGGTACTTGCCACCGCGGTCCTTGTACGAGGTTTCGCACACCTCGTCGCCTTCCANGAACAACATCTGCGCGCAGCCCTCGCCGGCGTAGATCTTGGCAGGCAGGGGCGTCGTGTTGGAAAACTCCAGCGTGACGTGGCCTTCCCATTCCGGCTCGAGCGGCGTGACGTTGACGATGATGCCGCAGCGCGCGTAGGTGCTCTTGCCCAGGCAGATCGTCAAGATGCTGCGCGGGATGCGGAAATACTCGACCGTGCGCGCCAGCGCGAACGAGTTGGGCGGGATGATGCACACGTCGCCCTTGAAGTCCACGAACGACTTCTCGTCGAAGGCCTTGGGATCGACGATGGTCGAGTTGATGTTGGTGAAGATCTTGAACTCGTCGGCGCAGCGCACGTCGTACCCGTAGCTGCTGGTACCGTAGCTGACGATGGCGCGGCCGTCGACCGCGCGCACCTGGCCTGGCTCGAAGGGTTCGATCATGCCGGCTGCGGCGGCGCGGCGGATCCAGCGGTCGCTTTTCAGGCTCATGGGATGGGTCTCGAAAGGAACGCGGTATTGTAGCCAGGCGGCGCGCCGCAAGGGCTGCATCGCTGCGGCGGGCGCGCAGGCTCAATCGTCCCAGAACGTCCGGTAGATGAGTTCCAGCCCGTTGACCGCGCCGGCCTTCAGGTCCACCGACCAATGGCGCGACAACCGGTAGCTGGCCCGGCCCACGGTTTCGGCGCCCGCCAGGCCCTGCTCCAGGCTGAGCGTGATGCCGTTGGCAAAGCGCTTGCTGGCCACCAGGAATTGCGTCTCCAGTTCGCTCGCGCCGCTGCGGGTGACGTTGCTCGCCACGGTCACGTCCGGCAGCAGGCTGCCGGAGCTACCGATGGCGCCGGACTTCAGGCCCACGTCATCCAGGCCGAACTGCCTGTAGAACGGCTCGCCCCCACCCAACAGCGCCGTACCCACCGACAGCAGCAGCGCCGCGTCACTGCCGCCCTGGTCTGGGCCACGCCCCAGGATCAGCCAGGANAGCTTCTCGACCTCGCTGACGTCAGGGTAAGAAACCAGGTCGATGCGCGGGCGCTGCGCCGTGCCGGCCACCCGCACGCCGGCCTCGACCTGCTCGCCCAGGCGCAGCGCCTCGATGTCCAGCAGCGGATTGTCCAAGCTGTCCTGGAAAGTGATCGTGCCGCGGCGCAGGTGCAGCCGCTGCCCGTAGGCTTCGAAGCGGCCGCCGCGCGTGCGCAGCACACCGTTGCCGGTCAGCCGCCCCTGCTCCAGGCGAATGCGCAGGCTGCCCACCAGGCCGGAATCCAGCCCCATGCCGGTCAGGTAAAAGCGCTTGCCCAGGTCTATGCCCATGTCCATGAAGACCTGCATNCCGTCGGGCGTGCGCACGTCGTCGCCGGCACGCACCACGATAACGTCGTCGTCCAGCGTGGGCACTTCGGACAGGATTTCCAGGCTGGCCCAGCCAGCGTCGGCGGTCAAGTCGCCGATGATGGACAGCGACGGCAGCGCGGCCTTGATGTCGACCTTGCCAGTCACCATGGCGTAGCGGTCCGATCGCTGCAGCGCCGGGAAGCGGTGCAGGGTGACGCTGACCTCGCCGCCGGCGCCGGCCAGGTCCCACTGGCCGGCGGCGCTCAAGTAACCGCCTTGCGCGTCCGCATCCTTGGTGATCCATTCGCGCGTGCGCCATTCGGACGGGATGACCCGCAGCGACGCAGGAAAGCGCAGCGACTCCAGGATCACGCGCTGGTCCTGCAGGCGTGCCGACAAGGTGCCGTCGACCAGGCGCACCCCGTCGTCGATGCGCACGACGCGCAGCTTCTCGCCCTTGACCGTGCCGCGTGCCTGCCATTGGCCGCCGGGCACCCCCTCGGCCTGGACGTCGGCGCGCAAGCTGCCACCGACCTCCAGGCTGTCGCCGGTGAACAGCCCCACCCATGCCAGGTCGGCCACGTCGGCGCGCAGGTCCACGCGCACGGGCTGGCGCGGTGCCAGCGACAACGCCCCATCCTGGCCGGCGACCAGCGTGGCCGCGGCGCTGCCGCGCAGCGATCCCATGCGTTCGGTATCCACGTCCAGTGTCGCCTGCACGCGGCTCGTCGCGCCGGCCGCAACGGCCTTGGCTTCCAGCGCCAGCCGGCGCAGCCCCAGCGGCACCGGCGGATCGCCGGGGATGCGCAAATCGCCGCTGCGCCGCTCGATGCGTGCGACGCCTGCCAGCGCGCCGGCGAAGGACAAGTCCCACGATGCGCCCAGCACGATGCGGCGTTGCGCGCCCGGTGCCGATCGGTTGACGCGTCCGCTACCCTGCGGCTGGGGCCGGACATCCGCGTCCAGGGTGGCGCGCACCGCGCGCACCAAGGCCGCCGTGATGGCGATTTCGTCGATGCGGCCCGCCGTTTGCCAGCGCTGGCCGCCCCCGCGCGAGCCNTCGTGCGCCAGCGCGAACGCAGCCTGGCCCGGCAGCGCCACGTCCAGCCGCGCCCGGCCGACCTGCCATTGCCATTGCGGCGCGACGGCATCGGGCAGGAACGCCACCGGAATCGCGCTGCCACGCACGCGGTAACCGGCGTGCGAAGCATCCAGGGCCGATACCGTGCCGCGCCAGCCCACGACGCCAGCCTGGAAGTCGCCGGCGCCGCCGCCCCAGCCGCCGGCAGCCTCCAAACGCACCGAGCCGGGTGCGCGGCCAACCAGGCCGTCGCGCGCATCCGGCGGGACATAGTCGGCATCGATGCGCACGGAATGGCGCGCCACCGTGCCGGCCAGCCGGGCCTTGGCCGACGCCTTGCCCGACAGTCCCGGCCACAGATCGGCCAGCCGCGGCGCCTGCACCTGCAGCTCCAGCGCGGATGCCGCATCACCCCAGGCGCCCTGCCCGCGCAGGCGATTGGCGCCCAGTCGCAGGTCGGCGTCCAACCGTGGGACCTGCAGGCGCGCCCANTCCGCGGTTGGNCCATCGGTGCGCACCTGCGCAGCCAGTGTGCCGNCAAGCGGCTGGCCATTCCANCGGCTGCCCTCGTCCAGCACGAGCTTGATGCTGGCNTCGGACACGACGGCGCGGTCAACCAGTTCCGCGTCGACNTCCAGCCTGCCGGACAATNCAGCCGGTGCAGCCATGGCGCCGGCCAGCAGCTTGCCAACATCGAAGTTGCGGCTGTCGATGCCGATGCGCAGGCGCTCGCGCGAGGTGGCTGGCGCCTGTCCCGGTCCGCCGGCTTCGTTCGGCGCTGCGCGCCACTGTAGCTGGGCGCCCAGCGCCGAGCCGTCGCCCAACTTCACGTCCACGTCCGCCTGGCGCACCGGGATCGCGTCCCGAGGCGTGGCCTGTGCCTGGGCGCGCAGCGCCAGGCCCGGCCCGTCTCCCGTGACGGCTACCGCCAATTCCTGCAGCGAGCCTTGTACCGCCACGTCCAGCAGGATGGTGCAGCCCGGCGCATCGTCGCCCTGCCCGTCATCCGACGCGTCGATGGGCGCTGCCGGACCCTTGCCGGCTTGCGGC
>JGI26050J44790_1000526_pt1 | contig 13187 bp, 10 predicted proteins | sample HigsolmetaGSP12D_FD_44790 | JGI IMG/M metagenome (IMG submission 44790) | reverse complement strand
AAAAAAGGAAGCTTGGCAGGGGTCGATGGACGTATCCAAACAAGAAGTTATGAAGCCCAAGACGGAAGAAAAGTTTATGTAACAGAAGTAGTTGCTGAGAGTGTTCAGTTTTTAGAACCAAAAAGTTCTTCCAATCGGGAATATCAAAGTTCTCCGGCGGGAGGATATTCGGGCTATGATAACCCATTTGGATCTAACAATCAGAATCAACCGAAGAACCCTAGCCCGGCAGGAAATGACGATCCGTTCTTTGATAACGGACAACCTATTGATATTTCTGATGATGATTTGCCGTTTTGATAAGGCAGTTAATNTGAGCGAAAAAATGATGAAAGGAGTGTTATAAATGGCTGCTGGTGGCAGAAAAGGTCGCGGTAAACGTCGGAAAGTATGTTATTTTACTGCGAACGGAATCACTCACATCGATTACAAAGATGTTGATTTGTTGAAAAAATTTATTTCTGAACGTGGAAAAATATTGCCTCGTCGTGTAACAGGAACGAGTGCAAAATATCAACGCATGCTTACAAAAGCAATTAAGCGGGCACGTCAAGTTGCATTACTTCCTTATGTTGCGGAAGATAAATAAAATAGAAGTAATGATACTTAAAGCGGCAAAGATGAACCTTTGCCGCTTTTCTTATACAAGTTTAGTTGAAGGAGAAGGTAATTATCGTTAAAATAAATATATATATTTTTATATAATATGTAAAAAAACACGAGTAATACAATTGTTGGTGCGAGAGTCAGCCGGGTTCTTTCTAAAATATTATTGTTTTTAATTTAAAAATTATATAGGTAATAAGCAAATCGCCACTTGCTTCAAGTCAGACTAGGGTATTAACCTATGTAGCTATAATGCTTTATAGGGAAATCAGATAAGCCCGCAACTAACTGAGTTACTATATCAGCGATTCGTAAAGAGGTGTTTAGGTGAAAGCAAAGGAGTTAACTGAAGGGGCAATAAGTTTAGCGATTTATATCATTATTTTACTTATGTTTTTATATTTACCTTTTTTTGGTGGACTATTCACTTTTGTATTGCCGTTCCCTTTCCTTTATTATACGGCAAAATATAATTGGAAAGCCGGTTTGCTGTTTTTTACAGCTTCGGTCATTTTAACATTTATAGTTGGAAGTTGGATTGCTTTACCGATTCCTTTTCTATNTGGTTTTGTTGGTTTCGTGTTAGGTTGGAATATTTATCATCAAAGAGAAGCACTGATCACTTTTTCAACATCCACTTTGGCTTTATTATGTAGCGTTGTCGTTGTTTATATTATATCCNCGACATTATTCGATATGAACTTCATAAAGNAAGCACAAACTATATTTAAAGAAGTGATGGATCAAACCATTTCTATGTTTAATTATATGGGGGAAAATACGGATCAAATCAAAGAACAATTGACCGAGGCTTATGATTTAATCATATCTTTACTTCCTTCATTATTAATTTTGTCATCGGCTTTAATTGTTTTGATTATCCAGTTCATTTCCTATCCGATTTTAAAAAGGTTTGGAATTCATGTAAAAGCTGCAAAACCATTCAGGGAAATCACATTACCGAAAAGTTTAATATGGTATTTTTTAATAACTACTTTTTTATCTTTTATAGTTGAGGCAGAGAAAGGTACTTTTTTGTATAATGTATTTATAAATTTATTGTATTTGATTGATATACTATTTGTCCTACAGGCAATTACATTTATTTTTGACTATTGTTATAAAANACGGATACATAAAGCATGGGCTATTGTTGTATCAGTATTTATTATGCTGAATCCGGTCTTTAATCAATTAGCCAAAATATTAGGTATTATTGATTTAGGATTTGAATTACGTAANCGGATACAATAATAGAAGTTTCAAGCATTCAGTTTTAAAGTTCCACNTAGTTTTTAAAAATTTAGGAGTTGGAGCGTATGCCAATCTTTTTGCAAACAAACGGAATGAAAAAAATATTGATAGGATTTTTTTCTGTCATATTCCTGTTATTATTAATCCTTGCTATCTATAATTGGTGGTTAAGTGCAATATCAATAATAATCTTGCTTTATTTTTTTTATTTATTAATAAAACAAAGTGTAAAATTTCAAAAAGAAGTAGATCACTATATATCACTTCTTTCCCATCGCGTAGAAAAGGTTGGCGAAGAGGCTTTATTACAAATGCCAATTGGAATTTTGCTGGTTGATGAAGAATACACGATCGAATGGGCAAATCCTTACATGTTATCTGTTTTCCAAGAAGAATCTCTGATCGGTACATCGGTTTATGATATTGCGGATGAACTTATACAAATGATGATCCAAGAAAATGAGAGAAAAATTATTACACTCCATGAGCGGAAGTATCGTGTTTTCTATAAAAGAGAAGAAAAACTACTTTATTTTTTTGATATTACGGAACAAGCATTAATTGAACAAAAGTATGAAGAGGAACAGCCAGTGATTGCCATCATATTTTTAGATAATTATGATGAAGTTACACAAGGAATGGATGATTTAGCAAGGGGGAGCTTAAACAGCCGGGTTACTTCTTTGTTGAACGAATGGGCAAGTCAGTATGGGATTTATTTAAAAAGAGTTTCCGGAGATCGATTTATCGCATTTTTTAATGAAAAAATATTAGCAGTGTTAGAAAAAGGAAAGTTTTCAATTCTAGATAATATCCGGGAAATGACGGCAAAAAATAATTTACCGCTAACATTAAGTATTGGTGTCGGTGCAGGGAGTTCCTCGCTTCCGGAACTTGGCAGCTATGCACAATCAAGTCTTGATTTGGCGTTGGGACGTGGTGGTGATCANGCAGCCATAAAACTCCCAAACGGAAAAATAAAATTTTACGGTGGAAAAACAAATCCGATGGAGAAACGAACCCGGGTACGGGCGAGAGTTATTTCTCATGCATTAAGTGAACTGATTCAGGATAGCGACAGAATTTTTATTATGGGCCATAAATATCCGGATATGGATGCAGTTGGTGCAGCGATTGGTATATTAAAAATTGCCCAAATGAATCAAAGAGAATCTTATGTTATACTAAATGAGCAAGAAATTGATTCCGGAGTAAGGAAATTGCTCAGTGAGGTGAAGCAAAAGACGGATATCTACAGTCATTTTATTTCACCGCAAGAAGCATTAGAAATAAATATGACAAATGCCTTGCTAGTGATAGTTGACACTCATAAACCATCCTTAGTTATTGAAGAAAAATTAGTCAATCGTTGCGAGCGAATTGTTGTCATTGATCATCATCGCCGCAGTGAAGAATTTGTCCAAAATCCTTTGCTTGTCTATATGGAACCATATGCTTCATCAACATCTGAATTAGTAACAGAACTGCTTCAATATCAACCGAATCGGAAAATTGATATTCTTGAAGCGACTGCATTACTTGCGGGAATTATTGTCGATACAAAAAGCTTTACTCTACGTACCGGTTCAAGAACATTTGATGCAGCTTCATATTTAAGAGCAAAGGGCGCTGATACGGTTTTAGTCCAAAAGTTTTTACGTGAAGATTTAGATACTTTTATCAAGCGGGCAAAACTTGTTGAAAAAGTAGAATTTTATAAAGAAGGAATTGCGATTACAAAAGGAGAACCATCCGAATCTTACAACAATGTTCTTATCGCCCAAACGGCAGATTTATTATTAGCGATGGAAAATGTAGAGGCTTCCTTTGTTATCTCAAAAAGACCGGATGACATGGTTGGTATTAGTGCACGCTCCTTAGGAAAAATAAATGTACAAATTATTATGGAACAGCTGGAAGGAGGAGGCCACCTGACCAATGCGGCTACACAATTGAGGGATATAACAATAAATGAAGCCGAAATACAACTGAAAGCAGTGATTGATAGTTATTTAGAAGGAGGGAATCAATCATGAAAGTTATTTTTCTAAAAGATGTAAAAGGGAAAGGCAATAAAGGTGATATCAAAAACGTGGCTGACGGTTATGCACAAAATTTTTTAATCAAAAATGGTTACGCCATCGAAGCGACGCCGGCAAATATAAAGTCTCTTGAAGCGAAAAAACGGAAGGAAGAAAAAGAAGCACAGAAAGAGTTGGAAGAAGCCAAGCAACTGAAGGAAAAATTAGGGAAATTAACTGTTGAAATTGGTGCAAAGTCTGGTGAAGGCGGTCGACTTTTTGGTTCGGTTACATCAAAACAAATTGCGGAACAACTACAAAAGCAACATGGGATAAAATTAGATAAACGGAAAATTGAATTGGAAGATGCCATTCGTGCTCTTGGATTTACCAAAGTTCCGGTTAAATTACATCCGGAGGTTCAAGGTACATTAACCGTTCATGTAAAAGATGAAAATTAATATAAGAATAAATTGATTTACGTCATACAGAATAAATTTTTCCATCGAAATCAAAAAACGGTCATGATAAAATGATATAAGGAAATATTACGGCTGTCTCAAGACTCAGACCTTTAAGTAGTAACCTATACAATGAGGTTGTATTGAGCAGCCTATTTCTATTTGAAACCAGGATCTTAATCATGAAAAAAGAATTTAACAGTAATTCGGTCATGAAAAAAGATTAGAGGTAAGCTTACTTCAAAATGACGAATGCCATAAGTTCGTATCCTTGTTGTTTTGTACGTATCAAAAGGAACATGGACAAGCTTCTTTGTGCACATATAATTTCAGTCTAAAATTTTCAACGCCGTCCATTGGCATCCTTGGTCGGAAGGAATTCGTTCTTCCCAAAAATAAAAACAACAATATTTGGAGGTTTGAAAAAGCAAATGAATGATTTGTTAATCGATCGAACTCCTCCTCAAAATATTGAAGCAGAACAAGCTGTCTTAGGTGCTATTTTTATAGAACCCGAGAGTTTGATTTTTGCCTCTGAAAATTTAATACCGGAAGATTTTTACCGAAGTGCTCACCAACGAATATTTTCCGTTATGTTGAAATTAAATGATCTGGGCAAACCTGTAGATGTTGTAACGGTATCCGAGGAATTAGCAGCTTCCAATCAATTGGAAAATGTAGGTGGTATTTCTTATTTGATGGAATTGGCAAATTCGGTACCGACTGCTGCCAATATTGAATATTATGTTCACATTGTTGAGGAAAAATCTTTATTACGTCGTCTTATTCGAACCGCCAGTGAAATCGCGCAAGAAGGTTATACACGTGAAGATGAGGTAGAAATTCTTTTATCGGAAGCAGAAAAGCGGATACTTGAAGTAGCGAACCGCAAAAATACCGGAGCTTTCCAAAATATTAAAGATGTCCTGGTAAAGACCTATGATCATATTGAGCAACTCCACAGTAGAAAAGGGGAGATTACCGGAATCCCAACCGGTTTTAATGATCTTGACCGAATGACTGCAGGATTTCAACGCAATGATTTAATCATTGTCGCTGCACGTCCATCTGTAGGGAAAACCGCTTTCGCCTTGAATATTGCTCAAAATGTGGCGACTAAAACAGATGAAAATGTGGCGATCTTCTCCCTTGAGATGGGGGCAGAACAGCTTGTCATGCGGATGTTGTGTGCTGAAGGGAATATTAATGCACAAAATTTGCGTACAGGTGCATTAACCGATGAGGATTGGAAAAAACTAACGATGGCAATGGGAAGTTTATCAAATGCCGGTATTTATATTGATGATACGCCCGGAATTCGTGTTCAAGAAATTCGTGCCAAATGCCGTCGCCTAAAACAGGAACAAGGTTTAGGAATGATCGTTATTGACTATTTGCAATTAATTCAAGGAAGTGGCAGACGTTCGGATAACAGACAACAAGAAGTATCTGAAATATCCCGTTCATTGAAAGCTCTCGCCCGTGAATTGGAAGTACCGGTCATTGCCTTGTCACAGCTGTCCCGTAGCGTTGAACAACGCCAAGATAAACGACCGATGATGTCAGATATTCGGGAATCAGGAAGTATTGAGCAGGATGCTGATATCGTTGCCTTTTTATACCGTGAAGATTACTATGATAAAGAATCGGAGAACAAAAATATAATTGAGATTATTATTGCAAAGCAGCGGAATGGTCCGGTCGGTACGGTACAATTGGCGTTCGCAAAAGAATTTAATAAATTTGTTAATTTAGAAAGGCGATTTGATGAAACAGCCATTCCACCGGGAGCTTAAAAATTCAGGCTCCCTTTTTTATACAAAAAAATCCAGGAAATCATCCTTTAAACAAGTTTTATAATCCAGATCGGGTCAATCGGCGCTTTTTAAGGATTATCGCCTTTTTTACGAACATTAATAAGTTATATGTACTAATTTATTCGTATTTTACATTGACATTTTACAGAAAAGTGATACACTAAATTGTTGTAAGGTACGTATAAAATTCTTGGAGGTGTCCAAATGGCATCAGTCGTTGTCGTTGGCTCTCAGTGGGGCGACGAAGGAAAAGGAAAGATAACTGATTATTTGTCGGAAAATGCGGAAGTTGTTGCACGCTATCAAGGTGGAAACAACGCAGGACATACAATAAAATTCAATGGTGAAACATTTAAATTGCATTTAATTCCATCCGGGATTTTTTATAAAGAAAAGATTTGTGTCATCGGGAATGGGATGGTCATTGATCCGAAAGCTTTAGTAGAGGAATTAAAATACCTCCATAATCGTAATATTTCAACGGACAATTTACATATAAGCAATCGAGCACATGTCATCTTACCTTATCATATTAAGCTGGATCAGGTGGAAGAAGAAGCAAAAGGGGAAAATAAAATCGGAACGACGAAAAAGGGAATTGGACCGGCTTATATGGATAAAGCAGCCAGAGTCGGAATCCGGATTGTTGATTTATTAGATAAAGATGTATTTAAAGAAAAATTATCTCGTAATCTCCAAGAGAAAAATCGACTATTTGAAAAAATATATGAAACAGAAGGATTTCCATTAGAAGAGATTTTAGAAGAATACTATGAATATGGGCAACAGATTAAACAATATGTGTGTGATACCTCTGTTGTACTGAACAATGCAATAGATGAGGGAAGACGTGTATTGTTTGAAGGCGCACAAGGTGTGATGCTTGATATTGATCAAGGCACCTATCCTTTTGTTACCTCTTCTAATCCGGTCGCAGGCGGTGTGACTATCGGTTCCGGTGTTGGACCGACAAAAATTGACCATGTTGTTGGTGTAGCAAAAGCATACACAACAAGAGTCGGCGATGGGCCATTTCCGACTGAGCTTTTGGATGAGATAGGCGATCAAATTCGTGAAGTTGGCCGTGAGTATGGAACAACGACAGGACGACCACGCAGAGTCGGTTGGTTTGACAGCGTTGTTGTTCGTCATGCGAGAAGAGTCAGTGGCATAACCGACCTATCTTTAAACTCCATTGATGTCTTAACGGGAATTGAAACCGTGAAGATTTGCGTTGCCTATAAGTATAAAGATACCATCATTGAGGAATTTCCGGCGAGTTTGAAAGTTCTTTCCGAATGTGAACCTGTTTATGAAGAATTACCGGGNTGGACGGAAGATATAACCGGGTGCAGAACATTGGATGAACTGCCGGAAAATGCACGTCATTATGTGGAACGTGTTTCCCAATTAACCGGGATTCCGCTATCGATTTTTTCTGTTGGTCCTGACCGCACACAAACCAATTTAGTACGAGGCGTTTATCGATAGTATACCTGTCTCTTTGAACAGCCGGCGTCTATAAGGGATAAACATGCTTGATCAATGAATGGTCAAGCATGTTTTAAATAAGTGCACAAAGATGTTCAAGCAGTACATTGCAACCTCGCCATTCACTGTCCCCACAATAAATCAAAGATCTATCTTCTCGCTGAAGTAACTTTTTTGTAATAAAAATGTAATTTTGAACCCGATTAAATTCCAAACGATTCAAAAGAAAAAACATAATAGATAAAGGCAAAAAAAACATAAAAATTTTTATGAAAGAAAAACGACTTCACAAACCATTTTCCATTATTTCCCACCATTTATACAGTTGCATTACAAAAATGGGCGTTCCGGCAAATTATTCAGCTTTTATGATAAATTAGTAAATAGAGAATTGAATTTTGATAATTTTCTTCAATATCTATTTGACATCCACAAATAGGTTATAGGAGGTACAGAATGCAACTGAAAGAAGGTTGGCAGAAAATATCTGTAAAGGCAGGGAGCTTGAAGGATCAACAAAGGCAGACGTTTAAACGAACGATTTTAGCAACCATTGTTATATCGACAATCTCCACAAGTACGTCAATCGCTACAGCAAAAGAAACAGCCAAATTACAAAAAGTATATCATGTTTATATAAATAACAATTATTTAGGCACTGTATCTGATAAAGAAAAAGTCGAACGTTTCGTTAATCAAAAAATGAGTGAAACACAAAAGCGATTTGAAGGATACCAATTAGCATATAAAAAAGATGACCTCGCTTTTGTCCCGGAACAAGTTTTTACAGCTTCTGTTGATAACGAGAAAGATGTTATTAGCAAAATACAGGAGAATTATGATGTAGCCGTAGAAGCCGTTGCTGTACAAATTGACGGTAAAACTGTTACATATTTAACAGATGAAGAAAAAGTGAATGAATTAATAGAAAAACTTAAACTCACTTATATACCACCAGAACAGCTAAAAGCATTAGAAACACAATCGAACGAAAATTTACCTGAATTAAAAGAAGGAGAAACGAGAATTACAGATATTTCATTGAGTACAAAATTAACCTATGTACATGAGGAAATTGATCCCGCCCAAGTAACATCAGTTGATGAAGCGGTAAATTTATTACAAAAAGGAATCGAGAAAGAGGAAAAATACATTGTAAAAGAGGGAGATGTTTTAGGGACAATCGCGGAAAGTCATGGATTGGATCTAAAACAGCTTCTTGATCTAAATCCGGGTTTAAATGAAGATTCCATCATTCAAATTGGCGATGAGNTGAATGTAACCGTATATGAGCCATATGTGAAAGTAAATGTGAAACAAGAAAACATGTCTTTACAAAAGATTCCATATGAAGTTCAAATTGTTGAAGATGAAACAATGTATAAAGGGGACGCAAAAGTAGTTCAAGAGGGCGTCGAAGGAGAAAAGATGGTCCGTTCCATTATCACATTACAAAACGGGACAAAAATTGGAGAAGAAATTGCTGATGAAAAAGTCATTAAAGAACCGGTAAACAAAATTATTCATCAAGGTACGAAGGTCATTCCTTCAAGAGGAACCGGGCAATTTGCCTGGCCAACAAATGGAGGCTATATATCCAGTCATTTAGGTTACCGCTGGGGAAAACAGCATAAAGGAATTGATATCGCTCGTCCTGAAGACAGAATTATTAAATCAGCAGATAATGGCACAGTTGTCTCGGCCGGATGGGATGGAGGTTACGGAAACAAAATTGTCATTGATCATAATAATGGCATACAAACCGTTTATGCACATCTTTCATCGATCAATGTTTCTATTGGGCAAACGGTAGAAAAAGGAAGCCAAATCGGTATAATGGGGAGTACAGGAAATTCTACAGGCATCCATCTTCATTTTGAAGTGTATAAAAATGGCGTATTACAAAATCCATTAATGTATTTGCAATAAAGTGTAACATTAATCAATGGACGGAATCGATATCCCCGCCGATTGTCAGGTAAACAATCAGGGGACTATCCAATTCTAGGTGGGAGTCTTGACTTCCTGTTAAAAGTAGGATAAAAAAATATAAAATAGCTATAATTCCCTGGTTATCCGGGGAATTTTCTTATGAAATAAATCTTCACCCGCCGTATAGATTCGGATTAATCCAACTGAAAAATAAAGGAAATTAATGAATATGTGGTGAACTTCACCTCTATTTCATGATAAAGTAAAGAGTAGGGCTTCCTTTTCTAAAGTTTGCGATAAAATATGTTTACGCAACTCTAAGTGTGAATTATTTGTAAAAATTTTGTATTATTCATAAAGTAGAACCTAATTTCCTGAAAATCTCTAAAAACTAGAATAGATGAAAATAGATGATGTAATTACGTTAAGCAGAGAGGAGAGGTTTAAATGGCTAAAAAAATATTGGTCGTTGATGACGAGAAACCTATTGCAGATATTTTACAATTTAATTTAAAAAAGGACGGTTATGAGGTCTTTTGTGCATACGATGGGGATGAGGCACTAGAATTAGTTGAAGAAGTACAACCGGATCTTATCTTACTGGACATTATGCTTCCGGAAAAGGATGGGATGGAAGTTTGTAAAGAGATCCGAAAGAAATATGAGATGCCAATTATAATGTTAACCGCAAAGGATTCAGAAATTGATAAAGTTCTAGGACTTGAACTGGGTGCTGACGATTATGTTACAAAACCATTCAGTACAAGGGAGTTGCTGGCTCGTGTAAAAGCAAACTTACGCCGCCACCAACAAGTTAACACAGCAAACCAAGAAAATGAGAATAAAGAAATTGCCATCGGATCCCTCGTTATTCACCCGGATGCATATATCGTTTCAAAACGAGGCGAAATGATCGAGCTTACACACAGGGAGTTTGAGCTTNTATATTATTTGGCAAAACACCTCGGTCAAGTAATGACAAGAGAGCATTTACTTCAAACTGTTTGGGGTTATGACTATTATGGCGATGTACGGACAGTTGATGTGACAGTACGAAGATTACGGGAGAAAATTGAAGATAATCCAAGTCATCCTGGTTGGCTTGTCACGAGACGCGGTGTCGGATATTATTTACAAAACCCAGAACAGGAGTAATCGAGGCAAATGAAAAAATTTNCCATATTTTCTTCGATCCGGTTAAAATTTATTCTTTTCTTCGTTTTACTTATCTTACTTGCCATGGAAATTATTGGCGTTTATTTTGTCCGGGNGTTGGAAAAGGAACTCACGCAGAACTTTAAAGACTCGATTTTAAACCGAGTAAATTTATTAACTTATAATTTGGAAGAAGAGTTTTTAAAAGAGCGGGATAGTGAAGAATCCTTACAATTTGAAGATGACGTGAAAAAACTGTTAATTGATAATAAATCTTCAGATATAGAAGAAATGCGGGTGTATGATAAAGATTTACGGGTCATCGCTACTTCCGATCCGGGAAGTCAGGATAAAGTTGGTCAAAGGACGACAGATATCGTTGTAACAAGAACCTTTGTTACGGAAGAAATGATTGAAAAAATGTCTATTGACAAATCAACGAATGAACGGAAGTGGTTATTGTACGTCCCNATCAAAGTCGATAATGAAATTGAAGGGATCCTATTCATTGAAGGGAAAATTGAAAGGGTTTTTGAACAAATTCAAGTCATCAACCAAGTTCTCATAAATGGAACGATAATTGCNCTAGTCTTTACAGCCATTGTTGCAGTCATCATTGCTCAAACAATTACAAGACCGATCACAGATATGAAAAAGCAGGCTCAGGCAATGGCCAGAGGGAATTATTCCCGGAAAGTAAAAGTATACGGTCATGATGAAATTGGCCAATTAGCCATTACTTTTAATAATTTATCTAAAAAACTTCAAGATGAACAAGCGAAAACCGATAGTGAAAAACGGAAATTGTCCTCAATCTTAAAGTTTATGACAGACGGGGTTATTTCTACCGATCGTAAAGGGCGAATTATTCTTATTAATGAAGCGGCTGAGCAAATGCTGAATGTTACACGTGAAACAGTCATATCTGAAAATATTATTGATGTCCTAGAGCTTGGGGATAAATATTCATTAAAGGATTTAACACAGGAACAAAACTCGGTTATTCTCGATTTAAGTACGAATGCGGTACCGCTAATTGTCCGTGTTAATTTTTCCATTATCCAAAAAGAAACAGGGATTATGAACGGTTTAATTGTTGTCCTTCATGATATAACCGAGCAAGAAAAAATTGAAAGGGAACGCCGTGAATTTGTTGCCAATGTATCTCATGAGTTAAGAACACCTTTAACAACGATGCGAAGTTACTTGGAAGCTTTGACGGATGGTGCTTGGATGGATAAAGACATTGCTCCTCAATTTTTAAAGGTAACGCAAAATGAAACGGAACGGATGATACGGTTAGTGAATGATCTCCTCGTGTTATCAAAAATGGATAGTAAAGATTATCAATTACGTAAAGAATGGATTAACTTTCCAAAGTTCCTTGACCATATTATCGATCGGTTTGAGATGGCGAAAGAAAAAAATGTTCATTTTTCACGTGACTATTTAAATGAACCAATACTCGTAGAAATTGATCAGGATAAAATTACCCAAGTATTAGATAATATTATCTCCAATGCTTTAAAATATTCGCCAAGCGGTGGAACAATCACCGTTAAATTGGTTGTCTTTCATGATTCATTGGAAGTAAAAATTTCCGACCAAGGTGTAGGGATACCAAAACAAAATTTACATCGTATCTTTGACCGCTTTTATCGTGTTGATAAAGCGAGAGCAAGACACATTGGCGGCACGGGACTCGGACTTGCAATTGCAAAGGAAATGGTTGAAGCCCATAACGGTCATATTTGGGCTACGAGCATTGAAGGGAAAGGAACGACCATCCATTTCACTCTTCCATATGACCGTGATCAAGGGGATGATTTTTAATGAAAGTTGAACAAATCAAAACATTAATACTCACTACTTTGGTTTTGGTTAGCATCGTTCTGTTTTGGAATCTTGTTACNTTTCAACGAAACTATGACTTAGTGAATAATCAAGAATATGTAAAAGAAGTCACGATTAATGATATAAAAAAGCCAATAAAAGATCTGGTTGTTCCGAATAAGATCATTTATCGAAATGGGGAAAACAGTTTCCATGGCATCCAAAATATGGAACAGATCACACCATTTGTTAATGAAATTAGGAAATGGACTTTNTATGGTTTTCAAAGAAGTGTCAATGAATTTGTGGAAAAATTTGAAGGAATGCCCGGAAAGCAGGTTCTCATTGTCCAGTTTCCCGGTGATGTCCCGTTTGAATTGTTAAAATCGATGTATACGGTTGAGGTAAAAGAGATACCGAGCGGAAATTTCCGTTACATGTTCATTTTTCAGGAAGACCTAAACGATGACGAAGGAATTGTTTATTTTGCTACCAATGATTTAAGGTCGATCATTAAGGCAAATGTTCGGCAAAAATCTTCTGCACATTTTAGAAACTTAATTGAAATTATGAGTAATAATAGCAATCCTTATTACGCGTACAAGAAGAATTCCGGC
>JGI26050J44790_1000525_pt1 | contig 13203 bp, 10 predicted proteins | sample HigsolmetaGSP12D_FD_44790 | JGI IMG/M metagenome (IMG submission 44790) | reverse complement strand
CTCGGGGGAATACTTCATGGGAACCTTCTCTCTGCCCCAGGTTGGAGATTCAAACTCTAACATCTGTAGAGGTTCCAACTATTCTGACAGCGGGGGCCTGACAACTCCGATACATTGTGCGGGCAGTTAACATCATCATCTACGTACGATTGAAGCAGGCTTTCAGGGGTGAAGTAGGTTTTTTAGCACCGAACAAACGTTTAAAACCTGCTCTTCTGTAAGTGTTGGATACATCGGCAAGCTGAGTGCCTCAGCGTAATATCGTTCGGCGTTAGGAAAGTCCCCATCCGCAAACCCGAACTGTCTAAAAAATGGTTGGGTATGGACGGGGATGTAATGGACGTTTACGCCAATTCCTGCGGCGCGTAAACCCTGAAATACCTCGCGTCGAGACAGGGAAATCTTGTCGAGTTGCAGTCTGACAATATAAAGATGGAGGCCGGAGTAGGTGTCAGGATGCTGCCATGGCGTTGTAAGCGGCAAATCCGCGAGTTTCTCGTTATATATTTGGGCTAAAACGTGACGTCTAGCCACGTAATCGTCGAGGCGTGTGAGCTGTGAAAGGCCGAGCGCGCCTTGGAGTTCTGTCATCCGGTAGTTATAGCCTAGCGCTATTTGCTGATAGTACCAAGGTCCATGGCTAGGATGGGTCATCAGCTTTTCGTCGCGAGTGACGCCGTGACTTCGAAACAGAGCGAGTCGTTCCGCAATGGTAGCGTCGTTGGTCAGTGCCATGCCGCCTTCGGCAGTAGTTATTATCTTAACCGGGTGAAAACTAAATACAGCAATATCGCTATATTCACAACAGCCTACATAATTTCCCTTGTATTTCCCTCCGACGGCATGGGAAGCGTCTTCAATTATTTTAAATCCGTATTTTTGACTAAGCTTGTGGATGGCGGCCATGTCGCAGGATTGGCCGCTCAGATGGACCGGAATAACAACTTTGGGCAGTGTTCCGGTTTGCTCGGCTTTCTGTAATTTCTCTTCGAGCGCAGAGGGGCAGAGATTATATGTAACCGGGTCAATATCTACGAAATCGATGTTTGCACCGCAGTAAAGCGCGCAGTTAGCCGACGCAACGAATGTTATAGGCGTGGTCCATACCCAATCTCCGGGCTGCACGTCTAAGGCTAAGCAAGCTATATGCAGTGCGGACGTCGCACTATTGACGGCAAGAGCATAGCGCGCACCGACGCGCTTTGCCACGGCGGTCTCGAATTCTGGAACTTGTGGGCCTTGTGTGAGGAAGTCGGATTGGAGAACATTTAACACCGCATCGAGATCTGCAGCGGTAATATCCTGGCGACCGTATGGAATCATTTATATGCTCCCAATCTTTTCACGATTTCGCTCGATCCAGTCTTGAAGAGCCGCCGCACTCATCCACTCCGTGTTGTTGTCGCTGGAGTATACGAATCCCTCGGGAACCTTCGTTCCGTTTTTAATGCGTTCCGGGCTGTCGGCCCAACCATTAATGGCTGGTAGTATCTTAAAGTGCTGAGGGTATTCGTAGGTGTAGTAAGAATCCTCTGCGCTAATCATTTGTTCGTGAAGTTTTTCTCCGGGGCGCATGCCCACAATCTTAAGCTTTGCGTTGGGAGCGATCACTCGGGCGAGGTCTGTAACCTTCATTGAGGGGATCTTCTTGACATAAATCTCGCCTCCCACCATGTCGTCGAAAGCGTGCCATACCAATTCGACGCCTTCCTCTAGCGAAATCATAAAGCGAGTCATGCGTTCATCAGTGATAGGAAGCTCGCCCGTATCCTTAATGGACATAAAGAAGGGGATTACTGAACCCCGAGAGCCCATTACATTTCCGTACCGAACGACCGCGAAGCGAGTGTCGTGGGGGCCCGCATAGGAGTTGGCGGCGACAAATAGCTTGTCAGAAGCAAGCTTGGTCGCTCCATAGAGGTTTACGGGGCTACTAGCCTTGTCGGTGGACAGTGCTACTACCCGCTTGACGCCCTTGTCTAAACAAGCATCGATGAGATTCATCGCGCCGTTAATATTAGTTTTTATGCATTCGAAAGGGTTGTATTCGGCCGTAGGAACAATTTTCGTTGCTGCAGCGTGAACAACATAGTCAACGCCGTCGAGCGCTCGGTATAACCGTTCTCTGTCTCGAACGTCACCTATGAAAAAGCGAATGCGGGAGTCGCCGGTATACTTTTTGGCCATTTCCCACTGCTTCATTTCGTCTCGCGAGTATATTATTATTTTTTTGGGGTTATATTTGGCCAGAGTCATTGGCACAAAAGTATTCCCGAAGGATCCGGTCCCACCGGTTACCAAGATGGTTTTATTCGTTAGCATGGCTTTTTATCTACAGAATAATTTTTCAGGCTGTCCACACGCCTCTGGTGTCGATAAGAATTTTTCCCGCGAATGTTTCTTTACGAATCAGCTTGAACTGTTTGTGGTCAACTAATAAGACGACTATTTGCGCCTCTTTATGGGCCTCCTCTATCGATACCAGAGTCAGTTCGGAATCGATTTTCTTAGGAAGTTCTTGAATGTTAGGTTCTACAGCGATCGTTCGACCAGGGTGCGTGCTGGCAATGTGTTGCGCAATGCTGAGTGCTGGGCTCTCGCGTAGATCGTCAATGTCAGGTTTGAAGGTAAGGCCTAGACATGCAATGGTGATGTCGTGAACGGTTTGTTTCGTGTTCTCTTTTAGGTACTGGTCAACGGCAAGCTTAACTTTATCAATAACCCAGTTAGGTTTTTGGTCGTTGACCTCACGGGCCGTTCGGATCAACCTAGCTTCATTCGGCGCTCCGGCCACAATGAACCAAGGGTCAACCGCAATACAATGACCACCTACGCCAGGTCCTGGCTGGAGAATGTTTACGCGAGGGTGGCGATTGGCCAACCGAATCAATTCCCAGACGTTAATATTAAGCTTGTCGCAAATAACCGATAATTCGTTTGCAAAAGCGATATTCACGTCTCTAAAGCTGTTCTCAGTCAGCTTGCACATCTCGGCAGTTCGTGCATCGGTAATGACACACTCGCCGTCGACAAAAATTTTGTACAGAGAACTGGCTACCTCTGAGCATCTGGGCGTCATTCCACCAATCACTCTATCGTTGGAAACCAGTTCTTGCAAAACGCGGCCAGGTAGTACACGTTCCGGACAGTGAGCTATGCGGATGTCGGAATCTTCTCCATGGGTCTGAGGAAAAGTAAGGTCGGGCCGAGCCTCTGCTAGCCACGCTGCCATTTGTTCAGTTGCGCCAACCGGAGACGTTGACTCCAAGACCACCAGGTTTCCTTTACGAAGTACTGGAGCAATCGCCTTGCTTGCTGCTTCTATATAAGCCAAGTCGGGCTGGTGATCAGCCTTAAAGGGGGTGGGTACCGCAATCAGGAAAGCGTCAGCGGGTTGGGGTTGTGTCGTTGCGGTTAGGTAGCCGTTTGTTACGGCCGCGCGAACGACAATATCAAGGTCGGGTTCGACAATGTGAATTTTTCCCTGGTTAATAATTTCGACGGCCTTTTCGTTTATGTCGATTCCTATGACTTTTTTCTTTCGCGATGCGAGAACTGCGGCCGTCGGAAGGCCAATATAGCCCAATCCAATAACGGAAATTGTGTCAAAAAACATATGAGTTCCTAAGCTCGAGGCAGTTTATTGCCATGCGACAAAAGGGCGTTAACAATCCGGATGCACGCTTTCCCATCGCCGTAAGGGTTATGCGCAAAAGCCATTTCATCGTAGGCATTCTTGTCAGTCAGTAATCTTGCTGCGTGGTGGTAGATTCTATCTGTATCTGTGCCTACAAGTTTAACGGTACCAGCAGCAACGGCTTCCGGTCGTTCCGTCGTATCTCGCATCACCAAAACTGGTTTGCCCAGAGATGGAGCCTCTTCCTGAATACCTCCCGAATCGGTCAAGATAATGGTCGATCGATGCATAAGGTAGACGAACGGAAGATATTCAAGTGGTTCGATTAAATGAATATTTGGAATGTTGGAAAGTAGTCTGTTAACAGGCTCTCGAACATTGGGGTTGAGGTGTACGGGATAAATTACACCGATCGTTGGAAAGTTCTTAGCTATTCTTGCTAGGGCGAGGCAAATTCGCTCAAACCCGCCCCCAAAACTCTCTCTTCGGTGGCCTGTCACTAAGATGAGGTCTGAGTATTTGTCGAGAAATGAAAATTGTCGCCTACAACGGTCTTGGAGTGAATCGTCCTGTTGTAGTTTATTGATGACTTCGAGCAGCGCGTCGATAACTGTATTGCCAGTGACGTAAATAGTATCTTCCGAAACGCCTTCTCGTAATAAGTTTTCTCGAGAGGTATTTGTTGGTGCGAAGTGAAAGCGAGCCAACCCCCCTGTCAGCTTACGGTTACCTTCTTCGGGCCACGGGGAGTAAAGATTTCCCGTGCGGAGGCCGGCCTCAACGTGGCCGACAGGAATTTGATGGTAATAAGCTGACAAGCTAACAGCTAATGTGGTCGCGGTGTCGCCATGTACCAACACGAGATCGGGCTTGAAGCTTTGAAGCACATTTTTCATGCCTTGGAGAATCGCTGCGCTTATATCGGTCAAGTCTTGACCTGATTTCATAATGTTCAGGTCATAATCTGGGCTGATGGCAAACAAACCCAAGACTTGGTCCAGCATTTCTCGATGTTGGCCGGTTACGCAGACTTTCGACTCGAAACGGTCATCTCTTGCCAGGGCTTGCACCAAGGGAGCCATTTTGATGGCTTCGGGGCGGGTACCGAAGACGCAAAGCGTTCTCACTTAAATAAACTCCTGATTGCGGTAACTTTCTCGCGAGTATGCTGTCTCAAGCCAGTCTACAAACAGGTTGCTCAAGATCTGGCGATCAAACTTGGTCTTGGCTAGGGTGAATGCCCGCTTCCCCATCTGGGCGAGTTCTTCCCGATGATCGGCTGCTCGCTCTAGCGCATCCGCGAAAGCTTGGGGATTATCGGGAGGGACAGCAAAGCCGCACTTATTTTCTGTGATCAAATCAGCGAGCCAACCCGGATAGTTATTCAAAACAGGCAGGCCTGCAGCGAGGTAGTCGAAGAATTTGTTGGGAGATGTTCCATAGTAAAAAGCGGGAACATTCGCTAGTGTTTGCAGGCCAATGTCGGTTGCGGCCATTAGACCAGCCAGGCGAGTCTTGTCTACGGGGGCGTGAAAAACGACATTCGTCAGTTTTCGATCGGCGGCTTTCTGCATAAGACCCGCTTTCATTGCGCCTTGGCCGACAAGAACGAGTTTTATATCGGTGCGGCCGCGCTTTTGAAGTTCCGCTGCTGCGTCTAAGACTGCCTCTAATCCGTTTGCCTTCCCATGGGTGCCTGAAAATAGGGCGAGAAGGTCGGTATCGTCGACCCCAGCGGGGCGCCAAGGGGTTACGCTGTCGTGAAATATACCGATATCGCAGCCATTTGGAATCAATGTGATTTTTGAGCGAGAAATGCCGCGGCGCGCAATTCCATCGACAATGCCGGGGGATAGACCGATTAAGCGGTGTGCGGACTTATAGCTGAGCCATTCCAGCACCGACATGGCAAACAGGACGATGGGATTGCGGATTACTCCCATTGCTTTGGGCAGCTCAGGCCAAAGGTCCCTGACCTCGAATACGAATGGCTTGCGACGCAGCCAACGCGCGAAAATGCCGGGAATACCAGCGGTAAGAGGCGTCGTGGTTGCAAAGACTAGGTCAAAGGGTTCGCGTAACGCCAGTGCAATGCTGCGTATGGCAAAACGTAGAAATGTAAGCGTTCGCTTGAAAAAACCGTCAGCGTTGCCGTACGAGAGGTCGAACTCGACCACTTCGAAGCCCGGTTGAATCATGCCTCGTCGTTTGCCCCGGACAAAAGGGCCGGTAAGCCCAGTGGTGCCGCCCTTATAACTGCCGCATACCATGCACACTTCATGGCCGCGTTCTACTAGGCGGCGCGCCATTTCGTAGGAGCGGATCCCCGTTGCACCTTGGGGGGTCGAGAAGTGCTGGTGAAAATACAAAACTTTCATCTAGGACGGGCAGCCTTTTTATCGAAGCGCCTGGGTGAGGACGTCTGACACCACAGCGCAGGTCTTGTCCAACTCGGCGGGTGTGAGCGAGGGATGAACCAAGAACATAAGGCTGGTCTCTCCCAATTGGCGTGCGTTCGGCAAGCGCTCCGATGGTCGATACCCGGTCCCTTCAAATGCTTTTTCTAGGTAGATTTCGGAGCACGAGCCTTGGTAGCAGGGCACGCCGCGTACGGTGATTTCTTGAATGATTCGGTCCCGGCTCCACCCTTCACGCAGCGCCTCCGGGCGAACAAACATATAGTGCTTGTAGGCAGCGTGGTCGATGTGAGCGGGCGGTTCAGGAACGCGTACGCAAGCGTGCAATTGTGCTGCTTGGCTAATGCGCCGCGCATTCGTCCTGCGTCGTGCGATCCAGTCGTCCATCCTGCGGAGTTGAATGCGGCCGATAGCTGCTTGCATCTCCGTCATGCGCCAGTTGGTGCCAAAGCTTTCGTGCAACCAGCGGAACCCGGGCGGGTGCTCGCGTTCGTACACCGCTTCCCAGGATTTTCCATGGTCTTTGTAAGCCCACATCTTGGCCCACAGGGCACGATCGTTCGTGGTCACCATGCCGCCTTCGCCGCCAGTAGTCATGATTTTGTCTTGGCAGAAAGACCAGGCACCGATGTGTCCGATGCTGCCCACCGGGCGGCCTTTGTATTTGGCGCCATGCGCCTGGGCGCAGTCTTCGATGACGTAGAGCCCTTTTTCTTCCGCCAGCGCCATGATGGGATCCATTTCGCATGGCCACCCTGCCAAGTGAACGCAAATAACCGCCCGGGTGTTCGGGGTCAGTACCTCGCGGATGCTCTCTGCGGTGATGTTTTGGCTGTCAAGATCGACGTCTGCAAAAATAGGGCGTGCTCCAGCGTTGACGACGCATGACGCCGAGGCGAGAAATGTTCGCGGCGTCACAATGACGTCGTCGCCAGGCCCGATGTCCAGTGCTTTCAGGGCAAGATCAAGTGCCACCGTTCCGTTCGCGAGCGAGATGGCGTATTCCGTCTGGCACCAAGCGGCGAATTCTTTTTCGAATTCGCGGCATTCTTGCCCGGTCCAATAGTTGACCTTGTTGGAGAGCAGCACGCGTTTGACGGCTTCCGCTTCTTCTTCGGTAAATGAAGGCCACGGGGAGAAGGGCGTATTCAGCATGGTGGCGTAGTCCTATTCAAGTCTCTGGCCGGGTTGCCCACGGCAGTGATTCCGTCTGGTTGGTGGCTGACGACGACGGCGCCCACGCCAATCACCGCGTGGGCGCCGATGGAAATTTGTTGCCGGATGCCGGCATTCGCGCCTATCCAGGTGCAGGTTCCGACGCTGACGCCACCCGCAAGGTTGGCACCGGGGCTGACGTGTACGCCGTCCGCCAACTGGCAGTCATGGTCCACTGTGGCGCCGGTGTTGATGATGCAGGCGCGACCGATTTGCGCGCCGATATTGACCACGGCGCCGGCGAAGACGACGCTGCCTGCGCCGACTTTGGCGTGGCGGCTAACCGTTGCGCGCGGATGGATGACCGTGGCGAGTTGTGCCCCGGCTTCCAACAGGGCCTGGGTGTTTGCAAGGCGCACGCGATTGGCGCCTATGCCCACGACGGTCCCGTCGAACTCGCTGTACCGGGTGAGGAGGGCAGCTTGATTGCCGACAATTGGCCATGGGCCGCTTTGTTGCCGTTCCGGCCAGGCATCGTCGAAAAAAACGATCTCGTGCCAGTCACCGCTGGCTTCTGCGGCATCGGCCACAACCCTCCCGTGGCCGCCTGCTCCCAAGATGGCAAGGCGCTTCATGAGTTGTTGCCGCGGAAACGTTCCATGGTGGCCTGCCCTTCGGCGCTGATGCCTTCACGTACGAGCACTTTGCGCACCGTCATCCACAGGATTTTCAGGTCCAGCCAGAACGAACGATTGTCGACATACCAGACGTCGAGCTCGAATTTCTGTTGCCAGGAGAGGGCGTTGCGCCCGTTGACCTGCGCCCAGCCGGTGATGCCGGGCCGCACCTCGTGTCGGCGGGCTTGGTGTTCGTTGTAGAGGGGCAGGTATTCCATCAGCAGCGGACGCGGGCCAACCAGGCTCATGTCGCCGCGCAGCACGTTCCATAGTTCTGGCAATTCATCCAGGCTGGTGCTGCGCAGCAACTTGCCAAAGGGCGTCAGCCGCAGCGCATCGGGGAGTGGCTGCCCATCCGCGCCGACGGCATCCAGCATGGAGCGAAACTTGATCATCTGGAAAGGTCTCCCGTGCAGTCCCGGTCGGGTTTGACGGAAAAACACGGGGGAGCCAAGCTTGCACCGGATGGCAACGCACAGCCCCGCGATGATCGGGCTCAACGCGACAAGCGCCAGGGCGGCAACGAGGATGTCGAATAATCGCTTGACCATCAGGCAACACGGAAAGATGAAGGCAATTTCATGACGAGATAACCGGTACTCATGTGGCGTGCCCCACGACGATTTCCCCTGGATCCTCCGGACTATGGACGGCTCGTTGTGTTGGGACTAACGCGGGTGCGTTCGCAGTGCTCTGGTTGAGCGGGGAAGGCGGCAATGCGGCATCCGGCAGCGGGGGCCGCTCTGCCAGCGGGGTGTAGGGAGCGTATTCCGGAACCAGCTTTTGCAGCGCGGTTTGGATCTCCAGCGTCGATTTGCCGTCGCAGGCGGCATAGAGGGCATCCAACAAGGGCTCGAGTTGATTGAGCGTCAGGTAATGCTCCCGTGAACACAGAATCCGGGGGTGCTCGCTCGGAATCGTGTCGCCCCCGATCAAGAGCTCTTCATACAGCTTCTCGCCGGGCCGCAGGCCAACCACCTTGATCTCGATGTCGCCGTTCGGGTTTCCGGGGGTTTTTTCCGTCAGTCCAGACATCTGGATCATCGTGCGCGCGAGGTCGATGATCTTGACGGGCTCGCCCATGTCGAGCACGAACACTTCGCCGCCCCGTGCCATCGCGCCGGCCTGGATCACGAGCTGGGCGGCTTCCGGGATGAGCATGAAGTAGCGCGTCACCTCGGGGTGCGTGACGGTAATCGGCCCGCCCCGCTGGATCTGGCTGCGGAACAGCGGCACGACCGAGCCGGAGGAGCCCAGCACGTTGCCGAACCGCACCATGCTGAACACGGTGCGGTTGTTGGGGCGCAGCGCAAAGGCCTGGAAGATCAGCTCCGCGCAGCGCTTGCTGGCGCCCATGACGTTGGGCGGCCGTACCGCCTTGTCCGTGGAGATGAGGACGCAAGTTTCGACATCGTTCTGGGCGGCGGCGAGCGCCACGCACCACGTGCCTTGTACGTTGTTGCGTATGCCCGCCGCCATGTTGGCTTCCACCAGCGGAACGTGCTTGTAGGCGGCAGCGTGGTAGATGGTATCAACCCGGTGTTCCCGCACGATGCGGCTGACGAACTCCTGCTCGCATACGCTGCCCAGGTAGGCTGAGATCCGCGTGTCCGGAAAGCGTTCGCGCAGCTCGTGCTCGATGGCGTACAGCGCGTATTCGGAATGGTCGAGCAGGATGAGTTCGCTGGGCTTTTGCGACTCGATCTGCCGGCACAGTTCGCTGCCGATGGAGCCGCCAGCGCCCGTCACCAGTACGGATTTGCCCGTCACGCACTTGGAAAACAGGTCGCGGCGGGGCGGCACGGGCTTGCGGCCCAGCAGGTCTTCCACCTGGATGTCGCGGATCGAGCTTTCCAGCACCTTGCCTTCCACCATTTCGGCCATGGTGGGCAGCGTGCGCACCGATATGCTCAGGTGCGAAAGTTGGTTGACGATGATGCGGCGCCGTTCGGGGGAAGCCGAGGGAATGGCAAGCACGATTTGCTGGATTTCGTATTTGCGCACCACCTCATCGAGCCGGCTGAGCGCAAAAACGCGCAGCCCCGCCACGTGCTTGTTGGCCAAGCGGTTGTCATCATCGAAGAAGCAAACGGGGGTGTACGCGTGGCTGGTCCGCATGGCGTTGACCAGCTGGAAACCCGCTTCGCCGGCGCCGTAAATGGCCACGCGGGGCGCCTTGATGTGCTTGCGCAGCGGCGTGCGCAGCAGGTTGCGGGCGCCGAAGCGCGAGCAGACCACGTAGGAAAAGGCGATGAACCAGTAGATGAGAAGGCTGCTGCGGGGCGGGGCAGGCATGTCCAACAGCACGCAGCCAATGTAAGTGCTGACTGCCAACACCGCCAGCCCGATCCCGGTTTTCCGCAACATGGAAATATCCATGTAACGGACGACATTCCTATATAGTCCGCAAATATAGAACACGGGAATGGCAGCCAGCGCCATGACGACGGGGGCGTTCATTCCGTACCGTTCGAGGATTTCTCCGCCACCCAGCCGCAAGTAGAACGCCGCTACCAGGCAGGCGGGGAGGGCAATGACGTCTGCGAGCAGCATGACCGCGATTTTTTGCGGCCGGGAAAGTGAAAGAAGAAAATCGCGTGCCTTGTTAAGCATTCTTACCTTGTACCAATCGGAACGGCCGGATGCCGGGCCTCATCGAAGCGCTTTGCGCTGCGCGTTCCCCCATTCACTGCTCGGCGAATGAACAGCTGGCACTCGGTAGAGCGATCGCAATCCGCCAATCCTTTGAACTGGCGGGTTTCCGGTGCGTTTTTCTCGCTGTATTCGAAGCGACCGCGAAGATTACCATGTCAGCATGGGGGTATGGCGCAGGGAAAACACCCACTGCGCAGGGCTGCCTTTGCCTTGATTTTCCGACGATATAGGCGAAACGAAGACATCTTCTTTACAGTGCGTCAAAGAATGCCGTCTTCGGTCGCGCCCGCCGGGAAGGCCGGTCGCATCGGGCTGATCTCATTCGATGCGGCTATGTGCGGTTCGGGCAGCGGGATATCTGGCTGGCGCCCTCCTTCAAACCAAGCTGCTCGCCAGCCGGTCGACGCATTTTGCCGCCAGCATTTCTTCCTCGGCTTCCACCATTAGCCTCAACTTCGGCTCGGTACCCGAGGGGCGGATGAGCACCCGCCCGCGGCCGCGCAGGGCGGCCGTTACCTCCTGGTAGGCCTGGGCCAGGCCGGGGTGGGATTCCCATTGCAGGTCGGGTTGCAGCTTTACGTTCACCAGTTTTTGCGGCAGCAGGCGCAGCTCGCTGGTCAATGCCGGCAGACCCTTGCCGCTGCGGCGCATGGCGGCCAGCACCTGTAGCGCGGCGATGATGCCGTCGCCCGTGGAATGGCGGTCCAGGCACAGGATGTGGCCGGAGCTTTCTCCGCCGAACAGCCAGCCTTTTTCCTGCAGCGCCTGCATCACATGCTTGTCGCCCACGGGCGTGCGCACGAACGGCACGTTGAGTTCGCCCATGCGGCGCTCGAACGCGTAGTTGGTCATGACGGTGCCCGCCACGCCGGCCACTGGGCCTTGCGCCATGCGGTCGCGCACGATCACGTAGAGCAGTTCGTCGCCGTTGTACATGCGGCCATTGGCATCCACCATTTGCAGCCGGTCGGCGTCGCCATCGAGCGCGATGCCCAGGTCTGCGCCGGTTTCGCGCACCGTGGCGGCTAGGGTTTCGGGGTGGGTGGCGCCGACTTTCTCGTTGATGTTGAAGCCGTTGGGCGCGCAGCCGATGGGAATGACCGTGGCCCCGAGCTCGCGGAACACGTCCGGTGCGATGTGGTAGGCCGCGCCGTGGGCGGCGTCGACCACGATGGTCAGGCCGCTGAGGTCCAGTTCCGGGGGGAAGCTGGCCTTGCAGAATTCGATGTAACGCCCGGCGGCGTCGTCCAGGCGCTTGACGCGTCCCAGCCCTTCGGACGGGGCGCAGGCCATAGGCTGCTCGAGCGCCGCTTCGATGGCCTGTTCTGCATGGTCCGGGAACTTGCTGCCCTGGGCGGAGAAGAATTTGATGCCGTTGTCGCCGTAGGGGTTGTGCGAGGCGCTGATGACGATGCCGGCGGAAAGGCGCAGCGCGCGGGTGAGGTAGGCCACGGCCGGGGTCGGTACCGGGCCGGCAAGCACCACGTCTACGCCGGCCGAAGAGAGCCCGGCCTCCAGCGCCGATTCCAGCATGTAGCCCGAGATGCGGGTGTCTTTGCCGATCAGCACCGCAGGCCGCGCCCCGCGCGGGGGTTGCGCCCGTAGCACTTGGCCCGCGGCATGCCCCAGGCGAAGCGCGAATGCCGGGTTGATGACCGGCCCGCCTACTTTGCCCCGTATGCCGTCGGTCCCGAAATATTGGGTGTGTACTGCAGCCATGATTGTTTTCCGCGATTCTTGTTACTGCTTCACGTGCGGCCAATGGGAAAGCGAACGCTCCGCTGCCGGGCGCCCGCTTCAACGTGCCGCCATGATTCCCCATTTCGGCTGAGGCTGGTATCTGCCTTTTAGCCGGTTGCAATCCGTAAGGCCGCCAGCATAGGCCTGGAAGCATGACGCCCTGATGTAGCTATGTAACGAATTGCGGAAAAATTCGCATGAAATAGCCCTCTGAACAGTATGGATAGCGCCATTTCCCCAGGGGTTGTTAATTTTACAATAAGTTACATTGTTTTAAGAATGTATTTTTTTGTGCGGCATTTGCATCACTTTGACTATCGCCCTAGCGGATTCGATTGTCGGTGTATTTGCGCAGCACGAGCCAGCGGGGCGTGCGAAAGCGCACAATGGCGGTGTACAGCCAGAGGTACACCGCGACGAAGACGGCGAGGAAGCCCACCAGCACGAACTTCTGGTGCCAGAAGGCGGTAGCCGGCACGATGGCGAGCAGGCTGAGTGCCCACAGGTAGGGGGAGGTGCTGGCGTTGCGCCGCAGGAGTAGCCGCGCGTTGCGCGAGCCGACCGCCCAGCGGATGACGCGCTTGTAGATCAGCATGTGCAGGTGGATGCCGTCCGGCAGGCTGGGCGACATGCCGCGGAGATATCTCTTTCGATATATGGAGAAGAGCGTCTCGAAGATGGGGTAAATGAAGAGCAGGGCGGGATACCAGGCCGAGACCTGCGGGTTGCGCGCCACGAGCAGGATGCCGAGCTCGGCCAGCATGAAGCCGAGGAAGTAGGCGCCACCATCCCCCAGGAAGATGAAGCCGTAGGGGTAGTTCCAGAGCAAAAAGCCCAGGATGGCCCCGATCATGATGAGCGCGCCGCCTAGCACGAACGGGTCCCCCACCTTGAAGGCCACGTAGCCGAGCGAGGCGAACAT
>JGI26050J44790_1000519_pt1 | contig 13359 bp, 8 predicted proteins | sample HigsolmetaGSP12D_FD_44790 | JGI IMG/M metagenome (IMG submission 44790) | reverse complement strand
AAGAGGACCAAGACAGCCCGTCGGCCGCTTCGTTATCCGCGTCGCCGTCGGATTCCGCAGCCGCCTCTTCCGCTTCCGGAGGGGGATCGCAGAAGCCGGTGAAGCTCAGCCTTCTGAACGGCACCGTCGAAGCCGTCGACTGGCTGAACGATCAGATCAAAGCGTTCAGCGAGCGGAATCCGGGCATCACGGTCGAGCAGGAGTTTCAGAAGACGGCGTCGGACGTGCTGAAAGTGAAGATCGCTTCCGGCGATACGCCCGACATCGTGGCGCTGGCGCAGGTGCCGCAGGAATTTTACGATCAGGATCTGTTCCATGACTTCTCCGGCGACAGCGCGATCTGGGACCGCCTGACGGATCCGTCGATCATGCGGACCGTCGCCGACACGAAGCGGCCGGAAAAGCATTTCTATTTGCCGATGACCGTATCTTACACCGGGCTGTATTACGACAAGAGCGTCATCGCGGAGCTCGGCATTCAGCGGCCCGACACGTGGGAGCAGTTCGTCGCCGCTCTGCAGACCGTCAAGCAGAAGAAGCCGGAGATGACGCCGCTCTATCTGGGCGGCAAAGATTCCTGGACGCTCGGGCAGCTCGTCCAGTATTTGCCGCTCGGCAGCATTCAGCAGGCGCTGGGCGTGGAGGAGGCCAACAAGGCGCTGATCGCCAACGACGCTTCCAAGCTCGAGCTGGACAAGGCGGGCGGCCGGATCGAAACGTTCGCCAAAGCCATCATGGATTTGCAGCGCAACGGATGGATCAACAAGAACGGATCGTCCGCCTCCTACGACAACCAGCTCGACGCGATCGCGAACGGGAAAGCGGCCTTCGTCATTCAGGGCATGTGGGCACTGGCCGACATTTTGAAGAAAAATCCGAACGCCGATGTCGGCTTCTGGCCGATCCCGGGCCTGATGCCGGGCGACAAGCCGTACATGATCGGCAGCCCGGACGGATCGGTGTCCGTGTCCGAGAAGTCCCCCAACAAGGAAGCGGCGTTGAAATTCGTCGAATTTCTGATGAGTCCGGACGTGCAGAAATCGTACTCCAAGCTTCGCAATGCGCCGAGCGTGTTCAAGGACGCCTCGGCCGACTGGTCGATTCTGAGCGGCGATATCGCGGACGATCTGAAGACGGCGTTCGTCGCCTCCCGCTGGCCGTGGACGCCAAGCGGCTACAACAGCGACGCCATCGGCCGAACGGTGCAGGAACTGTTGGTCGGCGCGTACAGAACGCCCGCCGAGTTCGCCAAAGCATTCAAGGACAACTGGGATAAAGGCTACACGAGCGCAGCGCAGTAACATACGGGCCGATCCGTGGATGCAGGTTCGATACGCTCCGGCGTTCGGACCTGCATTTTTCGAATTCGAGGAGGGGAAGAACATGATTCGCCCTTTGCGCCGCCTGCACGAACGGCTTCATCGGTTCATGGCCGTTCCGGCCCTGCTGCTGTTTGCCTTTTTCTTCGTCGTTCCGCTTGTCCGCGGCGTGGCCATCAGCCTGACCGACTGGACCGGGCTGACGCCGAGCTATCATTATGTCGGGCTGCGCAATTTCATCGACTTTTTCCAGGATCGCCGCGCTCTGCATGCCCTTCAGGTGACCCTCGTTTTCGGCCTGATCAGCCCTGCGCTGCTGTGCGTTGCGGGACTGCTGTACGCCCTGCTGCTGGACAACCGGCTTATGGGGCGCGGATTTGTCCGCACCTTCGTGTACATGCCGGCCATCATCAGCCCGCTCATTATGGGTTACGTCTGGCTGCTGCTGCTCAATTCGGAGAACGGGGCGCTGCCGCAGCTTCTTCACTTGCTTCATCTTGATTCATGGTACCGGGATTGGCTCGGATCGCCGCGCGACGCGCTGTGGGTCATCATCATCGTCAACCTGTGGCAGTTCGTCGGCTACGCGATGATCATTTTTTTGGCCGGGCTGCAGGGGATTCCCGCCGAAGTGACGGAAGCGGCCCGAATCGACGGCGCCGGCTACTGGCAGACGGTATGCCGGGTGACGATTCCGCTGCTCGTACCGGCGATCCGGATCAACGTCGTGACGAACCTGATCGGCTCGCTCGCCGTCTTCGACGTGATCGCCGCCCTCACGGACGGCGGTCCGGGCTATGCGACGGAATCGATGAGCCTTTACATCATGCGCGCGTCGTTCAACGGCCATACCGGCTACGCCACCGCCGTCGCCGTGCTGATGTTCGTCGTCATCCTCATTCCGGTATCCGTCGCGCTGCGGCTGATGAAGAAAGCGGACGGCGACAGTTAGGGGCAACCGGAAGAAGGGGGAGAAACGATGAGAAAAACGCCGCTTTACGTCCTCATGGCCGCGATCGCGCTTGTGTCGCTCGTCCCGTTTTACATTTTGCTGTTTACGGCGATGAGCCCGCCATCCGTCAGCCTGGCGGACAGCGGCTTGCTGCTGCGGCACGTCGAATGGGGCAACCTGGGCTCGGCCTGGCGCCATTCGCATATGGGCCGGGCGATGGCCAATTCGCTGGCGATCATGGCGGGGAGCGTCGGCATCTCGGTGGTCGTCTCCGCCGGCGCCGGATATGTGTTCGCCCGCGTCGGCACGTGGTACAACCGGCTGCTGTTCAGCCTGCTGCTGTTCAGCATGATGATCCCCGGCATCATCAACACGGTGCCGCTGTACGGCCTAATGAAATCGATCGGCGGCATCAACAGCCTCGGCGCGATGATGCTGCTGCTGGCGACCGGGTTCATTCCCCAATCGGTGTTTCTGTATACGAACTTTATCCGCACGCTGCCGCGAGAACTTGAGGAGTCCGCCGTCATCGACGGGTGCACGCTGTTCGGCGCCTTCTGGCGCATCTCGTTTCCGCTGCTTGCGCCGATCACGTCGACGCTGATTATTCTGAACGCCGTCAACGCCTGGAACAACTATGCCCAGTCGGTGTTTTTCCTGCAGAGCCAGGACAGGCAGACGGTGCCGATCGCGATCGGCCGGTTCGTGCAGACGTACGGCGCGGATTACACGCAGATGGCGGCGGCCGCTCTGATCGGGATGCTGCCGGCCGTCCTCGTCTATTTCGTGTTCCAGCGCTTTTTCGTCAAGGGGCTGTCGGCGGGAGCGGTCAAAGGCTGACGGCTTCGGTTTGCGGTGGCCGCTTCGCAGTGCGCGAGCGAGCCGAAAGCCGCTCATTTCAGAAGGAGAGGGAGGATCACGGGTGATCAAGGATGCCTATCCGTTAAAAGCCCAATACCGCAGCGGCGAGCCGGTGTCGATCGCGCTGGAGCTCGCCAACGCGGGGAACGCCGAGGAGCGGTGGCGCATCGAAATGCGGGTGATGCGACTGGACCGCGAGGTCGAACGGGTTGCGCGGGAAGTCCGGCTTGCCGCCGGCGAGAGCCGGACGCTGACGGTGACGCTCCCGGCGTTCCGGGCGGCGTTCGACGGCTTCGGTGTCGATATCGACTTGGCGGACAGCGGCGGCATCGTCCGGCAGACCGTTTCCACCGCGTTCGACGTCGTGTCGGACTGGCGCAAATCGATCCGCTACGGCTTCCTGAGCGATTTCGGCGCCGGCGACCGGGGCGACGAAGAGGACGTAAAATGGCTGTGCAAGCTGCACCTGAACCTTGTGCAGTTCTACGACTGGATGTATCGGCACGAAGATCTCGTGTCGGAGAAAAGCGAGTACACCGACTTGATGGGGCGGCGGCTGAGTCTGGAAACGGTGAAGGAGAAAATTGCGCTGTGCCGCCGCCACGGCATGAAGGCGGTCGCTTACGGCGCGGTGTATGCGGCGAGCAAGCCGTTTGCGGAGTTGCACCCGGATTGGGTGCTGTATCAGAGCGACGGCAAACCGTACGATTTTATCGGCCGGCTGACGATCATGAATATCGCCGCCGATTGCCCCTGGCACCGGCACATTGTTGGGGAGTACAAGCGAGCGGTGGAACTGGCCGATTTCGACGGCATCCATCTGGATACGTACGGTTTCCCAAAGACGGCCGTGTCGATGTGGGGGGGCGAAGCGAAAGCGATCCGGCTCGAGGAGCATTTTCCGCAGCTGATCGCCAGCGTCCGGGAAGAACTGTCGGGCTGCAAGCCGGAGATCGCCCTGATCTTCAACAATGTCGGCAACTGGCCGGTGGACGGAGCGGCGCAGGCGCCTCAGGACGCCGTCTACGTCGAAGTCTGGAAGCCTTACGAGCGCTACCACCACATTCGGCAAATCATTCAGCAGGCGCAGCGGGCGGGCGAAGGCAAACCCGTCATCCTGGCTGCTTACCTGAAACCGTTCCGCACCGAGGCCGACCCGGATCGCGCCCGTTACGCGGGATTGCTGCTGACCGCGGTCATCGCCGCTCACGGCGGCAGCCACTTGCTGGCCGGGGAACAGTCGGCCGTGCTGACGCAAGCCTATTATCCCGATTATGCGAAGATCGGTGACCCGTTTGCCCGCGAGCTCCGGCAGTACTGCGACTTCCTGGTCCGTTACGCCAATTTGCTGCACGACGGGCGGCTGCAGGACGTGTCGATGACCCATGCGGACGGGGACAACCGGGAATACGTCTTTGACGGCCTCGACTTCAGCACCTACGGGGAAGCGGGCAAAGTGTGGACGGTCATCCGGGAGAGCGGCAAGCGGAAAACGATCAGCTTCATCAACTTGACCGGCAACGAGGAGGACTACTGGAACGAAGGAAAGAACAGGCCGATGCGGCTGACGGATATTCCGGTGCGGATCTTGCTGGAGAAGGAAGTTTTGGGGGTGTACGCCGCTTCGCCGGATGCCGATTGCGGCAGACCCCGGGCGCTCCCGTTCCGGGTGACGGACAGTCTGCGGGGCATGACGCTGGAAACGGCGGTTCCTTCCCTGGACGTTTGGACCGTTCTGTGGGTCGATCTGGCCGATTGAACATCCATCAGGCATACCGACAGCAGCAGCCTTGTCTTGCGCTTTGCGGGCGGGTAAGGCTGCTGCTATTTGTTTGTAAGGCGGGACTTGAGCAGGATACGTTGCAACGGTGATCGCTAATCGTATATCTTATAGGTATCGATTCTTTTACACCGCAAAACAAAAATCCCTACGGGAGGTTTACCATGGAACCCGTGCAATCGCTGTCCGACCTGTTCACGGCAGGTCCCGCCGCCGGAACGTACATTGAAATTCCGGGGCAACTCGCAAGCACATTCGGTCAAGCGACTTTGTCCGCGACGATCCCGATGAGCAAGCTTTTCTCGATTTACGAAATCGACCTGGAAGTTCAGCGCCAGCTGATTCCCCAGAACGTATCCCGCCTGGTCGATTACATTCTGCTATATCTGGATCACGGGCAGACCATCTATTTTCCCGGCGTCATCCTCTCCGCCCGGGGCGCGGGAACGTATGACCCGGAAGCGGGCGTCTACCGCCTGCAGCCCATGGAGAAAGGCTACGTCGTCGACGGGCAGCACCGGCTGGCCGCGTTCCGCCGGGTGATGGAGACGCTTCAAGGCAACATGGCGCGCGCGAAAGACCGCCGGGAGTTCGAACGGGTGGAGGAAATCACCGGCAAGCTGCGCAAGCTCTACGAGTTCCCGATGTCGGTGATGATCTACCTGGACATCAACGCCAGACAGGAGCGCCAGCTGTTCTCCGACATCAACAAGCTGCCCCGCAAAATCGGCGGCAATCTGGCGGCTCTGCGCGACCAGCGCCGGTTCTATCACATTATGGCGACCCGGCTGGTGCAGGAGTATCCGGTCATGCGCCGGCTGCCGACCGACGTGTACTCGGAGCGGGGCAAAGGGCCGGAGTACCTTTTCTCCTATTCGCTCGTCATCGAGCTGCTCATCGCCCTGTTCGAAGGCCGGCTGAAAGCGAGCGCCCGGAACAACGGCTACCACTATACCGAGATATCGCTGAAGACACATTTGGACCAAGCCGCTTTTTATTTCGAAAACCTGCTCAAGGTGCTCCCGGAGCCGGATCGGGGCGAATTGTGCTGGTCGGAAAACCTGCAGATCGCGCTGGCGCTGTTCCTGCATGAGGAAGCGTTCAAATCGCTGGATTTCAACAAGTACACGCTGACGTACGCCATGAAGATTTTGCCGCACGTCGACTGGAACGCGATCTACAACGACGACGAGAAGGACCGGCTGCCGCGCAGAAGCCGGATCATGAAAGCTTATCAGTATTTGCGCGGATTTTTCGACGAGCACCATAATCTGCTCATTTCGGACAAGGAGGATGCCGGCTGATGGAAGGATTGCGGCTGAAAATGGCGATCCACCCGTATTGCGGACGCTACGGATTGGCGACGGTGGCGCTGCGGGTGCACGATCTGTTGAACTATACGACGATCGATCCGATGGTGCAGCGCAAATTGAGCAGCGGTCAGCGCCGCAAGATCGCCAATTATTTGCAGGAGCGGGAGCTGGATCACGTGTTTTTCGGCCCGGTGACGCTGTCGCTGCGCGACGTCAGCTCGCTGGCCCGCGAGGGCGATCACCTGGTGCTTGTGCACGGCGCCAAGCTGAGCATTCTGGACGGCCAGCACCGGATTCTGGCGCTCGGCTATACGAACGAGCAGATGCTTAAGGAAAGCCGCAGATTCGAGCGGGAAGCGATGCGGCTGAAAGTCAAGTGCCGCCGGTCGCCCGAAGACGCCCAGCTGCGAGAGGAACTGGAGCAGACCGAAGGGCTGCTGGCGCAGCTTGAGTCGCGAAGGCTCGATCTGCTCGAAACCGAGCTGTCCGTTCAGCTGTACGTCGGGCTGAGCGAAGAGGAGGAGAAGCAGCTTTTCGGCGACATCAACTCCAAAATCCAGCTCGTCAGCAAGGAGCTGGGCCACTCTTTCGACGCCAGCGATCCGCTGAACATCGTGCTGCAGCAGGTGGCCGACAACAACGAGCTTCTGAAGGCGGCCGGCATCGAGCGCCGGAACAACCTGACCGCCTACAACAAAAATTTCACCTGCTTCAGCTGGCTGTATGCCGTCGCCACCTTGCTGTACACCGGCAAAATGCAGCCGTCCTACGAGATGGCGCGACGCATCCGCAAGGATATGACCAGCCACGTCGAGATTCTGCACCAGTTCCTGAACGCGGTGCTGCCGCATATGCCGGAGCAGCCCGGCCTGTCGCAGTATTTGTCGTCGAGCCGCGTCATTCAAGAGTCGATCGCCATGTACGCGCACGAACATCTGGCCGCCAGCTCGGCCAAGAAGGACTGGACGAAGCCGCTGTCGGTACTGCGGCATGTCGACTGGACCCACAACAACGAAGCGCTGGCCGAACGGCTGGGCCGCCTCGACAACGGCAAAATCAACCTCGTTCACGAGAAATCGATGCGGAAGCATATGGCCGTTGTCGATTATTTGAAGGAGCTGGCCGCCACCACATCGTAACCGCGGTCAGCCCGTGTCCGATGGCCATGATTCACCATCAGGTATGTCTATAGCGGGGAAATGCAATTTGTCCGCGTCTCGTGTTACCGTATGCAGCTTGTCTCCTTAAGCATGCACTCGCAGTAAGCAATGCCGAGCATTGCGGTGCGATGCATGAAAGGAGGCAGGCTGCTTATCTTTTTTTCGAAACTTTTTGCTTGTCATTTGCGTCATAGTGGTATCCATTCCAATTCACGTCAAAGATCGGGAGGCGTACCCAGTGAGGAAGGCATTATCGATTGTCGTTTTGTGCGCCATGATGATAGCCGGCTTGTTTCAAAATCAGGTGCAGGCCGCTTCGAACATTGTCATTCTGATCGACGGCAAGCCGCTGTACACGGATCAGGGGGCGGTCATGCAGAACGGGCGCACCCTGGTGCCGATGCGGGCGATTTTCGAAGCGTTAAGCGCCGAGGTATGGTGGGACGATCGGACCAAGACCGTGACCGCCGTCAAAAAGAATACGACCATCCGCTTGACGATCGGCTCGAGAACCGCCTATATCAACAACGCGCCCAACGCGCTGGATGTCCCGGCCAGCGTAATCAACGGCCGGACGTTGGTGCCGGTCCGGTTCGTCAGCGAATCGCTCGGGGAAGACGTCGTATGGGATCCGGGAACGAAACGCGTGATCATCACGACTTCCGTCGAAGTCCAGCCCGCCTACAGCGTCAGCTTGAACGTGGTCGGACAGAACGGGGACGGCCGCGACTTGCAAGTGAACTTCTCCAAGTCGCCCGACGAATCGCTGGTCGTTCAATACCGCGTCATGATCGTCAAAAGCCGCAACGCCGGCAGCTTCAACCTGCAGAAAGCGGAGGCGGTGCCTTCCGGCAATTATACGGCCGTCTATCCGACCGGCAAGAATCCGAGCCTGACGCTCAATGCCCAGACGCGCGACGTCGACGGGGATCTGATTCAGCCGAACGAAACGTACTGCGCATTCGTCCTGACGGTCGGAAACGCCGCCAGCCGCTATGAGAGCGCATTGTCCGCCGCTTCGCCCTCCGTCTCGCTGCTGAGCTCCCTGGCCGCGTCGAATGTCAAGGCGACCGATACGAACGATTATGGGGACGGGCGGGATCTGACCGTTTCGTTCACCAAAGCGAAAGACGACGCCCAAATCGCGTATTACCGGGTGTTGGTCGTCAAGACGAAAGATGCGGGGAATTTCGACGTCGCTGCGGCCAATCGGGTGTCCGCGAGCTACTCGACCAATGTGTACAAAACGGGCGGAACAACGCTGACCGCGACGCTAAGCGCTTCGGCCCGGGACACTTCGGGAGATTTGATCAAAAACGGGGTCGCCTATACCGTGTTCGTGCTGTCCGTCCATAGCCAATCGTCCAGTCTGAACAAGCTGTCCGCCGGCTCGCCGCCTGTCACTTTGAGCAACAATCTGCCGATTGCGGCGCCCGCCAATGTCAAGGCGGACGATGTGAGCGATTATGGGGACGGACGCGATCTGCAAGTCAGCTTTACCAAATCCGGCGATGAGTCCAAAGTGAGCTACTACCGCATCTTCGCCGTCAAAAATGCCTCTGCCGGCAGCTTTACGTTGTCGGAAGCGGTCCGGGTTTCCGCCGGCAATTACTACGACGTGTACAAAACCGGCTACGACATCACCTTGACGCTGCCGGCAACGATGAAGGATACGCAGGGCGACTATATCCGGAACGGCCAATCGTACCGGTTGTTCGTGATGGCGGCCGGAAACGGCAACGCCGGGTACCAGAACGCGCTGTCCGCCGCATCGCCGGTCGTGACCTTGTCGTATAACGCGGTGAACACCGTCTCCAACCTCAGGGTCAGCGATGTCGACAATTACGGCGACGGACGCGACCTGCTGGTCGAATTCGACCGCGCGCGCGACGAATCGCTCATCAGCCATTACCGCGTCCTGGTCGTCAAGTCCGCGAGCGCAAGCAGCTTCAACCTGGCGGCGGCCAATGCGGTGCCGAGCGCCAACTATACGCTCGTTGCCAAAACCGGCGGCAACCTGAGCCTGACGCTCCCGTCCACCGCCCGCGACGTGGACGGCGCGCTGATTCGCAACGGCGTCGGCTACAAGGTCTTCGTCCTGTCCGTCGGCTACAGCGGCGTAAGCGGCAACGCATTATCCTCCGCCTCTTCGGCGATTACGCTGGCCGACAGCGGCGTCGGTGCCGCGACCAACGTTCAGGCCGGCGATATTTCGGATTACGGCGACGGGCGCGACCTTCAGGTCACGTTCAACCGGGCCGGCAGCGAATCCGGAATCGCCCATTACCGGGTTCTCGTCGTGAAGTCCGCGAACGCAAGCAGCTTCAACCTGGCTGCGGCGAACGCGGTGCCGAGCGCCAACTATACGCTCGTCGCCAAAACCGGCGGCAACCTGAGCCTGACGCTCCCGTCCACCGCCCGCGACGTGGACGGCGCGCTGATCCGCAACGGCGTCAGCTACCGGGTGTTCGTCCTTTCCGTCAGCAGCGCCGGCGCAAGCCGAAACGCGCTGTCCGCCGCATCGCCGGTCGTCGTGCTGTCGTCGAATGCGGTCGCCCCGGCGACCAACGTCTCGGCTGCCGTCGTCGGCAGCAATGGCAACGGCAGCGATCTGTCGGTCACGTTTACGAAATCGGCAGACGACGCGTACGTTGCCCAGTATCGGGTTATGGTCGTCCGATCCGATCTGGCAGGCTCCTTCGACTTGAAAGAGGCCAACGCGACGCCGTATTATACCGTCGCTTCTTCCAGCAGTTCGTACGTGGCGCTGACGCTGCCGGCCGCGGCCAAAGACGTCAAAGGAAACGACCTCGCCCGCGGCGTCGCTTATAAAGTGTTCGTCCTTGCCGTGGCGGACACCCGTTACCGTTCCATTAACGCGCTGTCGGCTCCTTCGGGCGAAGTGAGCTTGACAGCCGCAGTTCAGGCCGCAACCGGTGTGACCGCTATGATGGACACGACCGATCCGACCGGGAGTCCGGCGTTGAAAGTGACCTTCCATAGACCGGACTACGACAACAATATTAGCGGCTATGCAGTGTTCGCCGTGCCTGACAGCGAAGCCGGCAGCTTCGACTTGGCAACGGCGAACGCAACTCGCTCGTATGTCAGCGTACCGAAAGGCGGCGATACCCTTTCCGCCACGGTAAGTCAAGATACCAAAGGGAATGCGCTTGACGCCAATGCCGCTTATTATGTTTTCGTACTCTCGATTGCCGACGGCAACAGCGCGACCGTAAACGCCCTGTCCACCCCCGTGAGGGTCGCGCCGTCCAATCCGGCTCCGTAAGGCAAAGCCGATTGTTGCACTTCCAACTGCCGCAGCGTTTTTCGCGGTCGTACGATATGTCCGCCGACGAACGAATCCTTGACTTCGTCGGCGGACGTTTTTTCCAGCCTTTCGGCTTTATGTTCCATATGTCCCCGTATTCATCCTTCAGCTTCCCGTTTCCGCTGCTTTTCTCTATCTCGCAACCAAGGGAAGGGAATCAAGGGATCTCCTAATCGAAAAAGGTACCATTATCCCCGCGGCTAAGAAGATCCTTCCGAAAGCATTACCGTTATCAAAGCTTTACCGGTATCCCCACACCTCAGATCCATCAATGTATGGGTCACGGCAACCTGACACCCCTATATCCCCTCAGATCACGCCAAAAAAATCGACGCTAAATGCACCAGTCCTTTTTGCCAATCATTCATTCCGCCCACAGGCTGAGATGATATCCTTTCCATTTCGCCTTGCTTCCCCAGGCGAGCCAAGGAGCCGGCAACACCGGCTTGCTGCGGGTCAGTTCCCGATAGGTGGCCGCAGACGTCCGCGCGCACCACTCCACCGCCGGGCCAAACGCGCCAACCCCGCGATAGCCGCAGTTGAGCCGAAAGCAGAACTCGTCCAAATAAGCCTGCAAATGCTTCGGCCCGATGCCGCAAAACGTGCGGTTCAGCCATTCTCCGACTTGCCGGCCCATTTGCATCAAAATCCGGGGCCTCCTGTACGGGTAAACCAGCGAAATCGCCCGCGGATGCAAATGATTTTGGATGAACGACTTGACGCCCGGCTTCTCCACCCGCCTCTTAAAACCGTTCACGACGTGGTCGGGGTGGGGCTGCTTGATTTTGACCTGGCGCACCTCCTGCAGACTGCCGTCCAACGAAACGCCGGCGATCAGCGGCTGCCCGGCGTCCAAATAATCATCGTAACCGTAGCGAAAATGATAGATGTGCACGACGCCGGCAAGGGGATCGCGCTCGTCGGCCTTCTGCAGGGCGCGGCGGATTTTGCGGGCGATCAGCCAGGCGGTTTTGTAGGTGACCTGAAGGATTTGGGACAGACGGGTTGCGCTGATGCCGTTGGGCTGGGCGATCAGAAACATCGCTTGAAACCATTTGGTGAGCGGAGTCGTGCTTTTCTCCAAAATCGTGCCGGCGGTGACGGAAGTCTGATGGCGGCAGGAGCGGCACTCGTAGAGGGGCAGACGGCGCGTACGAATGCGATAGAAGCTGGAACGGCCGCAAACGGGCAGCGAAAGCCGTCCGGCCAACGGGCTTGGAACAGAGCTTCGGCGCAGGCCTCTTCGGAGTGGAACTTTCGGCAAAAGAGTTGGAACGAGGGGGAATCCAGCATAGGGGGACCTCCAGAACATTTGTTCTGCCCTGATTTTACCAAACATATGTTCGGATTGCAAGCGATTTTGGAAAAAAAATTTTCAGCCGGCGACCTCTGAGCGAAGGGGATAAGGAATTGCCCGGGGGGGCTCTGCGTACTGACGATTCTGACGCGAGGGGATAATGGTACCTTTTTGGGGAGGGGAGAACGTTGCGGCCGCGGCTTAGGACAGCAAGAGCGAAATATCGGGCGTGCAAAAAGAGGCTCGGAAGAACATACACGTTAGTAATCGGCAGTTAAGTACGGAGTAGGGAGGATTCCAAAAAATTGGTTGCGGATGATGCGCGATACGGGCCCGGCATTCAGATCGACCCGCTTTTTCCTTATTATCGGGACCGGTCGGCCGAAAGCGTCGCGGAGGAGATCGAGCTGGCCGGATACCGGATCGTCCACTATTTTGTCGTGAACGAGAACATTGTCGACCGCCGGTTGATCGAAGCCTTTCGCGACCGGGGAATCAAAGTGTGGGCGATGGTGCTGGGCAACGGTTCGTTTTCCACCGACGGTTTTCCGAAGGAATGGCCGGCGTGGCGGATGGGACTGATTCGGCAGCCCGAAGACGGTTTTACTCGGTTTTCCCCGTTCAGCGAAGGGTACGTCCGCTGGAAGCGCAGCGCGATGATCCGGCTGGCGACAGAGTACCCGTTCGACGGAATCGAAATCGCCGAACCTTATTTCCCGGAATGGAACGGCCTGGAAACCGGCGTGTACGGCGACGTCGGTCCGCTTGCCGAGCAGGCTTTCCGCGATCGCCATGGGCTGCCGATGCCGGAATTTCGCGATCCGGACCACCCGAACTATTACAAGCGAAACGAAGAGCTGTACCGAAAGTGGGTCGACTTCCGCGTGGACGCCGTCCATTCGTTCATCGACGCGATGATCAATCCGCCGGAAGGCGTCCGGTCGGCGCGGCGAGACATTCTGGCAGCCACCTGGTCGCTCGCCGTCGACGCGGGACCAAGTTCCATCGAGCGGCTGCGCGAGGAGCAAGGGCTGGACGCGCCGGCGATGATCGAGCGGGTGCGGCCGGACGTCCACTTCTGGCAGACCCATTGGCCCGATTGGACGCGCGCCGATCTGCCCGGCGATCATGCGAGGAAGTACCGGCCGTTCATCGATGCGGTCCGCCGGCGCTTTCCGCGCTTGCCGCAGGGGGTGCAGGCCGATATCGGCTCGGCGCGGCATATGATCCGCAGCGAGGCTTGGCTTGCGCGCTTCTCCCGAACGGCGGGGGAGCTTGGCCTCGCGACGTGGACCGCCTACGAGTACCATATCGGCGGCGGCATGTACGCGTCCAAGCCGACGCCG
>JGI26050J44790_1000509_pt1 | contig 13524 bp, 7 predicted proteins | sample HigsolmetaGSP12D_FD_44790 | JGI IMG/M metagenome (IMG submission 44790) | reverse complement strand
ACATTTTTTAGCCCCCGATCGCCGGCTGTGTTTAAACCATACAAACGTAAGCTGGATCATCTTTAAGCATTTACCTAAATTGTTAAATTTGTGATTCACATCCATCTCCAAAAACCATCATTTCTGCCGATATAAAATAGAAAGTAAAATAAAGGCAGAAAAGAGGTAAGAGAACATGCAATTAACCGTCTCCCGCAAATTATTTTTGGTATTTGGATCTATCTTGTCACTATTGATCATTGTCTCAGCCGGTGCCTATATCGGGTTAAACAAGCTGGACAGCACGTATGCCAAACTGATCGGTGTTCAAACGAAAAACTTGGATTCCGCCAAAAATATAAAGATCAGTGTGAGGGAACAGTCAGCCGCAGTACGGGGGTATTTGCTGACCGGCGAACCGGCTTATTTAGATGACTATAAAGAGGCAACAAACAACTATAAAGCCCAAAGCAAAGCATTGCTGCGCCANTTGACCGACCCGTCAAACATCAGCAATGTAAAAGAGCAGCAAGCATTATTTAATCAGTACACAGCAATCTTAAATGAAGAAATTGCCTATAAACAAAATGGACAGGAGAAAAAGGCATTGCAGCTTGTATCCACTTCCGGGCGGCAAACAGGNAAGGAACTGGGCAATCAAACAGATGCGCTTGTGAAAGGGATCAACCACGTGCTGGATGTTGAAAAGCAAAAGACTGAAAAAACCGTGCATTTCCTTATTTTGCTGATCAGCAGTATCTCGGCCGTTTCCATTTTGATCGGAATCGGGCTGCTCCTGCTGCTGAGCCGGGCAATCTCAAGGCCGGTGNGGGTTGTCTCCGAAGCCATAAAAAACATTGCGGAAGGCCGTTTGAATATAGAAAAAGTGGATGTGAAAAATAAGGACGAGCTCGGGCAAATGNCCGGCTTATTAAATGAAATGATTTCAGATTTAAGAAATATCATCAGCCAGGTCAGCGAAGCTTCTGAACAGGTTTCAGCAAGCAGCCAGGAGCTGGCAGCGAGTGCCGAACAAAGCAGCCAGGTTTCTGAGCATATTGCCGAGGTCACCCANGAGGCAGCTGAAAAGACGGATCACGAAATGGTCCAAATCCAGCAAGTNACAGCAACCGTTGAACAAATGTCNCTGGAATTGCACAAAATCGCCGGGAACAGNGAAGACATGGAAAAAGCGGTTGAAATTGCAAATACGCTGACAAAAGAAGGGGACAAGGCCGTTTCAAATGTTCAAAACCAAATGAATCATATCGAAAAAACAGTTGCCAATGCCTCTGACATTATCCGCAGCCTGGAGAAAAGGTCNGAGGAAATCAGCCGGATTATGGGAATTATTACGTCCATTGCAGAGCAGACGAATTTGCTGGCTTTAAACGCAACGATTGAAGCGGCAAGAGCCGGGGAACATGGTCAGGGATTTGCGGTGGTGGCAAATGAAGTCAGAAAGCTGGCAGAGGAGTCCAAAAAATCNGCGGATGAAATACGGACGATGGTTTCCAATATCCAATCGGAAATGACACATGCAGTCAAAGCGATGGAAGAAGGCCATCATCAGGTCAATACGGGGCTAAAAGAATCTTCGGATGCCGGCGCTGCGTTTATCAAAATCTCTGAATCGATGGAAAATGTGTTGGGAAAAGTGCAGGAAGTGGCAGCTTCGGTTGAGTCATTGGATGACCAGGGCGCCCAAATTACAAAAACGCTGGAAGAACTGGCGGTTATTTCCACCAAGACCGCTGAAGCCAACCAGGAAAGCAGTGCAGCAACCGAGGAGCAGCTGGCAACGATGGAAGAAATCTCGTCCCTCTCTAACGCGCTTGCACATTTGGCTCAGGACCTGCAAGATGGCATCCAGCATTTTAAATTATAATATGCCAGACCGCACCATGAACCCCTTTAAAAGATAAAAGACGGGAACCTTTCTGCGGCAAAGGGGCAACTCCTTCTTAAGTAAAATCGAAAAAGGCTGCACCAAAAGTCTGAACGCCACAAGAACTTGGGAAAAGTTATCCAGACCTGTGGAAATAATTGTGTATAAACATGCGAATTTTATTCTTTTTCCCTAAATTCAGGATGATAAACATGTTTCATGGCATCATAATAAAAATTTTTGGAGCCATAAAATCCGCGCAGGCTCTCAGCACCCCGTAGTTATCCGTGATGGGATTGTAAAAAATTTCCTGATTACACACGTTTCGAAGCCGGCATCCTATGCATGAGACGAAAGCAAAGGAGCCTGGAAATGCCAAATACTGGAGAAAACCAAACAAACGAGCAACAATACAAAATACCGGAAGCGGTCCGAAAAAGCCAAAACCATTTCAAAACCGGCCACGCTCCGAGCACCGGCCTCGAAACAGCCGGCGAAAACACGCCAAATAAGAGCACGAAATAGCTTCAAAAAACAGCCTCAAAAAATGGGGCTGTTTTTGCAGAAAAGACCCTTCTCCGTGTTTGAAATCAGGAAGGGAATCAGGCGGCCCATGCTGCATCGCTTTTTATAGAAAAGGGCATCGGAAAAGAAAATAACAAATGATTGCTGTATATAAAATGAACAACATTTCGCATCTTTGTTGCCTAATGGAAAAAGGAGTCATCAGTCAACGCCCGGACTTGATGTAAAAACTGAAGTTCATTTTATATCGCCTTCATTAAAATCAGGAGTGATAAAAAATGAAACGAAAACACCAAGTAACATTATTGTCATTAGTCACTGCAATCGGCATTGCTTTACTGCCATTTGCCATCGTAAAACGTTCCTTTAAGGATTGGATCATTGTTTATCTTGTCAGTGCTGCAGGAAATTTGCTTGCTGACACCTATCTGGTAAAGAAAGGGTTTATTCAATACAAGATCCGGCCATTTCCTGATAAATTTAAGATCCACTTGCCCTTTGATCTCGTGCATTATCCATTGCTATTGCTTTACTACAATCAATGGGCGTTAAACAGCAGACCATTGAGCCAAATTTTTAAAGTGCTTCTGATTTCCCTCCCGCAAGTCATGATGGAAACCATCGCTGAGAAAAAAACGAACTTGATCACTTGGAGGAAAGGGTGGACATGGTATCATTCTTTTTTCAGTATGATGGGCAAATTTTTCATCTGCAGGCTCATCATTGCGTTTGTGAGGAAAATCAATAGGGAAAGGGTGTCTGTAACCTAACAGGCTGCCGAAGCTTTAACGGCAGCCTGTACTGTTTGGGTCTACGGGGCTTCCCCCGTGATTGTAAGACCGCTGATTGAGCACCCTATAAGTGAAGTTTGTGGCTGAGGATCGGCATGAGATAANCGGGGGACATTCTGCATAACGATTCATGTGGATGGAAAAACCTCAACTCATTTTATATAGCTGAANCTGACGAATGTCATGCTTCTTTTCCACTCAACCATCTTTTCTTCAAATCTTCTATCAACAAATCGGCAAGGCCTTCCTGGTATCCTGCTTTTTTCTTTAACCGCATTTCATTTGCCACCAAAAGCAGTTCAGGGGATTGAACCGCATCCAGCTTGGAAAGCCGGGTGGATATATCCTCTTCCGACAGGGTCAAAAAGTATGCATCCGGATCCATCCGCCAAAATACCGTTTGCCCCGGGAAACGGCTGCTGAGGCGCTCTGCCATGACAACGCCTTCCGGATCGAGATCACCCGAATAATAAAAAGTACAGCCGTTTTTTGCAAGATGTTGCAGCATGATCCAGGCAGCAGTGCGGAACTGGCCATGCGTGCAAATCACAGGCGCATCGGACACTGCATCAAGCACAGCCGAAGCGACACCGGAATTCTCAATGATCCAAACCTTTTTTCCCGCTCGTGGCCAAATATTCGTTAGCTGCAATAATTCTTTCACTGGGACGTTCATGACCGTCCCAGTAGCTGCGGCTTCACGCCAGACCGGGTGCAGGCCGTTTTCGGTTTCCGCCAAAAATGCGCGGCATGTCACGAAACTCCATAAGTCATCCCGCATCAGCCCAGCATTTGCGTACAGTTCGTTCAATTCTTCCGTTGTTTTCGGCACTTCTTCGATCAGCCCTTTTAACCATTGGTCGGTGAACAAACAGTGGATAAAGAGCTTGCCCGCGAAACGGGTTTGATCAAAAAAATGCGGGTTCCCGGTAATACGNTGGGAATAAAACGGAATCCGTTCGTANTTCCCTTCTTCTGGAAGCATCGTGAAAGCTTTCCAAACCATTTTGAGCTGTGCGGACAACGTATCCGGGTCCTGCTTGTATGCATGCCAGATAAAACGCGTGTCAGCCGTTTTACTGGCAATCCGGCGCCACCACCCATTTCCGTCCGGCATCGTTTCCGTCAGCCGTGCCAAAAATTGTTCCTCTTTCTTTTTCTCAATTTCTTCCTCTTCCGCTTTGGAAAAAATTCTTTCCTTCAAAACCGCTTCAAGCAGTTCGACAAGGGTGTATTTTCCGAAAACAGTCGGTGCCAGCGCTTTTTCAAATGCCCGCAGCGAAATTTTGTTTTTCTCTCTGAGCAAATCAGGGGACGTGCCGGCCAGCCCGGCAATCGCCTCCAGTTCGGTGCGCGTAAAACCGGAAAGGCTGACTGTTCCCCCAATATGGCCGAGCGAACGGTATTTTTCTTTAAAAAGGTGGAACAGTTTCAGCATCCCCGGTTCNTTCCTTAACAGATCGATCGCATCCTTCATCATTTCAAACTCCTTTTCCCACGCCCTAACCGGATATCTTTTTGCCCGCTTTCAGGGACCATTTTACGCCGATTAAAAGAGACCGGAATGACTTCTGGCATCCCGGCTACGCACGGGTAGATGAACGCTTTTCAAAGCAGATCCGGGGTGGCGCCTGCCAATGATTCTTTCGGCTTCTCTACAATCGACCGTTTATGCCCATCCCACCGGTAACGGATCACTGTCACATAATTGGCGTTTTTCGGGCGGACAAGGTCACAGATGGCAAGACTGGATATGGTGTCATAATCACCCCAGAGCGCCTGCGAATTCATGATGTAATTGAATCCAAGCTGCTCGACGACTTCGAACATGTCACGGATATTGTTTTCATCTACCCCGGCAAACGCTTCGTCCAGCGAAATGATGTACGGCGCCATACTGCCTGCCTCCAAATAGCGCGAATAGGCTGCTGTAAAGAGCGGAATGTACATGGCCATTGCCTTTTCTCCGCCACTGAATTTGAAAAACGCGGTATTGCTCAGTTCGCGTTTCGGCTCGCCGGCACGTTTGTATGACAGCACGAATTGGAACCATTTCCGGTAATCGAGCACTTCTTTTAAAACTTGATGGAGCGTCGACCCTTCATTGCGGATTTCAATCAGTTCTTTGGCAGCCGCAATCCGTGAGCGGAAATGTTTCGTAATCCGGTTCAAATCGTCCTCGTTTAAAAACTTGCTGTTGCGCTGCAGCAACGCGACAAGATCTTTTGTATCGAGCTCATCCTCGGACTCCGCCGTTTTTTCCTTCCAGGCAATCGAAAAAGTAAGTCCGGACGAATTATNCCGGTTTCTCATGATCGCATCCATTTCTTTTACCCACTTGGCTGCCCGCTGGATCCGGTTCCGCAAAATGACGCCAACCGTATTGACGATAATATCTTCGTACAGCCTTCTGTCCTGCTCATCCAAATAACTTTGCAAGTTTAAAAGTTCTTTTTCAAGAGACTCGAGTACCGTATACGGGCTCACCCTGCGGCCGCGGTATTCCATCTGGATGAGGCGGCGGCCCCGCAAGCCTTCCCATTCCTTTTTGAACGTTTCGTAATAGTCATCGAGTTTTTCAGCGAACCAATCCGGCGGGTCCGCTTCTTTTGTAAACTCAGACATGCGGTATTCTGTTAAATTTGACTGTTCGTTGAAAAAAACTTTTGTCAAGTTTTCATTTAATTTTGCGCGGTCATACTTTTCCAGCACACCAGAAAACGCCGTCAAAATGCTTTCCGGTTCTGTGTGCTCGCTCTCCACGAAGCCGAGGGAAAGTTCTGCTTTTACGAGTTTCTCCCATTCCGCCGCCATATTTGTCCAAAACGTGGTACGCGTTTTGGCAAGAGACAAATTGGTGGTGCATTTTTCTAGTTCTGCTTCTTTTTTCGGCTTTTCTTCGTAGATCTCCCTGATTTTTTCCTCCGTACTGGTATATTCGTGTTGGACTGCCTGAATCCGGGCGCGAACCTCATCAATCCCCTGCAATTTCAGCTGCTGCTCAATCGCTTCAATATTTGCCACCGTTTTCTCCCATTCTGACCGGCGGATGTTCTCTTCACCGCGAATTTCATCGAGTTCCTGCTCTTTTTCAAGGATATCCGCAGCAAGACGCGCAAGCATTTTGCGCCCGGAAAACAAACGTTGAAAAATGAGCTCCAGGCTGTGAAGATGTTCTTCATAACTTTTCGCAGCTGCTAGTGCTTCATCGAGCGGACCNCTTTGAAGGACAAGGTTCAAGCCGGCTCCTTGCTCATGCAGCTGTAGCCGGATGTTTTGCAAATGCTGGTATACTTGTTTCCAATCGCGGTCAATTTCTGTCAGAAATTCCTGTTCCTGTTTCAGGCTGCGCGCTGTTTTTTCAATCTGTTCTTCAAGGTCGCGTAAATCTTTGTCATCTGGAATGCCCGCTTTCCAATCTTCTGCTTCTTGTACTTTCCTAGCCCATTCCGAAAGGCGGTTTTCGATTTGCAAAAGGGCTAGGCGGATTTCAGCAATCGTTTGCTCTGTTTCTTTTATTTTTTCCTGCTGGTACCGTTTCCGGGATGTTCTGCCGATGAATTTGGAAGGTCCTTCATCCGGAGCATGGCCAACAAGGCAGCCGACTGAAAAAGAGCCATCCGCATCAATGTGAAAGCCGCTGTCCGACGGTTCAAGCGGAATGCTGCGCAACACTTCGTCAATGCGTGCGGCTGATACCGGGCTGNCATTATCCGGATCCGGCTTTAAGTAATCGGCAAGTGTGTAGCCGAGAATGTGCGGATTTGGACGGATAACCCGGTCGTGCACAGGTGTAACCGGTTCTTCCGTAATCAGGCTGTCCAAAATTCCCGTCTGCCGGAGTGCCGCTTCAATTCTGGCTTTTTGGGCTTCGGTCACATGATCCTGGAATTCCACCGCGGCATAAAAGGGGAGATAGCGTTTCCCTGCTCCATCGAGACCGGCGCGGAAAGCTTCCGTATCCTGAGGGCGCTCCGGATTGGCAAGTTTCAAGTTTTTCCAATACATAAGTGTTTCTTCGGCTTCAGCCAATTCCTGTTCTTTTGCCTTTTGCGCCTGCTCCGCGCGGGAAATTTCCTTCTGCACTTGCAAAATATAATCGTTTGCCGCCTTCACAATTTCTTCCCTGACCGCTTCATAACGGTTTTCTTCATAGAGCCCGTCCAGCGCGCCGGCAATGCGCCGGAGTCGTTCGTCTGTAAAGGGGAGGGCCGGATGCTGTTCAATCCATAAAAACACGGCATCTTCCAGTTCTTGTTTTTGTTCGGTAAACCAGTTCTCCAAATGGTCAAGTTGTTTACGGAGTTCGTCAATTTCCTGCTTTTTGGCAGATGACTGGCGCTGCAATTTCATATGCATCTCGTGAAGCCGCTCCGCTTCTCCGGCCAGTTGCTGCAACTTTTGCAAAAGTCCGCTGTGCTGTTTGATTTCCTGTTTCCAAACAGAAAAATCAAAAGCTTCCCCTTCATGCCGAGAAAAGTCTCCGGCATTGATCTCGTGCTGGGGGAAAGCCGCTTCTCCGGCATCCAGTGCAAGTTCATCCAGCGTCTCCTGCATGCTGGCTTCATCCTTGCTGTTTTCTGTTTCCAACCGGTCCTGTTCCAAGCGGATGTTTAAAAGCTGGCTTTTCTTTAATTCCCACTTTTTCTCCAGATCTGCTGCTTCACTTTTTAGCTTTTCAGCCCTGGCCTGTTGCTCTCCTTTTTCTTTTTCAAGGCGCCATACCTCATGGTGCTGCAGCCGTTCCTGTTCCGCTTTTAAAACGTCGCGTTTCTGTTCGTTCTGTTTTTGATCTTCTGTCAGGTTTTCAATCACTCCGCGCAGGGATTCACAGCGAACTGCTAACGTACCGGCCTCCTGCTTTGCTTCCTGCAGCCTGCTTTCGGCCTCCTGCCATTTTTGGGCGCGTTCTGCCAAAATATATTGATTGTAAAGATCGTATTGGCGCACCAGTTTTTTTGCCGATTCGTGCTCTCTTTCAAGCTGTTCAAGCTGCTGCTCCGTTTCGTCCATGCTTTCAATCGTGTCGGACAAATGGCGAAGCTCGTCATCTGTCAAAGGTGGTAACGCAGACTCGAGAATTTCATAGATGACCGTCGGCTTGAAATCNTTTGACAATTTCGGGCTTCTGAGCTGAATCAAAAGCTTGATCAAATCTTCAAAAGCTTCCATCGACTGGAAACCAAAAATATATTTGTTCACCAGTTCCATATATTCTTTCTGCGAATGGACAAGATGCCCCCCAGACCCGATTCGGTTTTCAAGCTCTTTTGCAGACAACGGAATCCGTTCCGATTGGCGGGTGTGTGNCAATTCAAAATTGTAGCCGATCCTGCGGTTGTCAGTCAGGACAAAATACCATGATTTTAAAGTTTTGTGCCGNTTTGCCTGCATGCCGATCCCCGTTGTGATATACTGCTTTGTCCCTTGCTTTCGATATTCCAGAAACAAGTAGCCGGTCCGCTCGTCATGGCCGGACACTTCTTTTTCCCCAAGCAGATAATCTTCCATTTTCCTTGCTTTTGAGCCGAATGGATCAAGCCGATCAGGCGTCTTTTTCCCATCCAGCAAAACCGGCAAAATGCTTTGCATCGTCACCGATTTCCCTGAACCGTTTGTGCCGCGCAACAACAGCTTTCCGTCTGCAAATTCAAAAACTTCATCGTCATAATACCAAAAATTTAACAAGCCGGCGCGGTTCATCACCCATTTTCCTTCTGTCACGGTTCCTCATCCCCTTTCTCAAAATCAGCCGGATACTCGCCTGCAAGCACGCCCAACAGCGGTTTTATCCGGATCAGTCCCGCTGCTTCATCCGTTTCCGCCATCATCCATTCTTTCATCATTTCGAGCAATTCCGCACATACCGCTTTTGTACCGGCATCTCGAAAATGTTTCGACCACCCGCGTTCAAGGCGGGTGCGCATATCGTCTATCACCGCTTCCAACTCGCCTNCCGTAAGCAAAATTTCCCCCGCTTCATTGGGGACATATTTTTCCGGATGGTCGTGTAGCGTCTTAGACAACTGCAGCATCAGATCCGTGGAACCTTTTGCATTCGGGTAAACATGATGGTAACTCCGCGGTTCTGCGGCAGATAAAAATGCAGTGTTTTTGAAAACATGGAGTTTATAATGGCTGTGTTCTTCAATGTCCTCCAAAAGCCGGTTGCGGAAATTGCGGATATAAAGAAAATCAGGGTCCTGCATATCTTTCCGGTGCAGGCCAGGTGAGAAAAACAATTTCCGNTANACCCGCTTACGCCGTTCATCTTCCTGATTNTGTTTCCAGTCTTCTTCAAGGAGCCCGGTCCAGTCCGGATAACTTGTAAAATCATCCGGAAAGCTTCTTAGAAAATAGCGGCTGTAAACGGTCGCTTCATATAGGACTTCCTGGTCTTCGTAAGTGTCGAACCTAGAAATATCGCCGTCTATTGTGCGAATCAGACTGAATTCCATCAGAGCNTGGACTGCCCGGATGAGCGACTTCCGATGAAGATAAAGCGTCCAGTCCAGCTCATCTTCTACAGGATAATTGTTTTGGATTTCCTGGCACATTTCCGACAAGAGAAACTGTTCATCCACCGCTTTTCCTTCCAAAAAGGAGAGCGCACAGCAAAAAATTGCATAATCCATCGGCTCCTGAAAATGCAGGATGCCCATCCAGCTTTCCGGTTCCACNGGGATTTTTTCGAGNTTGATAAAATGCTGATGGATGATCAGCCTAAGGCCAAATTTCTCGCTGATGTAACGGCGCAGCACTTTTTCGCGTTCGCGGATGAGCTGGTACCAGTCCGGGTGCTCGGACCGCAAAATCCAATAATGATGGAATAACAAGTCCATTCCCTGCACCGCTTTTTCATCAAAAATTTGTAACGGATCCATCAGCGCTCTCCTCCTGATCGTTCAAATACGACATCCGGCATGATCAGTTTCCCGTCTTCTGCATCGAGTGTGATGAGATGATCCGGATTCATCGCAACTNTTACGGTCATCCCGTAATCCGTTTTTACCTCATGGTTTTTCGCTGCCATTGATTTTCCAATCCAGCCGAGCAGCACTTTCCGGACAAACGGTTCTACGGTTCCAATTTCTGCAAGGCGAATCTCTCCGTTTTTCATGTATTTTTCAATCAGCTGTTTTTCCTGTTCGCGCTCTTTTAAATAGGCGAGCCGCTGTTTTTCTTTCTGTTCATGATTAGATCGGAAAGCGCCCGGCTTTGTTTTCTCGCGGTACCGGTTCGTTCGCGGCTTGATTTGCCGCATCTCCGGCTGTTCTTCCCATGTCTCGGCATGAAGATTGTCCGTTGTCGCTTCCTCCAGATGCAAATGCCTTACTGTCATCGTCCCGAACACGATCGATGACAATTGATGGGCCTCTTCAAGATTGCGGCATTCGGCAAACCATTTGGCCAGATGCAAATAATCTTTTTTCCGGCTCCGGAAATGTTGCTGGCGTTCACTGATCCGTTGTACATAACGGGCCATTCTCCGGATCATCTCATTTGTTTGCATCTGCAACATTTCCAATTCACTTTGGGAAGAGCTGCCCCCAAGAAACCACCGCCGCAAAGACCCCCAGTATTCGTGGAACTCTTCCAGCCATTCTTGTTCGGAAGCTGCCGTATCTTCCAATCGCGGAATTTGGCGCCTGTGTTCCACGAGTTTTTCAAAAAACGGTGCCAATCTTTGCCCATCCAGTTCACGCAGTCTTCCCCTGATTTGCAGGGAAGTTTTTTGCAACGATACGATAAAATCACGCAAATAAGCCGTAAATTGGTTTTTATATACGAGAAAGGCTTCCGTCTGCATCCGTTGTGACGTCTTTTCGCTGTTGATATAAGCGATGTAATCCGCCGTATTCGTCCGGATGGTCCCGAAAAAGTGAAAAATGTCATCCCAAATATGCATGTAATCGGCTGCAGGTTTATTCAATGGCTGTTCCAGTTCCTCTTCCAGTTTTTCCAAAGAGGCGAGTAGGCGGTCAAATTGCGAACGTTCGAGCGATCCTTGGAACTGGTCTCCCAATTTTTCAAGCTGGATCAGCATCCGCTCGATTTCTACCGTGTAAGGTGTGCACTGGTAGCGGAATCTTTTTTTCTTATATTCTTCGATTGTTTTGGCATTGGTCATATCCTGGCGAGCAACCAGATTATTCCATTTCACAAGCTGGGCCAACTGCTGGTGCAGCTGTTCTTCCGCATAATCCTGGAAGGCCGGGAGCGAACGCAGATATTCGAGCACTTCCTCCGGTGCAATAAAGTCGCGCATCCTTTCATGTTGTCGATAAAAGAAGCGCAAAATCACACGGTATTGGGCGGCCGAATCCGCCGTCAGATAACTCGCTTCGACAACTTTCTTCATGATCTGATCCATTTCGTTTCACCACATTTGCTTGTATTACTTCTATTGTATAAGATTCGCAGGAATTTTGGCATGGAAAATATGTTTTTGTGGTTTTTTATCCTGGACTTAAATATGGCTGCTGCCAGGTGCATAGCATGGGGGGAGGGGCAAGTACAAAAATGAAAAGCGGAATCTTTACCGGCAGCCTGTACTGTTCCCGCGCTCTACGTGAAGGAATCTGAAAAACGGCAAGCTGTCTTCACTTTTATCCAAAAAAGGAAGCGCATCCCAAAAACCAGCGGTATCTACAAAAATCAATAGAATGCTTCCGGAACCGGTGCGGGCTGAAATAGATAAATTGAACTCAATTTTACTGCTTCTTTATGTGTTACAAGAATCCATGTTTATCCTGATCGTAATGGATTTTGACGCGAAAAACTTAAGTTCAGTTTATATAGAAAGGCTGCCCGGCCATTACACCGGGCAGCCTGTTAAATCTGTTATGAGCCGGCCAGAGGAAATGTCATGCTCGGCATCCAATCTGGTACGAGCCGGCCAGAGGAAAATTGCCCCCGCAGCTCGGCCGTCACTTTAAACTTCTTTTGCTACGGCATGTTCATGCAACGCCCCGTACTGGCGGCGGTAACGGATGACAAAGTACAACAGGGTGAGGATTTCGGCAGCTGCGATATAAATCAGTAGGATGCCGGCGTTTTGCCACATCACGTCGAACTCTCCGCTGGAAACCACCGCTTTAAATCCGCGCACGCTGTAGGTCATCGGCAACAGCGGGTTAAACCACTGGATGAATTTCGGAATGACTTCCAATGGAAAAGTCCCCGCGCTGCTCGTCAGCTGCAGGATTAAGATAACAATGGCAAGGAATCTGCCAGGGTTTTGCAAAAACGTAACCAAAAATTGAATCAGCGCCATAAAGGTAAAGCTTGTTAATACCGAGAACAATAGAAACAATGGCACATTTTTTACATGAATGCCGACACCCGAAAGGATGATCACATCTGCAATGACCGATTGCAGGATGCTGACAATCAGGAGTACGCCCAATTTGCTGNAAAACCAGCTGATGCCGTTTTTCGGGATGNCTGCCGATTCAACGAGCGGGTAGACGATTGTCAAAATCAGTGCCCCGATAAAGAGCCCAAGGGATAAGAAGTACGGCGTAAAGCCGGTACCGTAATTCGGCACCCTGTCGTAATGCGTTGTATGAAGGTTGACCGGATCGGCCATCATGTTGTACGTTTTGTTATTTGCCTGGATCTTGCTTGCTGTGTTGGCAGCATCACCCAGTTTGTTTTTCAGTTCCGCCGTCCCGCTCTTTAATTGTTTTGTCCCGTCAGACAAACGACCGGAACCGCTGTTCAGCTCTTTTATGCCGGATGCAAGCTGCCCGGATCCGGATGTGAGCTGTCCAGTTCCAGATGCGAGCTGTCCGGTGCCGTTTGCAAGTTTTTCTGCGCCTGCTGTGAGCCGCGCTGAACCAGACTGCAGCTNGTTTGTGCCGGAAACGAGAGAACCGGTCCCGTTTTTCAATGCAAAAGAGCCGTTTACAAGCTGTGAAGAACCGGATTGCAGCCGGCCTGTGCCTTCTGCGAGCGCTGATGAACCGTCTGCCAGCTTTCCGGCNCCTGTGGCAAGGGTTCCCGCCCCGCTATTGATCTGTTTCAGGCCGCTTGCAAGTTTTTCTGCGCCTGTTTGAAGGCCGACTGCCCCGTCATTTGCTTTTTTCAAATTCGGGATAAACTGGTTCTGTAAACCGGCAGTATAGGTCTGTTCGCCGGCATTTAAAGCCGCAATCCCGTTATTTAAGTCCACGGCGCCTGCGTAAAGTTTGTGCAAGCTGCTTTTGACTGTTTCTTTCGAAGGATCCTTGTCATTTTCAATATTGGCGTTCAGCTCTGAAATGCCCGCTGTAAGCTGGTCAAAAGCCGGATTCGTTTGGTTTGAAATGCTTGCAGCAATCGCATCTTCAGAAGGAA
>JGI26050J44790_1000504_pt1 | contig 13600 bp, 11 predicted proteins | sample HigsolmetaGSP12D_FD_44790 | JGI IMG/M metagenome (IMG submission 44790) | reverse complement strand
CCGCTCCGCCCCCCGAGCCGTCCGCGCCTGCGGCGCCGCCGCCGATGCCGCTGCCGCCGCAGGGTGAGCCGAGCCGCTTCTCGCGGATTATGGACATCGCGCTGTACGCGCTCGGCTGGACGATCCTGGCCGCAGGCGCCGCTTGGCTGGCGTATCGGCTGTACCTGAGCGGCGGCTTATTGCGCCGCTGGATCGGCCGGCTGATCGCCCTGCTTGCCGGCAGCGGCCGCAGCCCGGCGAGCGACGGATATACCGATGAGGAAGAAGTCGTGTTCCGATGGGAAGAAGTGCGGCAGCGGTGGCGGGACAGCCGGATCGGGCGCCTCCGGTTCGGACGCCGGGAGCCGGGCTGGAACGAGCTGGCCGACAACCGCGAGCGCGTCCGGTATCTATACCGGCGCTGGCTGCGCGGCCATACGGCCCGCGGTTACGAGGCGAAGCGGCACCTCACGCCGCTGGAGACGGAGCGCGACGTGGCCCGATGGGAGGCCGCGGCAAGCGGCCGCGGCGGCCGCAGTCAGGCCGCCCTCGGCGGGGGCGCGCCGGAGGAGGCATCCCCATCCCCGCTCATCCGGCTGTACTACAAAGCGAGGTACGGGGAGAAACCGGTCTCGGACGAGGAACTCGCCCGCCTCGGCGGAGAGCACGCCTTCCGGCCGAACGGCCGAGGCCGACCGTCCTGACCGGCCGCTCTCAACCGGCACCTTCCAGCGCTTCCAGAGCAAGCGCCAGCGCGCCGCACAGGCCGGCGTTGTCGCCGAGTCCCGGCGGCACGATGTAATCGTCGATCTCCTCGGCCACCCGGACGGAGTTGACGTAGCCGTTCAGCCCTTTGCGGACTTCTTCGCGAATGGCCGGAAACAGCTGGCGCTGCTTCATGACGCCGCCCCCGAGGATGATCTTGTGGGGCGACAGCATCAGAATCGTCGCGATAACCGCCTGGCCGATGTAATACGCTTCCAGCGCCCACGCCGGATGGTCCGCGGGAAGATCCGCGCCGGCCCGGTTCCACCGCTTGGCGACCGCCGGCCCGGACGCCATGCCTTCCAGGCAATCCCCATGGTAGGGGCATACGCCGGCGAAGGCGTCTTCCGCATGGCGGCGCACCGGAATATGGCCGCTCTCGGGATGAACGAGGCCGTGCACGCGCCGCCCGCCGACGACCGCGCCCATGCCGACGCCCGTCCCGATCGTGTAATAGACGCAGCTGTCCAGGCCGCGCGCCGCGCCCCACCGCAGCTCGCCCCAGGCGGCCGCGTTCACGTCGGTGTCCCATCCGCAGGGAACGTTCAGCGCCCGCTTCATCGTTCCGAGAAAGTCGATCTGCGACCAGCCCGGCTTCGGCGTGGTGGTGATATAGCCGTAGTACGGGCTGGACGGATCCAGATCGACGGGGCCGAACGAGCCGATGCCGACCGCCTCCACCCGCTTGTCCCGAAAATAGCCGATCGCCCTGTCCAGCGTCGTCTCCGGATCTTGCGTCGGAAAGCTGATTTTCTCCTCGATCTCGCCCCGTTCGTTCCCGACGCCGCATACGAACTTGGTGCCTCCCGCTTCGATTCCTCCGATGCGTCTCATTATGCCGTCCATCTCCCTTATTTCAGATGAAGCTTCCATGCCCGCCGGGTTCGGATTATAGCCACGAATGAATGCTGTAGGCCCAGTATTCCTTCATGGTCTTGATGACGGGAAGCAGGCCGTCTTCCGCGGCCATTTCCGCGCCGGCGAACGCGCTGCCTCCCCCGCCGTGCCGCTCGAAGGCGATCCCTTGCACCGTCTCGCCGGGAAAGTCCGGCTTCAGCGAATAGGCGATCGTATGGTCGTCAAGCGGCGTCTGTTCGGCGAAAGGCAGCGGGGAACCGGGAAAACCCTGATCTTCCGCCCACTTGCCGAGGGAAGGGAAGTACGTCCCAATGGCGGAGACGGCGCATCCCTGGCAGCCCGGTATGGTGAAGACTCTCCATCGCTGCTGCGGATCTTCCGGATCCCGCATCGTCATGCCGGCGCTGCCGTCGGCGCCGACGGCGGCGGAGACGATTTCCCATCCGCGCGGACCGATCAGCAGCAAGCCGTTCTCGCCGCCGGACGGATCCAGGTTCATCCAATAGGCGGCCAGCTGCAGCTCCAGCTCTTGCGGAATTTCGAAAGCGACCGCCGGCAGCGGCGCTTTCGGGCGAACGGCCGGCGCGCGTCCGGGTTCGGACGCGCCGTAATCGGCGGCAATGCAATACAGCGGAAGCCGGGCCGCCGCGCCCGATCGGCCGAAATCGGCCGTTCCGCAGTTTGCCAGTTTGCCGAAGTTGGCGATCACCTGCTTCATCCGTTCCAGGGAGGCCACCTTGCCGTGCATGTCCTGGATGATGACACGAAGCCCTTGGCCGCCGTAAATGCCGTATGCCAAACCCGGACTGCCCGGGTCGAGCCAGATCCGGTATTCCTCCGCGATCGCCCCGCTCGGGTCGGTCCGGTACGCATAGATGCGCGCATTGCGCTCGCCGATCCGGTAGCTGTACGTTTTGCCGGGCGCAAGCGTCGTCTCTTCGGCCCCTTTGGCGTACAGAACGCGGACGCGTTCGGACCCGGCCGGCACGGTCACCTTCAGTTCCGCCTCGCCGATCCGGACGTTGTCGAACAGCGCCTTGGCCAACTGAAGGGAATCTTGCGGCTCGGGTTGCCATACGTCCCATTCCCTTGCGAACGTTTCGGCGACGCCGGCGGAAACGGCGCCGTCCGGTTTGGCGATGTCCAGCCGCCGCGACGGTTCGTCCCACCGGACGTCCGCCTGCAGCAGCCGCCCGACCGCCGAGGACGGAATCATGACGTACAATCCCCATGGACTGCCATCCGTCTCCGCTTCTGTTCCCGATTTCAAAAAGTACCGCTGCCCGTCGAACCAGAAGTCGTTCCGGTAGAGCGGAAAAGCGAATTTCCGACCGTTGCTCGTGACGATTTCCGCCAGCCGCTTGGGCGCGTTCCAGGCGACCTTCATGCCCAGTGCTTCGGCGATCGACCGGACGGATACGTACACCGTCCCGTCCGAACGGCGCGTGTAGGCGGCATAAGGCGACGGCACCGCCCGTCCGTTGACGTACACCGAGACGCCGTACTGGCGTACCGGGTTGGACGAAGACGGATCCGCCGCGCCGGACGCCGCCGGACCGACGGCTTGCGCCGCGGCGAAACCGGCAAAGCTGCCGAACAGGCAAAGCGCGGCCAGAACGATGTTCCATAGTCGTTTCACGTCAGGCATCAAATGGCATTTCTCCCATCCAACCCAATGTTTTCCTGCCGGCGGTCGACAGGTGCGGCCGTTGCGGCGCCGGGGTTACCCGTTCGCGGGCCTGGCCTTGCCGGACACGGCGGCTACGACGGCCGCGCCGGCCAATTGCAGCGCCGTCTTGACGACGATCTGCCCGAGCACGGCGTAGATCACCTGGTCCCAGGCCAGGAAGCCCGCTCCGAGCGGAGACAGGCCGATCACCACGAACACGACGCTGTCGACCACGCCGCCGACGATGCCGCTGTACATCACCTTGAGCGACATCGGCAGCCGCAGCCGGGTGTAGATTTCGGTATCCGTCGTCTCCGAGAACAGGAACGTCGCCGCGGATGCGAACACGATCCACAGCGTGTCGCCCAAGGCGTACGACGAGACGGCGGACAGCGCCATCGCCGCGGCGATCGTCCAATACGTGTTGCGCCTGCCGATCGCGTTCTGGACCAGGTCCCGGAAAATGAACGTCGCCCCGATCAGGAACGAGCCCGCCGGCACGAGCAGCGGCCCCAGCGTCAGCGGCGCGAACGAGGCGGTCACGACGTTGGCGGCGACGATGGCAAGCAGGTACAAAGCGATGAATGCGATGCGCATGGTGTTGAAGCCTCCCTGTTATCGGTTATCCACTTTTTCGGGATACAGGTCGTGGTTCAGCAGGCGGTGCTCCGCCATTTTCTCGTACTTGGTGCCGGGACGTCCCCAGTTGCAGTAAGGGTCGATCGAAATGCCCCCGCGCGGGGTGAACTTGCCCCAGACTTCGATATACCGCGGCTCCATCACGGCGATCAGATCGTTCATGATGATGTTGACGCAGTCCTCGTGAAAGTCGCCATGGTTGCGGAAGCTGAACAAATACAGCTTGAGCGACTTGCTCTCCACCATTTTCGCGTCAGGAATGTACGAGATGTATATCGTGGCGAAATCGGGCTGGCCTGTGACGGGACACAGGCTGGTGAACTCGGGACAATTGAACTTGACGAAATAGTCGCGCCCCGGATGCTTGTTGTCGAATGTCTGCAGCACGCTCGGGTCGTAATCGAAGCGGTACCGCGTGTCGCGGCTGCCGAGAAACGTGACCTCCTTCATTTCATCGGGTTGTCTGCCGTGACGCATAAAAAAATCTCCTCCCTTTTCTCCGGGCTTTGCCGCCCGAGGTCGAAAAGAAGAACGAGATTCCGGAACCTTCTCCCGCGCAAACCAAAGAAGCGAAAAGAACGGCCGGAAACGCTGAAAGAAGCGCCCCGCTCGCCGCTGTTTCCTTAGTTTTTTATAGAGGGAGTTCGCGAACCTCTCCCGGAAGCGGCCGCTTCCGGATTTTCTTCTTTAGTTTTCTTCTGTACTATACCATAGCCGGGGGCGTTTTGGGAACGAACCTGCGGCCGGGAGCGCGCACTTTTTTTGGTATAATGATAGTGCGGCATGAGCTGCTGATGGCCCGATCTACAAACGGAAAGGACTGAACGGATCATGAAAAAGAACCGGCTGGGCTCATCCGACCTGATGGTCGGCGAAATCGGACTGGGCTGCATGTCGATCGGAACCGAGGAGAAGAAGGCGGTGTCCCTCATTCACAGGGCGCTGGACCGCGGGGTCAACCTGCTGGATACGGCGGACTTGTACGACGCGGGGCGCAACGAGGAGCTGGTCGGAATCGCGGTGCGCGGCCGGCGGGATCGGGTGATTATCGCCACGAAGGTCGGCAACCGGCGCATTCCGGGGCAGCCGGGATGGGTGTGGGACCCTTCGAAAGCTTACATCCTGTCGGCCGTCCGCGACAGCCTGCGAAGGCTGCAGACCGACTACATCGATCTGTACCAGCTGCACGGAGGCACGATCGACGATCCGATCGACGAGACGATCGAAGCGTTCGAGCAGCTCAAGCGGGAAGGGCTGATCCGCCATTACGGCATCTCCTCCATCCGGCCGAACGTCATCCGCGAATACGCGAAGCGCTCCTCGATCGTCAGCGTGATGAGCCAGTACAGCGTGCTGGACCGCCGCCCGGAAGAGGAGGTGCTGCCGCTGCTGCAGCAGCGGGGCATCGGCGCGATCGCGCGGGGGCCGGTGGCGAGCGGACGGCTGGCGGAAGGCCGGACGGTGGACAAGGATTATTTGGATTACAGCGTTCAGGAATTGCTGCAAGTGCGCGAAGGGTTGAAACGCCTCGTCACCCCGGGGCGCAGCATGGCGCAGCTCGCCATTCGGTACTCGCTGTCGCATCCGGCCGTGGCCGTCGCCATTCCCGGCGCAAGCTCGGTGGAGCAGCTCGACCACAACCTGGATGCGGCGGATTTGCCTCCGCTTGACGAGACGGAGATCGCGGCGGTGCGGGCCGTCAGCAAAGCGAACGTTTATACGGACCATCGCTAATCGGCAAGACGGGCCGGACGCGCCCGGTGCCCCAGCCAGACAAGCAGCGCCGCCGTCGCCATGCCCCCGCCGACCGCGCATACGCCGTTCCAGCCCCACAGGCTCCACGCATAGCTGCCCAAGGTCGATCCGAGCGCGCCGCCCAAGAAAGAGCCGACCATGTAAACCGTGTTCAGGCGATTGCGCGCTTCCGGCAGCAGGCTGTAAATTCTCGCCTGATTGGACACTTGGGCTCCCTGCACGCCCAAGTCGAGCAGGACGACGCCGGCAACCAGTCCCCCGAGCACGGCGCCCTCAAGCCGGAACAACGCAAACGCCAGCACCGCCGCAACGATCATCAAGCCGACCATGATATAAGGTCTTACCCGATCGGCCAGACGGCCGATGACGGAAGCCGCCGCCGCCCCCACGACGCCGATCAGGCCGAACAAACCGGCGATGTCGCTGCCGTAGCCGTATTGCGGCCCTTCCAGCCAGAACGTCAGCGAAGTCCAGAAAACGCTGAAGCTGCCGAACATGAACGCTCCGATCAGCGTCGCCTCGCGCAGCGTTCGCTGTCCCGCGATCAGTTCGAAGAGCGAGAGGAGCAGACGGCCGTAGGACATGCGATTGCCCGAACGGCTTGCCGGCAACTGCCGCCTCAACGTATAAGCGAGCCCGAACATCATCGCGGCCGCGATGCCGTACATCGCTCTCCAGCCGATCGCTGCGCCGACGTAGCCGGACACGGTCCGGGCGAGCAATATGCCGATCAGCAGCCCGCTCATCACGGTGCCGATCACCTTTCCCCGTTCCGCCGGCGGGGCCAGCTGCGCCGCCATCGGCACGATCATCTGCGGCGCTACCGTCGTGAATCCGACGGCCAGGCTTGCCGCATACATCCAGATCAAGCTCGGCGCGGCCGCCGCGCCGAGCAAGGCCGCCCCGACCGCCACCAGCAAAGCGACGATGAGCCTCCGCCGTTCTTTGATGTCGCCGAGCGGAATAAACAGAAACATGCCGGCGGCGTAGCCCATTTGCGTCAGCATCGGAATCATGCCGACGCTGCGGGCGGACGCGCGGAACGACCGTCCGATCTCGGCGAGCAGCGGCTGGTTGTAGTAAAGATTGGCTACCGCCAGTCCGCAGGAAGCCGCCATCAGCAGGACGAGCCCGCGGGACAGCGGCGCTTCTTCCTGCAGCCCGGCGGCGGGAACCGTTTGGAACGTATCCATGAGTGCCATTATCCCCCCATTTCAGGAAATGCTCCCGGTGGAGCCGATTCGTCTCCGGTCCTTATCCGATGCCGCATGTCCGGGCACATCGCATGCCTTGCGATCTGCGGCCCTTCGCAAGAAGGAACAGCGCCGTGGAAAGATGCGGATAGCGCGCGGTGCGTATTATACACGATCGGCGCCGAAGAAGATACCCCTTGAAGGCTTGATGGACTTTAGATTCGTTCGCGTGCCGTTCTTTTCAATACCGGCGTCAAAAAAGGAGCCCCTCAAGGCTCCCCGATTCGAGGCGCTAATCGGCCCGCCGCCAATGCCGGTGCAAATAATCGACAATATGGACGGCTTCCATCCGGCGGCCGCCGCCGTGCTTCCGGATGCCGAGCTTCATCTGCAGCAGGCAGCCGGGGTTGCTGGTCAGCAGATAGTCGGCTTCCGTCGCGTTGGCGTGCTCCATCTTGTGCGCGAGAATCTGCCCCGCCATCTCCGGACGGGTCAGATTGTAGATGCCGGCGGAGCCGCAGCATCGATCGGCCTCGCGCATCTCCACGAACACCGCTCCCTTCACGCGGCGGATCAGTTCGCGCGGCGCGTCGGACGAACGCATGACGTTGCGCAGGTGGCAGGAGTCCTGGTACGTGATGCGGTCCGGCCGGCCCGCCGCTTCCGGCTTCGGCCCCGACAGGTCGAGCGGACGCCCGCGGCGGACCAGGAGCTCGGAGACGTCGACCGCGCGCGCCGCGAACCATTCCGCTTCTTCGCGCCAGTCGGGATCGTCGTGCAGCAAATGGTTGTACTCGACGAGCAGCGCGCCGCAGCCGCCCGCGTTCGAGACGATGAAGTCGACGCCCGCTTCCCTGAACGCCCGGATATTGCGCCGGGCCAGCCGGCGGGCGGCGTCGGCCTCGCCCCCGTGCGCATGCAGCGCGCCGCAGCATGTCTGAGCCGGCGGGATCACCACTTCGAATCCCGCCGCCGTCAGCAGCTCGACCGTATGCACGTTCGTTTCCGCGAACAGCACGTCCATGACGCAGCCGCGGAACAGGCCGACCGTGGCGATCCGCTCGCCCCTGGCCGGATGGCGGACGCCGATGCGCTGGACGACGCCGCGGAAAGCGGCTTCCGGCAGAATCGCTTCCATCTCCCGCATCGGCTCCGGCAGCAGCTTGAGCAGCCCCGCGCCGCGCGCCAGCTTCCGCAGACCGGAACGCTGGTACAGCTTCAGCGCGCCGCCCAGCAGGCGCATCTGCTTCGGATGCGGAAACAACCCTTCAAATGCGGCTTTGCGAGCCGCCCTCACCCACGGCCGGTGGCGAACGGTATGGTCCTCGATCGCGTCGCGCGCCTGTTCCAGCAGGCGTCCGTACTTGACGTCGGCCGGGCAGGCGGTCTCGCAGGCGCGGCAGCCGAGGCAGTGATCGATCTGCTCCTCGAAGGCGGTGTCCGGTTCCATCAGGCCGTCGACGACCGCCTTCATCAGCGCGATCCGGCCGCGCGGCGACTCCGCTTCGAGCCCGGTCTCGCGGAAAGTCGGGCAGGCCGGCAGGCAGAAGCCGCAGCGCATGCAGTTCGTCAGTTGGTCTTCGTCCAGCTTCAGCCGGAGTGCGGCGGCCATGCCGGCGCGTGCACTTCCGGCGGCGGCGCCGGAAACGGTCCGCGAAGACGCGGACGCAGACGTTTCAGCCACGGTCGATCACCACCCTTTTCCTCGTTTCCTTGGCGAACAGCTTGCCCGGATTGAGCAAATGGTGCGGATCGAACGCTTGCTTGATCCCTTTCATGACGTCGATGCCGGCGGCGCCCGCTTTCCATTCGAGATAAGGCGCCTTGACCACGCCGACGCCGTGCTCGCCCGTAATCGTGCCGCCCAACCGGACCGCCGTCTCGAAAATCTCCTCGAACGCCTGCTCGACGCGATGGACTTCTTCCCTGTCGCGGGCGTCGGTCGTCGCCGTCGGGTGCAGATTGCCGTCGCCGGCGTGGCCAAACGTGCAGATCTGCACGTTGTATTTCCGCGCGATGCGGTTGATTTCCAGCACCATGTCGGCGATCCGGGAACGCGGCACCGTGGCGTCTTCCAGAATCGTCGTCGGCCTGAGCCGGGCGAGCGCGGTGAGCGCGCTGCGGCGCGCCGCCAACAGCTTCTGCGCCTGCTCCGCGGTGGCCGCCACTTCCACCCGCTCCGCCCGCTCGCCGCGGCAAATTTCCGCGATCCGGGCGATATCCCGCTCGACAGATTCCCTGTCGCCGTCCTGCTCGATCAGCAAAATCGCCTCCATGTCGCGCGCAAGGCCGAGCCTCGCATAATCGTCGACCACCCGGATCGTCGGCTGATCCAGAAATTCGAGCGTCGCGGGGATAATGCGGTTCTCGATGATGCGCGACACGGTCCGCGCCGCTCCGTACAAATCCCGGTACATCGCCAGCATCGTCCGCTTGTGCTGCGGCGGAGGGATCAGCTTGAGCGTCGCCTCGGTGATGACGGCCAGCGTCCCTTCCGAGCCGACGAGCAGCTTGGTCAGGTCATACCCCGCCACGTCCTTCATCAGCTTGCCGCCGGTGCGGATGATCTCGCCGCTCGCCAGCACCGCTTCCAGCCCGATCACGTAATCTTTCGTCGTGCCGTACTTCAAGCCGCGCAGACCGCCGGAGCATTCGGCGATGTTGCCGCCGATCGTCGACACCGCCATCGAGCTCGGATCGGGCGGGTAGAACAGCCCCAGTTGCTCCACATGATCGGCGAACCGCTTCGTGTTCACCCCCGGCTGCACGGTGGCCGTCAAATTCTCCAGATCGACCTCGACAATCCGGTCCATCCGGTGCATCACCATGACGACGCCGCCCTGGACGGGCACCGTGCCGCCGCTCAGGTTCGTGCCGGACCCGCGGCTGACGAGCGGAATGCAATGCCGGCTCAGCACCTTCATCACTTCCGACACTTCCCGCGTGCTCGCCGGATACACCACCGCTTCCGGCAGCGCCTGCAGCATCGGCGTACCGTCATAGGAATGGACGACCAGCGTCTGCGGATCGTCCCGGCAATAAGCGTCGCCGACGATGTCCTTCAACTCGCGCACCACTTCTTGCGCCAGCAACTTCGCCACCTCCGCAGCAAGAATGCGGCAGCCGTCCGGCCATGGCGGGCTTTCCGCCGCCTCCGCAGCCCCCCGGGTGAACTGCCGCTTCCCCGTCTCATATTGATCAGGTCATCTGATGACTTTTGGCACAAATGAGTATACACTAAAATAGAAGGTGTGAAAAGGGGGCAGCGGCATGAACATCCGAATGGAACAGCGCCCGCTCAAAAGCTCGGAATGGGTGCAGAACGACCTGCTGCGGCAGATGGACGAAGGGGTGCTGGCCCCCGGCGACCGGCTGGCGTCCGTCGCCCGGCTGGCGGAGCAATACGGGGTCGGCCGCTCCACGATCCGGGAAGCGCTCAGCGCGCTCAAGGCGATGGGCAGGCTGGACATTCGGCACGGCGGCGGCACGTTCGTCAGAGCCCCTTCCCCGGCGGAGACGCCGCGGCATCCGGGCGAGCGGAACCCGCAGGCGTGGGTCGACCGCGCGCAGACGCTGAAGCATACGCTGGAAGTCCGCCGCGTGCTGGAGACCGGCTGCGCCGCGCTGGCCGCGCGCAACCGGACGGAAGAAGACGTCGCGGGAATGGCGGACATTCTGGAGGAAATGCGCGCCGCACTGGGCGACGAGGCGCGGAGCAAGCAGGCCGATGTCCGCTTCCATCAGGCGATTGCCGCCGCCACGCACAATCCGGTGCTCGCCGACCTGATGGCTGCGCTGGCCAGCCGGCTGCATGACGGCATGCGCGATATGCGGGCGCTGTGGTTCTACGCGGAGAAGTCCTCCGCCGAAAGCTTGCTGGCGGACCACCGGTCGATCTGCGAGGCGATTGCCGAAGGGAACCCCGAAGCCGCCGCAAGCCGCATGGAGCGGCACATCGCCCGGGTCGAGCGGGTCTTGTACAGAGAGGCGGAATCCGGCGGTCTCGGTTGACTACAAGTACAGCCGGCTCCTTATAATGCTCCCATAGGCTGAGACACGGGAGCGTGAAAAATAAGTTATACTGAGATCATGGAAAAACGAAACCGATACACTGCAGAATTCAAGACAAAGGTCGTGCTGGAGGTGCTTCGAGAAGAGCAGACCGTCAACGAGATTGCATCGAAATACGAACTGAGCCCGGTGATGATCAGCCGGTGGAAAGCGGAGTTTCTGGATCGCGCATCGACCGTCTTCGAGAAGAAAGTGAGCGAAGTCGATAAAGTCAGGAAGGAGTATGAAGCCAAGCAAGAGCGTCTAGAGAAGCTGGTCGGTCAACTTACGGTTGAGGTCGACTGGCTCAAAAAAAAATCTGGCCTTAAATGAATCTTCCGAATCGCGCAAAGCCATGGTAGAACAGGACAACCCGGCTATCACGGTCAAGCGTCAAGCCGAGTTGCTGACCATCAATCGGACCAGCGTGTACCGCCCATCCAAAGAGCAGCGCGAAAACGAAGCGAATGTCCGGCTCATGCACCGGATCGACGAGATCTACATGAAGCATCCTTTCTACGGCTATCGACGCATGACGAGGATCCTTCGCGATCAGGGCTTTGAGGTCAATCGCAAGCGCGTACGCCGTCTCATGCAACTCATGGGGCTCGAAGCCGTGTATCCGAAGCCGAACCTGAGCAAACGGCTGCATGCCACCTACACGCGTCCCTACCTGCTTCGCGGTCTGACGATCGATCGGCCGAACCAGGTCTGGGGAATTGACATCACGTATCTGCGGATGGGCAAAGGTTTTATGTACCTGTTCCTCATCATCGACTGGTACAGCCGCAAAGTCATCGATTACGAGTTGTCCAGCACGCTCGAGAAGGGCTTTGTGCTCCGGTGTCTCAAGCGCGCATTCAGCCGCTGCAAGCCGGAAATCATGAACAGCGACCAAGGCTCGCACTTTACGAATAAGGATTACCTTGAGCTCTTGGAGAAGGAAGGCGTCAAGGTCTCCATGGACGGCAAAGGCCGGGCAACCGACAACAGCCGGACCGAGCGGTTCTTNCGCTCGCTCAAGTACGAATGCATCTACATCAACGAATTCGTTGACCCTCGTGCGCTGCGCCAAGGAATCGTTCGCTACGTCCAATTTTACAACGAGGAACGCCCGCACCANTCGCTCGGCGAAGCACCGCCCGAGCAGTTCTACGCNCACGATGGCAAGCAAATCGCATCCTAACCNCCGGAAGGAGGACATAACTTATTTCTCGAAAAATCGTGTCTTGACATTGGGGAGCATTACAGCATATCTTGTCCCGTATGGGCTCGCGGCGTTTGTTCATCTACGGAGTGTCGAAGCCGGGTGTTGATTTGGTGCGAGTTATGCTCAAACCACCAGCCGCGTATATCTTTTCAGCGCATATCTTTTTAGCGCTAAGTTCGCATATCTTGGCTGGGACATACAAAGTAATGCGCGGTCAGTACAACAAAAGCGAAGTGGGGAATTCGCGAGATCCCTTATAGGACAAGGCTTCTCGGCAATTTTTGAAGAGCAAAAAATACTGCGTATAATACGGTGTTAGCTGATGGCAGGGGCTACTTCGAATATTCTTACATCAACTTGTTAATTCAAAAAACTTATATGCATCTTCAACTGTCCTTGGATTAAAATCAAGTTGTTTCAATGGAATTCCATGTATTACTCCATACTCTATTATCTCTTCCCATGATTCCGGGTTTATTGTCTCTTTAAAAATCCTGTTCTGAAACACAACTATTAATTGATTTTCTTTAAAGAAATGGTTGTACCAACAATCTACTTCAATATTAATCATACTTTGTTGAAGGCCTCTAACTATATCTTCAATTTTCTCTTCTTCAATTGAAACTAACAGGAAATCCCAAGAACCAATAACTTTGGTTGCTTTGAGATCTACATTATCAAGAATATCCTGATTTGATAATGATTGCTTAATTACAATTCCAAAATAATAAGGCATTTCGGTATTCTCCTTATATTTCTGATTTTATTAATGCTCTACCCCCGCTTTCAGATAACGTCCCTCGTATTCACGAACCCGAAAATCTTAAGCCCCAACGGGGCGGCCGCGATGCGGTTGGTCGGTGCGGATGTGTTTGCCTGATCCCTCTTCCCCGAAATGCCTCGGGCGGACCGAGGGATCGCCGTTAGGCGAGCCCGAAGCGTGAATACGATTTTAGCTGATGCCTTTGCCCTCTCTGAACTACTTGCAACAATCAAAATTCCATAGTCTCATCACGTTCATTAAATTCTTGCCTTCCAGTTCAAGTTTATAAATATCAGGCATAGTTGTTGATCTCCAAAAGTCAAAGTTATATCTTGTATCAAAATAATTCATCATCAACGTCATTATGTCTCCATGTGTACCGACTACGATTCTCTTTCCGGTAAATTTATCCATAATCTTACTTAATACTTTTATGGATCTTGCTTGAGCCTGTTCACTTGATTCCCCTCCTGGGAATGAAAACCTTGGGTCTTCAAATACTCTTCTTTTCGACTCAATAAAGTGTTCTTTAGAGATAATAAAATCATTCCCAGACAAAAGCCTTTCCCGCAAGTCCTCCTCGATTAAAATCTCTTTATTTAACTCAGCGGCCAAGTCCTATAATGGCCTTAAGAATTTAGACACGAAAAAAGGATGTGTTAAGTTGTATGTCAGCGATACGAAGGAACCATCCTCCGGAATTCAAGGCCAAGGTTGTA
>JGI26050J44790_1000503_pt1 | contig 13633 bp, 13 predicted proteins | sample HigsolmetaGSP12D_FD_44790 | JGI IMG/M metagenome (IMG submission 44790) | reverse complement strand
GTGGCCCTCGTTTTTGGGTGGAGATGGGCGATAGGCTTGAAGTTGAAAAATGTCCGTGTGTAATCATGTATTTATTTGTGGAAAATATAAGGTTGATAAAAGCTAGTTCACTTAACTAAAAGATTTGGAGGGTCTGTCATCCAAATTTGAAGTAGAGACCCTCCCCGGGGTGTTTTAAAGCAACGGATTCCCTTTCATCCCTATCCATAGTTCAGACTGTTCTATTTGTGCGGCAAGTTGCAGGAGCCAGTCTTCTTTTCCTTTTGGTGCCATGAACTGGACACCGAGGGGAAGTCCGGCAGCAGTTAAATGAACCGGAACACTCATTGCCGGTTGACCGGTTAGATTCGCCAGTTGAGTGAACGGGGTGTAAGTAAGACTGGCTTCGAACATATCATAGACAAGTTTTTGCTGTTCGACCTTAGTCAGCTCACCAACTTTCATTAGTTCGGCAATTTCTTTTTCTGTCTGGGTGAGTTCGCCTACTTTCGGTGCTGCGCTTGCTGTGGCGGGGGTTAAATAAAGATCATATGTACGATGAAACTCAGCCATTTGTGCTGCGGCCACATCCCATTCATCAAGGCTTCTTGTATAATCAGCTGCAGTCACCGATTTTCCTGCGACGGTCAAAACCCAGGCAACAATTTCCATATCCCCCGCAGTAATTGGCCTTCCGAGTGCTTCCTCGATTGACGCTACCATTCCGGCCATTTCACCACAATTCATGATGTAATAATTTTTTATTAAGCGGATTCCATCAACATTATTTGCTTTTTCTTCTACTTCATGACCTTGTTCTTCCAGCCATTTGATAGTTTTATACACGGCTAGACGTGCCTCCTCACTAACAGGGGTTCCAACAGGTGACTCCGTTGTGAACGCAATCCGGAATTTTCGCTTTTCCGGCTTTTCAACAACGTCCTTAAACTTGCCGGGGAATAACGGTGTTTGGTAGGCGGCTTCCGGTTGTACTGTTTGCAAAAGATCTAGAAGGGCGGCACTATCTCGAACAGATTTTGTTAAGGCAAAATCAATCGAGGCCCCTTGCCATTGCCGGCCGACACCGGGTCCAACCGGAGTTCTTCCCCTTGTCGGTTTTAAACCGAATAGTCCCTGTAAAGGAAGCGGGAATCCGAATTGAACCGCCGCCATCACTTGCGCCGGCAATCGGAACAATCCCTGAAGCGATACTGGCAGCCGAACCACCACTCGATCCTCCTGGAGAATATTCGGTATTCCATGGATTCCGTGTTGGACCGTGGACTTCCGGTTCGGTAATATTTTTTAAACCAAATTCCGGCGTGTTTGTATGACCGATAAAAAGGAACCCGGCTTTCCGGAGCCGTGCAACAAAATTGGAGTCGCGTTTGGCGATATTATCAAGAAACAGTTTGGAACCGGATGTTAACGGCTCACCTTTAACAGCTTGAGATATATCTTTTAACACAATCGGAACCCCGGCAAATTCTTGCTCGCCAATCCGGAGTTCAGCTATTTCTTGAAATACTTTTTCTTTCCGTGTACGAATGACCGCGTTTAGCGTTGGATTAACTTCCTCTAACCGTTTAAAGGCGGCTTCAACTAATTCTTTAGGTGATACTTCCTTTCGTTTCACCAATTGGGCAAGACCAATCCCGTCCAAAGCCATATATTCATGCTTGTCCATATATTTTTCCCCCATCTTGCATTTTTGAAAAATCTTTCCAGTTCAATTGTAAGGGAAATGCATTACTTTTTAAAGGAAGGTGAATTTGCATATAAATGAAAACTCAATCAAAGCAAATTTTAGAGAAATTATTTGTCCCTCTCTGGCTTATGTTCCCAATGAAAACGAACACTTGCCTGACTAATATGAAATCGCCCGATAATCAAGCAATTCACACCTTCTACTGTTATTTAAAGTTTTTATTCTACCTTAACGGTTAAACAAATTTATGGGAAAAGTGAAACCAGCTTACATTTAATCCGTATTTTCGTTATATATACATAAACAATGACTTTTATAAAGGGAGAGGATAAAATTATTTAAAACTTTTAAATTAGTTAGCTTCCGATGAACCGTATTTTTCCTTAAAAAATATCAACTAATAAGGTTATATTATATTGTGCGGACCGAGTTTTAAACGAACGATCAGACGATTTGGAAGAACAATGTGAAGAACGATAATACGACAACAGAAGGGATAGTATAAATGAATAAACATAAAGAAAACGACTCTTTTTCTGATTTGAAGCCTTTTGAAAAGATTTTAGTTATTGTATCATTGATCCTTCTTGTAGTCTTGGCACTTTCCTTTATAATTGGAATTTTCTTTTTTGGCTTTGCCGGACTATTTCACATCTTTGGCGTTCATTATGAATCGATTCAGTCACTAATTCTTTTTGCAGTTGTATATTTTATAGTCGCTCTTATTCTAGATTTCCTATCGATTCTGCTTTTTGGTTTACTATCAACATATATAACAAACAAATTTAAATTATTTGTTACCCGGATGATTTTGGACTGTCTCTTTTCCTGGATTGCTCTCCATACAGTAGATGATGTAATGGAATCGATAACCATTCCACTAATGACTGAAATTGTTGTTGTGATTGTATTCTTTATTATTGAAGAAGCATTTGAAAATAAAAAAGACAAAAAGGAATAATAAAATAAAATTTACTTTTTTCCTAGATGATTGTGTTACTATATTTATTGACTTTTGATTTTTACATAATGTAGGAAGAAAAGGAGAAGTTCCATGAAGACANAGTCGATTCAACTCAATCATTTTCAACAAATGCTCTCTCAATTTATGGAAAAGCACCGTATTAAAGATTTAGTTAACGATTTTGATTTCCACCATGAAGCAAAGGTGTATCTTGGCAGCGGTCAGATGTTTAATGATTTTGGCCGACTAGGATTAGAATTGCTGGCGGATTTGTGTGAAGCGGTTCACTTAGATTATTATTTGCCGCAACATAATGATGAGATTAACAAAAAAGATGCAAATCATTTAATTACGAATGCGATGATTGCAGACGGTGATAATCAGCAACTAGAACAATGCCAATTTATGTTAAGTCATTTTACTATTCCGGAAGATAGCGGACTTAGTGCCGAGTGTGGTCGGTTTGCTTATATGCGGAAGGCCAATCCGGAAAAATATTGGGCCAGTGTGGCGATATTGGACGATATTCGCAGTTTAACGATTCCGAATCCGGAACAAAAAGGGATAGAAAACCAAGCAATTTATATGAATTCCTATACAGCCGGATTACCTGATTATATAGGTGAAACTTTATATGACTGTTTTCAATTTTTCTTTAAAAGTTATAAAGAACATAAATGATTGACTTATAAGGATAGTTTAACGACCTGAATTAAAAATAATCAGTACATACCAAAATCATCTAATTTGAATAGCAAATTTGTTCCATAGAGCCGTTCTATGGGACATTTTTACATATTTTTCCACTCGAAATGTTCCATAGAGCTGTTTTGTTAGACATTCTGTTCTTCCAAATCTTGTGTGATATTATCAGGGGATTTTCTTGGGTAACTAATCATCAAGACATAATTTAAAATACTTTATCGATCCGGACAGTTCCGGGGATATTATTGCCGATAGCTGTTCACTCCAAACAAATCTATTAATAAAATTTACAAAACCTTTACATTCACTTAATAGCTCATTTACAAAACATAATTATTCTCTAAATTAGAGAGAATATAAATGAGCATTGTGCAATTTGTGCATCTTGGGGGTTTTCAAATGATAGATAAAAGAAAAGGAATGGTTCTTATTACCCTAGTTTTAACAATTATATTATTCGCTTGTGGAAAAAATGAAGAGAAATCAGGAACAACAAATGGAAATGCTGCTACAATTTCCATTTCCGGTTCTACTTCAGTCGGACCACTAGCAGAGAAATTAGCTGAAAAATATAAAGAGAAGAACAATGTAAATATAGAAATTAACCAGATTGGCTCATCTGCAGGAATTACCAACGCCGTAAATGGTGTTTCGGAAATCGGTATGTCTTCCCGCGATTTAAAGGAGGAAGAGAAGGCGAGTTTACAGGAAACGGTGATTGCTTATGACGGAATTGTTGTTGTCACCCATCCAAGTAATCATGTTAAAAATTTAACAATAGCACAAGTAAAGGATATTTTTACAGGAAAAATTACCAACTGGAAAGAGGTTGGAGGAGATGATCTGGAAATTGTTGTTGTTTCCCGTGAAGATGGCTCAGGCTCCCGTGACGCTTTCCAAGAAATTGTCGGTTATTCATCCGGAGAATTGGTTAGAAATTCCATTATTGCCAGCGGAAACGGAAATATTAAAACAACCGTTGCAACAAACAAACATGCAGTTGGATTTATTTCGTTTGAATATATTGATGAATCGATAAACACAGTAAGTATTAATGGTGTCGAGGCAACAGCAGAAAATGTTCTCCGGCAAAAATACAGTCTGTCCCGTCCATTTTTATTTGTTCATAAAGAGGAAAATCTTTCCGATGAAGGGAAAAAATTTATCGATTTTATATTAAGCTCGGAAGGTCAAAAAATTGTTAGGGAAACAGGAGCGATCCCTGTAAAAATGTAACCAAAAGATAAAGCAACATTCGTACTAGCAACCACGGAGGAGTAAACAATGTCAACCTTACCTGTAAAAAGAGAAAAATCAAATAAAAGAAAGTATTTTATGGAGAAACTATCAGGGAAAGTTTTCCTGTTTTGTGCACTTCTTTCTGTTATTAGCCTTTTACTTATTATTGGATTTGTGTTTTTTAAAGGGTCCAAGCCGTTTATTGGGGAAGGATATAGTATCGTTGATTTTCTGTTCGGCAACGATTGGGTTCCAAGTGAAAATCAATTTGACATTTTTCCTATGATCGTTGCTTCCATTTACGCTACAATTGGTGCCCTTATCATTGGGGTTCCGGTCGGTTTATTTACCGCGATTTTTTTGGCAGAGATTGCTCCGAAAAGTATCGCAAAAATAATTTCGCCGGCCGTACAACTGTTGGCGGGTATTCCATCTGTTTTATACGGCGTTTTTGGGCTGGCCGTTATCGTTCCTTTTTTGCAAAATCAGCTCGGTTTAATAAAAGGACAGAGTTTAATCGCCGTTATTCTCGTTTTAGCCATCATGATGTTGCCGACCGTTGTCACTGTTGCGGAAACAGCTATCCGGGCTGTTCCAAAATCATACCGGGAAGGATCACTGGCTTTAGGTGCTTCCCAGATTGGGACAATTTTTAAAGTTGTTGTACCATCAGCAAAATCAGGTATTATGACGGCCGTTGTTTTAGGAATGGGAAGAGCAATTGGTGAGACAATGGCAGTAATTTTAGTGGCTGGAAACAGTTTGATTATCCCAACCAGCTTGACTGACAGTATCCGGCCTTTAACAACGAATATCGCATTAGAAATGGGTTATGCCTTTGGGACCCATCAAGAAATGTTGTTTGCCACCGGGATCGTCTTATTCTCCTTTATTTTATTATTAAATTTTGTGCTGGCAAGAATCAGTTCGAAAGGTGGTAATTAAGTTTGAGAAAGCTTAAGGATCTTATTTTACTGGGGCAATTATGGTTAGCCGCTTTCCTTACAGTTGCAGTACTCGTAACCATTGTTGGCTTTATTTTTTACAAAGGAATTGGACTTATCAGCTTTGATTTTATTTTTGGTGATTATTCCCCATCAGGCGGGGGTGGAATTTGGCCAATGGTGGTGACAACGATATACACAATTGTCATTTCCTTACTTATCGCGACCCCGATTGGCATACTCGCAGCTGTTTATTTGCAAGAATATGCCAAACAAGGAAGAATGGTCAGAATCATTCGTTTTGCGACCGAGAGCTTAACTGGAATTCCATCAATTATATATGGTTTGTTTGGGGCGGTGTTTTTTGTAACGACTTTAAAATTAGGAATGTCCATTATTGCAGCGTCCCTGACATTAACCATAATTATTTTACCGGTCATTATCCGAACGACAGAAGAATCGTTAAAGACGGTGCCGCAAAGCTATCGGGAAGGTTCGTTGGCTTTAGGAACAACAAAACTGCAAACTTTATATAAAGTAATTTTGCCGAGTGCCATGCCGGGAATTTTATCNGGAATTATTCTTTCCATGGGACGGATAATCGGTGAATCTGCCGCCATCTTTTTAACAGCTGGAACGGTAGCTGCCATGCCGGAAAGTATTTTTTCATCAGCACGGACGCTTACTGTCCATTCATATTTAGTCACACAAGAAGCCGGAGATATTGAGCTCGCAGCAGCAATTGGCATTATTCTTATTGCGATTATTTTAATACTTAATTTTTTCGCCACATGGATCTCAAAAAAATTGAATAAAGCCGATTATTAAAAAAGGAGACTGGGGTATGTATACAACAATACTGGAACCAAAAATGGTAAAAGATGAAAAGTCAACCGTAACAGAAACACCTGAAACGAAAACAAAAATTCATGTAGAGAATTTGAATTTATTTTATGGTGAAAAACAGGCTCTTTTTGATGTATCAATTNATATTAAAGAAAAAGAAGTAACGGCATTAATCGGTCCATCCGGATGCGGGAAGTCAACGTTTTTGCGAACGTTAAACCGGATGAATGACTTGATTGAAGGAGTAAAAATTAGCGGCAAAATTATTATTGATGATGAAAACATATATGAATCCAATGATGTTATTAAATTGCGCACGAAGGTTGGTATGGTCTTTCAAAAGCCGAATCTGTTTCCAATGAGTATTTATGATAATGTCGCATATGGTCCACGAATGCAAGGGATTAAAAATAAGGCTATTTTAAATGAAATAGTTGAAAACAGTCTTCGTGGTGCAGCGATTTGGGATGAGGTACAGGATCGGTTAAAATCTTCCGCTCTTGGACTTTCGGGTGGTCAGCAACAAAGAGTTTGTATTGCCCGGGCAATCGCGATGAAGCCGGATGTGATTTTAATGGATGAACCAACCTCCGCGTTAGATCCGATTTCAACTTTGAAGATTGAAGAATTGATCGCGGCAATGAAAAAGGACTATACGATTGTCATTGTAACGCACAACATGCAACAGGCGGCACGGGTATCNGATAAAACAGCCTTCTTCTTAAACGGTGAGATTATCGAATTTGATGAAACAAGCAAAATCTTTTCCATGCCAAGTGACCAAAGAACAGAAGATTATGTAACTGGTCGTTTTGGATGATCCTGTCTTACAGCGTGAGAACGTGTCTCGTGAGCAAAACAGCAGCAAAATTAGAGGGCATTGAAAAAGGGGAAAAAAGAAATGAGGAGGTTTCAAATGGTTGTTCGGGAGAGTTTTGATAGTAGTTTACAGGAACTGCAAGAAAAAATGATGGAGATGGGGGAACTGACAGGCACCTTAATAGAAAAGTCATTTATTGCGCTTCAAAATCAAGATATTAAGCTGGCTTTAAGGGTGATTGAAGATGATGATGAGATTGATGATATGCAAAATGAAATTGACCAATTGGCGATATGGTTAATTGTTAAAGAGCAACCGGTGGCCAGAGATATACGAAAGATTATCGGCGCGATAAAAATTCTTACAGATGTAGAACGTGTTGCCGACTTTGGGGTGAATATTGCAAAGTCAACCATCCAGATCGGAAATGCTCATTCACTCATTCATTTAACAGATCTTGAATCCATGAAGAATAGATGTATCAGCATGCTGGAGAAATCGTTACAAGCGTTTTTTGAGGAAAATATCAGCCTTGCCAAAGAAGTAGGGGATATGGATGATCAAATTGANGACCTTAGTGATGCCAATTATAAAAAACTTAGCGCTTATTTAAGTGAACATCCTGAAGAAACAAACCAGCTTGTGCAATTAATCCTNGTTAANCGCCANCTTGAGAGAACGGCNGATCATATTACGAACATTGCNGAAAGTGCTGCTTATTTAATAAAAGGGAAGAAGTATGATTTAAATCCATAACTTGAATTGAGGACGGTTACAGCGGTATCTATAGTATCTAAAGAATTGGTCCCTTNTTGTTTTTAATGAAAACAATAAGGGACATTAACTTTTATATACTATGTTTCTCTTTTTTCGTTATATTGGCAGTTGTTTCATTATGGAGTGGAGTTTCTTTTTGTTTTGATCCCGAATAAAACCAACCGCCGACAGCAAGCGAAATCATGACAACCCAGAAAATCGAGTTCCAAATTGGTCCTTCAACAAATGAATGAGGAATGAGATGAACCGCATCATGGGCTAATGTATGAACCGCCAATTTGACACCGACCCATCCGACAATTAACATCGCTGCTGATTCCAGACTGGGACGCTCGGTCAGTAATCTGATAAATAAAGCTGANGCAAACCGAATAATGATTAGACCGGCAAGTGCACCCAATACGATGACAATAAATTGCGCTGTATCTATTCCACCAATATGACCGAAACTTGTCGCTGGAAGGGCAATTACTAATGCAACGGCCGCCAAAATAGAGTCAATGGCAAATGCGATATCAGCAAAAGCGATTTGAGTGACAACACCTTTGAAACTCTTTTCTTTTACCTTTTTCTCCTTATGGTCATTTTTGATAAAATGTTTAATNGCTAAAAAAATCAAGTAGGCTGCACCAGCTGCTTGGACTTGCCATACATTAAATAAAAATGAAATGATAAAAATCGCACCAATCCGGAAAGCGAATGCGAATGCTAAACCGATATTTAGAGCTTTTTTCTGTTGCTCTTTAGGCAGACTTTTTGCCATTACTGCTAATACTAGAGCATTATCAGCTGATAACAAGCCTTCCAATACTACTAATATTAATACAACTGAGCCATACTGTAAAAACAGTGATAAATCCATTTTCTACCTCCAAGTGATTTAATTATGATAAACGAACAAGACCTTTGAATTATGAGTAAATTTCATAATTCAAAGGTCTTGTTAACAACGCAAGGTTGCCAATAAAACCGATGGGGTCCACCCATGTAATGACGGCTTTATTGTAAAAACTACTCCCCTTTGATTTTAGGTAAAAGACTATATCAAAAACTATAACAAATTTACCGGATGAAATTCAATACTTTTTTATAATTTTTTATGAGTTAACACGATTTATATAGTGTAAAAGACTTGTTGAATTATAGAAAAAACTGTTGAACTTCATAACTTTCAAGTTAAAAATTCTCCAATCACTTTTGCTGATTAATAACTACGGTTGATTTTTTCCTCCTGTTGAAGGCCCCTTATTTTACTGCCGANTTTTTTCNCCTGATTACTAAACTTAAGAAAGCCGAATTCCTGTCGGCTCCTTGTATAATTTTTTATCTCATGGTAAATATGGTAAAAGTAAATCTTGCGTTAATTTTCCCGTAACTTTTTTTGGTGCTAATCATTCCCTTATTTTTATGCGGTCATTTTTCCTATCCCTTTTTAACTACCAAAAACAAATCAAAACAAGAATATTTATATGTTTCCAAAATATTATATTGTAAAATAGAGTTTTTTCATTAATTAGAATTTGGCTAAATAAAACTATTATTCATAAAAATGCTATTTACATATTAAATTAGTAATAATACCTGTAGTATTATCAGTCAATTTTTTAACTAGAGGTGATGTCAATGGGTGAATCGTATCTTTTCTAAAGAAGGCGCCCGGAACCGGACAATAAGGCTAATCCAAGCTTTCCACCTTATTTTTAAACTTTTTTATTCTATAAGAAAATCACCCGGATCATGATAATAAGACTTGTCAAAGTATGGATGTTATTTTTTAACTTTTCAGACAATAACGAATGAACGAACGTTTACTTTCTTAAACGACCATTGATGCATAGTTCACCGAAAAACTTTATCGGCTGTAACAAAAACTTTCCTTGTGCACTTATACTTAAATCTTAAATTTCCAACTAATTGGCATCCTTGCCAGAAATTTATACTTTTAAAAAAATAACTGAATCATCATTCAAAAAGATAGAGGTGTATTATGAGCAAATTAACCCATGCATCTAAAAAAGCACCATTATTAGAGGTTAATCATTTAGAAACAGCCTTCAAAATTGATNGTGAATATTATAATGCCGTAGATAACGTATCATTTACCGTCAAGCCTCGCCAAGTAGTCGGAATTGTTGGTGAATCCGGATGTGGAAAAAGTGTGTTGTCACTATCGGTAATGAGGCTTCTTCCAAAAGGAATTAGTGAAATTTGCAGCGGCGAAATATTATTTGACGGTAAAGACGTGGTGAAAATGTCAGAGAATGAGATTAATAATATTCGCGGAAAAGACATTGCAATGATTTTCCAAGAACCGATGACCTCATTAAATCCCGTATTTACCATTGGTTATCAATTACAAGAAGTATTGTTAAATCATATGGAAATTTCCAAAAAGGAAGCAAGACAGAAATCAATTGAATTGTTGAAAGGTGTAGGAATCTCCCGCCCGGATAAAATTGTTGACGAATATCCGCATCAATTATCAGGGGGCATGAGGCAACGAGTCATGATCGCGATGGCGATTGCATGTCAACCTAAGCTCCTCATTGCAGACGAACCTACGACTGCACTCGATGTAACCGTACAAGCCCAAATTCTCGNATTACTGAAAGAAATTCAAAGTGCAAATGACATGGCGATTATTCTAATTACCCATGATTTAGGCGTTGTTGCAGAAATGTGTGATGATGTTATCGTCATGTACGCCGGTAAGATTGTTGAGAGAACCGATGTGGATACTTTATTCTACAATCCNAAACACCCATATACGAAGCTATTAATGGGCGCAATTCCAAAAATGGATGAAGATAGAGAAGTACTTGAGTCTATTAAGGGAATCGTACCTTCGTTGAAAAATATGCCCAAGGTTGGATGTAAATTTGCTGCGCGCTGTCCACATGCGATGCCGGAGTGCTCATTTGTCACTCCACAATTGGCTGAAACTGAACAAGGACATGAGGTAGCTTGTTTACTATATGAAACGAGCAGGCCTAAGGAGGGGATGAACGTACAATGAATAACGCACAACCAAAACTTACGACCATAAACAGTAATAAAAATCGTTTTAAAACTCTCTTAGAAGTTAAAAATTTAAAAACCTNTTACCCTGTAAAAGGCGGATTTTTCAGAAGGACGGTTGCCAATGTCAAAGCGGTGGATGATGTTTCTTTTGAAATAAAAAAAGGGGAGACTTTAGGATTAGTAGGTGAGTCAGGCTGTGGTAAATCTACAACGGGCAGAACGATCCTGCGCCTCATCAATCCGACAGACGGGCAAATTATATTTGACGGTAAAGATATAACAAATATACAAGGCAGGGCATTGCGTGAAGCAAGAAAAGATTTCCAAATGGTATTCCAAGATCCTTACGCTTCCCTCAATCCAATGCAAATGATTGGTGACATCGTTTCTGAACCTTTAAAAAACTTTGGTAAGTCAAACAAAAAAGCATTAAAAGAAGAAGTTATGGACCTGTTAAATCGGGTCGGACTTCCGGAAGATGCCTATGAAAAATATGCGCATGAGTTTTCCGGGGGTCAGCGTCAACGGATCGGAATTGCCCGGGCATTAGCGCTGAAACCTAAATTAATTGTCGCCGATGAGCCGGTTTCTGCGCTGGACGTTTCTGTACAATCCCAAGTATTAAACTTATTAAAAGAATTACAGAAAGATTTTGGCTTAACATATTTGTTTATCGCTCACGACTTAAGTGTCGTCAAACATATGAGTGATCGGATTGGCGTTATGTATCTTGGAAACATCGTGGAGATTGCTGACCGTAATTCGATTTACAATGAACCGCTGCATCCGTACACACAAGCCTTAATATCGGCCATTCCTGAACCTGACCCAAGAAAAAGCAAAGAACGCATCGTTTTAAAAGGTGACGTTCCAAGTCCGGTTAACCCGCCATCCGGTTGTCCATTCCATACGAGATGTCCGATGGCAAAAGAAGAGTGTTCAATAGCTAAACCGACTTTAAAGGAGGTGAGGCCGGGGCATCAAGTAGCATGTATTCTTTACAATTAGCAAAAGCAAAAATTATTAAGGGGGAGAAAAATGAAAAAATCATTTCTAAAGCTAACAGNGCTAATGCTTGTTCTTTCGCTTGCATTAGCTGCGTGTGGCGGCGGGGACAAAAAGACAAGTAAATCTAGTGACGGAGGCAACAAATCAGGATCGCAAGACGGAGGCACTTTAACGTATGCGATGGAAGCTGAATTTAAAGGTATATTAGATGTCAACTTCTATGATAGTCAATCTGACAGTGAAATTTTAACTTTCAATACAGATCCATTGATTACATTTGATGAAAATATTAAAGCACAACCGAATATTGCTAAATGGGAAACGAAAGATAACAAAGTATTTAAGTTTACTTTCGAAAAAGGTGTTAAATGGCACAATGGTGATGAGTTAGTTGTCGACGACTGGATTTTTGCACTTGAAACAATTGCTTCGATTGGCCCGGATCATCAACGTTGGTCCAATGTTAACACGATTGAAGGTGCAAAAGAATTTAACGAAGGAAAAGCAGATTCCATTTCCGGTTTGAAAAAAATTAATGACTATGAAATTGAAATTACTTTCGACAAAGCTCGAGCAAATAACTTAGAAAATATTTGGCAATATCCATTGAATAGAAAACATTTTGCTGACCTAAAAGGCAATAAAAATATTGATGATTGGTTGGCGTCTGACCAAGTACGCGTTAACCCGATTGGAACCGGTCCGTTCAAAATCCAAAAAGTCATTCCGGGTGAGTCTGTAGAGTTAGTTCGTTTCAACGACTATTGGAAAGGAAAACCGAAACTTGATAAAGTTGTGGTAAAAGTGATCGACGGTTCATTAATCGTTGGTGAGCTTGAAAACGGCGGCGTGGATATGAGTGCCTTCCACCCATCATTACTCCCGGAAATTCAAAAATTAAAAAACGTGAAAATAGAAGAAGTTCCGGGTCTTTCTTACTACTATATCGGATTCAAATTGGGCACATTTAAAGACGGTAAAGTTGTAATGGATAAAGACAAATATGCAAACAAACAATTACGTCAAGCATTATTATATGCAATCGACCGTGAAGAGTGGGTAAAAGAATTCTTTAGCGGATTAGGTAATCCGGTCAATCGTCCAATGCCGTCAGCACATTGGATTGCTGCAGATAACAGTGAATTACCGGTCAACTACACTTATGATCCGGAAAAAGCAAAACAATTGCTGGATGAAGCCGGGTACAAAGATGTGGATGGAGACGGCTTCCGTGAAGATCCAAACGGGAAAAAGTTTGAAATCAATTTTGCTCATTATGATACCGGCAACCCGACATATGAGGCCCGTGCCAAAGCCATTACGCAATATTGGGAAGAAGTTGGAATTAAATCGAATTTAACAATGACAGAAGTAAACCTCTACTACGATCAAATTGAAAAAGACCATGAAACAATGGAAGCATTCTATGGCGGATGGGGTACAGGTGCTGACCCGGATCCGTGGGCACTATGGGGTGACGATACAGTTTGGAACTATCCTCGTTGGGTCAATGAAGAAGCAAACGAGTTGTTGAAACAAGCTGTGGATGTTGAAGTCGTTGGTACTGATCAAGAAAAACGCAAAAATCTTTATGTAGAATGGCAAAAAATCTTTAACGAAGA
>JGI26050J44790_1000494_pt1 | contig 13922 bp, 9 predicted proteins | sample HigsolmetaGSP12D_FD_44790 | JGI IMG/M metagenome (IMG submission 44790) | reverse complement strand
AATTTTGTATGCGGTGTAATAGAACCCGGTTTCGCCAAAACTTGACCACGTTGGACTTCTTCACGTGCAATCCCGCGGAGAAGTGCACCGATGTTGTCGCCTGCTTCAGCATAGTCGAGCAGTTTGCGGAACATTTCAACGCCGGTAACCGTTGTTTGTTTGGTTCGTCGTTCAAACCGATGATTTCAACAACATCGCCGACTTTCAATTGACCGCGTTCTACACGGCCGGTTGCAACGGTACCACGACCGGTGATGGAGAATACGTCTTCCACCGGCATCATGAACGGTTTGTCTGTGTCACGTTGCGGAGTCGGGATGTATTCGTCAACAGCATCCATCAATTCAAGGATTTTTGCTTCGTATTCAGGGTCGCCTTCAAGAGCTTTCAAAGCAGAACCTTTGATAACCGGCACTTCATCGCCAGGGAAGTCGTATTCGGAAAGAAGGTCACGAACTTCCATTTCAACAAGTTCAAGCAATTCTTCGTCGTCCACCATGTCGCATTTGTTCAGGAATACAACGATGTAAGGCACACCAACTTGGCGGGACAACAGGATGTGTTCACGCGTTTGCGGCATTGGGCCGTCAGCAGCGGATACAACCAGAATCGCACCGTCCATTTGTGCAGCACCCGTGATCATGTTTTTCACATAGTCAGCGTGTCCAGGGCAGTCAACGTGTGCGTAGTGGCGTTTTTCNGTTTCATATTCAACGTGTGCAGTGTTGATGGTAATACCACGTTCGCGTTCTTCCGGAGCACCGTCAATTTGGTCATATGCCCTTGCTTCTGCTTTACCTTGTTTTGCAAGAACAGCAGTAATTGCAGCAGTCAAAGTCGTTTTACCATGGTCAACGTGACCGATTGTTCCAATGTTACAGTGTTCTTTAGAACGGTCAAATTTTTGTTTAGCCATCAGGAAATCCTCCTTAATATTTTGGATTGAGTAAGTATATGGATGCTTTAAAGCTGAAAGGACAGCTTTAAAGCGCTTTGAACCAATCTAGTAAAGTTATACTTCATTGAAGGCAAGAAATCAATTATTCGCCTTTATTTTTTTTGATGATCTCTTCCGCAATGGACTTCGGCACTTCTTCATAATGATCAAATGTCATAGTGAAGACACCGCGTCCTTGCGTGCTGGAACGAAGTGCTGTTGCGTAACCGAACATTTCGGACAANGGAACCATNGCACGGACAACCTGGGCATTTCCGCGTGCTTCCATTCCTTCTACACGACCGCGGCGGGCTGTAACTTGTCCCATGATNTCGCCGAGATATTCTTCCGGAATGACGATTTCCACTTTCATCACAGGTTCNAGCAGGACCGGATCACATTTGGATGCTGCATTCCTTAATGCAAGGGAAGCAGCCACTTTAAACGCCATTTCACTCGAGTCAACATCGTGGTAAGAACCGTCATATAGTTTTGCCTTNATGTCAACGAGCGGATAACCGGCAATTACACCGCGCTGCATGGCATCTTCGAGCCCGGCTTGAATCGCCGGAATGTATTCACGCGGAACGACACCGCCGACAATCGCATTTTCAAACTCAAAGCCTTTTCCTTCTTCGTTTGGTGAAAATTCAATCCACACATCCCCGTATTGCCCGCGGCCACCAGACTGGCGTACGAACTTACCTTGGACTTGTGCCGATTTGCGGAATGTTTCACGATATGCAACTTGTGGCGCACCGATATTGGCTTCGACTTTAAATTCGCGTTTCATCCGGTCGACGATGATATCGAGGTGAAGCTCACCCATTCCTTCGATGATCGTTTGTCCTGTTTCCGGATCCGTATGGGCACGGAAAGTCGGGTCTTCTTCCTGCAGTTTTTGCAGCGCAGTCGTCATTTTATCCTGGTCGGCCTTCGACTTTGGTTCAACCGACAGCTGGATAACCGGTTCTGGAAATTCCATCGATTCAAGGATTACCGGATTGTTTTCGTCGCAAAGCGTGTCGCCTGTTGTCGTGTCTTTTAAACCGACAGCAGCAGCAATATCTCCGGCATAAACCTTGTCAATTTCTTTCCGGTGGTTTGCGTGCATCTGCAAAATACGCCCGATGCGTTCGCGTTTNTCCTTTGTCGAGTTTTTGACATAAGAACCGGCGCTTAATGTACCTGAATAAACACGGAAGAATGTCAGTTTACCAACGAACGGGTCTGTCATGACTTTGAAGGCCAAAGCCGCAAATGGCTCATCATCGCTGGAATGCCTGAATACTTCTTCCCCTGTATCCGGAAGCGTCCCCTTGATGGAAGGAACATCCGTCGGCGCAGGCAAATAGTCAACAACCGCATCCAACATTAATTGGACACCTTTGTTTTTAAATGCCGAGCCGCACAGTACCGGGAAGAATTCAACATTACAGGTTGCTTTGCGGATCGCAGCTTTCAGTTCTTCTTTTGAAATCTCTTCTCCGCCAAGATATTTTTCCATAATATCTTCATCAACTTCAGCAACTGCTTCAAGCAGTTTTTCATGATATTCTTCCGCCTGGTCACGGTACTCATCCGGGATTTCGCGTACTTCAATTTTCGTGCCGAGATCATCACCGTAGAAAGTAGCGTTCATTTCAATAAGGTCAATGATCCCTACAAAGTTGTCTTCGGCACCGATCGGCAATTGGACCGGATGCGCATTTGCCTGCAGACGATCATGCAGGGTGCTGACAGAATATAAGAAATCAGCCCCGATTTTATCCATCTTATTGACGAATACAATCCGTGGTACACCGTAAGTCGTNGCCTGNCGCCAAACGGTTTCGGTCTGAGGCTCAACGCCGGACTGGGCATCGAGGACAGCAACCGCACCNTCAAGGACACGAAGGGAGCGTTCAACTTCAACGGTAAAGTCCACGTGTCCCGGGGTGTCAATGATGTTGATGCGGTGGTCATTCCATTGTGCTGTAGTAGCAGCGGAAGTAATCGTAATCCCGCGCTCCTGTTCCTGCTCCATCCAGTCCATTTGAGACGCACCTTCATGCGTTTCGCCGATTTTATGAATACGGCCGGTATAATAAAGGATGCGCTCGGTTGTTGTAGTTTTACCGGCATCGATATGCGCCATGATACCGATGTTACGAGTCTTTTCTAAGGAGAACTCTCTTGGCATCTCGTACTTTCTCCTTCCTTAATAGGTGTAATGTAGGAGTATCGGAATATTACCAGCGATAATGCGCGAACGCTCTGTTTGCTTCCGCCATTTTATGCGTATCTTCGCGTTTTTTCACGGCAGCGCCTGTATTGTTGGCCGCATCCATGATTTCGTTCGCCAGTCGTTCTTCCATTGTTTTTTCTCCGCGGAGGCGGGCATAATTGACCAGCCAGCGAAGCCCTAAAGTTGTCCGGCGTTCCGGGCGCACCTCAACCGGCACCTGATAGTTTGCNCCGCCGACACGGCGAGCTCTTACTTCAAGTACAGGCATAATGTTTTTNAATGCCTGGTCAAAAACTTCCATTGGATCTTTGCCAGTGCGTTCACGNATAATATCNAAGGAAGAATACAGGATNGTCTGGGCTTTCCCTCTCTTGCCGTCGATCATCATTTTGTTGATTAAACGTGTGACCAGTTTCGAATTGTAAATCGGATCCGGTAATACGTCGCGTTTTGCGACAGGTCCTTTACGTGGCATAAATGATCCTCCTTTCAAGTATGGTTATCGTTCTTATTATTTCTTTTCTTTCGGTTTTTTCGTCCCGTATTTGGAACGGCCTTGTTTCCGGTTGTCAACACCGGCAGTGTCAAGNGCGCCNCGCACGATGTGGTAACGTACACCAGGCAGGTCTTTTACACGTCCACCGCGGATTAAAACAACGCTGTGTTCCTGCAGGTTATGGCCGATACCAGGGATATAAGCCGTTACTTCAATCCCGTTTGTTAAACGGACACGGGCATATTTACGAAGCGCCGAGTTCGGTTTCTTCGGCGTCATCGTCCCAACACGCGTACATACACCGCGTTTTTGGGGTGAAGAAAGATCGGTATTGATTTTTTTGAAACTGTTATAGCCTTTATTCAGCGCAGGTGACTTAGATTTCTCGATTTTTGATTTACGAGGTTTGCGCACCAATTGGTTAATAGTAGGCATCTGTTTTTCCTCCCTTCGAACAATTTAAGTCCACACATCCAGGTGGTTCATTTAATGGCAAAAACAAATTTTTGCGGTTTCTCCCGCAAAAAGTGTTTAATAAATAAGTGCAACAGCTGCAGCTCCGACTTCAATGCCGCACACTTTTCCAAGTTGTTTTTTCGACTCGGCATACGTAACCGGCACATTGAATTGTTCGGCAACGGAAATGACTTTGCCCGTAATATTCGGATCAGCATCTCTGGCAACGAGCAGTTCATCCACATTTCCGGACTTTATCGCTTTCGCTGTTTGTTTTGTCCCTACAACAATTCTTTTCGCCTGATTTACTTTTTCATAAGACATCGCAATATCCTCCAAAGTATACAGGTATTCATAGGAGCACCTTGAATATATTATCACTTTGAAAATCCAAAGTCAACATCCTGTGTAAAAAAGGCCATGGTTTTTTGCTAAAAAACAGAAAAAGGTGCAGCACCGGTTTTTGCCGGTGCTGCCGCCGATTATTCAGCCGGCACTTCTTCTTCCTTTTTCACCAGTTCAGGAACCGTTTTGCGGTAGCGGGTCATGCCCGTCCCTGCAGGAACAAGTTTCCCGATAATGACGTTTTCTTTCAAGCCGAGCAGTTCATCGCGTTTCCCTTTGATCGCCGCATCGGTTAACACGCGGGTCGTTTCCTGGAAGGAGGCTGCCGATAAGAACGAATCGGTTTCCAGGGAAGCTTTTGTAATCCCGAGCAGAACAGGACGGCCTGTTGCAGGGCGGTTGCCTTCCTTGAGCGCCTTTTCATTCGCTTCACCGAACTGATGGATATCAAGCAATGTTCCCGGCAGGACATCCGTATCGCCGGCATCGAGCACCCTTACTTTTCTCAGCATTTGGCGGACCATCACTTCAATATGTTTGTCGCCAATTTCCACCCCTTGCATCCGGTAAACTTTCTGTACTTCACGGAGCAAGTATTCCTGNACGGTTGTGACGTCCGTGACACGCAACAGGTCTTTCGGGTCAATGGAACCTTCCGTCAGTTCCTGCCCGCGCACGACGTGGTCATCTACCGCCACTTTCAAGCGGGAAGTATAAGGGGCTGTATAAGTGCGNGTTTCGACAGCGCCCTGAATGACAATTTCATATTGACGGTCGCGCCCTTCGCTGATGGAAGTGACAACACCTTCCACTTCGGAAATAACAGCCTGGCCTTTCGGGTTCCGAGCTTCAAACAATTCCTGAATACGCGGAAGACCTTGTGTAATGTCATCCCCGGCAACACCGCCTGTATGGAATGTACGCATCGTCAGCTGTGTACCAGGTTCGCCGATCGATTGGGCGGCAATAATCCCGACTGCTTCGCCGACTTCCACTTCTTGGCCGGTGGCAAGGTTGCGGCCGTAGCATTTTTTACATACACCATGGCGGGTNTTGCAAGTGAAGGCCGAACGGATCCAGACTTTTTCATAGCCGGCATCGACAATTTCTTTCGCGATATCTTCAGTAATAAAGCCGTTTTCCTCAATGATGACTTTGCCTGTTTCGGGATGCTTGATCGTTTTTCTTGAATAACGGCCGGTTAACCGTTCTTCAAGCGATTCAATGATTTCATTTCCTTCTTTCAACGCACTGATCAAAAGCCCGCGGTCTGTGCCACAGTCGTCTTCACGAATGATAACATCCTGCGCCACATCAACAAGCCGGCGTGTCAGATAACCCGAGTCTGCCGTCTTAAGGGCTGTATCAGCAAGGCCTTTACGGGCACCGTGTGTCGAAATAAAGTACTCTTGCACAGTTAAGCCTTCACGGAAGCTCGATTTAATCGGCAATTCAATAATCCGGCCGGCCGGGTTGGCCATCAAACCGCGCATACCGGCAAGCTGTGTAAAGTTCGACGCGTTACCCCGGGCCCCCGAGTCACTCATCATAAAAATCGGGTTCCGTTTATCGAGCGATTCCATCAGTTTGCCCTGGATCGTATCTTTAGCCCCGCTCCAGATCGAAATAACACGNTCATAGCGTTCGTCTTCNGTAATTAAACCGCGGCGGAACTGTTTCATGACTGTATCGACTTTTTTCTGGGCATCCGAAAGAATTTTTTCTTTCTCGCCTAAAACGACGATATCCGCAACACCAACGGTAATACCGGCTTTGGTCGAATAATGGAAGCCAAGATCTTTTAAGCGGTCGAGCATCTTGGATGTTTCCGTAATCTTGAACCGTTTGAACACCTCGGCAATGATGCTGCCAAGGAAGCCCTTTACAAACGGGCGGATTAACGGCTGTTCTTTAATATGCGCTTTTACGTCAATCGAAGGATCAACAAAGTATTTATCCGGCGTTTTTTCTTCAAGATTTGTTGTCGTCGGTTCATTAATATACGGGAAGCTCTCCGGCAAAATTTCATTGAAGATCACTTTCCCGACNGTGGTAATCANCAGCTTCTTGTTTTGCTCTTCCGTNAACGTCGGATTGTTCAGCGATCCGGCATAAATGGCAATTCTCGTATGGAAATGCACGTAGCCGTTGTAATAAGCCGTGTACACTTCGTTTACATCTTTGAAGACAGATCCTTCACCGACTGCATCTTCACGTTCAAGCGTTAAGTAGTAGTTGCCAAGTACCATGTCCTGGGACGGGGTAACAACCGGTTTCCCGTCTTTCGGGTTCAAAATATTTTGTGCGGCAAGCATCAGCATGCGTGCTTCCGCCTGTGCTTCGGCGGATAACGGAACGTGAACCGCCATTTGGTCGCCGTCAAAGTCCGCGTTGTAAGCCGTACATACGAGCGGATGAAGACGGATCGCACGGCCTTCCACAAGCGTCGGTTCAAACGCCTGGATCCCGAGCCTGTGCAAAGTAGGCGCACGGTTCAACAGGACAGGGTGTTCTTTAATGACTTCTTCAAGGACATCCCAAATTTCAGGCTGCAAACGTTCAATTTTCCGTTTTGCACTTTTAATATTATGGGCGAGGCCTTTTTCAACCAGTTCTTTCATTACGAACGGCTTGAACAGTTCGATCGCCATTTCGCGCGGCAGGCCGCATTGATACATTTTCAGGTTCGGGCCGACAACAATAACGGAACGGCCGGAATAGTCAACCCGTTTCCCGAGCAGGTTTTGACGGAAACGACCCTGTTTCCCTTTCAGCATATGGGAAAGCGATTTTAACGGGCGGTTCCCCGGGCCGGTTACCGGACGTCCACGGCGGCCGTTGTCAATCAGAGCATCAACGGCTTCCTGCAGCATCCGTTTTTCATTTTGGACAATGATGCTTGGCGCGCCAAGATCAAGCAGGCGTTTCAGGCGGTTATTCCGGTTGATCACACGGCGGTACAGATCATTTAAGTCGGATGTCGCAAAGCGGCCGCCTTCCAGTTGTACCATTGGCCGCAGTTCAGGCGGAATGACCGGGAGAACGTCCAGCACCATCCATTCCGGTTTATTGCCGGAATTACGGAAAGCTTCCAGTACTTCAAGGCGTTTGATGGCGCGTGTACGGCGCTGCCCCTGGGCAACTTTCAGCTCTTCTTTCAGCATTTCGCATTCTTTGTTGACATCTACATCNTGGAGCAACTTTTTAATGGCTTCCGCACCCATGCCTGCCTGGAATTTATTGCCGTATTTTTCACGGTAAGCACGGTATTCTTTTTCGGAAAGAAGCTGTTTCTTTTCCAAAGAAGTGTCGCCTGCTTCCGTGACAACGTAAGATGCGAAGTAAATGACTTCTTCCAGGGCACGCGGGGACATGTCAAGGACAAGGCCCATGCGGCTTGGAATCCCTTTGAAGTACCAAATATGCGAAACAGGGGCGGCAAGTTCAATATGTCCCATTCTTTCCCGGCGCACTTTTGATCTTGTNACTTCCACGCCGCAGCGGTCACAAACCACGCCTTTGTAACGGACGCGTTTATATTTTCCGCAATGGCATTCCCAGTCTTTCGTCGGTCCGAAAATCCGTTCACAAAAAAGCCCGTCTTTTTCAGGTTTTAACGTCCGATAGTTGATTGTTTCCGGTTTTTTGACTTCACCGTACGACCAGGATCGGATTTTATCCGGTGAAGCAAGACCGATTTTCATGTACTCAAAATTATTTACATCCAGCAAGGGGCCAGCCTCCCTTTCGTCTTTAGGTTCATACCTTAAAACACACACACGCAGAAGAAACAGAAACAGAAGCCGGATTGTACGAAGGCATACAATCCGGGCAAAAGCCTCTGTTTGTTCCCAGCAACATAAACGATTAGTCTTTGGATGCCCCGATTCCTTCCGGTTCTTCTTTTGTCTCAGGCGCAATATTCAGCGTATCGGCCTGATTCAGGTCATCGTCGTCTTCGAGATCACGCATTTCAATTTCCTCGTCGTCGCCGGAAAGAATCTTCACGTCAAGTCCCAAACTTTGAAGTTCTTTAATCAGCACTTTGAACGATTCCGGGACACCCGGTTCAGGGACGTTTTCCCCTTTGACGATCGCTTCATAAGTTTTCACACGTCCGACAACATCGTCCGATTTAACGGTCAGGATTTCCTGGAGCGTATAGGCTGCGCCATAGGCTTCAAGCGCCCATACTTCCATTTCGCCAAACCGTTGGCCGCCGAACTGCGCTTTACCGCCGAGCGGCTGCTGGGTGACAAGCGAGTAAGGGCCTGTTGAGCGGGCATGCAGTTTATCATCAACCATGTGGGCGAGCTTGATCATATACATAATCCCGACAGACACACGGTTGTCGAAAGGCTCACCGGTGCGGCCGTCATAAAGAACCGTTTTTGCATCGCGTGCCATGCCGGCTTCTTCAATCGTTTCCCATACATCTTCTTCGCGCGCGCCGTCGAATACAGGCGTCGCCACGTGGAGGCCAAGTTTTTTGGCCGCCATGCCAAGGTGAAGTTCAAGCACCTGGCCGATATTCATCCGGGAAGGCACGCCGAGCGGGTTCAACATGATCTGGACAGGTGTACCATCCGGGAGGAAAGGCATATCTTCTTCCGGAAGAATCCGGGAGATAACCCCTTTGTTCCCGTGGCGCCCGGCCATTTTGTCGCCCTGGTGGATTTTCCGTTTCTGTACAATATAGACGCGGACAAGCTGGTTCACGCCAGGCGGGAGTTCATCCCCGGCTTCACGTGTAAACACTTTGACGTCGAGCACGATGCCGCCGCCGCCGTGCGGAACGCGAAGCGATGTATCCCTGACTTCGCGCGCTTTTTCACCGAAAATCGCGTGGAGCAGCCGTTCTTCCGCTGTCAGTTCCGTAACGCCTTTCGGGGTGACTTTTCCGACAAGCANATCGCCGTCTTTTACTTCGGCACCGATCCGGACAATCCCACGTTCGTCAAGGTTTTTCAAAGCATCTTCCCCGACGTTCGGGATGTCACGGGTCATTTCTTCCGGCCCGAGTTTTGTATCGCGCGCTTCAGATTCGTATTCTTCAATATGGATAGAAGTATACACATCTTCTTTTACAAGTTTTTCGCTCATAATAATGGCATCTTCATAGTTATAGCCTTCCCATGTCATAAAAGCAACGAGCACGTTCTGGCCAAGGGCAAGTTCGCCGTGGTCCATTGACTGGCCATCCGCTAAAATTTCGCCTTTTACCACACGGTCGCCTTTTTTCACAATCGGGCGCTGGTTAATGCACATGCCATTGTTGGAACGTTTGAATTTTTGCAGGCGGTATTTGTCAAGGTCGCCTTTTACTTCCTGGCCATCGACATCGATGACGCGGCGCACCCAGATTTCCCTGGCTTCCACATGTTCGACAATACCGTCATGTTTGCAGATAAGTGCTGCGCCGGAGTCCTTCGCATTGACATATTCCATCCCGGTGCCGACAATCGGCGCTTGCGGGTTCATAAGCGGAACAGCCTGGCGCTGCATGTTTGCACCCATCAGGGCACGGTTCGAGTCGTCGTTTTCAAGGAACGGAATACATGCCGTTGCAGCCGATACAACCTGCTTNGGCGAAACGTCCATATAATCAACGCGGTCTGTTTTGACAACAATGTTTTCACCGCGGAAACGCGCATATACTTCATCGTCAACGAAAAAGCCGTTTTCATCCAGCTGTGCGTTCGCCTGTGCGACGACATAATTGTCTTCTTCATCAGCCGTTAAATAATCAATATGCTCCGTAACACGCCCTGTATCCGGATCAACCCTGCGGTAAGGCGTTTCAATAAAGCCAAAACGGTTCACTTTTGCATAGGTTGATAAAGAGTTAATCAAGCCGATGTTCGGGCCTTCAGGCGTTTCAATCGGGCACATGCGGCCGTAGTGGGAATAGTGCACGTCACGCACTTCCATCCCGGCGCGCTCACGGGTCAAACCGCCCGGGCCGAGTGCCGACAGCCGGCGTTTATGGGTCAGTTCCGCAAGCGGGTTTGTCTGGTCCATGAACTGGGACAGCTGCGAACTGCCGAAAAATTCTTTAATGGCCGCAATGACCGGACGGATATTGATCAGCTGCTGCGGCGTAATGGTGTTAATGTCCTGGATCGACATTCTTTCACGAACAACGCGTTCCATCCGGGAAAGACCGATACGGAACTGGTTTTGCAGCAATTCGCCGACAGACCGTAAACGGCGGTTACCGAGGTGGTCGATATCATCCGTATTGCCGACGCCATGCAGCAAATTAAAGAAGTAGCTAATGGAAGCCACAATATCCGCAGGTGTAATATGTTTAATGCTTTCATCAACATAAGCATTTCCGATTACATTGATGACTTTTTCGTTATCGTCAATCGGGGCATAAATTTTGATGGACTGCAAAGTAACATCATCATCAACAACGCCGCCAGTCTGGCTGTACGTTTCAAACTTCAGGCCTTTTTCGAGAAAAGGCACAATTTTATCAAGCGTACGCCGGTCTAAAACGGTTCCTTCCTCCGCNATGATTTCGCCGGTTTCAGGGTCTGCGATTGATTCAGCCAGCCGTTGCCCGAACAGCCGGAATTTCAGGTGAAGCTTTTTATTCATTTTGTAACGACCGACATTGGCCAGATCATAGCGTTTTGGATCAAAGAAACGCGAAATCAGCAGGCTTTTTGCATTTTCAACGGTCGGGGGTTCGCCCGGACGGAGGCGTTCATATATTTCAAGAAGCGCTTTTTCCGTGCTTTCAGTATTATCTTTTTCAAGCGTATTTCTTAAGTACTCATTATCACCGATCAGATCAATAATTTCCTGGTCAGAGCCGAAACCGAGCGCCCTGAGGAGAACCGTGATCGGCAGCTTTCTTGTGCGGTCGATGCGGACGTAGGCCACATCTTTCGCATCTGTTTCATATTCAAGCCAGGCGCCGCGGTTCGGAATGACCGTTGCGGTGTAGCCGTATTTCCCGTTTTTGTCCATTTTGCTGTTAAAATAAACACTAGGGGAACGGACAAGCTGGGATACAATAACACGTTCTGCGCCATTAATGATGAAAGTCCCCGTTTCGGTCATTAACGGGAAATCGCCCATGAACACGTCCTGGTCTTTTACTTCACCTGTTTCCTTATTGACAAGGCGCACCTTTACACGAAGCGGAGCAGCGTATGTTACATCGCGCTCTTTGCATTCGTCGATGGAATATTTCGGTTCGCCGAGGCTGTAGTCAATAAACTCCAGCGACAGGTTTCCGGCAAAATCCTCGATTGGAGAGATGTCCTGGAACATTTCACGCAAACCTTCGTCAAGGAACCATTGGTAAGATGCGGTTTGAATTTCGATAAGGTTTGGCAGCTCTAAAATTTCTTTGATGCGCGCGTAACTTCTGCGNTGGCGGTGCCGTCCATACTGAACTAGTTGATGTGACAACTGATTCACCCCTCAAATCAAGCGTTTTGTTTGCATCTTTCGTCAAACAACAATAAAGCTAAGGCAAAAAGAAAAAGGGTTTTTTATGAAAAAACCACATATCGCATGACGAGCTTATGATTTTATAAGTATTTTCCAATTCATCCAAAATATATACTTGACAAATATAGCTTAAATTGCATAAAGAACCTTAATCTATTGGCATTTTATGATTTTAACATATATGAAATCGGGAGTCAAATTTTTTTGGCTTTAAAAACAAAATATCCTTTTTCTTTTCCAACACAATCCACTTCATCAAATATGCTTTCTAATTTTTTCCTGGCAGAAGGGGCGCCCTGCTTTTTCCGGATGACCACCCAAAGTTCCCCGTTTTTTGCGAGATATTGGTAGCTTTCTTCAAAAATCCGGTGCACGATCTGCTTTCCGGCGCGGATCGGGGGATTCGTAGCAATCAGGGCAAACGGGCCGCTTTTCACNTTTTCAAAAAGATTGCTTTCGTATATGGAAACATTTGAAATATGGTTCCGGGCAGCATTTTTCTCCGCCAGCTCGACCGCTCTTGTATTAATATCCACCATATGCACATGGCGGCCGGGAAAAGATGTTGCAAGNGCAAGGCCGATCGGTCCGTAACCGCAACCCATATCAAGGACCGGCCCTTCCGTTTCAGGCATGGTCACCAGATCAAGCAAAACGCGGGAGCCGAAGTCGACTTCTTTTTTTGAAAAAACCCCTTGGTCTGTTTGAAAATGAAAGGTATGGCCTCTCAATGTAAAGGTGAAATCTATCGGTTGATGCTTTGCTTCAGGGTTTTGCGAGTAGTAATGTTCAGCCATGAAAAGTCCCACTCTTTCTTGGAGGATTCAGGAAGAAGAGATGTTGAAAAAAGCCCGCCAAATGCGGGCTTTTNCTTTAAAAAGNGTCTTACTTCACTTCTACGCCGGCTCCAACTTCTTCAAGTTTCGCTTTAAGTTCTTCGGCTTCTTCTTTCGATACGCCTTCTTTAAGCGGTTTTGGAGCATTNTCAACGAGTTCTTTTGCTTCTTTAAGGCCAAGGCCNGTGATTTCGCGGACAACTTTGATGACTTTGATTTTTTGTGCGCCTACTTCAGTCAGCACAACATCAAATTCCGTTTTTTCTGCAGCAGCTTCTCCGCCTGCAGCGCCGCCAGCAACAGCAACCGGTGCAGCAGCGGTTACGCCAAATTCTTCTTCAATGGCTTTCACAAGATCGTTCAATTCAAGCACTGTCATTTCTTTGACAGCAGAGATGATTTCTTCTTTCGTCATTTTCATATCCTCCTACAAGATATTTTTTCAAAGTATATTNCGTAAAACTTATGCGCTTTGTTCTTCTTTTTGATCTGCGACTGCTTTTGCAGCAAGAGCAAAGTTGCGGATCGGCGCCTGCAGTACGCTGAGAAGCATGGAAAGCAGGCCTTCGCGTGAAGGAAGCGTTGCGAGTGCTTTGATTTCATCAACGGTTGCAACATTGCCTTCAATGACACCCGCTTTGATTTCCAAAGCTTCGTGGTCTTTTGCGAAATCATTCAGGATTCTCGCAGGTGCAACCACGTCTTCCGTACTGAATGCGATCGCATTCGGGCCGGTCATCACGCTGTTTAATCCATCCAACCCGGCTGCTTCTACAGCACGGCGCGTCATCGTGTTTTTGTACACTTTGAATTCAACGCCTGCTTCGCGCAGCTGTTTACGCAGTTCAGTTACTTCAGCCACGTTTAAGCCGCGGTAATCGACAACCACAACAGCTGTACTTGATTTGAATTTATCGGTGATTTCTTCCACCAGTTGTTTCTTTTGTTCAATTACACTGCCCATCTTGACACCTCCTACAGATATTCTTGATGAACATTTATACCAAAACAAAACCTCCATATCCCGAGACATGGAGGNTTCATGCATGCGGAGGGCCTAAGGCACCCCCGGATTTATACGCATTACCTCGGCAGGAAATTAAGCCCTTCGGCACCTGCTGTCTACGGTACAAATGTTTACTTTTCAAAGCCGTT
>JGI26050J44790_1000492_pt1 | contig 13995 bp, 15 predicted proteins | sample HigsolmetaGSP12D_FD_44790 | JGI IMG/M metagenome (IMG submission 44790) | reverse complement strand
AGCAAGATCGCCCGCATGGGGATCAATCCGCAAGAGTTTGGCAAACATCCGCATCAGCTCGATTCTCCCGGACCAGGTCAGGTTGCGGCTGAAGATGAACTTCGGGAGCGAGATGACCTGCCTGTTCCAGAGGACGGACACGTTCGGCGACGGGCTGCCCCCTTTCAGCTCGACCCCCATCTCCCGGAAAATCCGGTCCGCCGCCCCGCCGCGGTACAGGGCGTGGCTGCCCAGGTTGAACAATGCGCCGTTTTTGCGGACGGTCATTGCCCTTCCCCCGAATTGCGACGATTTCTCCAATACGACGACCGGCTTTCCCGCCTTGGCCAGATCGTAGGCCGCGATCATTCCGGCAATCCCGCCGCCGATGACGGCGATTTTCGCATTTCTCATACAAGTCATCCCCCGTTTGATGGTCTTCACCCGTAAGACGGACCGGGGGGTTGATCTGTGACAAAAAAATCGTCCTAGTTGGAGCCGCGTATCGTGCGGTTGAATTCTCATCCCCGGACGACGTTCGCGAAAGCAGCAACGAAAGGGGAATTTCAGGGGTGCCGTCTTTTGAAGTCCGCTTCAAAGATTGGCTCCAGTACCATCTTCGTCCATTTGCACGACTCTGTCCAGAATGACGGGGATGCCCAGCGGACGCATCTTGCCGTCCTGCTTTGGGATCTCCTTCCGTCTTGCGGGCTGCGGATGGTATTTTCCGTTTCTTAAGGCGTTCTGGATTTCGCTGACGAATCGTTCTTCCCCATACTCCTCGACGATGTTGTTCGGAATGCCTTTTTTTTTCTTGTTCAATATATTCGATGATGGAGAGGTCGACAAAATGAACCTGAAAGAGCTGATCACCTTTCAAACGATCGTCCGGGAAGGCACGTTCGCGAAAGCGGCCGACAAACTGCACTATGCCCAATCGACGATTACGAGTCAGATTCAGCGGGTGGAGAAAGAGATGGGCGTCCAATTGTTCCGCCGGAATTGGGAAGCGGAGCTGACGGACGCGGGTCGATTGTTCGCATAGAAGTCGAAAGTCTCATCGCCCGCTGGAAATTTGTGAAGGAGCAGGCCCGTCAATTGCAGCAAGAGGAGATCGGCCGGATTCGCATCGGGGGATTGGAATCGATGTTCGACAAGGTGTTTCCCAACGCCATGCGCCGTTTTCGCACAACAAAAACCGGGCGTCATCTGCGATTTTGTGAGCGGCAATACCGAGTTTCTGACGCAGGCGGTCCTTCAGCGGCAATTGGACTTTGCCCAATGCGGAGAACCTTTGGAGCCGTCCGCTTATCATCTTCGAACCGCTCTAAGCGGAACATATCGTCTTCGTTGCGGGCGACGCTCATCCGCTGGCCGGCCGCAGGTCGATTTCACCGGAGGAATTGCTGGCCTATCTGATTGTGGTTGGGGGACCCACCTGCCTGTACTATTTGCGGCTTGCCAGACAATGGATGCGATATGCCGCGGAGCCCAAACAATACCCCGTCCCAGATCTCCGCCATTCCCGGTTTTATTGCGGATCCATCGCTTGTCGGAGCCGTTCTCGAATCGAAGCCTCTTCCGACCGCTCTTGTCAAACTCGATGTGCGGCGCGCCATGCGCCTTTGCGCGGGTTCGCAATTTCGAGGACTTTTCGCTCTTTGAGGCCCAGGTTTCTGAGCTCGCGGATGCGGGTCTTCACTCGTTTCCATTGGTGCCACAGGCACAGCCGAAGTCTGCGTCGAACCCATTCCTTCAACGCCTTGATGGGGGTTGGCGTCTTGATGAGTGCAATGTATCCCATCCAGCCCATGAGGGCTGGCCGCGATGAGTGATCTCATCGCGGCTTCTTGCGCATCGGCTGCCGAATGCCTCCCAGGACTTTCCCGTCACGGCATGCCCCTGCCGCCGACCGGACGGAGGCGAAGCGGCTTTATCTCTGCAATGAGCGGCTTGCCGCGCATGATGGTATTCAGCACCTGCTCATTCTTGAGCGAATTCGCATGCGCCTCGGCATCCCGCCACAATTCCCACACCCAAATACCGTCCGGATCGTCATCGGACGTGTTGATGATATAGTGCTCGCAACCTTCCACTTCCTTCAAGATTTGGGAGGCCTCGAGCAAAATCGCGAGCAATTCGTCCCTTTTGCCGGGGTGTGCCGTGATTTTTCCAAACATGGAGAACGTAGTCATGAACGCAATTCACCCTTTCGTTCTTCTAAATTGGCCTTCATGGCCGCATAATGGTTCGCCACGTTCTGGCTGACCTCCGCCATTCGCGCGACGAGCACAGCGGGCTCAACAATGTGGAGCGCTTTCCCGTAAGGCAGCAGGAAGTAAGGCACGTAGGTCATCAGCGACGGCGCGCCGAGCTTGAAAACGGCTTCCCCGGGCTTGCGCTCCACCACGGCGTGACCGAACAGCCAATGCCGGCACAGTTCGTTCAGTACCTGTTCGCACCCCTGAATCCGCACATCCACAAGCGTCTCCGCCCGCAGCGAGTCCGGGAGAAGCGATTGCAACAAAAATGTTCTGGCGGAAAAGGAAGCGGGCCGCTCGAATCGGCGATCTGCCGGTTCCAACCGGACGATGCGGTCCACGCGGAAGCTGCGCACCTCCTGCCGAAGCCGGCAGAACCCGACGGTATACCATGCGCCCTTCCAATGGACGATGCCGTAGGGGTCAAACTCCCGCCGACGAGGAGCCGTGTCGGTCCCCTTGAGATATTCCATCTCCACGGCTTGGCCTTGCGCCGCCGCTTCTTCAAGCATTTGCAGCCAACTTTGCTGTTTTGCGTCCGTCGGCGCCTGGATGACGGCCAGCCCCTCGCTGTGTCGTTCGATCCGTTCGAGCTGCTCCTCGTTGGTGTACCGCTTGAGCTTGTCCACCGCCCCAGCCAGCGCGTCCGAGAAAGGGTAACCGGCCTCCCGGGCGAAAACCGATGCATGCACGATCGCTTTCTGCTCTTCCAGATCAAATAGAAGCGGGGATTCCGCGAAAGCCCCTTGAATCCGGTAGCCGCCGTTCGGTCCGGAGTCCGCGATAATCGGCACGCCGCTAGCGCACAGAGAGTCGATGCAGCGGTACACCGTGCGGATGTGGACCTCCAACGCATCTGCCAGCTGCCTGGCCGTCATCTTCCGGCCCGAACGCAGCATCCACAGAATGGACAACATATTGTCGGCTTTGGACATCGCTCCCCTCCTTCACGCGCCAGATGACTTCCCGATTATTGTAATCGTTTTAGATGTGAGGTTCCAGTCCCTGTTCGACCCAGTCTTCATACGCCGGTCCGTAAATATACGGCACCCGCAAGCCTGCTTGTCGCATCAGAACGGTCATCTGACCGCGATGGTGCGATTGATGCATCATCATGAAATGCAGGGAACCGCCATTGGACCACTCTTCGCCGACACCGTCTGCGTTTCGGCCAATGTGTGGTCGGTCCACTGCGTCTTCACGGCATGCAGCATGGCAGCGCTGATCCTCCGATACTCCGCCGCGATGAATGCCGCCGAATCCGGCGCTTCCTTGCCGCCTGCGGGCGGGTCAAATTCAAGCCCCAATGTCGTCACGTAATGAACCGAAGTGACGAGGTGCCACGCAATCTGCCCCAGCGTCCGACGTCCTTCCGATACTCTCTGCGCCAAGGAAGCATCCGTCAGCGCGTCCAACACTTTGCACGTAAGTTCCGCCTCCACGGTCCATGCTGCCGCGAAATCTTCGATTTTGTTAAACATCGGCGTCTCATTCCTCCATCAATTCATATTGTCACGCTCTAAGCATACCCAACAATCCCTGACATCCGCGGTCAGTGATTGTTGGTAAGCGAAATGAGAAAGCGTTTAATGAATGGAAACATAGAGGGGGGAGTGGTTGACCGGTCTGTCCGGCAGCGCAGGAATCGTGGGGGCGGCTTACGCCAAACGGTCGCTGTCCGGCTCCGGCTTCCTGGCAGCGGTGGCGGGCAAGTGCTCGCCAACGGCGGGCTTGCCCTGCTGCTCTGCATCGCCGACCGCGCATGGCCTCACCCGCTCTGGTGGTATGCTTTTCTCGGCGTGATGGCAGAGGTCACTGCCGATACTTGGGCAACGGAAATCGGCGGATGGAGCCGGACCTAGCCGAGATCGATATTGCTGTAATCTTCGTCCCAATCTACCCCTGAAGACATTTGCAGGACATCACGAATCGTCGCCTCCTCGAAGCCTGAACCTTTAAGCTCAGGAATATACTTGGTGACGTTGACATCAATACTCTTAATTTTGTCTTCATCTACTGCGATGCCTACAAGGGTTGAAACGTAAGATTTCGTTATTGACCAGGATGTGAAACGAGTACAGGAATTGTTGCCCATCATTTCATGAGCCGCCGCGGCATCACAGAGTCATCCACCCCTCGCCTGCATCATGCTGCCGTCGCCACAGCCGGGCATACAAGCCGCTTAACGCAAGCAATTCGTCATGACGTCCTTGCTCCACGACCCGTCCCTGATCCAGTACAACGATTTGATCGGCATGCCGCACGGTCTTCAGCCGGTGGGCGACGACGATCACCGTTCGGCCCCGAACCAGGCGATCGATCGCTTGCTGAATCTCCGCTTCGTTCTCGGGATCGAGCGAAGCCGTTGCTTCGTCGAGGAGGATGATCGGCGCATTTTTCAGCATCGCTCTGGCGATGGAGATCCGCTGTTTTTCTCCGCCCGACAGCGTGCTGCCGCCTTCGCCGACCATCGTGTCGTAACCGTTCGGCAGCTTCATGATGAAATCGTGGCAGCCGGCGAGCCGCGCCGCTTCCTCGATCTCCTCCCGGGTGGCGTTGCGCCGTCCGAACCGGATATTGCCGGCGATCGTATCCTGGAACAGGTAGACGTCCTGGAACACCATCGACACTTTCTGCAGCAGCGCTTCCGGGTCCATTCCGCGGATATCTTCCCCGCCCATGGTCACCTTGCCCCGATCCGGATCATAGAACCGGGCGATGAGCCGCAGGATCGTGCTCTTGCCGCTGCCCGAAGGTCCGACCAGCGCGGTGAAGGCCCCTTCCGGAATGCTCAGGCTCACGTCCTGCAGGATCGGTTGATCCAGATAGCCGAACGTCACCTTTTTGAGCTCGATCGCATGGCTTGCAGGTGGCGTCCGCTCGCCCGGCATGACCGGCTCCTGCATCAGCTTCACCATCCGTTCGCCCGCCTGCCCGATATAGCGGAACTCCGCAAAACCGGCAAGCGCGGCTGTCAGCGGATCGAAGATGCGGGTTCCGATGATCAGGAACGCCGCGAACGTGATGACGTCCAGGCTGCCGCCGACGAGCAGATGAACGCCGACCATGACCATCAAGGTCAGACCGGCGCGGATGCAGCCGATCGCGCTCAGCAGGATCGGCCCGAGCGCCCCTTCAAAACGGATGCTCTGATGCATCCATTCCCGGAAGGACCGTTCAAGGCGGACGAACCGCTCGCCCGTCATGTTGTACGCCTTGATCACCTTGATCCCGTTCAGATATTCCTGCAGACGCCCGCCCGCGTCGATCTTGGCCTGCAAATGCCGCGAGCCGAGCTGGCGCTGGATCCCGGAAGTGAGCACAAGCAGCAGGATCGCCGCCGGCAGCGCCGCGAACAGGGAGAGTGCGAGACGCCAGTCGAAGAACGACAGGCCGATGAGCGCCAGCACCGGCATGACGGCGCCGCCGATCATCTGCGGTACGACATGGGAGACGCCGTGCTCCACCATGGAGAAATCGCTCGTCATCATGTTGGCCAGCTCGCCCGGGTCGCGTCTGTTCAGAACCCCCAGTGGCAGCTTCCGCAGATGCTCGGCCAGCCGGGACCGTCCCTCCACCGCCGCGCCGTAGGCGTCGCGGTATTGCGCGCGATAGGCGGGAACTTCGCAGACGAACAGCAGCACCATCGAAGCGGCCAGCCCGCCGCACACCCACCAGAGTCTCGCCGTGTCAAGCGGAACACCTGGATGGACGTACGGGGTGAAAATCAATCTCGCCGCTTCCGTAAGGAGCGCGAACGGGAGGATGCCCGCCAGATAGGCCAGCGTCGTGAGACATACCGGCTTGACGAGCGAGCGCGGATTATCCACCGTGATGTTGCGAAGCATGCGCCGCATCGGCGTCCACCTCCCCTCTGCCCATGTGCCACTGCGCGGCTTGCCGATAGGATTGCCACATGCGCGTATACAGGCCGCCTGCCGCGAGCAGCGCTTCATGCCTTCCCCGCTCGACGATTCTTCCGTCCTCCATCACGAGGATTTGGTCCGCGTCGCGGATGGTCGACAGGCGATGCGCGATGACGAGGACCGTCTTGTTCTTCATCAGTGCCTTAAGCGCCAGCTGCATCTCGTATTCGTTCTCCGGATCGGCGAAAGCGGTCGCTTCATCAAGGACAAGAATCGGGGCGTTCTTCAGGATCGCCCTGGCCACGTTGATCCGCTGCCCCTCCCCGCCGGACAGATGAACGCCGCCTTCCCCGATCCGCGTGCCGTATTCGTGTGGAAGCTTCTCGATGAACGCATGGCACTGGGCGGCCTTCGCCGCGGCGTACACCTCATCGGGCGTCGCGTCCGGCCGGCCGACCGCGATATTGTTGTACACCGTGTCGGAGAACAGGAACGAGTCCTGGAACACAAAGGCGACGGTGTCCATCAGATCGGCAATCGTCATGTCGCGGATATCCACGCCGCCGATGCGGATCGCCCCCATGTTCACGTTCCAGAAGCGGGGCACCAGATGGGCGACGGTCGACTTGCCGGCGCCCGACGGGCCGACGAGGGCCGTCACATCCCCCTGGCGGGCGGTGAAACAGATGTCCGCCAGCGTGTCCGTATCCGTTGGCTCCGTTCCGTACGAGAAGAAGACGTGGTCGAACGTCACGTCGAAGGAAGACGGCCGCCTCGGAATCTCGGGTTCCGGCAGCGGCGGCTCCGCCAGGATGCGGTCGAAACGCTCCACGCCTTCGTTGATCAGCCGGATCGTATCCGCGAGGTATACGATCTTGAACAGCGGGGCGGCGATGCCCGGCGCCATGACCAAGAAGAACAGCACCGCGGAAGCGGCGGTGATGCTCTCCGGATCGCGGTTCAGCAGAAACACGCCGACCGGCAGGATGAACGCGGCGAGCGAATTCAGGATGACCTTGAAGGTCAGATTCCCGTTCTGGAACAATTGCGTCAACATGACGCCGTGGTCGCGGTAGCGCAGCATGTCCTGATAGAATTGCCGGAACGACTGCACCGTCTGTCCGAACACCTTGACGGCCGGCATGCCCCGCACGTACTGCACGGCGGAAGCGTTCATACGCTCCAGCGCATCCAAAGCCGACTTGAGGGTATTCCTCGTCTTCGAGCTGGCAAAAGACAGAAGCTGCACCGCGACGCCGACCACTATCGGCAAGATGCACGCGACCGCCAGCCAGGCGTTGAACGAGAACATGACGGCGATCATCAGAATCGCGGTCACCGCCACGTGAACGAGGTCGGGCAATTGGTGGGCGATGAACAGTTCGACCTTGTCCACGTTCTCTTCCAGCGTCTTTTTGACGGCCCCCGTCGAACGGCTGTTCAGCCATCCGAGCGGCAGCTTGCCGATATGGCCGGCGAGCTTGATCCGCAGGCCGTACAGAATGCGGAACGCGGCGATATGCGCGATCAGACCTCCCGCGTACATCGTGGCCAGGCCGGCCGCGAAGCCGGCGATGGCGATGACGCCCCAGCGGATCATCTTTGCCCCGTCGGCCAGCGCCGGGGAAGCCGCATGTTCCAGCAGCTCCCGCAGAATGAAATAGGCGGACACGTACGGCACCAGCATGCAGACGGCACTGACCGCGGAGAACAGGCCGGCGGCGATCAGCAGCCCTCGCTTCTCGCCAGCGATTTCGAGCAGCCGCGCGAACCCTTTCTTCCGGGTCATTTGACCTCACCCTCGATCGAAGCCGGAGACGGAACGGCCGCCCTTCTCCTGGAGAAACCGGCGAGCAGCGTGAGCCCGATCAGCAGCGCGCAGATTGAATACGGCGCGTTCATATGGGCCGTGTACAGCGCCGTTCCGGCGGCCGGCCCCAGGAAGGCGCCGCTTCCCTGGATGGCCGTGACATAGGAAGCGATGCCGCGCTGCTCATGATCCCGCACCGCGACGGAAGCGCTCGTGCTGTATCCCAGCATGGCGAACCCGAAGCCGATTCCCGCCGTAATGAAAAGCGCGTAGGTGAGCTTGATGAGTGCCAGCAGTCCGACCAGGCCAAGGGTGAGGATGAAGAGGCCGAGACGCAGCATCCGTCCGGGGCGGCGCTTCAAATATTTGCTGGCGAAAATTTGGGTCACCGCCACCATGACGCCCGCCACCGCCAGCCCGTAGCCGATCAGCCGCGTCGTCGCTTCCGCGTCCAGCCCGAGCGAATCCTGGATGAAGAAACCGATCGTCACCTGAATAATGTTCAGCGTCACCGTCAGAAGAAGCCCGGTCCACAGGTAATAGCGGATGCGCGGATCAAGCGGCGACAACCGGGCAGCCGAACGTTCCCGCTGAAGCTCCGATTCGTTCGGTACCGCCAGCCACAGCCAGATTTTCATGACGAGGAGCAGGGCGGCGGCGGCATACATGGGAGCCGTGAGTCCGATGGACGCCATGGCGCCGCTCATGGCCGGTCCCAGGACGAAGCCGAGCCCGTTTGCCGTACCGAACAGCGCCATGCCTCGCGTCCGCGTCTCCGGCGTCGTCCAGCTCATGATGCAAGCTTGCGCGATGGCCGGAATGCCTCCGAAGAAGAAGCCCGAGACGATCCTGAGCGCGAGAAAGATCCAGAAGAGGCCCGTTGCGGACTGCGCATGGGTACCCGCGTAATCGGCCAGCCAGGCGAAAGCGGCCACGGTCGCGACATAGGCGAGCATGACGAGTGAGAGCAGCCGTTTGCTGCCCAGGAAAGTCGTCCTGCCCCAGAAAGTTCCGCCGAGCAGCCAGAACAGCCCTGTCGCGGACACCAGACATCCCGACTGGAACTCGCTCAGCCCGAGGTCGCGGGAGAGCGGACCGATGATCGGATTGAATACCGCAATCGAGATGACGCCGCACAGGACGATCAGAAACATCACGGTAAAATTGGATTTCAACGCCATTCACCCCCAACTTGGATCAAATTCCCTCATTCCGGCAGGTTGACGGTCCCACTGCCGATTTCGTACGGAGAATAGTAGCCCTCATAGGCGACATGCGCGGACATGCCAACGGCGGCGTGGTCGAGATTGTGGCAATGATCCATCCAGATGCCGGGGTTGTCGGCCTTAAACGCCACCTCGTACCACTCGCCGGGCGCCACGTTCAGCGTGTCGGCGATCCATGGACTGCCGGTGACGGGCTTGCCGTTTCGGCTCAGTACCTGAATGTGGTGGCCGTGCAGATGCATCGGGTGATCCTCGAAGCCGCGGTTGACAAACGTCATTTTCACCAGCTCTCCTTCACGGACCATAAACATCGGCGCATCCGGGAAAACCCGGCCGTTGATCGTCTGCACAAAGTTGAACTTCCCGTTGTAGAAGCCGAGCCGGTTGTCGAAGACGAGCGTGTAATGCCGGTCATACCGGGTATCGGGACCGAACTTCGCCTCGCCGGGCGTCCCGTAGGAAGCGGGATCGAATACCGAATCCGCGGCGGCCTCCGGCGGCAGCCCCTCATCGGTCGGGCTGATCACAAGCGCGCTCTCGTCCGGTTCGAACGGTCCGCCGCAGAGCGCGACGCCCACGGCCGTCTCCGGCATCACGAACGTCACGTCGTATCGACCGCCGGCCGCCAGTTCCAGACGGGCATCGGTCAGATCGCCCGGCTCGTGAAGATCGGCGCCGTCAATCGCCGCCACCTGGAACGGAACGCCCGAGATGTAAAGCGAAGCCGGCAAATTCTCCGCGTTCACGAACCTGAGCCGGACGGGCGTGCCGGGTTTCGCCTTCGCGCGCTGCAGCCGGTCCAGGCTGCCCAGGGTCACCGTCGTCCCGTTCTCCGTCGGCCATTCATGCAGCATGACCGCGAGATCCACTGCAGGCTGCTCCGGCGCTTCGGCCGGTTCCACAATGATGACGCCGTACAGGCCCATTCTCACTTGCCTTGAGGATTGCTGATGGGAATGATACCAATAGGTTCCGGCCTGATCGGCAACGAACCGGTATACATGCCGTTGCCCCGGCATGACGGCGTCCTGCGTCAGGCCCGCGACGCCGTCTTCGGCGTTCGGCACGTCGATGCCGTGCCAGTGGATGGTCACGCCGGCATCGATGTCCTTGTTGATCAAGGTCACCTCAACCAGGTCCCCTTGCTTGACCCGCAATTCCGGTCCGGGCAGTTGTCCGTTGAAAGTCCAGGCTTCTTTCTTCTCTCCTGAAGGCAGCGTAACCGGCGTTTTTTTCGCCTCCAGGACAAAGGAGCGATTGGGCGTTCCGGATTGGGGTCCGGTAAGCTCGGCGACGCTTGCGGATGGCGAACCGGCAGCTGCTTCATGAACATGCCCGTGAGGGTGCCCATGCTCTTCACCGGCCATGCTCAGCCGATCCGGCACGCGGCTCGACTGCGCTCCGAGCATGAACCATACGGCGAGGACGAGCGCGATGACCAGCGAAACGCCCGCTCTCCGGTACAGCCGTGCGGCCAGGATTCCCCATTTCGGCGAGCCGTTGTCCGCGAGTCGGCGGTGCCGGCGTCTTATGCCCCGCCACAGCAGACAGGCGGCTGCGGCGAACACCGCCCAGATCGCGAGAACTTTGCCGATCGGGAGCGGCCACTCCGCGATGAAGAACTGTTGAATCACCGACAGGAGCGCGCCGATGAAACACAGTTTGAGCGGGAATACCCAGCGCGGCGCGGCCGCGGTCAGACGGTCCTGCAGCGACGGCGGCTCCTTCGGCGCTCCGGCGGCTGCTGCCCGAATCCCGGACCGAATCGCCTTCGCGGCCGGAATCGAGCACCACAGAACGGCCGCGGCCGGGATCACCAGCATCGGCAGTTGCATCACCGCTTTATCTTCAACGAATATCCAGCCCGCCGTCGCCGCCAGCAAGACCGTTGCCGCGAGCTTGACGAGAAGGACCAAAGCGCCGATACCGATCCAGATGAACGACGACCGCAGTCGGGAATGCATTTTCCCCATCGTCTTCGCAAGGCAGATCCGGCTCGCACATAGGGCGGCAATTCCCGAAACCACAGCCAATAAAATGGTTGAAGCAAATTGCACGAACAACCAGATCATGTCAAACCTCTCCTTTTTGCATGTCTGCCATTGCGCGCCGACTGCCCCGCACACGGCAACCGGCGGCATCGCTTGCCGGATGGCTGCGGCGGCTGTCGCCCTTCGATGACCCCCCATTCTTTCCGGGTCAGCGCGGACGGATCGACACGAAGAGCTTGCAACCCATTTCGTAACGGATACTACGCATGCTGCATGAACGCAATTTGAACCAAATGGAAGGAAATGTTAAAAAAGAAGGCGGCAATAAGGCCGTACATGCAAAAAAGGCGGACGAATGGTCCACCTTTTTTTACTCACTCGCGTATTCAAGTTGGTTGACGAAGTTACACGGCAGGCAGGAGCACGGTTACCACCGTTCCCTGGCCTGGCGCGCTGTCGATCTCGACCGAGCCGCTGTGCAATTCGACAACGCGCTTGACGATCGCAAGACCGAGACCGCTTCCTCCCGCTTCCCGGTTGCGGGATTTGTCGGCCATATAGAACCGTTCGAAGACGCGTTTGCGGTCTTCTTCGGCGATGCCGATGCCCGTATCCCGGAAGACGACTCCGATCTTGCCGTTTCCGGACCGAAGCTCTATGAAGATGTCGCCGCACTCGGGCGTAAATTTGATGCTGTTGCCGAAAAGATTCAGCCATACCTGGCTCAACAAGTCTTCGTCCGCGTAAATCTCCGTTTTGGGAAGCTCGAGATGAATATTCAAGCGTTTCGCCGCCCATTGCGGTTCTGCGGTTACGACTACGCGGCGCAGTTGCCGATCAAGCCGAACAAGCGAAGGATGGAAAGGATAATGGTTCGAGTCGATCGCCGCCAGCCGGAGCATGTTCTCGCTGAGCCGGGACAACCGCATGCTTTCCTGCCGGATAATGTTCAGACAGTGCAGTTGTTCGGCTTCACTCAGATCGTTATTCTGCAAGATGGAAATATATCCTGAGATGGATGCCAGCGGCGTTTGGATTTCGTGGGACACGTTGGACACGAACTCCTGCCGCATCTTCTCGACCTGGCTGATCTCGCGGGCCATCTGCTGGAATTGCTCCGACAGGACGCCCAATTCATCCTTGCTCTTCGTCCGAAGAACGATGTTGTAATCCCCTTTGGCCACTTTGCGGGTTGCGGCCGTCAAAGCTTTGAGAGGCTTCACGACGATTCTTGTAAAGAGGATGAACTTGAAACTGCCGATCGTGAGCGCAATCAGTATAAAAGCGCCAATAACGGCGAATACAAGATGGGTATCGGAGCTTTCCGGATGGATGACGAGCGCCTTCTTCCCGTCCGCCGTTCGCACGGGGAAACCCATGTACAGGTTCGTCGGCATGGGCAGGGCGGATGTGCGCCGCACAACTTCAGCACCGTTCCGGACGAGAAGGATATCTTTGTCCGTCAACGGGGACTTCTTTGCCTTGCCGGCCGCCAAGCGCAAACCGTTCTGATCGTATATCCACAAGGAGATCTTCTGCGTTTCGGACAATTGCCTCAAATAGAGGTCGCGCTCGTTCGGCTCCATTCGGGAATAGGCATCCGCGATCAATTTGCCTTGCATGGCGTACTCGTTACGGATGGATTGCGTGATCGGTTTTTGGAACAAATACACGGTGATCGGAATGGAGATGAGGAAACCTATCGTTAACGCAAAGATAAAGATCAATAAAATTTTGACATTCAAGCTCCTAATCATCGTTGGCCATCTCCAATCGGTATCCGAGGCCCCGAACCGTTACAATGCGAAACCGATGGGTATAAGCGGCGAAGCGCTCCCGCAGCCGCTTGATATGAACATCGACCGTCCGCTCGTCCCCTTCGTGGTCGAATCCCCATACCGCTTCGATTAACTGCTCCCGCAGAAAAATCTGGCCGGGATAACTGGCAAGCTGATAGAGCAGCTCGAATTCCTTGAGCGGCAAATGCCATTTCATGCCGTCGATCGACACCGTTCCCTGAAGCCGATCCAGCTTGAAGCTCCCCAGGACGATTCGCTTGTCGGCCGCGATCCGGTACCGGCGCAGCACCGCTTTGATCCGAACCACCAACTCCTGCGGATCAAAAGGCTTGACCAGGTAATCGTCGGCGCCCAGGCCGAATCCTTTGACCTTCTGACTTGTCTCGTACTTGGCAGTAATGATAATGATCGGCAGTTCGGGGCTCATCTGCCGCAGTTCGCGGCACAAATCCCACCCGTCCATGACCGGCATCATGACGTCCAGCACGACCAGATCCGCCGGCGAGCGTTCCATTTCCGCCAGCGCCTCCCGGCCGTTGACCGCTCCCCGGACACGGTAACCTTCCCGGCTTAAAACAAACAAAATCATATTCAACATATTCGCATCGTCTTCCACGACAAGGACACTTGTCATGACGGATACCTCCTTGCGCATCCATCCCGGTGCGTGAGCGACAGTAAGGATGTCCGGGCGACGGAACGTAAAGTTTCTGCCACTGGCCGTTCTCATTTCCCGTACAGGTATAACATAACATAACGGCCCTCTTTCCGAATAGATGCGGCGGCTTAGTTGCGAGAATGCGGGTTGGTCTTCATCGGCTCAGGCTTATGTCTGCTGATCCGCCGTTCTGCCAGGGCCCGGGCATGCGCCAATACGACCGAAACCACGCAAACACAAAACAGCCGCCGGTTCAAATGATGGAACCCGACGGCTCGAAACCGGGACACTTGTCGCCTCCGGTTGATTTAATAGCCTCTCGGCATTCGCCGAGGCAGATGGGGCAAGGATTTTCCTATACCCCTGAATCATGCTTCCTCCTACGACGGGANTTTTTTATGCTCA
>JGI26050J44790_1000489_pt1 | contig 14066 bp, 8 predicted proteins | sample HigsolmetaGSP12D_FD_44790 | JGI IMG/M metagenome (IMG submission 44790) | reverse complement strand
AGTCAGTAAGACCCCTGGAAGAACACCAGGTGGATAGGCCCGGGGTGGAAGCGCGGCAACGCGTGGAGCTGACGGGTACTAATCGGTCGAGGGCTTATCCTAAAGATCTCAAAGGCACGGATGATTTCAATCGCTTATGTTTCGTATCCGGTTATCAGGGTCGATTCTTCTTCGCTTGATCAAGCGAAGAAGACATCGAGCAAGGCGCAAGCCTTTTTATGCTCTCATAGCTCAGTCGGTAGAGTGCATCCATGGTAAGGATGAGGTCACCGGTTCGATCCCGGTTGAGAGCTCCAGTTTTTTTCGGCCCGTTGGTCAAGGGGTTAAGACACCTCCCTTTCACGGAGGTAACGGGGGTTCGAATCCCCCACGGGTCACCATCCCCCGGAGGCTTAGCTCAGCTGGGAGAGCATCTGCCTTACAAGCAGAGGGTCGGGGGTTCGATCCCCTCAGCCTCCACCATACTTATCGCTGGGGATTAGCCAAGCGGTAAGGCAACGGACTTTGACTCCGTCATTCCAAGGTTCGAATCCTTGATCCCCAGCCAATTGCTGGAGCCATTAGCTCAGTTGGTAGAGCACCTGACTTTTAATCAGGGTGTCGAAGGTTCGAGTCCTTCATGGCTCACCAGCCCGTATGGCCAGCTGCGCGTATGGCGGAATTGGCAGACGCACCAGACTTAGGATCTGGCGGGCAACCGTGGGGGTTCAAGTCCCTCTACGCGCACCATAAGCGAAATCGAACTCTTTAGCGAGGACTCTAAAGGGTTTTTTGTGTTTTTGCCGGAAACACTTGATGCGGCCGGGAATCACAGGCGGAAGAGACACCGTGAACGCAGGGCGGGAGAACGTCGTTTCCGACGTTTATCCGCCGGACAAGGCGATCGGCGAGGCGTCCATACGGTGGGCGCCTTCGCGGCGAACAAGCTGTTTTCAGCGTCATCGTACCCTCCTGCATCGGTCTTCATCGGCATCGCGATGACCGGCGCGATTGCGGCCGAAAGGGCCTCGGGAGCGGACAAGAGTCGTCCGGCCGGACCTTGCGAGGGGGCAGGCGGACAGAGGCGAGGGGCCGCGCGCAAGAAAGTTCCCGCTGTCTTGTGGGGAAGGGGCTGTCTCCCCTTTCCGCAAGCCGGTCAGCCGCCGGCGAAAAATGCGAATCGAAAAAAATTGAAAAAGGGTATTGCATTTCGAACGGGAAATTGATATGATAATAAAGCCGCTGTCGGGGCGGGAATGAAACGGAAATGACCAACGCTTCGTCCTTTATGCGGAAATAGCTCAGTGGTAGAGCATCTCGTTGCCAACGAGAAGGTCGCGGGTTCGAATCCCGTTTTCCGCTCCATCATTTGCGCCCTTAGCTCAGCTGGATAGAGCGTTAGACTACGAATCTAAAGGCCGGGAGTTCGAATCTCTCAGGGCGCGCCACTTTCGGATCAGGCCAATGCTCACGGGACGTAGCTCAGCTTGGTAGAGCACCTGGTTTGGGACCAGGGGGTCGCATGTTCGAATCGTGTCGTCCCGACCATCCTCGACACCACGTGCGGGTGTAGTTCAATGGTAGAACTCCAGCCTTCCAAGCTGGTAGCGTGGGTTCGATTCCCATCACCCGCTCCATACAGAATGAAGCGCAGAAAGCCTTGCCCAGCAGGCTTTTTTTGTTTTTGCGGCGACCCGGGCGAAGCGAAGGACGCGGCCGGATGTTTTCGGACGGTGAATCCGGTTCGGGCCCATTATCTTGCTCGAAGGCGGCGGCTGCGGTTCAGCCGGTAGTCCGCAATCGGGATCGTTTTGCGGCGCTGCGTCCGGCGAAGCTTCCGAACGAGGACGGCCAGGGCCATGAGCAATAGCGGCACGGACATCGCCGGCGCGGCTGCGGAGAGCAGGATCGCGAGGAAGAAGCAGGACAGCCCCCAAAGCTCGGCCGGGCCGATGCGCAAGGCGGCCGGGGCTTCGTGGTATTTTTCCGCGAACGTGCCGATCCACGTCAGGAACAGGGGCAGCGTCATCAGCGAACCGGCCGGGCCGAACGCGGGAAGGAGAAGCAGCAGCGGCAGGACAAGCAGCGTGCGGCGAAGACGCGCCCCGGTTCTGCCGGCGAGGCGGCGGCATTCCAGCGTCAGAACCGCGAGCAGCGCCAGCGAGATCGCCGGCAGGGCGAGCGCTGCCGCGGGGGGCAGGCCCGGCAGCGTCCAGAACGCGCGGACCGGCTCGAGGCCAAGCCGGGCGGCGTACGCGCCGTAGGCCGCCGGGCTGGCGGCCCAAACCGCGAGCGGCGCCAGCAAGGCCGTGAACAACAAGGCATGCAGGGAGTATGCGTCCCGGCGCGTCCGGCCGGCGAAGAGCGCCACGATCAGCGGGGCGACGAACAGATGGATCGCCATCGCAAGCAGGAATGCGGCGCGCTTCGTCCGTCCCCGTTCGCGGAGATCAAAAGAGAGGCCGAGAAGAAGCAGCAGCAGCCAATCGGCCGAGCCCTGGCGAAGGCCGGCGTAGAAGGGCGCGAACGACGCGCCGAAGAGAAGCAAGGCGATCCGCGTCGGCAGGCGGGAGCCCCGGTACGCCAGCCGGATCCACAGCCAGAGCGCCGCAGCGTAGGCGGAGGCGGCCAAGGCGATCGCGAGCACGCCGGCCTGCCGAGGCGGAAGAAGGCCGAGCCGGGAGAAAGCGGCTTCGGCAGCGGGAACGGCAAGCCCGGTACCCGAACCGAGGACGATAATCGGCTGGGAGCGGAAGAGCGCTTCCGGCGAAAAGGGATGAAGCCACAAGGAGAGAGCGACGGCGACGGCGCCGAGAACGAGCAAGCCGAGAGGGTGCGCTCGGGACCGGCTGGGCTGCTTCTCCCCGCCTCCCCCGAGCCTTGCGGTCATCCGAAACTTTTCGTTCCGATACACCTTTAAGCTTCTCATGTTCCGATCTTCCCTCCATGCGGGTTCTGCTTGATCTTGCTACATTATAGCAGGAAATGATACTAATTGTATCATATGCACGCAATTTTTTTCCAATCGCCGGTCTTCGGACCGAAATTCCGCTTCCAAGCGCTGCGAATGCGGGTTGTTCCGACAACTTCTTGTCCGCGGGGGCAGATTTTCCATAGTATTTGTAGTATCATATTCGGCAGGGCATTTTGTGACCGTAAAGCAACGCATGGGGTGTGAGAGAAATGACTGAACTGGCCAATTCGAGCCTGCCGTCCTCGAACCACCTGCTTCGCCGCGACGTTCGTTTTCTTGGAAACATCTTGGGCGAAGTGCTGGTTCATCAGGGCGGCCGGGAACTGCTTGAACATGTGGAGAAGATTCGCGAGACGAGCAAGTCGTTGCGAGCGGAATTTGTTCCCCACCTTTACGAACAATTTCTGAACGGAATCAATCATTTGGCTCCGGACATCCGGCATCAGGTGATCCGCGCCTTTGCCCTTTATTTTCAACTGGTCAACATCGCCGAGCAGAACCATCGGATTCGCCGCAAGCGCGATTACGAGCGGTCGGCGGGAGAGGCGGTGCAGCCCGGTTCGATCGAGAGCGCGGTGCAAGCGCTGAAGGAGAACCAGGTGCCGCTTGAGGAAGTCCAGCAACTGCTTGAGAGCATCTCGCTGGAGCTTGTCATGACGGCTCATCCGACGGAAGCGATGCGCCGCGCCGTATTGGACATTCACAAACGGATCGCCGACGAAATGATGGAGCTGGATAACCCTTCTCTTACCCATCGCGAACGGGAAAAGCTGCACGGCCAATTGCGCAACGAAGTGCTGACGCTGTGGCAAACGGACGAGTTGCGCGACCGCAAGCCGACGGTCATCGACGAAGTCCGCAACGGCATGTACTTCTTCAACGAGACGCTGTTCGACGTGCTGCCGGACGTATACGAAGAGCTGGAGCGCTGTCTGGGCAAGTACTATCCGGAGCGCAGCTGGCACGTTCCGCTCTATTTGCGATTCGGTTCCTGGATCGGCGGCGACCGCGACGGCAACCCTTCGGTCACAGCCGACGTCACGTGGCTCACTCTGAACATTCAGCGGGGACTGGCGCTTCACAAGTACGAGACGCTGCTGCGCCAACTGATGCGCAAGATGAGCTTCAGCACCAGCATCGTGGAAGTGAGCGCGGAATTGCTGGCGTCGATCGAGCGCGACCGGACCGAAGTGGAACTGCGGACGGTGGAGCCGTGGACGAACGAGAAGGAGCCTTACCGCATCAAGCTCACCTATATGATTCAGAAGCTGCAGAACGTCCGCAGCGACCAGTACAAGGGAACGAATCAGCGCTACCACAGCGCCGCCGAGTTCGTCGCCGACCTGAAGCTGATCGACGGCAGCCTCCGTCATCATTATGCGGACTTCGTGGCGAATACGTATTTGAAGAAGCTCATTCGCCAGGCCGAACTGTTCGGCTTCCATCTGGCCGCGCTGGACGTGCGCCAGCATAGCCAGGAGCATGAGAACGCGATGAAGGAAGTGCTGGCAAGCGCCGGCATCGTCGGCGATTACGCCGCCCTGAGCGAAACGGAGAAGATCGCGCTGCTCGGCAAACTGCTGGAGGACTCGCGTCCGCTCCTGCACGAGAACGCCAGTCTGAGCGACGGCACGAAGGAAATTCTCAGCGTCTACCGCACGATCTACCGGGCGCAGCAGGAATTCGGCCGCGAGTGCATCTCGAGCTACCTGATTAGCATGACCCAAGGCGCCAGCGATATGCTGGAAGTGATGGTGTTCGCGAAGGAAGCGGGACTGTTCCGGCGGAATCGCGACGGAGCCATCGCCTGCACGCTTCAGTCGGTGCCGCTGTTCGAGACGATCGATGACCTGCACGCAGCGCCGGAAATCATGAAGACGCTGTTCGAACTGCCGATTTACCGCGCGACGGTGGCGGCGATGGGCGATCTGCAAGAGATCATGCTCGGCTATTCCGACAGCAACAAGGACGGCGGTATGGTGACGGCCAACTGGGAACTGCGCGTCGCCATGAACAAGCTGACGGAGGTGGCGAAAGATTACGGTTTGCGCCTGAAGTTCTTCCACGGCCGCGGCGGCGCTCTGGGCCGCGGCGGCATGCCGCTGAACCGCAGCATTCTCGCCCAGCCGCCGCACACGATCGGAGGCGGGATCAAGATCACCGAGCAGGGCGAAGTGCTCACGTCCCGCTATTCGCTGCAGGGCATCGCCTACCGCAGCCTGGAGCAGGCGACGAGCGCGCTGATCAAGGCCGCCTACCTGGCACGGTTGCCGGCCCAGGCGAAGTCGGAGTCGGAAGCCGAATGGGAACGGATCATGCCGGAAATCTCGGAAACCGCGTTGACGAAGTATCAGGACCTGATCTTCCGCGATCCGGGCTTCCTGACGTTCTTCAAGGAGTCGACTCCGCTGGCCGAAGTGGGAGAGCTGAACATCGGTTCCCGCCCGTCCAAGCGGAAGAACAGCGAACGGTTCGAGGATTTGCGCGCGATTCCGTGGGTGTTCTCCTGGACGCAGAGCCGCTACTTGCTGCCGGCCTGGTACGCGGCGGGGACGGCGTTCGCCAAGTATGTCGGGGATGACGGCGCCAAGCTGGAGAAGCTCCGCACGATGTACCGCGAATACTCGTTCTTCCGCTCGCTCGTCGACAACTTGCAGATGGCGCTGGCCAAGGCGGATCTGCTGATCGCCCGGAAGTATGCGGACATGATCAAGGACGAGACGGTCCGCGAGCGGATCTTCGCGCTGATCCAGGAAGAGTTCGAGCTGACCAAGAAGATGATTCTGGCGATTACGGGCCAGGAGGACATCTTGGACAACGTGCCGGTCATTCAGGAATCGATCCGATTGCGCAATCCGTACGTCGATCCCCTGAGCTACCTGCAAGTGCAGTTGCTGACCGAGCTTCGCGCGAAGCGTTCGGCCGGACAAGACGACCCGGATCTGCTGCGCGAGGTGCTGCTCACGATCAACGGCATCGCCGCAGGGATGCGCAACACGGGCTGACCGGCGCGAATGCCGAAGCTCGATAGAGATAGGAGGGCTGTCCGCGGGCAGGTCAACACCTTGCGGACGAGCCCTCCTTGCTTTTTGCGCATGTGTCGATTACCATTTGAAGAGGAGATATGCGTTTCGTTATCGGAGGATGGACGGTGAAGCCAATAGAGACGCGGCTCGCGAGATTGGCCCGGAAGGGGGATCAGCGGGCGTTCGCGGAGATCGTGGAGCTGTACAAGGACAAACTGTACCACTTGGCTTACCGGATGATGAACAACCGCCAGGAGGCGGAGGACGTCGTTCAGGAGAGCTTCCTTCGGGTGTTCAAAAACTTGGATCGGTACGACGAGAACCAGAAGTTTTCCACCTGGATCTATCGGATCGCAACGAACCTGTGCATCGACCGGCTGCGCAAGCGGCGTCCGGTCTATTCGCTCGACGCGGAGACGGACCACGAGGGGCTGGACGGCTACTCGATGCTGCCGAGCGACGATCGGACGCCGGAGAGCGAGCTGTTGCTGTCGGAAACGCAGAAGCTCATTCGCGACGCGGTCGAGACGTTGCCGGTCAAGTATAAATCGATCATGATCTTGCGCTATTTGCAGGATCTGTCCCTGCAGGAGATCTCGGAAGTGCTGGACTTGCCGGTGACGACCGTCAAGACGCGGGTTCACCGGGGGCGCGAGTACATGCGGAAGAAATTGGAGAGCAAGCTGTGAGGGAAAAGCACCCTTCGTTTGAAACCGCAACGGATACGCAGCGTAAATTATAGAAGCAATCGCTGCGGAGTATGAACCTCCAATGCAGAAGGGGATGGCATCTATCATGAATTGCAAGGCCGCCATCGCATATATGCACGACTATCTGGATCGCGAGCTGCCTTATGAGCAGACGATCGAACTGCAGCGCCATCTGGCTTCCTGCTCCGAATGCCGGATGCGGCTCGAAGCTCTGGAGAAGACCGACGCGCTGATGCGGTCGTTCCCTTCGGAGCAGGCGCCGCCCGATCTGGCGAATCGCATCCTGAAGTCTCTGCCCCGGACGCGCAACCCGCGTTCCTGGACGACCTGGGTGCGGCGGCATCCGGCCGTGTCCGCCGCGGCGCTGTTCCTGGTCGTGATGGTGTCCAGCTTCGTTACGATGTGGAACCAGAGCCAGCAGCTCACCGTCCGCGGCTCCGATCTGGATCACGTCGTGATCCAGGGCCGCACGGTCATCGTGCCGGCCGGGCAGAAGGTGGACGGCGACCTGACGATCGAGAACGGCGTCGCCCAGGTGATGGGAGACGTGCAGGGGAACTTGACGATCATCGACGGCAACGTCACGCTGGCTTCCACCGCTCATATCGCCGGCAAGGTCAAGACGATCGACCGCGCGGTGGACTGGGCCTGGTACAAGGTAACGTCCTGGTTCGACACGCTGGCGTACGGTTCCTGACGAGTTCGGCGCCTTTCTTCGAAGAGGAGCGGCCTCCCTGGGACTTTGGGAGGTTTTTTTGCCTTTCGAGAGGATTTCGGAACAGGAGTAGAGAACTGAATAATGATGTAAACTAAGCACAATATGACAAGAATCGGGAAAAAACCCGGTCGAGACGCGTGTTCAGGGGGTGCGTCTTGGAAGACTACTTTCATTCGTTAACATGGCAGAGCGCCATCAAAGATATCGCCGACATTTCGATCGTCAGCTACATTATCTACAAGCTGTTTCAACTCGTCCAAGGGACGCGCGCCGTTCAATTGCTCAAAGGGATTTTCCTGATCGTCGTCACCTGGGCGCTCAGCACGTGGCTGAACCTGTACACGTTGAAGTGGCTCATGAACCAGATGTTCTCGTGGGGCATCGTGACGGTCGTGATCATCTTCCAGCCGGAGCTTCGCCGCGCGCTCGAGCAGCTCGGAAGAGGCAAGCTGTTCAGCCGCAACGCCGCCGAGCAGGATGTCGGGCAGACGATCAACGAGTTGATTAAAGCGGTGAATTATTTATCCCGTCGAAAGATCGGGGCGTTAATCGTGTTCGAGCGCAAGACGGGAATCAACGATTATATCGAATCGGGCATCAAGATGGAGTCGCGAATCAGCTCCGAACTGCTCATCAACATCTTCATCCCGAACACGCCGCTGCACGACGGGGCGGTCATCGTGCGCGAATCGCACATCATGGCGGCGGGCTGCTACTTGCCGCTGTCGGAAAATCCGTTCATCAGCAAGGAGCTGGGAACGCGCCACCGCGCGGCGATCGGCGTCAGCGAGGTGTGTGACGCGATCTCCGTCGTCGTCTCCGAGGAGACCGGGCAGGTGTCGCTGGCGATGAACGGGCAGATCGTCCGGGACATCAAGGAGGAGTCCTTGATTTCCAAGCTGTACGAGGAACTGCGCCCGAACCAGAAGGCGAAGGGCAGGGACTGGGCGTTCTGGAAGCGGAAGGAGGGTGGCGGCCGTGGATAAGTGGCTGAGCAATCCGACCGTGCTCAAGCTGGTCGCTGTGGCGCTCGGCATCATTCTGTGGGCGGTCGTCCACTTCGACGATCCGCAGACGCCGACGACGGTCACGTCCGCCCTCGAGAACAAGACGTTTAATGCCGTGAAGGTTCAAACGTACGGGCTGAACGAACGCAATTACGTGCTCAAGAGCATCACTCCGCAATCGGTCAAGCTGACGGTTCGCGGGGCCCGTTCCGATCTGTTGAAGGCCACCACGGAGGATTACCGGCTCCGGGTCGACTTAAGCACCGTAACGGATGGAGAGCATACGTTGAAAATACAGGCGGAGCTTCCGCGCGGCGTCGATCTGGTCTCGATGACGCCGGATTCGGTGACGGTCGACGTGGAGGAGCTGCAGACGAAGGAATTCGAGGTGTCGGTGACCACGAAGGGGACGCCGGCCCAGGGCTACAAGGCGGGCATTCCGATTCTGCGGCCGACGAACCGCGTGCACGTCACGTTGCCCGCAAGCAAGCTGGCCAAGGTCGTCTCCGTCGGAGCCAGCGTCTCGGTCGACGGCGAGAGCAAGACGATCAAGAACAAGAGCGTCAAGCTGGCGGCTTACGATGCGAACGGCAAGCCGATCGAAGGCGCCGTGCTCGATCCGGCGGTGCTGGAGGTCGAGGTGCCGATCACGAATCCGTACAAGACGGTTCCGCTTCAGTTCAAGCTGATCGGGCAGATGCCGCCGGGGCTCAGCATCGCCTCTTTCAAGCCCGCGACGGAGCAGCTGACCATTTACGGCCCGCAAAACGTGCTGGACAAAGTGGAGTTCGTGGAGGCCGATCTGGACCTGAGCACGCTGACCAAGTCGGGCAAGGTGACGGTGCCGATCAAGCCGATCGATTCGATCACGGAGTATTCGCCGGAGGAAGTGACCGTCGATATCGAAGTGGTGCTGTCCCAGACCCGAACGATTCAGGGGCTGCCCGTGACGGTCGAAGGCTTGGGAGACGGTCTTCATGCGAAGATTACCGAACCGTCCACGCAGAAAGTGGACATCGTCATGCAAGGAGCGCCGGCGGTGCTTGACAAACTCCAGCCCGGAGACGTGGACGTCGTCGCGGATTTGAGCGGGCGCGGCCCGGGCGTCTATACGGTGCCGATCGTCGTCAATTCGCCGCGATTCGTCGATCAGGTGGGGGGCAATACCACCGTAACGGTCGAAATCTCGGCCGATCAGCCGGCAAGCGCGGCTCCGGACGACGGGAGCGGCACGGCGGCTATCGTCCAGGAGGACGGATCGAACGCCGCCGCTCCTCCGGGAAGCGGGGACGGGAGCGATGCCGGACCGAATCCGGCGGAATCGGACTTGGACTCCGGAGCGCAAGAGGGAGAGCTCCAACCTCCGCCGTCGGATGCCGAATAACCGGCGGCGGCCATTCTGGAAGCAGTCGAAGGAGAAGAAGCGGAACCTATGGGAAAATATTTCGGAACGGACGGCGTCAGAGGCGTGGCCAACCGCGAATTGACGCCGGAACTGGCTTATCGGATCGGCCGCTGCGGCGGCGTGGTGTTGGCGGGCCGCGCGGAGCGGCCGAAGGTGGTTATCGGCATGGATACGAGAATTTCCGGGCCGCTGCTGGAGAGCGCGCTGATCGCGGGCCTGCTGTCGATCGGAGCGGACGTCGTGCGTCTCGGCGTCGTGACAACGCCGGCGGTGGCGTATTTGACCCGGCTGCTGAAGGCCGACGCCGGGGTGATGATCTCGGCCTCGCACAATCCGGTGGACGATAACGGCATTAAATTTTTCGGCGGCGACGGCTTCAAGCTGCTGGACGAGACCGAGGCGGAAATCGAGAAGCTGATGGACGCCGAGGAAGACACGCTGCCCCGTCCGACGGGCGGCGCGATCGGGACGGTGACGACCGATGACGCAGCGAAGCACCGTTATGTCGAGTTCCTGAAGACGACGGTGAAGCACTCGTTCGGCGGTCTCAAGGTGGTGCTCGACTGCGCGCACGGCGCGGCTTATGAGCTGGCCCCGACCGTCTTCCGCGAACTGGGGGCGGAAGTGATTGCCTATGGCGCGGACCCGAACGGGCTTAACATCAACGACGGCGTCGGCTCCACGCATCCGCAGATGCTGGCGGAGAAGGTGAAGGAACACGGCGCCGACCTGGGCCTCGCCTTCGATGGAGACGCGGATCGCCTGATCGCCATCGACGAGAACGGCGAAGAGGTCGACGGCGACTTCGTGCTGTGCATTTGCGGCGACGCGATGAAGCGCAGCGGTCGTCTGAAGCACGACACGGTCGTCACGACGGTCATGAGCAACATCGGCTTTTTCAAGGCGGCGGAGAAGCTCGGGCTCCGGACGGCCCGCACGGCGGTCGGAGACCGCTACGTCATGGAAGAGATGGTGCGCGGCGGCTACAACTTGGGCGGGGAACAGTCGGGACACGTCATTTTCCTCGATTACAACACGACCGGGGACGGCATTCTGACCGCGCTGCAGTTGGTGGACACGCTTTGCGATTCGGGACGCAAGCTGAGCGAGCTCAAGACGCTGATGCGCAAATATCCGCAAGTGCTGGTGAACGTGCGGGTGGCGGACAAATCGCGCTTCCCCGGCAATCCCGCGATCGCGGAAGCGGTCGCGACGGCGGAGAGCGCGCTCGGCGACAACGGCCGGGTGCTCGTGCGTCCGTCGGGCACCGAGGCGCTCATTCGCGTCATGGCGGAAGGGCCGGACCGCGACGAGATCGAGAAGCACGTGCAGTCCATCGCCGACATCATTCGCAAGGAACTGGCCTGATTCCATCGCAATTCTGCGGCCTCCGGCGTCGAATCGCCGGGGGTTTTATCATTTCCGGGGAAATGAGTATTCCAGTTGCAAGGAAGGGCGAAAATGAATATGATAAAAGATATTCTGAGGAAGAAAGGCAGGGCAGGAGCGAGATCAGGCAAGCCAAGCGCCAGAACTTGACGGCCCGTCGGCGTCGATGTCGGAATTCGGGGAAATCGGGCGGCGAACCGGAACGGAACCAAGGTTCGGCCGCCTGCCGAAGGACGGCGTTCGGATGGCGGCCGGACGCGGCGTCAAGTTGACGAGGTGGAGGTGTTCGGAGTTGTTCGGCGGGGACCTCCCGGCCCGCATCGGGGCCGACAACCGGAAGACAAATCGTCCAGGGCGACCGGACGGACAATATTCCGGTACGATGCTCACTTGCTAGTGGACCGGGGCTTTTCTGCGCGTATTCGGAGGGCTCCGGTCGCATCCAGTCCTGCGGGCCGGGCAAGGCCGCTGCGGACTGATCGGGAAGCGAACCCTCGCTGCGGCGGCCTGGCTTCGGACTCTTCGGGACGACGAGAATCCGAAGCGGAGGTCTGTATTCATATGTGCGGAATCGTAGGCTATATCGGCAATCGCCAGTCGCAGTCCATCCTGATCGAAGGGCTGAAGAAGCTGGAATATCGGGGATACGACTCGGCGGGCATCGCCGTCTTTACCGAGAACGGGTTGGAGATTACGAAGACGGTCGGACGGCTGGCGAACCTGGAAGGGCGCCTTCAGCAGGAGCCGCTGCGCGGAACGGTCGGCATCGGCCACACCCGCTGGGCGACGCACGGCAAGCCGTCCGACGTCAACTCCCATCCCCACACGGATAATTCGCTCAAGTTTTCGGTCGTCCACAACGGGATTATCGAAAACTACCTGGAACTGAAAGAAGAACTGATGCAGCAGGGACACCGGTTCGTATCGGAGACGGATACGGAGGTCATCTCGCATCTGATCTCGGATCTGTACGAAGGCGACATCGTCAAGGCAGTGCAGAAGGCGGTGCGCAAAATGCGCGGCGCGTTCGCCCTCGGCGTACTGACGGAGTACGAGCCCGACCGGTTGGTGGCGGTACGCTATGCGAGCCCGCTCATCATCGGCATCGGCGACGGAGAGAAGTTCATCGCCTCCGACATTCCGGCGATCCTCGAGCATACGCGCGACATCTACATCCTGAACGACGGGGAGATGGCGGTGCTGACGCGCGACGGTGTGGAGCTCATGACGATCGAAGGAAACTTCATTTCCAAGGAAGTGTTCCATGTCGACTGGGACCTGATGACAGCGGAAAAAGGCGGCTACGACCACTTCATGCTCAAGGAGATCCACGAGCAGCCGAAGGCCTATCGCGACACGATGCGCGGCCGGCTGAGCGAAGACGGCCGTTCCGTTACGCTGCCGGAACTGAAGATGACGCCGGAGCAACTGCGCGCCATCCGCCGCATACACATCGTGGCGTGCGGAACCGCGATGCACGCCGGCATGGTCGGCAAGACCGTCATCGAGCGGCTCGCCCGCCTTCCGGTTGAGACGGACGTCGCTTCGGAATACCGCTACCGCTCGCCGATCATCACGCCGGATACGCTCGTCATCGTCGTGAGCCAATCCGGCGAAACGGCCGACACGCTGGCCGCTCTGCGCGAAGCGAAGCGGTGCGGCGCGCGCGTGCTGGCGATCACCAACGTCGTCGGCAGCTCGGTCGACCGCGAGGCGGACGACACGATCGTGACGCTGGCCGGTCCGGAGATCGCCGTCGCGTCGACGAAGGCGTACACGTCGCAGCTCATCGCCTTTTATCTGTTCGGCCTCTATTTGGCCCAGACGCTGGGCACGCAGGACGAAGCGTTCGTGGCGAACATGCTGGCCGCCATGCAGGCGTTGCCGGAGCAGGTCGAGAAGATTCTCGCGCAAGCGGAGACGGTCAAGGAAATCGCAGACTCGATCGCGCATCACCGCAGCCTGTTCTTCATCGGGCGCGGCGTGGACTACGCGGTGGCGCTGGAAGGGTCGCTCAAGCTGAAGGAGATCTCGTACATCCACTCGGAGGCGTATGCGGCCGGCGAGCTCAAGCACGGCACGCTCGCGCTGATCGAGGAAGGCGTCCCGGTCATCGCGCTGCTGACGCAGGAGGACCTGTTCGAGAAGACGGTCAGCAACATCAAGGAGACGAAGGCGCGCGGTGCGAACGTTCTCGGCATCTTCAACGAAGGCCAGGAAGCCGAAGTCGCCAAGGCGGTCGACCTTAAGTTCGCCATCCCGCGCACACTCCCGCTGCTGACGCCGGCGCTCTCGGTCGTGCCGCTGCAACTGCTGTCGTACTACGCTGCGCTGGCCCTCGGCCATGACGTCGATAAGCCGCGCAACCTGGCGAAGAGCGTCACGGTGGAGTGATGTTGCGGCGGCGGTAAATAGCGCTGTAGACGTCAAATAAATCCCGTCCTGTGAAAATAAAAACTGTCCAGAGATAATAAAAAGTGTCCATGAAGCCGAGCGTGGCAGGGGGTTGCCCTGATTCATGCTTGGCTTCTTCTTTTGTTGAAAGTGGTACAGGGGAAAGGGGAAAGGAAAGAACATTGGTATATCATGCAGTTTCCCAATATACCCCCTCCCGCTATGTTCCGATTGAGCTTCTCCATTTGTTCACTCAAATGATTTCCCTGGACATTTCCCAACATTCCATTTCCCTCATCCCTTCCCTCTAACCACCTAATTTCTTCCAATTGGACGGACACTTTTTATTTCCCTGGCATTTTGTACCAACTGGCTCCTCAAATCCCGAAAACCCTTGTGCGGCAAGGGATTGGAGGCCTTGGAGGGGCTAAAGTGGGATGGACATGAATTATTTTCCCTTAACA
>JGI26050J44790_1000486_pt1 | contig 14096 bp, 14 predicted proteins | sample HigsolmetaGSP12D_FD_44790 | JGI IMG/M metagenome (IMG submission 44790) | reverse complement strand
ATATCCATAGGAAGACCTCTTTCTAAATGTATTCGCCTACTAGCGTACATTTAAATGATAGAGCGTCTTCCCATTTTTTTCCACTCATCTGCCCTTCGAGTGAAATTTTACACATACAGGTAAGGAGGCAATTTTCATGGCAAAACAAATTAAATTTGGTGAAGAAGCCCGCCGTGCAATGCTTGCTGGTGTAGATAAATTGGCGAATGCAGTAAAAGTTACATTAGGACCTAAAGGTCGTAATGTTGTTTTAGAGAAAAAATTTGGTTCTCCTTTAATTACCAATGACGGTGTAACCATTGCAAAGGAAATCGAATTGGAAGATCCCTATGAAAATATGGGTGCTAAACTTGTAGCGGAAGTTGCAAGTAAAACGAACGATGTTGCTGGTGACGGTACAACAACCGCAACAGTTCTTGCTCAAGCCATGATTCGTGAAGGATTGAAAAACGTAACAGCTGGCGCAAACCCGATGGGCATCCGTAAAGGAATTGAAAAAGCTGTTCAAGTTGCTGTTGAAGAATTGAAAGCAATCTCCAAACCGATCGAAGGTAAAGAAGCTATCGCTCAAGTAGGTACCATTTCTTCCGGTGAAGAAGAAGTAGGTAATCTCATTGCTGAGGCAATGGAGCGAGTCGGTAAAGACGGAGTTATCACGATAGAAGAATCTAAAGGATTCAACACCGAGTTGGATGTTGTTGAAGGTATGCAATTTGACCGCGGCTATGTTTCCGCTTATATGGTTACAGATTCCGAGAAAATGGAAGCTGTCTTGGAGAACCCGTATATTTTAATTACAGATAAGAAGATTTCCAGCATTCAAGATCTACTTCCATTGTTAGAACAAGTTGTCCAACAAAGCAAACCGCTCTTGATTATTGCCGAAGATATTGAAGGCGAAGCATTGGCAACATTGGTACTCAACAAGTTGCGTGGAACCTTCAATGTAGCTGCTGTAAAAGCACCTGGATTTGGCGATCGTCGTAAAGCTATGTTAGAAGATATCGCCATTTTAACCGGTGGTACGGTCATTACAGAAGATCTTGGCTTAGAATTGAAATCTGCAAACATCACCCATCTTGGCCGCGCTGGCAAAGTCGTTGTAACGAAAGAAAATACAACGATCGTTGAAGGTGCTGGTGACTCCAGCAAGATTGAAGCTCGCGTCAACCAAATTAAAGCACAAATCGAAGAAACAACCTCTGAGTTTGATAAAGAAAAACTACAAGAACGTTTGGCTAAATTGGCTGGCGGTGTAGCTGTCATCAAAGTCGGTGCTGCTACAGAAACAGAATTGAAAGAACGTAAACTTCGCATTGAAGACGCATTGAACGCAACCCGTGCTGCCGTTGAAGAAGGAATTGTATCCGGCGGTGGTACAGCATTAATCAATGTTTACAATAAAGTTGCCGCAATCGAAACTGATGGCGATGTCCTAANCGGTGTTCGCATTGTGCTCCGTGCACTAGAAGAGCCGGTACGTCAAATCGCTCAAAACGCAGGTCTCGAAGGCAGCGTTGTTGTTGAGCGCATGAAGAAAGAAGAACTTGGCATCGGCTTTAATGCTGCAACAAATGAATGGGTAAACATGGTAGAAGCCGGTATCGTTGACCCGACGAAAGTAACCCGTTCTGCCCTTCAAAATGCAGCTAGTGTTGCAGCTATGTTCCTCACCACCGAAGCTGTTGTTTCCGACATTCCGGAAGAAAACAAAGGCGGAAACGGCATGCCTGGTGACATGGGCGGCATGATGTAATCGACATTGCCCTAACTTAAAAACTATTTTACATATACATAAACATGCTGTCATATCGATACTAGTTTACATTTTTTTGAATAGCTTTACCTAAATAAAATTGGACATGATATACTTACTACTCATTCTTTCCATTATTGTTAAATGATTCTCATATAGTTTTGTTGTTTTTGTATCAATTAAATAGCTTAGTATCAACAATTATAACTTGAGCAACCTTAACGAAAGAAAATGGCTATTATAAAAAATGACCATTGCAACGGTCAAAATCCAGAGATTTACTTTATTATTTATCGGTTATCATAAAGCCAAGGGGGTAATTGAAATGAGTTCCAAAAGAAAGCGCGAACAAGAATTACTAATGTACCTTTCGAAGAAACAAGATTTTGTGACTTCGGAGGAACTCATGGAAGTACTTGATGTTTCGCAAAAAACAGTCTACCGCTTAATAAACAAAATAAATAACGAATATGTAGACGGCCCACTAATCTTATCAGAACGAGGGAGAGGGTACAAACTAGATTACGAGAAGTTTATTAATTATCAAAAAGGTCTTAATCAATATAAAGATGGACAATATACGCCTCATGAAAGACGCATTCGAATTATGGAAGAGCTATTATTGTCCTCGCCTAAACCCATTAGTNTTTATCAATTATTCAGTCACTTTCATGTAGGAGAGTCNGTTATTTTTAACGATGAACAAATCATGAGTGAAGTACTGAAAAAGTACAACTTAGTTCTCNAGAGAAAAAATAGGACACTTGCCATCTTAGGCGAAGAAGCAAATATTCGNAAGGCCATTAAAGATATTAATGAAATTTTCAATGTAATCGATATCGACGATTTAAAAAGAAATAAGGAACTTAATTTCAATCGGTACGATGTTTTCTTTATTCTCGATCAACTGAAAAAAATTGAAGAAGATTTGGATATAACAATCCCCTACCCTTATAATGTAAACATTTTCTCGCATTTATATATTCTGCTTAGCCGAACAAGAAAAGTTCCTACAAGACTGTATCCGGATAANATTTCCGAACAAGTATTGGAAAATATGAAAAATGATATTTTGTATCCCGTTGCAAAAGAAGTTATTCAAAACATTGAAAAATACTTGAACAGTCCTTTGCCGGAGATTGAAATCTATTTTCTTTACCAATACTTGGTCTCTTCCAGAATGCAAGGTTCAATTGCAAAAACCTCCACGTTTTCAGCAGACGTTGTCAACGTAACGAAAACATATATTGAAGGAATGAGTTCTTGTTTAGGAATTGAATTAGACAGCCAGTCACTATTTGTTGAATTAGCGAACCATATAAAACCGATGCTTAATCGTTTGCAGCATAATATTCGTGTGAAAAATAGCTTGTTAAGTCAGATAAAGGTCACGTACGAAAATGTATTTAATGCGGTGAAAAAAGTGTCGGAGATGGTAAGTGAAAGGTTTAACTTACCGGAAATAAATGACGATGAAAATGGATTTATCACCCTATATTTTGCAAAAGCCATTGAAACGGGGCAGCATTTACGCCCGATTAAAACGTTAATCATGTGTACAACGGGCATTGGAACTTCAGAGCTATTACAAGCAAAGGTGTCTAAAAAGTTCCCAGAAATCGAAATAGTAGACGTGATTTCAACTAGCAATACACAAAAATNAAAGGATAAATATCCAGAAGCTGAATTGATTTTGAGTACGGTTCACATGAAAGAAGATGTTCCAATTCCTTATTTATTAGTCAGTGCTATGTTTACGAACGATGATCAAGATAGACTCAGGAAAAAAATAGAGGAGATCTATCATGGAAACTAATTCACTATTTCAAGTTTATTTTAATAGTGTGTTCAAAACGAAAGAGGAAGTTTTCTCGTTTTTATCAGAAATTGAGGGTAATGATTTTTATAAAAAGAGAGAAATTATCAATCTATTAAAAGAGAGAGAAAAAGTAGGTAGCACATTAATTGCGGAACACGTCGTCATGCCACATGTGCAAAGTAGTCTCATAAACAAGAGTCAAATTGTATTCATCCATTTAAAAAAACCTATAAAAGATTGGGATTATCATTCTAAAAATGTACGTTTAGTGATTGGAATTTTATTAAAAGAAAATGAAAACGTTCAAATAAAGAAAAGTATAGCATCTTTCATTCGAGCGTTAGCTAGTGAAGATTTTGTAAGCAGATTATTGAACAGTAGAGAGAAAGAAGATTTTACAAAAAAAATTTTAAAACCATTGGAGGAGTAATGATGAAAATCGTTGGAGTTGCAGCATGTACAGTAGGAATTGCACACACATATATTGCCCAAGAAAAATTAGAAACAGCCGGTAAAAAAAGAGGTCACGAAATTCAAATTGAAACCCAAGGAACCATTGGTGTTGAGAATGAATTGACCCAAAAACAAATCGATGAGGCCGATATCGTGATCTTAGCGGTTGACGTAAAAATCGCAGGGAGAGAACGTTTCGAAGGTAAAAGAATCATTCAAGTTTCCACAGAAATCGCTGTTAAATCTCCGAACAAGTTGATTGAAAAAGCTGAGCAAGTTGTAAATGCACAAAAATAATCAAAAGAACAGGAGCTTGAATCATGGAAGTAAAAGACATCGTTGATATAGACACGATAAAAACCAATATGAATGTAAAAAGTAAGGAAGAAGCAATTCAAAAGTTAGCTGAAGTATTGCTTGCAAATGAGTATATTACCGACGTTGAAGCCTTCTTGAAAGATATTTATGCAAGGGAAGCCGTTGGTCAGACAGGAATCGGCAATTATATTGCCATTCCCCATGGTAATAGCGATGCTGTCCAAAAAGTTGGGGTTGCCATTGGAATTACTGAACAAGAAATTCCTTGGGAAACCCTCGATGGTAAAGGTGTGAAAGGAATCATTTTGTTTGCTGTGCCAAAACAGAATGATGGGTCTAAACAACATTTGAAATTGTTATCCCTTTTTGCAAGGAAATTAGGAAATGATGAAGTTGTTGAAAAAATGTTAATGGCGAAAAACGCTGAAGATGTAAAAGCAGCATTAATCTAACTTAGAAAATTTAACAATAGGAGAGAAAGAGTCATGAGTGCAATTAAAAAATTGAATCTAAAAGGCCATTTATTGACAGCTATTTCTTATTTGATTCCCATCGTCTGTGGCGCAGGTTTTGTCATTGCTATCGGTATGGCATTTGGCGGTAATNGTGGCGCAGATTTAACCCAAGAATTTACTTTCTGGGATGCACTAGCAAAAATGGGTGCAGGGGCTTTAGGTTTACTACCCGCTGTTATCTCAACCGGAATTGCTTATTCCATTGCAAGTAAACNAGGGATTGCCCCAGGTTTCATTATCGGTTTAACTGCTAATGCCGTTGGAGCAGGATTTATCGGCGGTATTATTGGCGGATTTGTCGCAGGTTATCTAGCAGTAGCAATTATCAAATATCTTAAAGTTCCTAGCTGGGCTAAAGGCTTAATGCCTACTTTAATTGTCCCGTTTTTAACTTCTCTTATCGGTGGACTATTCATGGTATATGTAATCGGGCTTCCGGTTGCTGCCTTTACAAGCTGGTTGACAAATGCTTTAAATAGCTTAGGTACTTCTTCCTTATTAATCTTCGGTGCCGTTATCGGTTTATTAAGTGGTGTTGACTTTGGTGGTCCGATCAACAAAACCGTATTTGCCTTCGTATTAACCATGCAAGCAGAAGGGATCAATGAACCAATTACTGCATTGCAATTAGTAAATACTGCTACACCAATTGGATTTGGACTTGCTTACTTTATCGCAAAAATGTTTGGTAAAAACATTTACACTCGTTCCGAGGTTGAAACATTGAAATCCGCTGTTCCGATGGGTGTTGTGAACATTGTTGAAGGTGTCATTCCGATCGTTATGAATGATATTGTCCGCTGTGTAACAGCTGTCGCCATTGGTGGTGCCGCTGGTGGTGCGGTAACTATGGTATTAGGAGCAGATGCAACAGTTCCTTTCGGCGGTGTCTTGATGCTTCCGACCATGTCTAAACCTCTAGCAGGTGCTTTAGCCATTATCGTAAACGTCGTAGTAACTGGGTTGGCTCTCGCACTTCTTAAGAAGAATGTAAAAGAAGATGAGCAAGTAGAAGTTGAAGAAGAAGATATTGATTTAGACGATATCCAAATTATATAAGCGGAGGTCAACTAACGAATGAGCAACAAAATTGAATTTTCACCGTCTTTAATGACAATGGATTTAGACAAGTTTAAAGAACAGATTACTTTTTTAAATAATCATGTCGGTTCTTACCATATCGATATTATGGACGGACATTATGTACCTAATATAACTCTATCCCCTTGGTTTGTCCAAGAGGTACGGAAAATTAGTGATGTTCCGATGTCTGCCCACTTGATGGTCACAAACCCAAGTTTTTGGGTACAACAACTCATTGATATTAAGTGTGAATGGATTTGCATGCACGTAGAAACCCTTGATGGGTTAGCTTTCCGCTTAATTGATCAAATCCACGATGCGGGATTAAAAGCAGGGGTCGTATTAAATCCTGAAACAAGTGTTGATGCGATTCGCCCGTACATTGATTTAGTGGATAAAGTCACCATTATGACTGTCGACCCAGGTTTTGCAGGTCAACGCTTTATTGATAGTACATTGGAGAAAATCGTGGAATTAAGAAAATTACGGGAAGAACACGGTTATAAATATGTGATTGAAATGGATGGATCTTCGAATCGGAAATCCTTCAAGAAAATTTATGAAGCCGGTCCTGACATTTATATTATAGGTCGCAGCGGTTTGTTTGGATTACACGAAGATATCGAAAAAGCATGGGAAATCATGTGCAAAGATTTTGAGGAAATGACTGGCGAAAAAGTATTATAAAATGAACCGCTTGAAACAGGGTATCGGGACAAGCTTACTCCCTATACCCTGTTTTTTCTAAGTTAATTGTGATAAATTAAACTTGTAATTTTGTTTGTGGAAAGAAAAAGAATGCAACAATTTTTTGATTCTGATTTTAAATAGAATCATAGAAGCCCGACAAAAATTACGTATAGCTTTTTCTGACCGGGTTTCCCCGGAAAAACCTACAAGAAAGGATCGTTTTTAATGACTACTACAGTGAATTCAGTAGAACAATTGTCGATTAATGCAATCCGTACACTTTCCATCGATGCCATTCAAAAGGCAAACTCTGGTCATCCAGGACTTCCGATGGGAGCAGCACCAATGGCCTATACATTATGGACCGAATTTATGACCCATAACCCGAAAAACTCGAAATGGTTTAACCGTGACCGTTTTGTTCTTTCTGCAGGACACGGATCGATGTTGTTATACAGTTTATTGCACTTATCAGGTTATAAAGTATCGATGGATGATTTGAAAAACTTCCGTCAATGGGGGTCAAATACCCCTGGGCATCCGGAAGTTCTCGATACCGATGGTGTTGAAATGACTACTGGACCTTTGGGTCAAGGAATTTCTTCCGCCGTTGGAATGGCAATGGCCGAAGCCCATTTAGCATCCGTCTATAATAAAACGGATTTTCCGATTGTCGATCACTATACCTATGCCCTCGTTGGTGATGGTTGTTTAATGGAAGGTGTCTCCCATGAAGCAGCTTCCCTCGCCGGTCATTTAGGGTTAGGAAAATTAATTGTTCTTTATGATTCGAACGATATTTCCTTGGATGGAGATTTAGACAAATCCTTCTCAGAAAATGTTGCTCAAAGATTTGCCGCTTATGGATGGCAAGTTCTTCGTGTCGACGATGGAAATGATGTCAATGAGATCCGGAGTGCATTGAAAAAAGCGAAAGAAAATACGACCCAACCGACATTAATTGAAGTTAAAACAGTCATCGGCTACGGTTCTCCGAATAAAGCAGGATCTTCTGCTTCCCATGGTTCTCCCCTTGGTGAAGAAGAAATCAAATTAANGAAGCAAAACTACAACTGGGATTATGAACCGTTCTATGTCCCGGAAGTAGTTTACGAAGATTTCCGTGAAAAAATCGGTAAAAAAGGTGAACAGGCAGAAAAAGCTTGGGAAGAACTGTTTAATAAATATAAAGAAGCATACCCGGAAGAAGCTAAATCATTTAAACGTGCCATTAACGGAGAACTTCCGGAGAACTGGGTTGAAGCATTGCCTACATATGAACCGGGTACATCTTTTGCAACAAGAGATTCTTCTGGCCAAGTGTTGAATGCTATTGCCAAAGCTGTGCCGAACTTTATTGGTGGTAGTGCGGACTTAGCAAGCTCCAATAAAACGATGATTAATGGAGCCGCTGATCTATCGAAAGAAAATTTTGCTGGGAGAAATATTTGGTTTGGTGTCCGGGAATTTGCTATGGCCGCTGCCTTAAACGGAATGGCCTTACATGGCGGGTTAAAAGTTTATGGNGGAACATTCTTTGTCTTTAGTGACTATTTGCGTCCGGCTGTTCGTTTATCTGCCTTAATGAAAACACCGGTTATTTACGTATGGACTCACGATTCCATTGCCGTCGGTGAAGATGGTCCAACTCATGAACCGATTGAGCATTTAGCATCCTATCGGGCAATGCCTGGACTATCATTGATTCGTCCTGCGGATGCCAATGAAACACAAGCCGCTTGGAGATTAGCTCTAGAATCGAACGACAAGCCAACCGCATTAGTGTTATCCCGTCAAAGCCTTCCGACACTAGAAGGAACGAAGGAAAAAGCTTATGAAGGGGTTAAACGCGGCGCTTATGTAGTAAGCGACAGTGAAAAAGAAACACCGGATGCAATTATTATTGCTACCGGTTCTGAAGTGCAATTGGCCGTTCGTGCTCAACAAGTGCTTAAAGAAAAAGGAATCGACGTTCGTGTCGTCAGCATGCCTTCATGGGATCGTTTTGAAGAACAACCCCAATCCTACAAGGATTCTGTATTACTACCGCAAGTTAAAAAACGCCTTGCTGTAGAAATGGCTTCCCCCTTCGGTTGGGAACGTTACGTCGGAAGCGAAGGAGATATTCTTGGCATTTCAACCTTTGGCGCCTCCGCTAATGGCGAAAAACTAATGGAAGAATTCGGCTTCACAGTTGAGAATGTGGTAAAACGTGTAGAGGGATTACTATAAGTCCGTCTCAAAGGAAATAAATGAGTAACAGAGGCTATTCATCTATTATTAGATGGAAGCCTCTTTTTTGTTGTGTTAGAGTTATTTGTTTGGATATGTTTTGAATAGATTCCAATAGACGCTGGAAAATAAAAATGAATCTGTTAATTGTTTTTCATGTTTTGAAAAAAATAATAAGTTACTTAAGAAATTAAGTTTTCGATAACTTTGCGTTTGCGAGGAAAATCACATATGATATAATTTTCTTAATAATGCAGTCCAACAAGGGCGTAAAGGAGGGCTGGTTATAAGTTCTTTAATTAATCATTGGAAACGACCGTCAATGGCCACTTGGCTTATTACGTTGGTATTTACTTTTATTTTATTGGCACTTATGTGGGGGATTATTTATATTACCGGCGGAACGAAATATGCTTATGTACATCTCATGTATATTCCTGTTATGTTCGCTGGCTATATTTTAGGCCCAATTGGCGGGATTTTTATCGCGATTGTTGCAGGGATTTTAGTTGGACCCCTTATGCCTATGGATGTAGAGACAAATATCCCGCAACCTTTTGATACGCAATTGACAAGGACCCTTTTTTTTATACTTATTGGGGGAATAATTGGTTTTGCCTCCAATTCTTTGAAAAAGCATTTGATTAAAATACATGATACTCTTGCTGAAATTTCTTATGTTTATGGAAATACATTGAAAACCTATGCAAGGATGATATCCGCCCGGGATGAACAAACTTCCTTCCACTGCGAACGGGTAGCTTACAATGCCGTATTATTAGGAAAAGCCTACGGATTAACGGGTCCCGATTTGGATGCCCTTTACTGGTCAGGACTGCTTCATGATGTTGGAAAAATTGGGGTGAAGGAAAAGATTCTTTTAAAAGAAGGAAAGCTTACCCCAGAAGAATTTGAACAGGTAAAAAAGCATTCTGAAATAGGATACGAATTAATAAAGTCTTTGTCGCCACAACTTCTTCCGGTAGCTGAAGGAATTCACTCCCACCATGAGAAGTGGAATGGGAGCGGTTACCCGAAAGGTTTAAAAGGGAAAAACATACCCCTTTTTGGGCGAATTTTAGCCATTGTCGATGTATTCGAAGCATTGACTTCTGAACGCCCCTATAAGGAACCGTGGAGAGCGGAGGAAGCAATTCAATATTTATTAGAGAATAAAGGGGTTCTCTTCGACCCAGAGCTTACAACTTTATTTGAACAATTATATAACGATGGGAAAGTTTGGATTTACCAAAAGTCTATACAGTTAGTTCATTCGCTGATTCCAACTTCCTTTAATAAAGAGATTCTGAAACGAACTTAACCTTTTAAGTAATTTGTACACATAATTGATATTTCATCTAAGGTTGAGAGGAGATCTTGATTTGGCAACAACTCTTTTATTAATCCTTATTTATTTTGCTTTCATTAGCTTAGGTTTGCCTGATTCAATGTTAGGGGCTGCATGGCCGACAATCCAGTTGGAAATGGATATGCCGATGTCTGCTGGAGGATTTATTGCGATGATTGTCTCAACCGGGACCATTATCTCCAGCTTTTTAAGTGGAAAATTAATAGAGAAGTTTGGAACCGGAAAGTTGACTGTAATTAGCGTGTTTTTCACAGCCTTTGCGTTATTTGGTTTTTCCTTTAGTAATCATTACGCCTGGCTTTGTATTATGGCCATTCCACTAGGACTTGGTGCCGGTGCGGTAGACTCAGCTCTTAATAACTTTGTTGCTCTCCATTTTGCGGCAAAGCATATGAACTGGCTTCATTCCTTCTGGGGAATTGGCGCAACTGCTGGACCTATCATCATGAGTTTGCAAATTACTCGAAATGATTCTTGGCAATTAGGTTATTTAACAGTCGCAATTATTCAAATAATTTTAGTGGGAATTTTACTATTTTCTCTTCCCCTCTGGAAAAAATATAGTGATAACGGAAGTAAGGCACAGGAAAGCGTTGAGAAAAAACGTCAATCTGTATTTAAACTCCCAGGGATTACTCCAGCTTTGACCGGATTTTTTGCCTACTGTGCTTTGGAGGCAACAGCAGGTTTATGGGGAGCTAGTTTCCTTGTTCACACAAAAGGGGTGGCAGCGGATGTTGCGGCCGGCTGGATCTCTATGTATTACATGGGAATTACGATTGGAAGGGTCTTTAGTGGCTTTTTCACCGCCAAGTTTAGTAACCAAACATTAATCCGCGGTGGAATGGGAATCATTGCTCTTGGTGCTATTTTAATATTAAGCACCAGCACTGCTTTTTTAAATCTCACTGGTATAATATTAATCGGACTTGGTTGTGCACCAATTTACCCGTCGATGCTTCATGAAACACCGGTCCGCTTTGGCAAGGAAAATTCTAGCTCTCTCATGGGTATTCAAATGGCTTTTGCTTATATTGGAACGACTCTAGTACCTCCTGCCTTTGGAGTATTTTCCGATTTTGCAGGAATTCAGTATTATCCAATCTTTTTGCTTTTGTTACTTGTATTGATGTTTTTCGGAAACGAGAAAATCCATCAAGTGGCTATGAAACGATTACAAACACAAAAGGTTAAAATATAATTCTCAAGGTACTCCACTGGTTAAGAAAAACAATTGGAGTACCTTTTTCATTAGTGTTAAGTTTTGTATTGTTGCACGTATCTAATATGTACGGTCAAAACCCTTTTGCAGTTAAAAAGTAGATTCCCAACGTTTCCCTCATTGTAAAAAGCGATCTTTTCCTTCATGATAGATGTAAGGATTAACATTTTGCTTTGAACGTAAAATGCTTAAGAACAGGAATAAAAGTGAATTTTTTAAAGAAATTTTTTAGAGAGTGAAACTTTTTGCTTGAAAAACAGTATATAATAGTACCAATTTTGTTAAGGGAGTGGATCGTATTGAGCATTTTAGCAAGATTTAAAGATATTATGGCCAGCAATATTAACGCCCTTTTGGATAAGGCAGAAAACCCGGAAAAAATGATTGACCAATATTTGCGGAATTTAAATCGGGACCTCGGAAAAGTGAAGGCTGAAACCGCGTCCGTCATGGCTGAAGAAAAACGGGCAAAACGCATGCTTGATGAATGCACCGAGGACATTGAAAAAATGGAAAGATACGCGATTAAAGCGTTGGAAGCCGGCAACGAAGACGATGCCCGGAAGTTTTTAGAGCGGAAAGCCGAATTAACCTCCCGCCAAGCCGAATTGCAAAAAGCGTATGATCTTGCACTTTCCAACGCTACCCAAATGCGGCAAATGCATGACAAATTAGTTGCCGATATCAATGAATTGGAATCTAGAAGAAGTATGCTTAAGGCGAAATGGGCAGTAGCCAAAACCCAGGAGCGGATGAATAAAATTGGTGCATCTGTAACTGATACGACAAACACGATGTCTGCCTTTGGTCGAATGGAAGATAAAATTAATCGCGCTCTCGACCAGGCAAACGCGATGGCAGAATTGAATGCCAGCCCGAAAGATGACTTAGAAGATCTTGCCGCAAAATATGACACGAAGGTAAGTGTAGATGATGAACTTGCGGCTTTAAAAGAGAAATTAAAAAATTTAGAGCAGGAATAAATGACGAAAAGCTGTGGCTTCAGGGCTACAGCTTTTATAAAATAAAATTAAGGAATCTTGTACAAAACAACCTAGAAATAACGGGTTATTTTTTTGAGATGACAGAGAAAAGGGGGTACAGGCATGGTTGTCCATTACAAATGTCCCGGATGCGGGGATGATATGATTTTTAATAGTGAAACCGGCACGCTAACCTGCCTGTGGAAGACAAGAAGACATAGAAACCTTTTCGGAGGATTTAATAACAACCACCTTTGAAGATCATGAAGCAAAGGAGTACAATTGTGAAAACTGTGGTGCTGTTTTAATTACTGACCATGATACGGTAGCGACAAGATGTAGCTTCTGTGGTGCCGGAGTCGTTCTAGCAGATCGCGTATCTGGAACTTATGCACCATCATTAGTCATTCCTTTTACCGTCAGTAAGGAAGAAGCCATTCAAGGTTTTAAAAAATGGTGCCGAAATGGCCTTTTAACTCCGAATGATTTTATGACGGCGGACCGGATAAAAAATATTACTGGGATGTATGTCCCTTTTTGGATGTACGATCTTAACAGTCGTGTCCAGGTCAGTGCAGAAGGGAAAGTTATCCGGACGTATACGAGGGGAGACTATATTTATACGGAGACGAAATATTATGATGTTTTTCGGGATATCAATTTAGATTACATTAAGGTCCCGGTCGATGCCTCAAAAAAAATGAATGATGAATTAATGGATAAACTTGAACCTTACCCCTATGATCAGCTGAAGGAGTTTAAGACACCGTACCTTGCAGGTTATATTGCGGAAAAGTATAACTATACCGACGATGAACTGCTTCCAAGGGTAAAATCAAAAATTCAAAGTTTTATAGATTCCTATATTAGTTCGACGATGCATGGTTATACAACGGTTACCTACAGAATGAAAGATATCGATACGAAAAAGGTAAAAAGTTACTACGTCCTTTTGCCGGTATGGATGGTTACCTATAATTACAAAAATAAAGACTATATTTTTGCGATGAATGGACAAACCGGAAAAATCGTCGGCAACCCTCCTCTATCGTATTGGAAGATGCTCGGCTGGTTTAGCGGCATTTCCGCTGGAACCTTTGTAATTATGAATATACTGGAAGCGATTGTGACGGGAGGGTGGTCATTATGGTAAGAAAAACAGTAATGGCCTGTATCCTAGGATTCTTTGGACTTTTTCTATTACTACTTGTAGGAGCAAAAGAAATAGCTGCCATTGAACAAAAAATTTATGATGATGCGAACCTTTTGGACGAAGCAGAAATTGAAGAACTTGAAGAATTGGCCAAAGAACTTGCGGAAGAAATTGGAACAGATCTTATTGTGCTGACCACTACATCAAGTATGGATGTTGATCCTTATACGAAAAAGTTCTATGAAGAAATGGCTCCAGGTTATGATAAGCCCCATGGGAGCACAGTAATTTTAACGATAAATATGGAATATAGGGACGTATATTTGGAAAGTTTTGGGAGGGCTTATGATTACTTAACCAGTAGCAGATTGACCGATATACGCGAATCTATTACGCCGTACCTTTCCAATGGGGATAAGAAATACTCCAAGGTAAATCAGGGTACTGAGAAGGAGTAATAATTAGATAACTACCTTCAACTAAATTAGAAAACTGCATATTTA
>JGI26050J44790_1000476_pt1 | contig 14270 bp, 14 predicted proteins | sample HigsolmetaGSP12D_FD_44790 | JGI IMG/M metagenome (IMG submission 44790) | reverse complement strand
GTGACGCTTCTTTGGGATGTCCATTTTTGAAAATTAGTTTTCATAACCAATTTTCCCAGTTCAAAAACCAGTGTTTTTGCCCAGTTTTCGATGATCCCCGCCATTCCCTCCCTCAAGACTCCGAGAGTCTATCTTATTATATCGAAATGAACCCCGCACAGAAAAATGGCGATCTGGCCGGACGGTCTTCTTTGCAAATCCTTCTGTCGAAATCCCCAACGTTCAGAAACGATTCAACATGAGCAAGAGGAGTTCGGCACAAGCATCGAGCAGCCTTCATCCGGAACCAACGGAATTTCGTCGGAAGGAAGCTGAGCGGGCTTCTGACACCCAGCCTGAGTTAAGGGGAGTTCGGCAGAAGGAGTTGCCAACAACGTTCAACGTCGCTGCCGGAGCGAAGGTCAGAAGAGAAAAAAACGAAGCCCCCCTAACTTGGAGAGCTCCGGCCTGTCAGGTTCGGCCCGAGACGCGCTTGGGCGCGGTCCGGACCCATCGTTATTGGATCGCGATGGAAGTAATCACATTGCCGGCAATTTGCACGACGACGTTCTGATTCGGCGCCAGCACCCCGTTGCCTCCCGTGATCGTCACGTTCTCGCTGACGTTGTAAACGGTCGTCTGCGTCGTGCCGTTGACCGTTTTGACGAGGGACAGCGTGGCGATCTTGCCTTGGGCATTCAGCGTAAATACGCCGACTTGGCCGGCATCCGTCCGGGTCTGCGCCTCTTCCGCCGTTTTCGTCACTTCGATGAACACGACTTTGCCTTGATAAGTGCGCAGCAGCGCTTCGTCGCCAGCTTTCAAGTCGCCGGCCGACGCCTTCACGTCGTTGCGGAAAATGAATACGTTCGGATCCAGCGGCAGCGTGGTCGTCGTGCCGTCGGCTTTTTTAACGGTCACCTGGGTCGCCGACACCGCCTGCAAAGTGCCGGTTACCGCCGTATCGCCCTGATCCTGTCCGGGAAGCTCCTGGTCCACCCGGTCGAGCAGAGCGGCCAGCTCGGCGCGCGTCACCGGCTTGTACGGCCTGAACGTCTGATCGCTGTAGCCGGTAATCAGCCCCTTCTCCAAAGCGACCGCGACGTAGCCGACGGAACCTGCCGGAATTTGCTTGGCGTCGCGGAAAGGCAGCTGGGCGTCCATTTTCGCTTTCGCTTCGTCTTCGAGCTTCAAGGCTTTGACCATCAGGACGGAAGCCCACAGCCGGTCGGCCGGTTTGTCGGGTTGAACGGAAGATTCCGTTTCGGAGAACAGGTCGTGCTCCAGCGCGACTTTCAAGTAGCCGACCGCCCACGGATACTTTTTCTGCACTTTGTCGAAGTCTTTGAAATTGAGCTGCGCGTTTTGGTTTTCCGGGCTTTCGGCTTCGTCCTTCAGGCCGAGCAGACGGACGGCGGCGACAATCGCCTCGATGCGGGAGATGTTGTTGCGCGGCTTGAAGCTGCCGTCTTCATAACCGTTGAACACCTGTTTCGACGCCAGCCGGATAATGTGCTCGTACGCCCATTGCCAATCTTTCTCGTTCAAATCGTTGAAATTCAGGTTGATCCGGATATTCGGATTGCCTTTGAACACCGGCTTGACAGGGCCCTTGCCATGCGCCTGCCCTTTGCCGTGGCTCGAATGCGGCTTGGCATCGGCATACGCGCCGGATGCGCCGGCGGCCAGCAGGGTGACCGCCAGAGATGCGGCAGCCGTTTTTTTCCACAAAGATGCAGTATTCCGTTTCGCCATCGATTAGACACTCCTTTTGGTCAAAGTTCACGGATTGCATCCGTACGCCCATAACTTTCGATGAGTCCGGCGGGTTTCCGACGGTCTCGGATCAAAAATAGGAAAATCGATGCAAAAAAACTTCCGAACCGAGACCTTGGTCCGATTCGGAAGTTTGCGCGTCAATTCGGGTTCGGCGGCTGTTTCCATTTTTCTTTCAGCCAGCGGGGCGCTCCTTTGTTTTTGCGGTCCCGCTCCCGGCCGGTTTTCGCTTTGGCCGGCTTGGCGGCGGGCGAAGATTTCGCCTTCGCCGCGCCGGAGGCCGCCGTTCTCGCCTTGGCGGAGCGGGGCGCGGCGGCGGCTTCTGCATCCGCCGCCAAGTCCGCCGGACCGGCCGGTTTGGGCCGGCCGACGGTCCGGGCCGGTTTGGACGCCCGCGCTTCGCTTGCGGGAACGACCCGCCCTTGGACAAGCGCCTTCTCCGCCAGAGCGATTCCGAGCCGCTTGCCGAGCTTCTCCATAATAAAGCGCTCCGGCGGCGTCACCAGCGTGATCGAGCTTCCCGGACGGCCCATCCGGCCGGTCCGGCCGGCGCGGTGCACGTAATGGCCTTCGTCCAGCGCGGGATCGAACTGGAGGACGAGTTGCAAGCCGGGCACGTCGAGACCGCGGGCCGCCAGATCGGTCGCCACCAGCAGCTTCGTCTGCCCGCTGCGGAAGCGGCGGAGCGCGTCGCCGCGTTCCCGCCGGCCGCCGTCGCCGTACAGCGCGTCGGCTGCGAAGCCTTCGTAGCGCAGCTTGGCGACGATCTCCGCGATCGCGTCGGTATCGTTCACGAACAGCAGCGCCGACGAAGGGCGAAGATGGCGCATCAGCCACCGGACGAGATCGATTTTGTCGCGGCGGTCGACGACGAAATACCCGTGCTCGATCTGTCCGGGAAGCCCGGAAGCCGCCCCTTCCCCGCCGTCCGGAACGCCGCCCTGCCAGGGACGGCGCAGCCAACGGCTTTCGGCTTCGCGCATTTCTTCGGAGCGGGTGGCCGACACGAACACCGTCTGGCGCTCTTTGGACGCCCCCTCCAGAATCGCTTCCGCATCGCGCTTGCCGCCGAGCGCGAACACCCGGTCGGCTTCGTCGACGACGACCGTCCGCACTTTGCCGAGCGGCAGCTTGCGCAGCCCGGCGATTTCCTTCACCCGCCCGGGCGTCCCGGCGACGAGCGCCGGGCGGCTCTTCATCCGCTCCAGCTGGCGGGACAGGGAGGCGCCGCCGATCAGCCCTGCCGTCCGGATGCCCAGCGGCTCGCCGTACGTTTCCGCCACCCGGACGATTTGCATGGCGAGCTCCTGCGTCGGAGCGAGGACGACCGCCTGCGTCTCCTTCCGCTCCGGGTCGATCCGCTGCAGGATCGGCAGCAAATAGGCGAGCGTCTTGCCGGTGCCGGTGGGAGCGTGCACAACGGCGTCCTGCCCGGCCAAGAGCGCCGGAATGGCGCTCGCCTGGATCGGCGTCGGCTCCGAGAGGCCCGCAGCCGCCAGTCGTTCGATCAGGCGGTCGTCCAGGCCGAGCGGGGCGAAACCGGCGACGCCGCCGCCCGATTCGTCCTCCCGCTTCGTCGCATCCATTTTCCGTTGATCGGGTTTGTCCGTTTCCGATCTCCCCTTTCGGGCTTTATTTTCGATTGAAAATCCCCGAGAACAGCCGTTCCGACAGACGCGGAAACAATCGGTACAGCTTGGCGCCGATCGCGGCCGTCCTCGGCAGGTCGAGCTCCGGCGTCCGCCGCTCGATGACCCGGACGATCGCCTGCGCCACGCGGTCCGGCGTCATCATAAACCGGCGCACCCGGTCGACGTAGGCGCCCGTAGGGTCCGCCCGGTCGAAAAACGGCGTGTCGACCGGACCTGGGTTGACGGCGGACACGGCGATTCCCGCCGGCTTCAGCTCCTGGCGCAGCGCGTCCGTCAGTCCAAGCACGGCATGCTTGGACGCAGCGTACCCGGCCGCCTTGACGGTGGCCACCTTGCCCGCCAGCGACGCGACATGCACAAGGTGCCCGCTTCCGGCCCGCAGCATGTAGGGAAGAACCGCTTTGGCGCAATGGACGGTGCCCATGTAGTTGACTTCCATCATGGCCCGGTAATGGTCGACCGGCGCTTCCGCGAAAGGAAGGAATTCCCCGAATCCCGCGCACGCCACCAGCACGTCGATGCGGCCGTATCGGTCGTAGACAAGCCGGACTACCCGCTGAACGGCCTCATAATCGGTGACGTCCAGCGGATGCGCGGCATGCTCGCCGGGGATCCGCCCGGCCGCTTCGCGCAGCTTGCTCTCGGAACGGGCGGTGAGCACCGGAATCGCCCCGCGCCGCGCGAGCAGCTCGGCCGTTCGGGCGCCGATTCCGCTGGACGCGCCGGTGACGATGACGACCTGTCCGGTCAGATCCCGCATCATAGGCTCCTCCGTTTCTGCAGCTTAAACCGAGCCCCCGCCCTTTGCCGGCCCGGCTGCGAAAAAAGCCCCTTGCGGGGCTATCACGATGATACCGTTATTCTATCTTATGCCGGTCAGGCGATCAACACCTGCAGTTCCATCTCGCCGATGCCCTCCATGATCAGCGGCACCGCCAATGCGCGTCTCGAGTCGAATCCGGCGGAAGCTTCCAGCACCCGCGGCGGCGTAATGTCGATCTGCACGCCCTGGTTGTACAGCATCGTGCAAGCGTTGCCGCTGATCATGTTGCCCAGCTCGGAGATGGCGCTTTTGCCGATGTCGTCGATCTCCGTAATGGCAAAGCCGCCCATCATGGCGGATACGATCTTGAGGGCGACCGGCTTGCTCAAACCAAACACGATGTCTCCGGTCATATGTCCGGTCACCCCGATCTGGATCCAGAGCTGGTGCTCGGCGAACTTCATATCTTTCAACGCCAGCTGCCCGGTGCTCGGGCGAATCTGGACCATCTGCTCGATAACCATCCGCGCGGATTCCAGAAACGGGTTGATATATTCTGCCTTCATTCCTCCATGAACCCCTTTGTCGACAAATTACGCATCCCACGCGATCCGCCACCATTTTCCTAGTCCCATTATACAAAATCAAACGGGACAAGTATACTGAATCGCAGCAAAAAAGGGACTTTCGGCGGAATCGCGCCGCTCGACAAATGGGTATATTAGCCTACATTTCCTCGTCCTCAGGCTCATAGCCCGACGGAAGCGCGAGTCGGCCCGACCTGGCGTCGGCGATCGTCTCCCGGATCCACTCCCGTTCCGCGCGGCTGAACCGGATCATCGCCCGAATCCGCTGCGCCGCGCTATACGGCATGATCGCGCCTTTGACCCGAAGCACCTCGCGCAAATGCTCGATTCGCCGCTCGCATTCGGCGAGCTGACGCTCGGCAATATCCGCGATGCGGCGCTGATCCGCAAAACGGGCGAACGTCAGCGCCGCCATCATCGGATGCTGCGGAAAGTAAGGCTCCTCCAGCTGCTTGTAGAGCAAATCCAGGAAAGCGGCTTTCCCCGCCTCGGTGATCCGGTACACCGTTTTGTCCGGCCGATGGGATCCCGGCACCGGAATCACTTCGGCCACTTCCACCAGGCCTTCCTCGCGGAGCTGATCGACCGCGTAGTAAAGCGAGCCGTCGCGAATCCGGAAGACGGTGTGCCAATAGCGCTCTTTCATCGTCTGCCGGATGTCGTAAGGGTGCCGGTTCCGCTCCATCAAAAGCCCCAGCACCATCAAACGCATCGACATCGGCGCTCACCCCGCATGGAACGACGGCTCGGACTCTTTGTTCGGCCCTCCGTTCCCGCCGGTCCGGGGCACCGGCGCGAGACGCGCCCTGCCCATCAGCATAGCGAATACAAGCGCAACGACCGGCAGCACGACGGCCCACTGGAAGACGTAAATGATCGAATCGGCGAGCGCGTCCAGAAGCTTCTGCAGCACATTCGCCGGAATGCCCAGCGCCGCCTGCATCTTCGGATCGAGCAGCGCCTGTCCGCTTCGAATCTGCGCCAGCATCTTCGCGTTGCCGCCGACCAAGGCGCCGGCCTCGGACAGAAAATCGTGCTTCTGCATCGCGCCGAACACCGTCACCCCGAGCGCCGAGCCGATCGTCCGGAAAAAGGCGACGAGCGAGGTGGCCGATCCTTTGTACTGCGGCGGGATATTGGTCAACGTCGACATGTTCAGCACCGAGAAGGAAACGCCCATGCCGAGCCCCACGACAATCATGTACAGCGTAATCATTCCGCGGGACGTCGACGTGTCCATGGCAAAGCCGAGCAGCGCCAGCCCGGCGGTCAGGACGAGCGCCGACACGAGCATAATATTGCGGTAGGCGAACTTGCGGACGATGAAGCCGCCCGTCATGCTGCTGGCGACGACCCCGAGCATCATCGGCGTCAGCACGGTGCTCGTCTGCGTGGCGCTCTCGTGGAACACGCCCTGGATGAACAGCGGAATGTACGACGCGCCGGCAATCATCGCGGCGCCGTACAGCAGGCTGATCAGTTGGCTGCTCGTAAACAGCCGCTCCTTGAACAGATGAAGGGGAACGATCGGCTCCCGGGCCTTCCGCTCCACCAGCAGAAACGCGATCAGCAGCACGGCGGAGCCGGCGAACAGCGAGACGATTTTCCAGGAACTCCAGGCCCATCCGTCCGTTCCTCCCAGCTCCAGGCCGAACATCAGGCACAGAATGGCCGCCGTCAGCACGGCGGCGCCGCCCCAGTCGATCGTCTGCTTGCTGTGATTTTTCGATTCATGATAGGCGCGCCACACGAGCAGAAACGACACGATGCCGATGGGGACGTTAATGTAGAAAATCCAGCGCCAGCTGATGTTGTCCGTAATGGAAGCGCCGAGAATCGGCCCGAATACGCTCGACATGCCGAATACGGCGCCGAACAGGCCGGTCATCTTGCCGCGCTTCTCCGGCGGGAAGATGTCGAAGATGATCGTGAACACGATCGGCATCAGCGAGCCGCCGCCGATTCCTTGAAGGGCGCGGTACACGATCAGCTGATCCATGTTTTGCGCGGTACCGCACAGCATCGATCCGGCCATGAACAGCAGCAGGCCGGCCAAGAAGAAGCGCTTGCGCCCGTACATGTCCGACAGCTTGCCGAAAATCGGCGTCGATACGACCATCGCGATCATGTACGCGGAATACACCCAGATGAATTTGTCCAGTCCGCCGAGATTTTCGATCACCTTCGGCATCGCCGTGGAAACGATCGTCTGGTCGAGGGCGGCCATGAACAGGCCGAGCAGCAGCCCGACGATGACGACGCGGACATTGCTTTTGCGAGCATCCATGGGAACGGACATCTTCCTTTCAATGGCTATTTTCAACCCGCTCTCCATTATACTCAAATTTGAATAGGAATCCACCTTTTTTTCCTTCGATCTCTTTGCCCCGATTTTGAAAATCTTCTATAATGTAATGAAAAAGGGAGTTTATTTATATTAATTTATGTGATAAATAAAATCGATGTCGGGAGGTGTACGGGATGAACATCAGCCAATTGGAAACACTGCTCACGATATCGAAGACGATGAGCTTCCGCAAAGCGGGAGAGCTGCTCAATCTGACCCAGCCCGCCGTCTCGGCTCAGATCAAAAGCCTGGAAGACGAGTTCAAAGTCGTCCTCGTCGACCGGAGCCAGCCCGTGACGCTGACCGATCGGGGCAAAGTGTTTCTGGAGCACGCCGAGCGGATTCTGGCCATCGTCGAGGAGTTGAAACAGAAGCTGTCCGATCTGGACCAGACCCCTCAAGGGCATATCGTACTCGGCACGACCGCCTCGATCGCGATTCAGATTTTGCCGCGGGTGCTGTCCTATTTCCAGAACCAATATCCGCTGATCAAGACGACGATCCTGTCCATGCCCTCTTCGCAAGTGATGGCCAGCGTCGAGAACGGCACCGTCGACATCGGCATCAGCTATTTGTCCGATCCGAGCCCCCAGGTGGAAACGTCGGTCCTGTACTACGACACGTTCGAACTGGTCGTGTCGCCTGAGCATCCGCTGGCCTCGATGGACAACGTCAAAATCGAAATGCTGAAGGACGTTCCGCTCATTCTGCTGTCCCCCGACACGCAGGGACGCCGATTCGTCGACCGCATTTTCCGCGAGCACAACCTCCAGCCGAACCAGGTGATGGAGCTCAGCAGCAGCGAGGAAGTGAAGCGGCTGGTCGAACTGAACCTGGGAGCGGCGGTCGTCAGCCGGCTGTCGGTCTCGGAAGAGATTCGCCGCGGCACACTGATCATGATTCCGGTCGAAGAGCTGGCGGTCAGCCATCCCGTCGGCGTCATCCGCAAAGCCGGACGATACCTGAATTCGGCCATGCGCCAATTTCTGAACGATTTGAAGGGCATGCCGGAGAACCAATTCATCGGCAGCGAATAAACTTCCAGGAGGAACGAGCGTTATGAAATTCGATTTGCATACGCATCACCGGCGATGCGGCCACGCCACGGGCGTTATCGAGGACTATATTCGCGCGGCGCTGGATGCCGGGCTGACCGCGATCGGCATCTCCGACCATTCGCCTTATTTCGCCGAGGAAGCGGACCATCCCCACCCGGGCATCGCCATGGCGAGAAGCGAGTTTCCGCGCTACGTCGAAGAAGTGCTGCGGCTGAAGGAGAAATACCGCGGCCGGATCGAAGTGCTGCTCGGCGTCGAATCGGATTTTTTTCCGGAGCACCTTGAAGTTTACCGCAGCGCCTATGCCGCCTATCCGTTCGACTACCTCATCGGCTCGGTCCACTATACGCGAGGCGTCAGCATTTTCAACAAAAACCGCTGGAAAGGGCTGGACGAAGCCAGGAAAACCGAAGAAAAGCGGCATTACTACGAGCTGATCCGCGCCTCCGCCGGAACGGGCCTGTTCCAGGTGCTCGGCCATATCGACGCGATGAAAGGCTATTACCCGGCATTTGCCGAAGTTCCCGGCGCCGAAGCGGAAATCGACGCGGCTCTGGCCGCGGTCGCGGAGAACGACATCGCCATCGAGATCAATACGAGCGGCAAAACGAAGGACTGCGGCGGCTGGTACCCGTCGGACGCCATTCTCGAGCGCGCGCTTCATTTCGGCGTGGACGTCACGTTCGGCTCGGACGCGCACAAGCCGGAGCGGGTCGGCGACGAATGGGAACAGGTGCGCAAGCGGCTGAAGGAAATCGGATTCTCCCGCTGGGTGTTTTACCGGAACCGGCGGAAGGTGATCGTGCCGCTGGACGGCTGAGGGACGAATCCAAAAAAAGAGAACCTATCCGCCGCCCGGGGACAGGTTCATCAGAAATATGAAAAAAGGGGGTCTTGTTAAAAGATTGTAGCCGGGTTGTGCGACAGGACGGTAACGTCAATATTTCATTTCTGTAACAAATCGTCCGGCACAGGACCGATCCGGAAATGGTATGATGGATAAAACATCCCAAAGAGGAGCGTCTGACACTTTGCGTCTTTCGACCAACCAACCGTACGACTTCCACCACTTGCGCCATGTCAAGGAGCAGTCCCGCTCGCGCAAAACGCTGTGGGTCACGCTGATCCTGACCGTCTTTTTCACGATCGTCGAAATTGTCGGGGGCCTGATGTCCAATTCGCTGGCGCTGCTGTCGGATTCCGCCCACATGGTGTCGGACGTCATCGCGCTCGGTCTGAGCATGGCCGCCATCTATATGGCGACGCGCCCTTCGAACGCCAAGTTCACGTTCGGCTATTTGCGGTTTGAAATCATCGCCTCGTTCCTGAACGGCCTGGCCCTGTGCGTCATCTCGATCGGCATTTTCTACGAAGGAATCCGGCGCTTCCTGCATCCCGAGCCGCTCGAGTTCGGGCTGATGCTCACGATCGCCTCGATCGGCTTTATCGTCAATCTGGTGCTGACGATCGTGCTGAGCCGGAGCCATCGCGAAGAGGAAAATCTCAACGTGCAGAGCGCCCTCTGGCACTTTATCGGCGATCTGCTCAGCTCCGCAGGCGTCATCGTATCCGCGGTGCTCATCTATTTCACGAACCTGCTCTTTTTCGATCCGCTGATCAGCATCGTCATCGGCGGCATCATTTTTGCCGGCGGCGCGCGCATCATTCGCGAATCGGCGGGCATTCTGATGGAATCGGTGCCGGAACGGTTCGACCTGGACGAGATCCGCGCCGAGCTCGGCAAGGTGGAAGGCGTCGAGGACGTGCACGAGATGCATCTGTGGGCGATCTCGACCGACCACTACTCGTTCACGGCCCACCTGTTCATTCGCGCCGACATCCAACCGTTCTGCGTCATTCTGGCCGCGGGCGAGCTGCTGAAGGAGAAGTACGGCATTACGCACTCGACGCTGCAGATCGAGCATGCCACCATTCATCCGCACGGCGAGTACGGCCGGCAGTTCCTGCTGAACCGGGCGGGCCGCGCCTGAGACGGCGCGCCTCGCCCGGCCTTCAGCGGCATCTGGGCCGACTTCCCGGCGAAAGTTACGGCAGGTCGATCAACATGAAGCGCGCGTCGCCTTCCCCGGTCAGCCGCAGCTCCGTCACATCCGAGAGACGGGCTGCGTCCCGGCGTCCCAGCAGCGTGTCCTCGTTCATCCGCAAGTCCCCTTCGATGACGAACAGAAACGCTTTCCGCCCCGCCGGCTGCTCGAAGCGTAGACTTTCCCCCGCCTGAAGTTCGGACAGATAGATCGTCATATCCTGATGGATATGCGCCACTTTGCCCGGTTCCGGCTTCGACGACGCGATCGGAACGAGCCGGCCCCGCAGCGACTGCGGATCGAAAGCGGTCGTTTCGTACGACGGCTGCAGGCCGCGTTCCGCCGGCAGAAACCACATCTGCAACAATTCCAGCGTCTCCGTCTCCGACGCGTTGTATTCGGAATGGGAGATGCCCGTCCCGGCCGACATCCGCTGGATGCCGCCCCAGCCCGTCACCGCGCGGTTGCCTATGCTGTCCCGATGCTCGAGCCGTCCTTGCAGCACGACAGTGACAATCTCCATCTCCCGGTGCGGATGCATGCCGAAGCCGGCGCCGGGCGCAATCCGGTCGTCGTTCAGCACCCGCATCGGTCCGAACTGAAGGTTGTCAGGGTCGTAATATTCGGCGAAAGAATAGCTGAAACGCGATTGCAGCCATCCGTGGTCGGCGGCGTAGCGGTCTTCCGCGCGCTGAATTCGAATCATGGCGAATCCTCCCGTCGTTCCGGCCTTGTATGATGCCTGATCTGCCTTGCCATCGGATATTTATATATTATTTTAATTTACTTACATTTGTCAAGTTATAGACCGATCGCATAGTTTTCGCTTACTTTTCGGAAGTGGATATGCTACAATGTAAGAAAGAAAGGGGGGAGCCGGATGGACTACTCTAAAATGTGCCCCAAATACGAATCCGCCGCTTGTCTTCTTGGCAAAAAATGGACAGGTTTGATTATCCGCGTATTGATGGGGGGTCCTAAACGGTTCAAAGACATCAAGGAGCAAATCCCCGACATGAGCGACAAAATGCTGACCGACCGGATGAAGGAACTGGAGGCGCTGGGCATTGTCCATCGAACCGTGTATCCGGAAATGCCGGTGCGGATTGAATATGAGCTGACAAGCAAAGGACGCGATTTGAAGCAGGTCATCGAATCGATCCAGGAATGGGGAGACAAGTGGATGTAACGGCCCGGCGCTTGCCGGGCTGATTTACTTTTGGGCCGCAAGCTGAGATAATGGACGATGCGCCTCCCTTCGGGATCCGCCAGAACAACAATAGGTGAAGGAGCGTTCTTATGAAAGCGCGCATCGGACTTTTGGTCCTCGTACTGGCCGTGGCGGCCGGGATTTACGTCGTTCAGAGCCGATCGGACGAACCGAGCGGCGCCGCCCCGTCCCCGTCGGCCGCTGCAAGCGAAACGGCCGGAGCTTCGCAAGGGGCGAACGGCGGAGCCGGCGGTAGTCCTGCCGCAACGCCGTCCGACGCTTCGTCCCCTTCGCCGTCCGTCAGCGCCGCATCGGACCGGCCGTCGGACAGCCCGACGTCCCCGGACCCGTCCCCGACCGGGGAACTCGCCGGACTGGGGGAAGAAACCGCCGCGATGGTGCTGGCCAACCTGCCCGATGAGACGGTGAAAGACGTCGACGGCGTGCCGACCGTCACCAATCCGGACAGTCTGCTGGTCATGGCCAACAAAAAGCGGAATTTGCCGGCCGACTACGCGCCCGATGATCTGACCGTCCCGAACGTGGCCTTTTCTTTCGACGGCGACGACGAGAAGAAAAAGATGCGGGAACCGGCCGCCCGCGCGCTGGAGAAGCTGTTCGCCGGGGCCAAGAAGGCGGGGCTGACGCTCAAGGCAGTGTCCGGATACCGTTCCTACGCCCGGCAGAAGGCGATTTTCGACAACAACGCCCGGTTGAAAGGCGAAGAAACCGCCAACCGGACGAGCGCCCGGCCCGGGCAGAGCGAGCACCAGACCGGCCTGTCGATGGACGTGTCGAGCGCCAGCGTCGGCTATGCGCTGGAGGAATCGTTCGCCAAGACGAAGGAAGGCAAGTGGCTGGCCGCGCATGCCGCCGACTACGGCTTTATCATCCGCTATCCGAAAGGCAAGGAAGCGATAACCGGCTATGCTTACGAGCCGTGGCACATCCGCTACGTCGGCAAGGAAGTGGCGAAGGAAATCATGGACCGGGGCATTACGCTCGAGGAATTTTTCGACGCCGTGGAGGTCAGCGCCAAGAAGTGACAAAATGCCGGAACCGCGCCAGTATTTTCGCTGGCGCTTTTTTGTCTACGACAGCAAGATTAGCTAACAAGATAATTCGGCCCATTCTTGCTCCAATTTGGACAGATAGGAGTCTGGGTCTCGATTAAAGCGTCTGCGCTCCACATTTTCGACCAGACGGGAGTCCCACTCCGCTTTACGCTCCTTATAGGATGCATAGTCGACGGAGCGCAAGCGTTCTTTGAGATGTTCTTGACCAATCGCATTGTTTATGAGCACGATCATCTCCCCGTTGCGTTGGATGTACGTGTTCCAGTTGCGAAGTCCAGTGATGCGGCGATGTTTAGCCTTTGTTTGCCGAAAAAACTGCTCCAGATCGTTGTTCGTTCGTGGAAGGTAGTACTCGTCGTAACAGGTAAACAGGCCATCCCAGAAGCCTTTCGTATACCGGAGGACATTGTCTACCATGACGGTGTCATCGGATTCTGTATACGTTTGCTTCATCCATTCCAGCAGCATGGTCATTTCCCAGCGCACGGTTTCACTGGTCTTGTCCGTGTCGGGTTCCAAGAGAGCCGCAATATGCTCCAGAGGCTTCCGCCATCGGACCACAGCGTCGTAAATAGAGGTCATCTGTTCGATNTTGCTGAATATTCTGACAACACCTTCAAGGAGCGAGGGCCCCTTTTTTATCCAAGCATCGGGCGAGCGAAGCTTGAATCGCTTGTGCGCGTTCATAGATCAGCATGCCAGGTAATTCGAGTGGCGGGTCTCCGTCTTCTAACAGCAACGCGCGAGTGGCAGCGACGTATTTCTTGGCAATGCGAGCTTCGGCCATTTGCGCGTCAGCCTGTTGCTGTTCGGATGCGCTTGCGGCGGCGTCTGCTTTCTCTTTCGCCTGGCTTTCCACCTTTTCGATTTTTCGCTCGATGTCCCGAATGCCGCGTAGGCTTTTCTTCAACTCTGTCTTGAGCTTGCGATCCGCATCGANCACCGGCTTCGCAATATCCTTCAAGTAGTGATACTGGCAGAATTGGTATGGAACGTCCGGCAGCAGATTTTCAAAGGCCAAGCGGATCGAATGCTGACCATCGCTCACAATGCCGACGATAGGAAAACCGAGCTCGATAATCGGTTTAATGATGGTTTGCAATTCCGGCGCTGTTCCGCTTTTCATGTTCTGTGCGGCGAGTACCGTGCCGCTGAATACTTCACGCAGCACGTACAGCGTTTCGTTTCCCTTCTCGGGTTGAACGCCATCCATGGATAAGATGATTCCGCCGTTTTGCTCCGTTGTTTCTGCCAGCACCTTGCGAACATGGTCATCGAGACTGGCAGCCAGGAGAACTTGATACCGTTCGTAAAGATTTTGAGCATGACGCTCGCTCGTTTTCACACCGCGTTCGTTTAGCGCGTCAGCCAGTTCTTTNACCGTCATATGCCGCTTGAAACGCAATTCGCCAACCAAGCAAAGTACATCGTAGCCGTACGAGGAATACTTCATGCTCAGCATCTCGGCTTCGGCTGATTTGTAGGAAACGCCCGCATGCGGACAATCCGGATTTTTGCAGGTGTACGCCATGCTCCATGCGTCGATGATCCCGTCCAACGTGGAGATTTTTTTGTGCCATGCCGTATGGGAACGCTGCAGTTTCCTCTCGCAATGCGGGCAGTTCTGAAATTCCGGTTTGAAATACACTTTTGGCGCATCGCCCAATCGATTTTTGCGAAGCATGAAGGGTCAACTCCAATGAGAAATTCAGACCCTTATTACTTCGACAAAAGATAGGAAAATCCTGTTAGTTGATCTTGCTGTCGTAGTTTTTTT
>JGI26050J44790_1000442_pt1 | contig 14937 bp, 8 predicted proteins | sample HigsolmetaGSP12D_FD_44790 | JGI IMG/M metagenome (IMG submission 44790) | reverse complement strand
TGCAGTCATGGCGACGCGACTCCAGTACATCCGCTCGTACATACAGTGGCTGGTCAACATGCGGCTCGATCGGTTGGGTATAGATTCTCAGAAAGCGGTTATGTTGCGTGACGGTGTCACTCGGGTAACTGAAGCAATTTCGAGCCGTATCCCCCGCAAGTCAGGGCGAGCTCTGGGGAGGCAGCGCCAAGGACTGTCAGAGTCAGACCAGGCTGAACTACTACGGGTGATTGATCCGGCCTGCCCAGACAATCCTTGGGCGGACGAGCACACCCGCTATCGAAACGCGCTGTTGATCCACTGGCTGTTGGAGCTCGGGCTACGCCTCGGAGAAGCACTTGGAGTGCGCAATTCTGATATCGACACTTATCACAGGGAGGTGACGATACATCGTCGCGCCGACGATCCAGAAGACCCTCGCAGAGATCAACCTCAAGTAAAAACTCGGCCACGGGTTCTTCCTTTGAGAGAAAAACTTCTCCTGGAGACGCAGGCCTACATCGTTGACCACCGTCGACAGCTGCCTGCAGCAAAAAAACACCCTTTCCTGTTTGTAGCGAGTCGCACAGGGCAGCCTCTAACGCTTGTCGCGGCCAAAAAAATTTTTGTCGAACTGCGTCAGCGTTGTTCCCGGCTCCCTAAAAACCTTAGTGCGCATGTATTACGCCATACGTGGAATGACCGATTTTCCGAGGAAGCGGACAAAAAGGGTACTGACCCGGAAACTGAAAAGCACATACGAAGTTACCTGATGGGCTGGGCTCCGACCTCATCAACGGCGGCAACCTACACACGCCGCCATGTGCAGAGAAAAGCCCGCGAAGTGTCATTGGCTTTGCAGACAAAGCTCATGAATCCGGGGAATAAGAAATGAGTAAGCTTGTCATCGCTGAATCGCGGTACCGCACCCTCACCGAACTACCCCAAGTCGCCAGAACCCGGTCTGGTGTCGAGTTCGATCCACGATCGGACATGTGGGTATATCGCGATGATTTGTATAGCGTCAGCTTGGATTTTGGCAAGCTGCACGCTACTGCTTCATTTGTGGCATCGGCTAAACATGTCTTGTTATGGTATGTGGAACGCCTGTCATCTAGCCATGCAAGTAATCTGTTCGACCGCCTTGGCCATTATCTCAAGATTATATCGACCTGGCGTAATGCCCCGATTAACGAAATCACCACCAATGACCTAATCAACTACAAAGCATCGCTGAGCAACGCCACTGTCTGGTACCTGGGGGCGCTATCCGGGCTGTTCCAGCAGTGGCATCGTCTGGGCTATCCTGGGGTGACCGATGATGCCGTTGCATTCTTGCAGCAGATACGTATCAAGGGAAACGTAAAGGGGGTCGCAGTACTGACGCACGATCCCATATCTGGGCCCTTCACAGATATCGAGTTTCAATCAATTCAGGCTGCCTTAGATGGTGCGTATTGCAGGGGCGAGATTGATTTGGAGGGTTATCTGCTCGCTCATCTTTTCATGCTCCTTGGCCAGCGGCCGATTCAGTACGCCGCACTGAAAGTGCGAGATGTTGAGCGGGTCGCTACGAAGGACGGTACAACTATTTATACGATCCAGATCCCGCGTGCCAAGCAGCGCGATCGACTTTCTCGAGAAGATTTCAAGACGCGGCTCATCATTCCACAGATTGGAGAATTGCTGATCCAGCACGCGGCCGATATCCGGGAGAAATTTCATGGGCTTTTGCCAGATCCATCAGAAGCACCTTTATTTCCCATGCGAGGTAAGTCCAAAGGGGCGCCGGCAGGCTTCGAATACCACCGAACCGCGCAGACCCTTGCCGATCTGCTAGAGCGAACGCTCAAGAAGCTCAGCATTGTTTCTGAGCGCACCGGAAAGCCTCTACACATCACTGCCACTCGTTTTCGCCGTACTCTCGCCACTCGTGCAGCGATGGAGGGGCACGGCGAACTCGTCATCGCAGAGTTGCTCGATCATACTGATACCCAGAACGTCGGGATATATATCGAAGCACGGCCTGAGATCGTGGAGAGGATTGACCGGGCCATTGCGTTTCACATGGCTCCGATCGCTCAGGCGTTCGCTGGAACACTGATCCGCGATGAGTCTGAGGCAACACGTTGCGATGACCCAACCAGCCGAATATGCGATCCACGTTTTGACCCAACGATGCGCCCACTGGCAAACTGCGGAAAGCATGGCTTCTGCGGGTTTGCAGCGCCGATAGCGTGCTATACCTGCGTTCATTTCGAGCCCTGGCTTGACGGCCCGCATGAAGCCGTGTTGGAGTTTTTGCTTGCAGAGCGAGAACGCTTGGCCTCACGTGGCGACATGCGCATTGCATCCATCAATGATCGAACCATTCTTGCCGTTGCTCAAGTGGTGCAACTATGCGAGGCACAGCGTGGGCAATATGGACGAAATGGCTGAGGTTGTCCTGTTCACTCCTCGGGTAGAGCTTGACGCCGCCGAGAATTTGCGTGGGTTCATAGAGATGGCGCGCGATCACCTCACCGTCTTTGGCAGCGATTTGCCGTTCGATGAGAATGTCTGGGATGTGACCGCAGTGATCGCGTTGAAAGGACACGGAAATAAGCGCGTGCGAATTAAATTTTCGACCCTGACCACCGCCGGGGATAAGACGCCATCAATGATGGCGGAGCCATTCTTGAGCTTCGCGAAGGCTTATCTTCGATACATGCAATCGGTCCGGCCAACCAAGGCGATTCATGGCCGCCTCGTTGCGTTGCGCGCTCTCGAGGCCGCTCTTATTGAATCTTGCGGAAGCACTAATCCGGTGCGCATCGATTCTGGAGTCCTGAATCGAGCGGCTCAGCTGATTATTAATCAACTCAGTGATGGGGCCGCGTATCGCGCCGGCCAGCAACTGGAGATACTGGCCAGGTGGATGGCGGAGAACCGCTTGACGAAAATTCCGGTTCGTTGGCGCAATCCGATCAAACGACCGACAAGCGCAGTTCGCGTCGGGAAGGAGGCTGACGAGCGTCGCGCGAAAAAAATGCCATCTCAGGCCGCACTTGATGCTTTGCCAAAGGTTTTTTTACTTGCGACAGAGCCCGTCGATGTGATCGTCGCTGGCGTTGCGGCAATCATGCTCGCCGCCCCTGAGCGAATCAGCGAGGTGTTGATGCTTCCCGAAGCCTGCGAGGTACGTGAGCCACGCACGGGAAAGGAAGACGCCTACGGCTTACGTTGGTGGCCCGCAAAAGGGGCTAACCCAGGCGTCAAATGGGTGGTGCCATCCATGGCATCCGTCGTCCAAGAGGTACTGCGCAAAATTCGCAGGGTCACCGAAGAAGCCCGGTGTATTGCAAAATGGTATGAGGATCATCCGGGAAGGTTATACCTGGCGCCGGATGTTGAACATCTGCGCGCCCAACAATGGCTGTCACTCGCGGACGTTGCCGAGATATTGGGGTTTGCGGATCACAGTTCTGTCAATACCTGGTGCCGGACGGCGAAGATTGCTATGAGCAGGCAGGACAACGGTAAGCAGGTGTTAGTGCGATTCGCCGACATCGAGAAGGCTGTATTGAGCATGCTACCGCGCGGATTCCCGATCCTCGACGACGCGACGGGTCTCAAGTACAGCGAGGCCTTGTTCGTGGTAAGACGAAATGAGCTTGGTACCCAGCGAGGTACCTATCGTTGCATGCTGGAGGCAGTGACAATCGGTCAAATCAACACGGGATTTGGTAGCCGGGCGCGACACGGCTTTGATTCTATATTTGCGCGCTTCGGGTTCACAGAGCCAGACGGTAGCCCGATAAAACTGACCAGCCACCAATTTCGACACTACCTTAATACGCTGGCGCAACTGGGTGGAATGAGTCAGCTCGACATCGCCAAGTGGTCCGGCCGCAAGGATGTTCGTCAAAACGAAGTCTACGATCATGTCACACCTGGTGTGATGCTGCAGAGGCTTCGCGACGCGGTTGGTGATGACAACCAGATGTTCGGGCCGCTGGCCGAACTGCCGAAACGGGTGATGATTCGGCGCGATGAGTTTGCACAGCTGGTGATCCCGTCGGCGCACACCACGGACATCGGTTATTGTGTTCACGACTACACGTCGTCGCCGTGCCAGTTGCACATGGACTGCATTCATTGCCAGGATTTGGTCTGCGTCAAGGGGGACGAGGAGAAAACCGCGCTCCTGCGGAAACGGCTCCAAGAAGCACGTGAATTGCTGGGGAGAGCAGAAGACGCCCGGGCTGATGGCTATTACGGGAGTGACCGCTGGGTTGAACATCATCGCGCGAGCGTGGACCGGCTGTCTCAGCTCGTACAGATCCTGGACGACCCCAGTGTCCCGAATGGCGCGGTGGTACAGTTGTCTTCACCCACGGCACCATCACGCATCGCGCAAGAGCTCACTGCTCGGCTGCCTGCCAAGAACGATAAGAGCCAGACGAGCGTTCCCGCCGAAGTATTGGCATGGAAGGGGGATTGAGATGGCGGGTCGGGCTCGAAAAGTAATCAACCGGCGTAGCAAAAATCTGAGTGACGAAGCGATCGAGCAGGTCGTTCGTATTCTCGACGGGTGGAGCGGCAAGTTAACTTGGGATGACTTGATTGAGGCGCTGGTGCCAAGACTTCATTATCGATACACGCGACAGGCGCTCTACAAGCACGAGCGCATAAAAACGGCCTTCGCCCTCAGGAAGAAAGAACTTCGAGGAGAGACGGCGAGCGATGAGGGCCGTCACACTGGGCCGTGTGAGCAAGTTTGGGCGCGGGTTGAGCGCCTTGAGGCAGAGAATCGCCGTCTCGAAGCCGAGAATCAGCGATTACTCGAGCAGTTCGTGGTTTGGGCCTACAACGCATATACGCGCGGCTTGACCAAGGAGTTCCTGAGTCAACCTCTGCCGCGAGTGAATAGGGGGCAAACTTATGATCATGAAAATAATGGAAAAAAACGGAAGTGATGATAAATGCCCGACGTGGCCGCCCGGCTGTGCCACGGACGCTCTGCTCAAGGCTTTGCTGCTGCAGGATCCGGTTCTCTGAACTAACGAAGTGATAAGCGTTGATATGAAAGAATCCTATCTACCGACGTTGCTGCAAATGAGGCTCCTCGTGGGCTTCCTCGGCGAGCGTGCTCAGTGCGCCTGGTGGCCCACGACGTTCTATGAGGCATCGAGCAGGCCCTTCCTGGAGCCGGTCTTCTCGAAAACGTCTCGCCTTGCTCAGTACCACGGTGTGCTGGAAGCAGCCAGACGATTGCACGACGAGCATTTGAGCGTGGGCAGCTACCACCTGTTCCGGCTGCCCGAGGAGGTCGAGCAAGACCTGCACGCGACCGTGCAAAGCAGCGTGGGAGAAGAACTCGCCAGCCAGGTGCCACAAAGCAAAGAAGCTGCGCTGGATGCATTGAAGCGATTGGCCGCCAGATGCAGCACGTCCAGCGTAGGGCCAACGGCGGTTGGAAGCGTCAAGGATCTTGATTCCACCGACACCCTGAAAGCCATCGCGGCAGCCTATCTATCGGCGTTCACGCAGGGCGCCAAAACCTATCCGTATCTCGTGGGGTGACCGTGGTCGACAACAAGCCCTACACGACACAGTTACAAGCAGGCCTTGGGCTCGTCAACGAGACCAAGACGCTGCTCGAGCTGTGGTCGCCTGGCATGTCGGCAAATCAGTTGCATCAGGTCGCGCTGGCATCGGGTCGATTCCCGACTGTCACGGCGCGCCGACTCCGCAACATCGTCGTCGAATGCTTTGCCCCGCGCTATCTGGTCAATGGCGGTACTCCGGCTGTTCACCTCAAGCGGCTGTCCGCAACGATTTCGATTGCTGATCTGACGCAGCTCATGCTGGTTTTCACGAGCCGCGCCAATCCCATTCTTGGTGACTTCGTGCGCCACGTTTACTGGGCTCGGTATGCCGGTGGATATACCCAGATCACCAATGAAGACGCGCGTGCCTTCGTCGAGCGTGGCATCGATGACGGCAAGACCGTCAAGCGTTGGTCGGAAACCACTGTGCGGCGCGTCTCCGCCTATCTGACGGGATGCTGCGCGGACTACGGAATGCTCGAACGCGGTCTACGTTCGAGCCGTCGCATCCTGCCGCTCCGTATTTCGCCAGCCGTGGCCGCCTACTTGGCCTACGAACTGCACTTTTCCGGCGTCGGTGACAACGCCCTGCTGACCCACGAAGACTGGCAGCTTTTCGGCCTGGCGCGCGAGGACGTGCTGGAGGAAATCAAACGACTCTCGCTGAAGGGACTGCTTATCGTCCAGGCTGCCGGTGATGTGATCCGCATCAGTTGGAAACACCAAGACATGGAGGCACTCTGCGATGTCCTCGCTCAAATCTGATTTCGACGAGCTGCGCGAGCGCATCCGGCACGGGCGCGAGCTTGGCCCTGCGAGCTTCGAGCCGATCTACTACCTGGTGTTTCCGCCGGAGCAAATCCTCGAGGTGAAGCGGCAAACGCCCGCTTGGGTGGCCAAGCTGCACCAGGAAGGATGGGATGTGCACACGTTCTCCATCGCTGAGCACGTCTGGGCACTGCTCAAAGAGGACCCGTTCTGGTCGCTTTGTGTGATGGAGGACAAGGCCGCGCCGCTGGATTGGCCCCGTACCAACAAGGCGCTGGCGGACATTCTGACGGCGGATAACGGCTTGCTGAAGCGACTTGAGGATGCCCTGCAGCCGCTCGAAGGCCAGCAGAACGCGCTGCTGTTGGTAACGGACCTTGAGGCACTGCATCCGTTCTTGCGCATCGGTGCCATCGAGAGCCAGCTCCAGGGCAAGTTTCATGTGCCGACGATTTTTCTGTACCCCGGCGTGCGAACCGGCAAGACGCGCCTGAAGTTTCTCGGCTTCTACCCGGAAGACGGCAATTACCGCTCCGTCCACGTCGGCGGCTGAACAGACAACCCTGGGACAAACCTATGACCATTCGCTCACTCTTCGACCCAAGTAAGGACATCTACCGGACCATCGAGACGGTCATCACCTATGGCGCCTCGCAAGAAGGTCGCCTCAAGGCGGAGATCTCCGAATACGTGGTCACCGAAAGCATTGAGGAGCAGTTTCGTAAGCTCCTCGACCGCATGCAGCTCGCGATGGAGTCCGGTGGTGAGAATGAGGTGGGCGTCTGGGTCTCAGGCTTCTACGGCTCCGGTAAGAGCTCGTTCACCAAGTACCTCGGCCTGGCGTTTGACGATCAGCGCACCATCGACGGCATGCCGTTCATCAATTACCTGCAGGACCGCCTGCACAAGCCACAAACCAAGGCCCTCCTCAGCACTGTGGCGAAGCGCTTCCCGGCAGCCGTGGTCATGCTGGACCTCGCCAGCGAAATGCTCGCCGGCGCCACGATGGAAGATGTTTCCACAGTCCTTTATTTCAAAGTGCTGCAGTGGGCCGGCTACTCGCGCAACCTCAAGGTCGCGGCCTTCGAGCGCATGGTCGAAAAGGATGGCCGCACGCATGAGCTACATGAACGGATCGCCAAGGCACTGCCTGGCGCAACCTGGGCCCGAGTACAGAACAACCCACTGGCAATCGACGGACTGATCCCCAAGATCGCCCACGAGATGTACCCGGCACTTTTCCCCGAGGCCAAGTCCTTCTCGTCCAGCACCGAGGGCTTCTTCCAGTTCGAAGACCAGCGCGTGCAGGAGATGATCGACATCGTCCGCGAGAAGAGCGGCAAGCAGAACATCATCTTCATCGTCGACGAAGTCGGTCAGTACGTGGCCTCGCGCGACAACCTGATCCTCAACCTCGACGGCCTGGCCAAGAACCTCAAGCGCCTGGGCGACGGCAAGGTATGGATCATCTCTACCGCGCAGCAGACCCTGACGGAAGACGACCCACGCGCCGCACTGAACTCCGACAAGCTCTACAAGCTGAAAGACCGCTTCCCGATTCAGATCGACCTCGAATCGAGTGACATCAAGGAGATCTGCTACCGCCGCCTGCTCGGCAAATCGCCCGCGGGCGAGAACGAGTTGGCCAAGCTGTTCGATGCCCATGGCCAGGCACTGCGCCACAACACCAAGCTGCAGGACGCCAAGTATTACGACGCGGATTTCAGCAAAGAGAGCTTCATCAATCTCTACCCGTTCCTGCCGGCGCACTTCGACATCCTGCTGCACCTGCTGGGCGCCCTGGCCAAATCCACCGGTGGCATCGGGCTGCGCTCCGCGATCAAGGTCATTCAGGACATTCTGAAAGGCGAAGGCGGTTCAAAGGCCATGGCCGATCAGCCCGTGGGCTGGCTGGCCACCACCGTCACGCTCTATGACGAACTGGAAAAGGACATCCGCCGCGCCTTCCCGTCCATCCACCAGGCGGTCGGCAAGGTGCAGATCCGCTTCCCAGATTCACAACTCCATCAGGACATCGCCAAGTCCGTCGCCGTGTTGCAGATCCTCGGCAACCTGCCGGTGACAGTGCAGAACGTCGCCAGCCTGATGCACCCGTCAGTCACGGCGGCTTCGCAGCTCGATACGGTCAAGAAGGCCGTCGAAGAGATGCTGAACGACGTGCATGTGCCGCTCGGCGAGAAGGATGGCAACCTCGTGTTCCTCAGCGAGAAGCTGCGGGATATCGAGCAGGAGCGCGGCGCCATTGCGCTGCGCAGCGTGGACGTGAAGCGCATCTTCAACGATGCGTTGCGCGAGGCTTTCGACCCGCTGCCCCGTGTCAGTCTCCATGGCACGATGGCCGTTGCAACGGGGCTGAAGGTCCAGTCCGGCAGCGCCATCACCAGCCTGGCCGGTGATCAGAGCACCATCCAGACAGTCGTCGAGTTGGTGCCCGCCGGCGACTACGAGGCCGCCAAGAATCGCATGCTGGACGACTCGCGCAGCCGCGCGGGGCGGAACATCATCGGGCTCTTGGCCCGCGCCAATCCCGAGCTGGACGACCTGGCCAACGAAATTTATCGTTGCCAGCGCATTGCCGAACTGCACCGCAATGAACCCGACCAAGAGGTCAAGGATTACTGTACCGGCCAGCTCGACCGTGCTGCCAAGCTGGCGACCCAGCTGCAGAGCAAGATCAAGCAAACCCTGCAAGCCGGCTCGTTTGTGTTCCGGGGACAGGCCACGGCGGTGTCGGCGCTGGATGCCGACCTGCTGGAGGCCGCCAGGAAGCTGCTCGCCGATGTCGCTGAGCAGGTGTTCGATCGATACGTGGAAGCCCCGGTTCGCGTCAGCACCGACACCGCCGAGAAGCTCCTGAAGGTCGCCAACCCCGCTGCCATTGGCAGCAGCCTGGATCCACTGGGTTTGGTGCAGACGGTCGCGGGGCGTGCCTCGTTTAAGACCGACCACAAGGCGATCATCAGCATCCGCGACTACATCGACAAGCGGGGCACGGTCGATGGCAAGCGCCTGCTCGACGATTTCAGCAGTGCCCCGTTCGGCTGGTCGCCGGACACCACGCGCTACATCATCGCCGCCATGCTGATGGCGGGCGAAATCAAGCTCAAGGTCTCCGGGCGTGAGGTCACAGCCGCAGGCCAGCAGGCGATCGATGCGCTGAAGACCAACAACTCTTTCAAGCAGATCGGAGTCGCATTGCGCGACGAGCGCCCGTCCATCGAAACCCTCGCGCGTGCCGCTGAACGGCTCACCGAACTGGTGGGCGACATGGTGATCCCGCTGGAGCAAGATATTAGCAAGGCGGCGGCCAAGCACTTCCCGCGCTTCCAGCACGACTACGGCGCGCTGGCCGAAAAGCTCTACAGCCTCGGGCTGGCCGGCTGCGAACGCATGCGCACGCTGAACCAGGACATTGCCGATGTCTTGTTCACCGATGCCTCAGACGCGCCACAGCGCCTGGGGGCTGAAACCTCCGTGATTTACGACAACCTCAGGTGGGCACAGGAAGTGAAGCGCGCCCTCGACAATGGGCTCGACGCCACCCTGCGCGACTTGCAAGCCCATCGCCGCGACATCGAAGCCTTGCCCGACACGGGTGTGCCAGGGGAGCTGCGCCGCGAACTCGCCGAAGACCTGGCAACCTTGTCAGAGCGCCTAGGTAAAGAAGACTTTTATAAACACGCGGCCGACTTCAATTCGCTGTTGACCCATTTGAAGGCTCGCGTGCGCGATGCGGTCATCACGCTTTCAGAACAGCAGAAGCTGCGTCTGAAAGAAGGTGTCGAAGATTTGGAACGCCTCCCCGAGTGGGAAGAGCTGACCCAGGAGGAGCGCGGCAACGCCGTGAGCCGACTGGATGGTCTGGCGCTGGAAGTCACGCAGGATCTGTCTGGGCTGAAGAAGCTGTTGGCACGCGACTACGACATTAACAGCACCTTCGACGACCTGAAGCGCTCGATTCAACGCCAAGGCCAAGAACGTCTGCGCCAACGCATGGAAGAAGATCGCGCTAAGACCGGCGAGAAAGGTCCAGCAAAGCTTACCAAGTCGATCACTGTGCCCGTGAAGATGACCTCTGCGGCAGACATCGACACGCTGATTCGGCAGCTCCACGAAATCAAGGCGCAGCTTGGTCTTTATACTGAGATCGAGGTGTCTTTTGTCGTCAGCGACCAACTTGGAACGGACAGGGGCTAAAGTATGGAGTTGACGACCGAGTTCACGCGGCACATCGAGCAAGTCGCTGGCGAGGCGCTTGCCCAGCTCGACAGCATCGCTACGGCTGCGAAACGCCATCTGTACGATGGGCGAACGCTGGGCCCCGATGCCTTGGCGAGCGTCAATACGATGATGTCTAGTTTGGCCATCCAGAAACTGGATCAGATCAGTCAGGCCAACCGGGAGAGCTATCAGATTTTGGCGGCCGAGCCTGCGATCGCCCGTGTCGTTGTGGTGGATGAAGAAGGCGAACAGCGTACCTATTACATCTGCCGAACCACGCCGGTTTCTGGTTTTCAGAACCTGGCCAGTTACCGTGCCCCGGTTGGTCGTCTGGCCTCTTTGGCAATCGGGGCTGAATTCACCCTGCCCAATGGCTCCGTTGTCGAGGTCTTGGAGCGCGCTCTGCTTCGCCCAACCGTGCTGGCCGATGGCTGGGATTCGCGCGACACCGTGGTGGAAGCCGAGCATTTTGGCCCACTCACTATCGAGTCGTTGCGAGCGCTTTTAACAGAGGTCACTGTAGAAGAGGTCACCGAAGACATCCTGGGGCAATTGTTGGCCGAAGAAACCGTCAAGGCCAACATCATCGACGGCGTGCGCCGCAGCGTCATCACCAAGATGGAGCTGCGCGATCAGCCCGTTCTGGATCAATACCAAGATGAGATTTTTCGCCTTCCCCTCGACAAGCGCTTGCTGATTCTTGGGCCGCCAGGCACGGGTAAGACGACGACTTTGATCCGTCGTCTCGGCCAGAAGCTCGACACTGCCTTTCTGGGAGAGGACGAACGAGGTCTGGTTGAGACGATGGCCGCTGCTCAGGGCACCGCGCACGCCAATAGTTGGCTGATGTTCACGCCCACCGAATTGCTCAAGCAGTACCTCAAGGAGGCTTTCGCTCGTGAAGGCGTTCCCGCCTCTGATTTGCGCATCAGAACCTGGCAAGACTACCGGCGCGAGCTGGCCAGAAACGCCCTCGGCGTACTCAGAACCGCATCAGGTGGCGGCACCTTTGTCCTGAAAGACGGCCTGCCAAGCCTGAGCGCAGAGGCGCTGGATCGCCCGATTCCTTGGTTCGAAGATTTCAATACATGGCAGCGCAATGTCTACGTGCAAGAACTGCATGAAGCGGCCAACATGCTGCGCGAAGCCAAGGCGCCAGATGTCCAGAGCCTGGGCGCCCGGCTGCATAGCATTCTGACGCAAGTTGGCAATGGCTCGTTGGCGTCCACCTTCGAGTCCCTGGCAGCCGAGATGCCCAAAGTACAGGCGCTCGTTGCCAGCCTAAAAGAAGCCTCTGACGGCAAGATCAAAGCCGCACTCAACCTCCAGCTCAACCGCAACCGAGCGTTTCTGGATGAGTTGGCGCGCTTCATCGAGGGTCTGCAACAAGCACAGGCCACCGATGCAGACGAACAAGATGATCTCGATGCTGACGAGGAAGAAGACATTACGGCACTACGTACCGGTCGCGTCAATCGCACAGCCGCACTCAACGCTTACATGCAAGCCGTGCGGGCCCAAGCTCGGGCTGCAGCTTCGAAGCGCGCGGTCAGCAAGACGTCGCGTAACGGCAAGATCATCGAGTGGCTGGCTGATCGCGGCCTGACGGAAACCGACCGCGCCGATGTGGGCGCGACTCTTCTGGTGCAGACCAGTGCGCGCCGCTTCGTGAACCCGGTCAAGCGCTATCTCGACGGCATTCCGAAGCGCTACCGTGCGTTCCGGCGCGAACGCCAGCAAGCCGGGATCTGGTATCGCAGCGAAGGATTCGACGCCCGCGATATCCATCCGCTCGAACTGGACGTTGTGCTGCTCGCCATTCTGCGCGCCGCAAGCGACCTGATCAGCCGGCCCAACGTGCAGCGCGACATCGACAGCCCCACTTGGTCGGCACTCCGGCCCATCCTGGATCGCTACCGCAACCAGGTCTTGGTGGATGAAGCGACCGACTTTTCGCCTATCCAGCTTGCCTGCATGGCCGCTCTAGCACATCCACGGCTGCGCTCATTCTTTGCCTGCGGCGACTTCAACCAGCGCCTGACCACCTGGGGAGCGCGATCTGCCGACGAAATGAAGTGGGTCTTTGCCGATTTCGAGATCAAGGAGATCACCGTCTCCTACCGGCAGAGCAAGCAACTGAGCGATCTGGCCAGCGCCATCATCCGCGCCGTCGGCGGCACCGAGCAGAAGGTCAGCTTGCCCGCACATGTGGATAGTGGCGGCGTAGCGCCCGCGCTTCTGGAGCACGCCACAGACACAGCAATCGTGGTGAGTTGGTTGGCAGATCGCATTCGTGAGATCGAGCGTTTCGTTGGCCAATTGCCATCCACTGCCATCTTTGTGAATACCGAAGATGCGGTGGCCCCCATAGCCGAGAAGCTCAACGCTGCGCTGGCAGAGCACAACATCCAGGTCATTGCCTGCCGCGAGGGTCAGACGGTCGGCCAGGAAAGCAACGTTCGCGTGTTCGATATCCAGCATATCAAGGGCCTGGAGTTCGAAGCGGTGTTCTTTGTGGGTATCGACCAACTCGCCGCACTGCATCCAGCGCTCTTCGACAAATACCTGTACGTGGGAGCCACGCGCGCTGCCACTTATCTGGGCGTGACCTGCTACGGCGCCTTGCCGCCCGCCATCGAGAGCCTGCGCGCTCACTTTGGCCAGGATTGGCAAGCGCCCGTTTCACAGTTAGCGGTCACAGAACAATAGGAATCGATTGATGGCCTTCGACCAAGCAACCAGAAACCGCCTGCAGCGCTTCGTCAACGATGCGCGCCGGGTGCTGGAGGCGGAATTCACCCGCCAACTACAGAACGACTTTGGGCTAGACCCGAGCGCGGGCGCCGTGGCGGAACTCGCCAGCCTGCGGCACATCGACGACGCCCAGCGCGAAACCGCCCGCATCCTGCGCGACACCCTGGCGCACTACACCGCCAGCGGCGATATGAACGCCATGCAGGGGCTGGACCGTATCGTGCGCGAGCAGGCTTTCACCGTACTCAATCGCTTGGCGGCGCTGCGCATGGCCGAGGCGCGCGGCCTGTTGGTGGAATCGGTGGGCAATGGCTTCCAATCCAAGGGCTTCCAGCTCTATGCGCGCTTGGCCGGCACAGCCTTAGGCGAAACCGGCGATGCCTACCGCGTGTACCTGTTCAGCGTGTTCGATGAGCTGGCCCAAGACCTGCCGGGCCTGTTCGACCGTTACTCACCGCAGGGCCGCCTGTTCCCGCGCGAGGCCGCGCTGCTGCAAGTCCTGAATCTGATCAACGACGCCGACATCGCCCCGCTGTGGAGCGAGGACGAAACCATCGGCTGGATTTACCAATACTTCAACTCCAAGGAAGAGCGCAAAGCCATGCGCGAGGCCAGCCAGGCCCCGCGCAACAGCCGCGAGCTGGCGGTGCGCAACCAGTTCTTCACCCCGCGCTACGTGGTCGAGTTCCTGGTGGACAACACCCTGGGCCGGCTGTGGTTCAACGCCACGGGCGGGCAAACCTGCTTGCGCGAGCGCTGCGCATACCTACTGGTGAAACCCGATGAGGCGCCCCCCGCCGCCACCAAGCTGCGTGACCCGCGCACCCTGAAGCTGCTGGACCCGGCCTGCGGTTCGATGCACTTTGGCCTTTATGCCTTCGACCTCTTCACCGAGATCTACCGCGAAGCCTGGGCCTGGGAGCAGCAGCACGGCCCCGGTTCACTCGATGTGTCCACCCAGCCCCGGGCGGCGCTGAAACCGCTGAGCCAAACCTACGACGACGAGGCCGCCTTTCTGCGCGACGTGCCACGCCTGATCATCGAGCACAACCTCTACGGCGTGGACATCGACCCGCGCGCCGTGCAAATCGCCTCGCTGGCGCTGTGGCTGCGGGCGCAGCGCGCCTGGCACGATGCGGGCGTGAAAGCCAAAGACCGCCCCTCGATCGGGCGCGGCCATGTCGTCGCCGCCATCGCCCCCCCCGCGGAACGCGCGCTGCGCCAGCAGTTTGCCGCGCATCTCGATCAACGTGACGCTGAACTGTTCGAAAAGACCCTGCAACTGCTCAAGGGCCTGCCGGAGCTGGGGGTGCTGCTGCAGGTCGAGTGCGAGCTGCCGCAGCTGATCCGTCAGGTCTACGTCGGAAAAGGTACGGGACTTTTTGCGCAGCAGGAGCAGGAAAGCTGGCAGCAGGCGGAGGCGCGTTTGCGCACCGCACTCACCCAGTTCGCCCAGGCAGCGCAAGCCAGCTACCAAGGCCGCCTGTTTGCCCAGGATGCCTTGCAGGGCTTGCGGCTCATCGACCTGTGCCACGAGGTGTTCGATGTGGTGGTGATGAACCCGCCCTTTGGCGCGCTGGCCGCAGGCAGCAAAGACCGGCTC
>JGI26050J44790_1000437_pt1 | contig 15057 bp, 11 predicted proteins | sample HigsolmetaGSP12D_FD_44790 | JGI IMG/M metagenome (IMG submission 44790) | reverse complement strand
AAAGTGTTGATAACAATAGGTACAGCGGAAATTACAGGCCTCCGTCGTCATTAAGATCAAATGCATCATATCTGTCCGGTGCATGGATTGATGCAAATACGTTGCTCTTCTTTTTTCATCCACATGACTCGGTACGATAAAGCCATTATCAAATAGTGCTTGTTTTATTTCACTGTTAAGTTCACTAATACCGGTTCTCTTTAGGCAAGCCATGACTTCTTCTGTTTCCTCAGCTGAAAAATGGACAATCGCACCACTGTAACTATTAAAGAGCATTAATCCCTTATCATCGGTATGTGACAAGGCATTGAATTTCGATGGAACATATTTTTTCTCCACTCGGTATCCCCCCTCCATAAAAATATATTCTGTTTTTGCAACAACTATCATATTTGTTTTCTAAAAAAATATCAATATCACTTGGGAAAAACAAGCATTTTCCTGAGATCATTTTTGATTTTCTCATACGCATGCGTTTACCTGCCTTGATTATTTAAGAACATTCTTTACCGACTTTTATTCCCCCCTTAAGCTTTCGCCAATTCATAGATAGCCTGAGCATAAATAGCAGTTGCTTTAAGTAAATCATCCACATAGGCGTATTCATCTTTTTGGTGCATAACGTCTTCACGACCCGGGAACAAGGCACCGAATGCTACACCACGCTTTAATGCTCTGGCATATGTACCACCGCCAATTGCCAGGAGTTCCGCTTTTTCACCGGTTTGTTCTTCATAAACTTTCTGTAGCGTTAAAATTAACGGATCGTCCGCTTCCACATAAGTCGGCTTGGAATCAGTGAATTTTTTCAATTGAAAACCGTTTTCTTTTAACATTGCTTCAATTTTCGCTTTTCCTTTTTCAATATCAAAAGTAACAGGATAGCGCATGGTGCATCCAATCTGTCCACCAGTTTCTTTTTGATAACTCATTATCCCCACATTGATAGTCAAGTCACCAGAAATATCATCTGTATATTGAATATCGAAAACTTCGCCACGGCTTTGGTTAAAAAATTGCGAAACAGCTGCGACAAATTTTGCTCCGGATTCATCCAATTGGTATTCATTTAAAAATTTTGCCATAAAAATCCCAGCATTTTTCCCGTTTCTCGGTTCAGCACCATGTGCACTGACACCAACTAAGGTCAGGATCCGTTCCTTACCGTTTGTAGAAATCTTTCCTTCTAAGTTCGTTTCATTAAGAAATGCTTGGTAGCTATGTTCGAAATCTATGGTTTCATCTTGAACACGTACATGTACTTCCGCAAAATCAGGGACCATATTATACCTGCGTCCTGATTGGAAAGATAATAATTCAATTTGTCCACTGGATTGTCCTTCTTTTGCCGGTTGAACGATATCAAGATTGGAGATTCCTTTTTCTGCATAAATAATTGGAAAATCCGCATCTGGAACAAATCCAATGGTTGGCATTTCTTCATGTTTAAAGTAGTGATTTACACAACGCCAGTCACTTTCTTCATCAGTTCCGATAATCAACCGCACTCTTTTATTTAGTGGCAGACCTAATTCTTTTACTATTTTCATCCCATAATACGCAGCCATAGTCGGTCCTTTATCATCACTGGAACCGCGCGCATAGATTTTTCCATCTTTAATCACCGCGCCATATGGGTCAACACTCCAACCATCTCCCTCTGGTACTACATCGATGTGACCTAAAATGCCAAGAAGTTCTTCTCCTTGACCCATTTCCAGATGGCCGGCCAAATTACCAACATTCTTACTTTTGAATCCATCCTTTTCTCCTAAATCAAGAATATATTCCAAAGCTTTCTTAATTCCCGGTCCGAGGGGAGTATCTGCTGTTGCATGTTCTTCGTCAAGTACACTTTTGATTTGTAAAAGTCTTTGTAAATCTTTTATTAAGTCATCTTTTCTTTTCAGGACTTCATTCATCCATTGAATCTCACTCATAATGTCATTCCACTCCTTTTTAATCCCGATAATTACTATATTATTTTACTCCTTTATTAAAAAATTTAAAATGAAGGGATTAAATATTTGACGTCTATTAATGATTAGAACACAAAAAGGGATAATGAAGAGAGGTGAGTCGTTATGATTTGTACGTTATTTTTTGGAAAAGGCGACTTTTGGGTGGTAATTAATAAGTTACCAATATTTGTAACGCTCTCAGTTTTTCTTATGTATTGAATCCAGCCCCAGTGAAAAATAGCAACGAACAAGTGATTAATGCTCGTCGTCATAATAGAGCGAGTCTGCTAAAATTGATGAGGTTCACCGACAATATTGAGATTTTCTCACAGGCCACTGAAAAAGTGCTAAACAATCTAACCAGACACCATATCCTGATGTGTTATTATGGTTTATCATAATGAGTACGTAAACTTCAGTGGACGCACTTTCCCACCTTAAAGTGGTGACGTGATTAAGTTTTATCGACAGATTGGAGAGATTTTATCCTTGAAGTTGCGAAGATGTCGGGATTTGTCAACAAAAGGAGACATTCCCAACCAAAAAGCTGATAAGAACGGGATTTGCCCACTGTTTTTCCACCCCTACAGCTTCCTGACTGGGTTTCAATTCCTCAAGATATAAACGATTAAAGCTCGTATTCCAAATCCAGAAGTGAAATAGTTTCAATTCCTCATAGGTAAGATATTAACTACTATCGAATCACAAACTTTATTAGAAAACCTTTGTTTCAATTCCTCATAGGTAAGATATAAACTGGATTGACGGAGAAGGTAAAAAAATTGTAGAGAGGGTTTCAATTCCTCATAGGTAAGATATAAACAGCGCCGAAACTGAAATTATCGATGCATGGGATGCGGTTTCAATTCCTCATAGGTAAGATATAAACTCACCTCTCACACCTTCTTTAACATATTACAGTAGGTTTCAATTCCTCATAGGTAAGATATAAACATCCGCGGTTGCATTACGATTATATCACCGTCCGCACGTTTCAATTCCTCATAGGTAAGATATAAACTCAGCAATAATGAGGGCGTCCTCCTTATCAGCACTGTTTCAATTCCTTATAGGTAAGATATAAACTCATTTCCAAGTGACATCCCATATTTTCTGTTCCGTGTTTCAATTCCTTATAGGTAAGATATAAACCTTATCCATTGTTCTACTGTTGTTAATTTTTCAGAGTTTCAATTCCTTATAGGTAAGATATAAACTCGACCAACTCCGTTAACCCTGCAACAATTAGTTTGTTTCAATTCCTCATAGGTAAGATATAAACGCTCAACGGATTTTGGATTTGAGTGCGGAAACCGAAAGTTTCAATTCCTCATAGGTAAGATATAAACACACATGGCAATGAATCAAAATGCTATCCATACGCGTTTCAATTCCTTATAGGTAAGATATAAACGTTTTTATCCCCTGCCCATTTACCCATTACCGAATCCGGGTTTCAATTCCTTATAGGTAAGATATAAACATACGAGCGCTTCCTGCTCGTCGATTGTAATATAACGTTTCAATTCCTTATAGGGAAGATATAAACCCATCGGGAAGATGCAAATGGAGGATACAATCTTGTTGTGTTTCAATTCCTTATAGGTAAGATATAAACTATTTCCATTTTTTACCATCCTTTTTTATATTTTTGTTTCAATTCCTTATAGGTAAGATATAAACAAGCGTGGTGCTGCAATATCAGAGTTCACAGGACATAGTTTCAATTCCTTATAGGTAAGATATAAACGAAGGCTATCCGGCAAGTACGCGATTGAAGGAAATGTTTCAATTCCTTATAGGTAAGATATAAACACACCTATCGGATAACAATAGTAACGAAGAATTGTTGTTTCAATTCCTCATAGGTAAGATATAAACGTAGTCCTGTAGCTTCATCTACAATTTCACCAGTACGTTTCAATTCCTCATAGGTAAGATATAAACGAAGTCAACCTACGTATTTACTACGAACGGTGAAAGGAGTTTCAATTCCTCATAGGTAAGATATAAACGAAGTTGTTGAGGGAGAAAAAACCATTCGAGAAGATTTGTTTCAATTCCTCATAGGTAAGATATAAACGGATTATATGAAACAAGTATCTACGATGAATTAGAAAGTTTCAATTCCTCATAGGTAAGATATAAACTATAATCATATTAGTTACGTTTTAAGTTATACTGTTCAGTTTCAATTCCTCATAGGTAAGATATAAACAAAAACTGTTTGATAACCTGCTTCACTTAACCGTTTGTTTCAATTCCTCATAGGTAAGATATAAACCCCAAAAAACCTTGGTATAATAAGGTTTCTTTGTATTGTTGCTTTTGCGTTAATTATAATAGAAAATTTGTTTTTAAGCAATTGTATTTTCTCAATCCCAGATAGCTCAAGCATTTTTCCAATTATCATTCTACAAAATAACTGTCGTCGACCTCCCGGGGTTCATGCACTATTGGGGGTCGACGACAAAAAGTCAGAGAAAAATTATTAACCTATCTAACAATATATTTCTTTATTCCATTCCTTCCACTGTTAAACGAAAATTTTACCTTTGCTTAAACTTAGTTCTTTGAACCTAAATTAAAGATTACTTCTCTTTAATATTTTAATGATTTATTGATTTTCCATGTGCAAAAACAAGTTATACATTTTATGTCCTTTTACACTTTTTAGAAAATTCCATACCATCATTACATTTCACTTTTTTTCAAATTCGTATAAAATAATAATATAAGCCAAATTCCGCACAGTGACACACTAATTCGTTTTAAAAACTAAAATCGAAGTAAACTGATGAACACACTTATCAATGCTTCAGTTTTACGTTTAGGCGAATACGTAAATGATTCTAGGAAATACTTTAAACAGCTTCGTTCATTTCACGTAAGGAATTTGGAATATGGAATAGAAAGGGGAGCGTATGATGAATAACGTACCAGAAATTACTTTGAATGACGGACTTACTTTACCGGCTATTGGTCTAGGTACATACAAATTAAAAGGTAGTATGGGTGTCAATGCTATCACGAGCGCAATCAATATTGGTTATCGTTTAATTGACAGTGCCTATAATTACGAAAACGAAGGAACAGTTGGTGAAGCTGTTCGACGTAGTTCTGTTCCAAGGCAGGATCTTCTCATTACATCTAAATTGCCTGGTCGCTATCAATCCTATGATCTAGCTTTAACTGCCATCCAAGAATCTTTATATCGTGCTCATCTCGATTATTATGATTTATATTTAATACATTGGCCAAATCCAAAGCAAGACAAATATGTTGAGGCGTGGCAGGCATTAATTGATGCAAAAAAATGGGGACTCATTCGATCCATCGGTGTTTGCAATTTTTTACCAGAACATCTTGAACGACTAGAGAAGGAAACCGGTGTCAAACCAAGTATTAATCAAATTGAATTACATCCTTTTTTTAACCAGGAACAACAAAGAAAATATCATCAAGAACATCAGATTATAACCGAATCATGGAGCCCTCTAGGGAGAGCCAATGCTGTTCTCGAAAATGAAACCATAAAAGAAATTGCAAACCGCCACCAAAAGACCGTATCTCAAATTATTTTACGCTGGCATTATCAATTAGGGGCAATTGCCATTCCTAAATCTGCTTCACCAGAGCGGCAATTAGAAAATTTCTCTATTTTTGATTTTTCCTTAGACGAATCAGAAATGCAAATGATTAATGGACTAACAAGGCTTGATGGCAGGTTACAAAACCAAGACCCGGCCATTTATGAGGAATTTTAATAATTTCTATTGATTTTTACCAAGTAAATCCATAAACCTTTGAAAACCTAGTTATGTCAACATCCAAAAGATGCATGGAAGAATAATTCCATGCATCTTTATTATTTAAAGATCGATTTCTTGATATTCACTCATTGCCGTTCTCTAATCCCTGTAAACAAAAACAACTAATTTTCTCCATAATGTATAAAGTTCATTCGATGATTAGCAACAAAAGGTATTTGAAAAGATTTAAGACTAATAACGCATTACCTAATTTTACCATGAAAAAAACGGAAATTTTCGGACTTTAACTTGGCGGCGAGACCAGTCTTGTCAACAAAAAATAGAGTTTCTCACTTCAAAGTTTTGACAAGATTTGCTCTCGTAGACAAAAATATGCAATTTTTGTGGCCACTAAAAAATTGCTCGAAATAAGTCGAAGGCACAATATATAGTATGATTACCCACAAAGGTACATTTTGATATGGCGTTCATTGAAATTATTTTGCTCTTTTTCAGTTGATTACAATTTTCAGTCAGAACTGGACGATTTTCGGCCTGGTCGACAAAAATAAGAATTTCCCGCACAAGATTGCTTATTTACCTTTCTTTAGAAAATCCAATAATTTAGGATTACCTGCCCATAAGTTCCAATGATTATCAGCGTAAATAATTGCTTCTGACTCACTACCTAATTGATAGTGGCTAGGTAGATACATCGGTATATCCTTTTTCCCCAATAAATAATCGGGCACATATGGATTTTGCTGTTTCGCCTTTTTCAGAAGCTGTTTTGCCTTATTCGTCACACCATTTTGTAAAAGTTCAATCAACACTGAATTATAGACTCCGTTTGCTGTCATTGTTTCGTTATATTTCTTTAAGAGAGCCTCTGCTTTTTTGAATAATCCCGATTCCACATAGACAATAAATAACTCGTAGCGAGCACCTTGATTATCGAGTGGATTTAATTCTAAGAGGTCTTGATACTGACGAATCGCCTCTTCAAAACGTTCATTATCATGTAAGAAATCAGCATAATTGAATTTCGCCCTCATATAGGGTCTAGTACTAACAATTCCCCAAAAGTTTCCCGTATTTTCTTTAATAAAATCTTTTCCTAGTTCTTTTTCTCCAACCTCTATAGCCTTTAGTAGGAGCTGCTCTTCCTTAAGCGGATTTAGTTCAAATTCAGCTAAAATATTATAAGCATCCGGAATGTTCGGATATAATTTTAAAGCTTTTTTTGCCAATTCTATTCGCTTTTTACCGGTTGACTGGTAAGCATCAAATAATAAATCCTGTGCTTTTTCCTTATTGGATAAAGGTTTCTTGACACTTTGTTGATTTACTTGTTGGTTTAAAAATGTTGGGACATCATCCACTGTTTCAAAATCTTGATTGCTCATTTCATTTTCCAATCTCAATAGTTCTCGTTCCATGATAAATTTTGAATTGATGAAGAAATCCTCTTCCTCTGGCTCGCCAAAGTTTTCCTCAAAAAACTCGTCATCGTCATCATCGTCAAGTTGAAAATCGTCATACATTTCATCAGCAATACTAACAAGTTTTTCCTCCAGTTCATCCAATTCTTCTTTGAGTACCTTTTCCATATCTCGATACTTGGTAGATAAGCTACTGCTGGAAATTTCAAACTCCTCAGCTAATTCATTTTGAGTAACCCATTCACCATAAGGTATGAATCGATCGATTAAGTATCTTAATGCAGCGACATAGACACCTGGTTTCATAACTTTCGGATTTTTCCTCGAACAATATTGATGCCAAAGATGGACACCCAACTTTATGATGACATCATCATATATATCTTCCATATAATCCTGAAACTCTTGGGCAACTTCTATATGTTTTGGCGATAACCATTCTAAATCTTCTACATCTGGCTCTGGACCAAATACAAAAAAATGAAGGATTTCAGGGTAAAAAGCAGATAAAAATTCGTTTGGATTCGCTTCGTCACTTTCTTCAAATAGTCGATATACACCTTCTTTGACTATTTCTGTTAAACTAGCGGGTAAATCAATAAATGAAGTAAAGAAAATAAATGTATCACCTGTAGGAAAAAGAATACCAACCACAATTCCACCCGTTTCTACCGGATGGTCTTCCAGTACCTTCACTTTTTTTATTTCATTAGTAAATATATCTTCTAGTGTTAACAGCTGATTTTCATCTTGCTCTTTAATGATGGCAACGGAAGGTTTTGCTTGACTCCATGTTGGTAAAATACTCTTTATCTTTGGACGATTCCATTTCGAACCTTTTTTATCAATAAAATGTTCTAGTATTGTTTTTCCATATATTTCAAAATAAGTAATCGCCCATACTACTGTGAAAAAGGTAAACATCTCAAGAGCTTCCTCAGGAATATCCAAGTCTTCTATCCAATCTCCAACAAAATCATTCAATTCTTCTTCATAATTTTCAAGTGCAAAATTAAGAAGATCCACTTGTACGTTAGTTAATTCCTTTTCTATTAAAGATTCCATCGTAATAACATTATTCTTTCCACAACAATTCTTATATTTCTTTCCACTCCCACACGGACATAAATCATTTCTTCCTATTTTTTCCATTGCCCTTCATCCTTTTTCTAGTTTACTTTAAATTAGTATACAATTATATACATCTGATTTAAAGGTATGTAGTCCATATTATCGAAAGATGTATTTCACAGTTTCTTATACTTTTTCTATCATTTGCATTTTTAATTGCATTTGTCTGCACTTTTCTATTGCAAAATACATCATATAAGGTTCTAAATAATTTGCATTTAACATGTTAACTTTTAAGACATATAATTCATCTTTACTATATACATCTTCTAGCTTTATACTTTCAAAATCTCTAGTACACATCTTAAAGTTTTCAAACTTCCTATGTTGCTCTATTTTAATTCTTTCCTTTATACCCATATTTATAGTAACCTCCGTTTCCAACTTGACTATCTCTTGAAAACAAATCCCAAATAATATTTGCTAAAATTCTATCTAACTCACAACAAATATTTAGATAAATCCAATTTTCCCTACTATATTCATAATAATCGAAGTAATAATTTTCCATAAAATGGGTTGCGTACTCTTCTAACTTTTTTCGTACTCCATTAAAATCTCCGTGCGCTATTTTATTACGAATTTGCCGAATTATTTTTGCAAACAATTTATTTTTCTCACTATCCCCATAACTATCCAGTTCTATAAAAAGTGCTAATTTTTCATCGAATTTGACAGGATCATTAAGATTATCTTTCCCTATAAGCATTTCAAATAAAGAGAAATTTTTAAAAAGGTGATATGCATTATAATTGCTATCGCTTGCTAAAGCATTTAAAAGATAATCCAGCAAATAAAATTTTTCTTTATCAAGAAATGAATCTATCATTTTTCCAAAATGTATAAGGCTATCAATCTTTCTTTGATTATAAGCTATTGGATCATTAATATCGAAGCCCATTTCTGCATGTATTATTCCTAATACATTAGTCCTTTCAAACAAACTTTTTTCAGATGAATACATACATGTTAATGGCACCCAATTTCTATTATTACAATCATTCCTAATTAAAAACTCATATAAATTTATCCATTTCTCTGCAAATTCCATTTCACAAGTTGGACTATCAATATTAGGATTCTTTTTTTAAGCATTGAATTCTCAAAGTCCTCTACACTTATACAAATAAGGTTATTTGCTATTTCGATTAAATGATTTTTGCTTCTTCGATTTAATATCCCTAAAAAGTTTTTATGCTCAACAATTTTTTTAGTATTGTATGCTGCGATGGTTGGAAAATCGTTGTATTTCCTAATATCATATTCCCTATAATAAATTTCTTTCCCCATTGATTCTATTAATTCTTCTCTCCAATCTTGAGGAAGATTAGATAAAGTAATTCCTAGTTTTTTTGAGATTAAAATGGGATCAATTTGTCCGAAAATATTCACTACAATAATTGTTTACCTCCCATTCTTAAAGAAGTAATCAATTAGTAAACGTAGAATAGTATCATTCAATGTCTAAATATTTTTTTAAAACAAGTTTGAATCAATGCACCCACTAGTTTAAAAACAAGCCCCCCACAAATCATATTCATTTTATCATAAATATTCAGAAGTCCACTTGATTAACAGATATTTACAGCTAACAACACGTTTTTTTGATAGAAAAAATATTACCAGCAAATAGGTTTCTTGGTTCTACTTATCTTGCTATTACCAGAAGTAAAATTGTTCTATTTCATACATTTTTATAGACATTAGAGTTATATCGTGGATTAAAATATCTACCAAAATCCCTGCGGCTACAAGAAAAAAACTGATGACCTTATGGTATTAAAGGAATCAGCAAGTACTGTTCCAAATATTCCTAACCACTAAAAATCCATTTAAAAAGGATGACTTTAATGATTTTCATATTTTTCTTAGATTTATATCTACTATCAATTCCAATTAAAGCTAAAATAGAGAACCAATTATCCACATAACACTTTGAACGGTGGGTGAAGATAGAAATGGAGCCAAACCAAAATATAATAGAATAATTAAATCAACAGTCATTCCCCCCCCTCCAATTTAGTTAAATAAAAAGAAAAAAATTAAAGCTAGAAAGAATTGTTGACACACATTCTTTCTAGCTTTATAAAAAATTTAAGTATATTCTTTCAGAAAATAAATTCAAGCATAAACCTTAAAATTTGAAATCTTATACTTGATTCTCAGATTTTAAAATTAATCAAGCATAAAATTTCCTAAAAAAATAAAGCATAGAATTTCCAAACGGAAATTTTATGGTTCTTGTCATAGTTTATTAGGTATCCACCAAGTTATGTATTGGTGGAGACGGTGGGAGTCGAACCCACGTCCAGAAATATCGCCACTTAAGCATCTACGAGTGTAGTCGATATATTGGCATTTCGCGCTTCACTCGGCCTACCGACAGGCTCTATGAACGCTAGTCTGATTGTTCTCTTCCTTCGCCTTCAGACGGCAGGCAACCGGCGTATCCCACTCAGATGAGCCCCTGACCCTACCACATGGGCGATGGAGGGAGGAGCAGCTTAGCAGCTATTACGCAGCTAAAGCTAAATTTTGATTAGATTTGCCAGTTATTATTGGCGTGGCGTTATTTACGAGCTCGCCGACTCGACTCGCAGCTTAAGCTCGACCTATCCCTGTCGAATCCTTAACGTCCCCATATTCGTATAGGTTGGTTATGGAATAGTTTTTACTTAGCTACTATTTAATTATTTATTGTCACTGGTCTTTCCTTGCGACATCCTTATTATAGCAAAAATAACTAAAAAAACAAATGGAATGTGTTACTTCTGCTTACATCTTTTGCCTTTCCCGAAATGCTCGTTCAATATCTCGTTTTGCCTCTTTCTTCTTCAAGTCTTCTCTTTTATCATATTTTTTCTTACCTTTAGCCAAGGCAAGCTCGACTTTGGCAAAACCATCCTTCAAATAAACTTTTAACGGAACAAGGGAGTAACCGGATTCTTTCGTTTCACCAACTAATTTATTAATTTCTTTTCTATGCAAAAGCAATTTCCTTGTACGCAGCGGGTCATGATTGTAGCGGTTCCCCTGCTCATATGGACTGATGTGCATATTGTGCAAAAACACCTCACCCTTATCAATTCGGGCATATGCATCTTTTAAATTTGTACGACCTGCACGAATGGATTTAATCTCTGTCCCTTGCAAAACGATTCCAGCTTCATAGGTTTCCTCGATAAAATAATCATGAAAAGCTTTTTTATTTTGGGCAACGATTTTTCCTCTTCCTTTTGGCATCATGCATTCCCCCAGTAACCATTTATTTTAGCAAAAAATAGAGGGAAAAGCAATTTGTCATAGAAGCAAGTTTATACATATAGTCATTTAGTTGGTACAAAGAAGGCGATCATTCCTCTTCCCATTAAATTGTGGATGATTCTGACCGCATGATGTTAAAATGATTCCTACTTTGTTTTTTTCTTTTTCCGTTTTACACTCGGAGCATTCTCATAAAATTTCTTTTTCTTCCGCGGTTTCTTATCTATACGATTGTCATCGTTTTTGCCACCGTTCCGCGATCTTTTATTCGGATTGGCAACAACGATTTTCGGAGCCTCTTTTCGATCCAAACCTCTCTTACGCCTCATCCCGACGACTTCAAAATCAATCGAGCGCTCATCTTTATTAACATTAATCACACGAACGGTAATCTCGTCACCAATTCGGAAAACATTCCCTGTTCGTTCACCGATCATCGCATATTGCCGTTCATCATAATGATAATAATCATCGGTTAAATAGCTAACGTGAACAAGTCCTTCAATCGTATTCGGCAGTTCAACAAAAAGACCAAAGTTTGTAACGGAACTAATGATCCCATCAAACTCCTCACCAATTTTGTCCAACATAAACTCAGTTTTCTTCAATTCATCGGTTTCACGTTCGGCATCGACTGCACGCCGCTCCATTTTTGATGTATGCTCGGCGATTTCTGGTAACACCGCATCCCATCTTGCCTGGGTAGTCAGATCGATTTTTCCATCAATTAAATACGTTCGAATCAAGCGATGAACGATCAAATCAGGGTACCGGCGAATTGGTGAAGTAAAATGGGTATAAAATTCGGTTGATAATCCAAAATGGCCCAAATTTTCCGGATAATATTTTGCCTGTTGCATCGAACGGAGCATCACCGTATTTACGACCATTTCTTCCGGTTTACCGCGGACTTCATCAATAATTTCTTGCAAAGCCCGGGGATGAACGGAATTTGCTTTTCCCCTAACAATTAAGCCGAAATTCGTGATAAACTCAAAAAACCGCTGTAATTTATCTTCTTTCGGATCTTCGTGAATTCGGTAAATAAAAGGTACGTCAAGCCAATGGAAATGTTCGGCAACCGTTTCATTGGCAGCTAACATAAACTCCTCAATTAACCGTTCAGCAACCGACCGTTCCCTTATGACAACATCAGTCGGGTGTCCTTCTTCATCAACCAACACTTTTGCTTCTTTAAAATCAAAATCAATTGCTCCTCGGTTCATCCGTTTATGACGTAAAATGGACGCCAACTCTTCCATTAATTCGAACATAGGGACAATCAGCTCGTATTTTTTCCGAAGTTCTTCATCTTTATCGACTAAAATTTTATTGACGTCTGCATAAGTCATCCGCTCAGTTGTCTTAATCACACTTTGAAATATTTCGTGGCTGACAACTGTGCCATGTTCATCAATCTCCATTTCACAAGATAATGTCAGGCGGTCAACGTTCGGGTTTAAAGAACAAATACCGTTTGACAGACGGTGGGGAATCATCGGAATGACCCTATCAACCAAATACACACTTGTCCCTCGTTCAAATGCTTCACGGTCAATCGGGCTTCCTTCCGTTACGTAATGGCTGACATCGGCAATATGGACGCCTAATTTATAATGACCATTTTCCATTTTCGTTACAGTAACCGCATCATCCAAATCTTTTGCATCGGCACCGTCAATGGTTACAATCATTTGGCCGCGGAGATCACGGCGGTTTGACAGCTCACTTTCGGTTATGGTATCCGGCGTCTTTTGAGCTTGCTCCATCACCTCATCCGGAAATTCCATAGGCAATCCATGTTTATAGATGATTGATAAAATATCAACCCCCGGGTCATTTTTATGCCCGAGAATTTGGACGACCTCCCCTTCCGCACTCATTCGGCCTTCCGGGTAAACGGTAATGTTAACAACAACCTTATGTCCTTCCACCGCGCCCATCGACGCATGTTTCGGGATAAAAATATCTCCGTTAAATTTTTTATCATCAGGAATAACAAAACCGAAATTCGCACTTTGTGTATAGGTACCAACAATTTGCTTTGTTCCTCGTTCTAATATACGAATAATGGTTCCTTCTCTTCTCGCTCCAGAACTCTGTTTCGTAACTCTTGCTAGCACCAAGTCACCATTTAATGCGGTATTTGTTTCACCGGGAGGAATAAAAATATCATCCATGCCGGGTTCTTCCGGAATTACAAATGCAAAACCTTTCGCATGGCCGGAAACCCGTCCGCGAATTAGACTCATTTTTTCCGGAAGACCGTATCGGTTGCTTCGTGTCCGAACAACGAGACCCTTTTCTTCCATATAGACCAATGTTTTGACAAAATCTTTAAATTCACTGGAGTCATTAATTCCGAGAGCAGCTTCTAACTCGCTTACCGTCAGCGGTTTATAAGCCTCTTCTTTCATATAATCAAGTAATTTTTCAACTAAGGCTAGCTGTTCCAAAGAAAATACCTCCTTTCGATCTTTTATTCTTTCCAATCCAAGCTATTTAAAAACTGAAGGATATCCTCATGCAATTGTTCTCTTTCCTTATCTAATGTGATCACATGACCCGATTCTTCATACATTTTTATAGATTTCTTCATTGATTCCACTTCATTATAAATAATTTTTGCACTATCAATATTCACCATTTGATCCTTTTTTGCCTGCACGATAAATATCGGTGCATAGATCATATCGATATTTGTTTTCACTTCATCGACTAACAGTTCATTTTCCTTCAATAATTGCTGTAGCTCTTTAGAATCGAATGCGCTCAATTCCTTTTCGATTTGGTCTTTCGTTTTTCCTTCTTTTTCCTTAAACTCTCTGGCAAATTGTAAAACACCTTGATAGAGTACATCTTTATTTTTAAAATACATTGGGGCACACATGGGAACAATTCCTTTTACCGGTTCCGAGTATCCAAGTTTTAAAGAAAAAAGTCCGCCAAGGGAAAGACCGGCAACCGCAATTTCATCATGTCCCATATTTTTTAAATCATTATACGCTTGAACAACATCTTGCCACCAAATATCCGGATTATATTTCAACAATTCTTCTGGCGCTTCCCCGTGCCCGCGATAAATCGGAGCGTGGCAAGTATATCCATTTTTCTCAAGAAATCTTCCCAGCATTCGAACATCGGCACTATTCCCAGTAAATCCGTGCAATAGTAACACAGCTCTTGGACCTCTGTGAAATGTAAAAGGCTTTGGTGCTATGATTTTCAATTTCATTCTTCCTCTCTATGTGCAAACAATTACTAGTATTTTTTACGAAAAAAGATAAAGTTAAACTCTGTAAAATGAAACTTCCCCACGTAAATATGGAAATTGTTTCCTTAATTCAGCTTACAAAATCTTAAGTTAAATGTAAAACAAAGTGCAGAACCTTAATCAAAAAAAAAACCTGACCAATTGCGGCCAGGAATCGATTTATTCATTAATAACCAAAATATGCAAGTAAAATGGTCAATACGAAAAAGATGATTGAAAGGACAATTGTAATC
>JGI26050J44790_1000428_pt1 | contig 15299 bp, 14 predicted proteins | sample HigsolmetaGSP12D_FD_44790 | JGI IMG/M metagenome (IMG submission 44790) | reverse complement strand
AAAGTTTGCAGGTATTTCTCAGCGGCGGGTAAAAAAAGGTGTTGCCGTCCAAATTTATTTATGTGTAACAGGCAGTGGCAGCAAAAGAGCTGAGGTTATTCATCAGTTTTATGAAAAATCACTGAAGGGTACGGTAACAAAATTTGCATATCCGCAAATTACACCGGAAGTAATGGCTTCCTTATCCGAATTACTAGGAATAGACATTACGATTGAACAATGTATGCTACGCTTTCTTCAAGTATTGAAGAAAGTGAGCGGTGGGAAATTTTACACGAGCCAATTAACCGCTGAAGAAAGTGGCTTATATGAGCATTATTATAAAAGAGTAGTTGAACGAAATGAGAAATGGTTGCCATAAGTCCGAGATGATGAAAGAATGCTTCATTTCTAAGAGCAAATGGTATACGGCTTGGTGGAAAACGGTTTTTTGGTTAACCATGTACATTTTGAAAATTGAAAGGGATAAAAGGAATCGGTTGATTAGTCAATCATGTATAGACCTAAAGAAAACTTGGGCATCCGAGCCTTTAGGCAACCAAAGTGCCGTCGTTCAGCGAAAAAATATTTTCGCTTGCGAGGTCATGCTTCCGAAGTCTCTCGGGGTCACTGGAAAACTACTTGAAATAAGTTCACGAACACAATATATAGTATGGTAAGTCACAAAATCACTCCTAGACATGGTGGCAAGGGAAATTATTTTGCACTTTTTCAGTGGTCTCAAGTCTCTCTCGTTCACCGAAAAAAATATAAAATTTTTTCGGCTCAGGTGTATTCCCGCGAAGCTTTTCTTATGCACTTATACTTCCCTATTAGCCAAGAAATACGAAAGGCTTGCTGAAAATGAGCAAGCCTTTCCTATGATATGTTTTCTGTTGTTGCCAAGGCCATCTTATTCAGCAACCTTTTCCAAATTTCCATTTCGATCCATCTTAAAGGTAGTTGATGGTTTCTCCTCTTCTTCAAACAGCACCAGTTTACGGGCTCGGTTCATAATTTTTACTAATGTTTCATAGTCTTCCTGCATTGTTGTTGAGTTTTCTTCTAACTCTTTGACCTTTTCCGCTAATTCCTGATTTTGTTTTCTTAAATCAGCAATCTCTCGTTTCAAACTTTCATTCTCATTTTTATACATACTTGCTTGTAGATTGGAATTGTTCAAGTTTTGTAAAAAGCGAATGACCATATCCATCGTTAAGTTTTGCGGATGGACAGATGTACTTACAGTTGTGACAGGCACTTGATTTTCTGCCATTCCTGCGTCAACAGGCTGATCCATTACGCCATTTTCAATTGTTGCTATTTCAGTTGATAATTCCAATTCTTCCGGAGTAGGAATTGGCGGCTGGTAAAGTAATTTCTTCTTGCCTCCGTGCTCCTTCCCTAACAATCTTTGCTTTTGTTTTCTTTGTTTCTTTGCTAGTTGTAAGGCTTTTTCATATTTATGGCGGACGACTGCATTCCAGCGAAATCCACATGCTGCACTCGTCCGGTTCAATTTGTCACCTACCTCTTCAAAAGCATTCAATTGTGTGCTTCCTTCTCTCACATGACGTAATACGGTTTCAGCTAGTAATAAATCATTTTCTTCTGTCCATGCATCTTGACGTACTTTCATATTCTCAACTCCCAATTATGCAAAATTTTATTATTGATTGGTTTACTATTATCATGGACAGTATTTTTATAATTTATACAATAAAAGATAAAAGGATAATAGTTTTTTAATACTTTTTTATACAACCAGGATGTGGTTTTGATTCACTTGATATATGTATGTTTTGGTTGTACAATACCATTTAGTGACGAATTGGCCTTTTTTAGTATTTTTACTTGTGGTTGACTGATATAATTCATCATATTGAAAGGACTGTACGTAAAATGGCAAACGAATTTCGGGTTTGCGATGATTGTCAAGCTGTAAACTTAAAGACATTGATTCCAAAATTGAAAGAACTCGATCCTGATGCAGAGATTAAAATTGGATGTCAATCTTATTGCGGACCAGGACGAAAAAAAACATTCACTTTTGTTAATAACCGGCCGGTAGCGGCACTGACTGAAGATGAATTAATGGAAAAGGTAAAACAAAAATTGAAAATCTAGGCAGATATCGATATGGGGTTGGCTTAATCGTCAGCCCCTTTTTATACGTTATGTATATAAATTTCCAGAAAGGACGTGAATCTAACTTAGTGAGAAAGTACGATTTATCGACAGTTTTAAAAAATTTTTTTGTTATGATGAAACAAGCACGAAAAGTCGATATAATGGAAACATGAAATAAAGGAAGAGGGTTCCATATGAGTTATGCAATGGAAAAATTAAGAGAAGAGAAAGTGTTCAAAGACCCTGTTCATCGCTATATTCACGTTCGTGACCGAGTCATCTGGGATTTGGTCGGAACAAAAGAATTTCAACGTTTAAGAAGAATAAAACAGCTTGGGACAACATTTCTGACCTTTCACGGCGCCGAACATAGCCGGTTTAGCCATTCTCTTGGTGTATATGAAATTGTTCGCCGGATTGTTGATGATGTTTTTAAGGGGAGACCGGAGTGGGATGAATCCGATCGGCTTTTATCCCTTTGTGCGGCTCTTTTACATGATTTAGGACACGGTCCGTTTTCTCATGCGTTTGAGAAAGTTTTCCAGTTTGATCATGAATATTTTACCCAAGCGATTATTTTGGGGGATACGGAAGTAAATCAAGTTCTCAGTATGGTCTCGACAGATTTTCCTAAAAAGGTAGCAGAAGTAATCGCGAAAACATCAGAAAAGAAGCTGGTCATCAGCTTGATTTCCAGTCAAATTGATGCAGACCGCATGGATTATTTATTAAGAGATGCCTATTTTACCGGTGTTAGCTATGGTCATTTCGACATGGAACGAATCCTTAGGGTGATGCGGCCAAAAGAAGATCAAGTTGTCTTTAAAAAGAGCGGTATGCATGCGGTGGAAGACTATATTATGAGCCGTTATCAAATGTATTGGCAAGTATACTTTCACCCAGTTTCGCGTTCCGCTGAAGTCATTTTACAAAAAATTCTTCACCGTGCCAAAGAATTACATGAGCAATCTTATCAATTTAAACACGAACCGAAACATTTTGTTACCTTGTTTGAAGGAAAACCAAAATTAAAAGATTATCTCGAATTGGATGAATCAGTTGTTCTTTATTATTTCCATGTTTGGCAAGAAGAGGAAGACCCGATTTTGAAAGATTTATGCTATCGTTTTTTAAACAGGCATTTATTCAAATATATCGAATTTGACCCTGCAACTGAATATAAGAAATATATGAAACTGGTATCATTGTTTACAGATGCAGGAATAAATCCGGAATATTATTTAGTTCTGGATTCTTCCTCGGATCTCCCCTATGATTTTTACCGGCCGGGGGAAGAAGAGGAGAGACTCCCGATTCAGTTATCGATGTCGAATGGAGAAATTCGAGAACTGTCCCGGGAATCGGAAATTGTTGAAGCAATTAGCGGGAAACGAAGAACCGACCATAAATTATACTTTCCTCTTGATCTCTTGAAGGATGAATCGACCAAGAAAAATGAGAAAAGACAAATTAGGGCATTTCTTGGGATAAATGGGTAAAAGATAAAAATCCGCTCTTGATTGAACGAAAAATCAAAACAGTAGAAGCTATTGTAGGAGATGAAATGAATGCTTTTTGAACATGCCAAAATACTCCATGCCATCCGGACGGCAAAAGAGGTAGTCGGGCGCAAGAAATTGCAAAAAATGATTTACATAGCCAAAAGACTATCCTTTCCATATCAAGAAAAGTTCGATTTTCACTTTTATGGACCGTATTCAGAGGAATTGACATTACAAGTGGAAGAACTCGTTAATATGGGCTTTCTTGATGAAGTAAAGGAAAAAAAGGGCGGTTATTTTCAGTACCGTTATCAACTGACAAAAAACGGCGGGGAGTTTCTTGAGTTATTTGAACAAAAATTGCCATCGACATTGGACGAATGTATAAATGATATGAACAAGAAAAGTTCGAGGTTTTTAGAGCTGGTCTCGACCGTTCTTTATTTTGATGCCCTACCACGGGAAGATATTTATAAAAAAATCAGCCAAGTGAAAAGCAAACAAAGGTACACAAAAGAAGAGATTGATGAAGCCTTTCAATATATCGAATCATTAAAATCATTGGTAAATAACCAACAAATGGAGTAAGTTGTTCACCCGGATGATAAACGTCAGGCACTATTTGTATAAACGAAACAGGGAGGACGATTTGCTATGTCCCTCCCTGTTTCGTTAAAGAACTAATTTATTTTTCACTTTCAAGTTTTCCCGCTACCGCATAATGATTTTTCTTCATTTCTTCAATAAAGACAACAACTTTATCAACACTGGCACCGGTTGTTTCTACGACAGCTTCGGTTACTTTTTCAACTAACGCTTTCTTTTGTTCGTCTGTACGACCTTCTAACATTTTGACTGTAACATACGGCATTTTGCATTCCTCCAACTATGTGAATACTACCTATTTATTATATCTTGTATATCAAGAAAAGAAAATGTGCATAAAAGTTTAAAAAGTGTGTTCTGTGCCATTAGATGGTAAAATAAAGTTTAAAAGATCAAAAAAAGGAGCGAATTTATGAGTTTTTTAGCCTTTCCTCTAAATGTTTTGCCCTATATTATCATTACGTTGATTATTGCGTTTACAGTGCATGAATATGCCCATGCCTTTGTTGCTTATAAATTTGGTGACCCGACGGCAAAAAATCAAGGCAGGCTGACGTTGAATCCGGCGGCCCATTTGGATCCGATCGGTACTATCGTGTTGTTGATTGCCGGTTTTGGTTGGGCAAGGCCGGTTCCGGTCAATCGATTCCATTTTAAAAAGCCGAGACTGGCAGGTATCCTTGTTTCCCTTGCCGGTCCGTTAAGTAACTTATTGCTTGCTTTTATTGGCGGACTTCTCTTGGCACTGACGATAGGATTCGGATTGGAGGGAACCGGGGGAAAGTTTCTCTATGAACTGTGTTATTGGTTTACGTATTTAAATGTAGTTTTGTTTGTTTTTAATCTGCTTCCGCTCCCGCCACTTGACGGTTATCGAATTATTCAAGACGTTGTTTCACCCGGTACGCGGGCGAAATTGTCTCAGTTTGAAATGTATGGAATGTTAATCTTTTTAGTCTTGATTGTTGTCGATCCGCTATATAATATAACGATCGGACCGGTGCTACAAAAAATTATTCCAAATATTTTTTACGGAATCCTTGATTTTGTAGGTGCATTCTTTTAAAATTTTTAATCACTATTAGATGTTCAGCCGGAGAAATAAATCACCATGGCTACTGTTTTTATCCATTGTACGAAATGAAAGGGGAGGGTTTGCGTTGGAAGAAAATAAAGAAAAGAAAACAGTCCAATTCAATATCATTAAAAATGATCCGACTGATGGGCATAAAGGATTCGGTACCGGTGTGTTGAATTTGGAAAATGTTACCCCTGTTTTTGTCGATGTAGAGGAAAAAACGGCTTTTGTTGATATCGGCGCCATGCATGCAAAAAGTAAAGTGGAAAAAGGAATAAAATTTTTTAAAGAGAAAGAGGTAGTGCCAAACGGGAAACCGTATTGGCTCGTCTGGGTAACGATTGAAAGGAATGAAGAAGGTCCGTATTATTATGGCGTTGCTGCTTGTGAATTAATTGTCGACCGATCGATTCGCCGTGGTTACAAATCATTACCTGAACACGTGAATCGCATGGATAAATCAATGAAAGGGCATGTGATTGTGGATCATATGGATGAACCGTCAAAACGTGTTTTAGCGGAATTTTTAAAACAACAAGAAGGCGGACTTTGGGAACGTTCCAGTGACAAGTTGAAAAAGGACCTCGGTTGTTTGGATTAATGAAAAACTCCTTGCCGGCAATAAGTGGTAAGGAGTTTTTCGTATAAAATGAAACTTCCATTAATGGAGTTTTTTTCATCCCAAACCTACCCTTTTTAAACTCAGAATCTTGAGGTGGGGTCTTACTTTCCCGTTATGATGGGATGAAATGAAAATATAGCGAAATTAACTAGTTGGCCGCGAATATGATAAATTGACTTCCCGTGCATCCGTCCTAAATAAATCAGGAAAGTCAGTCAATCCACTTAAACCATTTCCGGTACCACGGTGACTTTTCCGGATCCTTTGTCAACGGTTGTTCATCATCCGAGGAATTTGCTTTCGGTTCTGAACAATATTCGGTCGGTTCAGTTCCTTTGATAAAATACGTATACCGCTTTACTGGGCAATCCTTCGTTGCAAGAAGGCCGGTTTCCGGATTGATATTTACCCCGATGACTCCCGGAGTCGGTTTGAATATTTGATCGGGCTTACCCTCCAGAGCATTTTCCATTATGTCAACCCAAATATTTTTAGCAAATTGCCTTTCATCCGTTCGATTAATCGATTTCCCTTGATCATAACCGGTCCAGACGGCGGTTACTAATTTCGGGGTAAAACCGATCATCCAACTGTCCATGTTCGTTGATCCGGATTTTCCGGCATAGGTTTTCGTTGTTTTTGAGAGAATGCTTTGCCCGGTTACATTTGTGTAGCCATTCAGTTTTTCATCAAAAATCCCGGTCAACATATGGTTCATAACAAAAGTTATATCTGGATCCAGTACTTGAACCGCTTCTTTTTCCTGCTCATAAATTACCTTGCCTTTAGAATCCACAACTTTTGTAATAAACACCGGTTCGACACTTTTGCCTCCATTGGCAAGTAAGCTATAGGCATTGGCCATTTCAATAAGCCGGACATTGGATGTTCCCAATGCCAATGACGGAACTTCATCAAGGTCCGATTCGATCCCAAACTTTTTCGCTGTTTCAACTAAGGTTTCCATTCCTAAGAAAAGATGTGTTTTAACGGCATAAACATTATCGGATAGAGCGAGTGCTTGCATAAGTGTAATATCATCATCGGCATATTTGTGATTGAAATTTTCCGGTGTATATTTTTCCCTGCCGTCATCAAAGGTAAATGTCGTTAATTCACTGCGAAACATCGATACCGGTGTAAATCCTCTTTCCAGGGCGGCGTAATAAAGAATCGGTTTTATTGTGGAGCCCGGCTGTCTCATCGCTTGAGTTGCCCGGTTGAAGCTGGATTCCTGGTAATCACGTCCACCGATTAGCGCTTGAACATACCCGGTTTTCGGTTCCATCACGACGACCGCTGTTTGAATTAATGAATTTTTCGGTATCGTCTTCTTTACTTGTTCCTCCACAACTTTTTGCAGTTTCGAATCCAAGGTAGTAAAAACTTTTAATCCGCCAAGTTCAATGGTTCGCTCATCTAAACCAATTTTCGATTTTAATTGCGTATTAACAACATCTTGAAAATAGGGTGCCGTCGTTCCTTGTTTATCACCGAGATTTCCGGCAAAATCAATGTTTGCCCTTTTTGCCTTTTGTGCTTCTGCATTTGAAATGAACCCTTGTTTTGCCATCTCGGATAAAATGAGTTCTTGTCTTGCTTTTGCTTTGTCATAGGAAATAAATGGTGAAAAGCTATTCGGACCTTTTGGAATCCCGGCCAACAAGGCAGCTTCATGCAGGTTCAAATCCTTGGCATTTTTATTAAAATAATAACGACTGGCAGCCTCAATTCCGTAAGTCCCGTGACCGTAATAAATTGTATTTAAATAGCCTTCTAAAATTTCTTTTTTTGAGTAATTCGCTTCTAAACGAATTGTATAAAAAGCTTCTTTTATTTTTCGCGCCAAAGTTTTTTCATGACTTAAAAACAAATTGCGGGCATATTGCTGTGAGATGGTACTAGCCCCTTGTACTTTTGCCATTGCTTTGAAATCGGCAATTAAAGCGCCGGCAATCCGCTTTGGGTCAAATCCGATATGGGAATAAAAGCGTTGATCTTCAATCGCCAATGTTGCGTTTATTAAGTCAGGTGAGATTTCATCAAGATTTACCCAATATCGCTTTTGTCCGTTATGCGATTCACCGATAACGGTCCCGTCCTCCGCATAATAAATGGTAGACTGGGGGATTTCAATCGGTGGAGGACCTGACAGTTTTGCAATCATATATGTTGTAAAAATTGTGAAAAACCCGATGATAACCGAACATGCACCGATCAATAATAATAGATGAATATATTTCACTGTTTTGCGGAAATACGGGTTTGTTTTCAGTTCCAATAATTTAACCCCCCTTTAACACTAGAATCTTGCACAATACCCTGTTATTATTATGGAAATTCCTTTTATACTTTAAACCTGATTTTTCAAAAACTGATCATAATAGAATGGGAAAATTTGCAGAGCCAAACGAATAGGGTTGCATACATACCGGATAAAGCCTCTGTCATTATTATTGTTGAGATTGAATTCAGGCAGTAAAACAGATAAAATATTATTGTGAAGTAGTAACGGATGAGGACAGATTACCGGTATGTCGGCTCCGGTTAAGGATGTGGAAATGTGAAAACATCTGGAACACCAGTGAAAATTACATTGGATATACATATCAATCGAGATGGTCATCTTGAGGATTTTGAATTTATTGTATTTGGTCATTATTATAAAAGAAATGCGACCTCTTATTACATTTATGATGAAGTTTGGGAAAATGGAAAAACGCATACGATTGTCAAATATATCGATGGCAAAGTCCCTGAGGTACAAATATTACGAACAGGGACTTTGAACATGAGACTCTTTTTTAAAGAAAATGAAGTCATGAAAGGTTCATATAAAACAAATATCGGTACGTTTAAAGTTGAAACAAGTACAAAAGACCTTGAATATGATTGGGATGAACAAATGAAACAAGGAAAGATGAACATAAATTATCATTTTTTTATTGAACAAATTGAAGTGGGTACATATCAACTTCAATTTACATTTAAGGAGGAAAAAGGATTATGAGCATCGTATCGCANGTTCAACAAAATCTGAAGGAAGAAATCAAACATGCTGTTCTCCGGGCGGGATTAGCCGAAGAAAACCAATTACCTGCTATCATTCTTGAAAAACCAAAGGAAAAGGCACATGGTGATTATTCAACAAATATTGCCATGCAGTTAGCACGGATTGCCAAAAAAGCTCCGCGGCAGATTGCAGAGGAAATCATCCATCATGTGAATAAGGAAAATGTATCGGTTCAAAAAATTGATATTGCCGGTCCCGGATTTATTAACTTTTTTATGGACAATCATTATTTAACGCAATTGATCCCGACCATTATTCATGAAGGGGAAAATTATGGGAAGTCCGATTTTGGTAAAGGTGAGAAAATTCAAGTAGAATTTGTTTCGGCTAATCCGACCGGTGACCTCCATCTCGGGCATGCGCGGGGAGCGGCTGTCGGTGATTCGTTATGCAATATNTTAGCTGCTGCAGGATACGATGTGACTCGAGAATATTACATTAATGATGCAGGGAATCAAATCCATAACTTGGCATTGTCCGTTGAAGCCCGCTATTTCCAGGCACTCGGATTAGAAAAGGAAATGCCGGCTGACGGATACCACGGTCAAGATATCATTGAAATCGGGAAAAGTCTTGCCAACGAATATGGTGACAAATTTGTCCATGCCCCTGAAGAAGAACGTTATGAATTTTTCAGGACCTATGCTTTGAATAAAGAAATGGAGAAGTTGAAAAAGGACTTGGAAGATTTCCGTGTGAAATTCGATGTTTGGTACAGTGAAACTTCNTTGTATAAAAACGGAAAANTTGACGAGGCTTTAAAGGCTTTGCAAGAAAAAGGGCAGATTTACGAAAAGGATGGTGCCATTTGGCTGAAAACCGAGGCACTGGGCGATGATAAAGACCGTGTATTAAGGAAATCGGACGGAAGTTATACCTATTTTACCCCTGACCTTGCTTACCATAAAGATAAATTTGAACGAGGCTTTTCTAAAGTGATTAATATTTGGGGAGCCGACCATCATGGCTATATTCCGCGGATGAAAGCAGCCATGGAAGCACTTGGATTCGACCGTAATGCATTGGAAGTAGAAATTATTCAAATGGTGCAATTATATAAAAACGGCGAAAAAATGAAAATGAGTAAAAGAACCGGAAAAGCAGTCACGATGCGGGAGCTTGTGGAAGAAGTCGGCTTGGACGCAACCCGTTACTTTTTTGCCATGAGAAGCTCGGATACGCATCTTGATTTTGATTTGGACTTAGCCGTATCCCAATCGAATGAAAATCCGGTTTATTATGTTCAATATGCGCATGCTCGGATTTGCAGTATTTTACGTCAAAGTGAAGAAATGGGAATCTCGTTCAGTGCGGATAACATAGACTTATCACTGATTACTGAAGAAAAGGAATATGATGTACTAAAAAAATTAGGAGAGTTCCCGCAAGTCATTATTGAGGCTGCGGAAAAGCGGGCACCACATCGAGTTACGAATTATATTCATGACTTGGCCTCTACCTTCCATAGTTTTTACAATGCAGTAAAGGTACTTGATCAGGATAACTTGGAACAGACGAAAGCACGGTTAGCCCTAGTAAAAGCCGTTCAGTTAACATTGAAAAACGCTCTAACTTTAATTGGTGTTCATGCACCGGAGAAAATGTGATGGAGCAAAAATGACTATACCAAAAAACTTGAAGGAGTGGGACCGGATGTGGTTTCACTTCTTTTTTTCAATAAAAAAAACAAGGGCGAGCCCTTTGTATAGAAATAACATTGGATTATTTGATTATCTACTCATGATTGCGTCAATGTCCATCTCTACTTTTTTAAACTTTTCGGAGACNATATTAAACACTTGTCGATGTTCATCCAGTTTGCTGTTCGTATAACTAAAGTTACTCCGAAGTTCTGTACCGAGATTGTTAATTTTAACTTCAAGTTCACTTTGATTTTTTTCGAGATTGCCCATCCGGGTTCCCAGCTTATTCATATTCATTGCCAACTGTTCCTGATTATGTTCAAGCTTATCCATTCGGGATTCAAGCTTATCCATTCGGGATTCAAGCTTGTCCATCCGGGATTCAAGCTTGTCCATCCGGGATTCAAGCTTGTCCATCCGGGATTCAAGTTTGTCCATTCTTAAAACTAACTGTTCTTGGTTTTGCTCAAGCTTGTCCATCCTTGTTTCGAGTCGGACTTGTCCCTGCTTAATTTCTTTTACCTCGTGTAAAATTTGATTCAAGAGTTCTTCCACGACACCACCTCCCAGCAGTTTTTAATAATTATACCAAATAGAGTTACTTTTTTCAGCAAAAATTACAGATGTATTTTATGGATTCCGCTTCAAGTAATAAGGGCTGTTTACAACAAAGGTGAAAGAACAAAGGCAATCCATTCTTTTAACACAACATGAAATTTTTGCCTTTCGAGTTTTCGAAAATGAAGCGGGGTTGATTTCGATAAATCAATTTCAGCAATTTCCAACATGCGCAAAACCAATTCTCGATCGTAAAAAATGCTGTTCATTTCATAATTATAATAAAAACTTCTTTTATCAAAATTTGCTGTCCCGATTGAACAAATATCATCATCAATAATAAAAACTTTGGCGTGATAAAATCCGCTTCGGTACTGATAAACTTTACATCCAAGTTTTAAAAGTTGCCGTAAATACCGATAAGATGCTTCCTTGATAAACGGATGATCACTAATTTCCGGAACAATCAAGGTAATGTCTACACATCTTTTAAGAGATTGTTTTAATTCGGAAAAGGCTTTTTTCCCCGGTATAAAATACGGTGTTCCGATAACAATTTTTCGTTTTGCTGATCGTAACAATTCGCAAATTTTTTCCTCAAGATCCTTGCCCTCAAAAGAATAAAAGCGATGTTTGATATCCCCCTTTGGTAAGACAGGGAAATAGTTCGATTTTTTCATTTTAACATTCGTTGCCTTTTTCCAATCAGTTAAAAACTGTGTTTGTAGATCTTGAACACCTTCTCCGGTAAAACGAACATGGCAGTCTCGCCAAGGATTTAACACTTCATCTCGGTTCACATATTCCTTACCAATATTAAAACCGCCAAGAAAACCAATTTTCCCGTCAATGACAATAATTTTTCGATGATTGCGGCTTTGGGATGTATATAGAAAAAACGGGAACCTCGGCACATGACAAAAGGCGATTTCAATTCCCTTCTTTCGCAATTCCTTCATCCGTCTACGGGGAAATTGTAAACTTCCGAGCCAATCAATTAAAAGCCTGACCTCAATCCCCTCATTAACCTTTTTTTCCATTAATTCGAGAACAAGGCTGCCAAACGGGTCATCACGAAAAATATAAAACAGTACATGAATATGATGACGGGCTGTTTTCATATCTTGAACCATTTGTCTAAAAAGCTCTATCCCATTGATAAAAATATCAATATTACTGTGGCGCATTGGAAATTGGTATATATGCATATTCTGTAAGTGTTGCTTCCTTCCAAAATAAAAGTCAACAAAAAGCAAAACAATCACTAGGAAAGGAATGATAAAAAACAGAAAGATTATATGCAAGGGGGGCACCCTCCCGTAACGAACAATTTAAATTGAACTTTTGAACTAAAAGGATAGTTTCCCCAAACCGCAATAGGTTATACAATCAAGGGTGAGCCCGAAGAAGTTTTCCTAAAAAACAAATGCCAAAACTAAAAGAATTGTGGTATTATAAATAAAAATCATACTATTTTTTTGCGTAAAATTCTCAAAAGACCTTTTTTGGTCCTTAACAAGTCAATTACATAGCAGCTCGTATAAATAATTTTTTAAAAAAACAAACAAAATTATTGACTGAATGCTCATTCATTATATAATAGAAGTAAGTGAATAAGGACTGTTGTTTAAAAAAATCATCATGGGGATTGGGATTACGAAAAAGGGGGAAACATAATGAGCCAATCATTGCTGGCGGTTAACTGGATTGCTACAATTGCTGTAATCGCTTACGGGGTATATTTATTTATCTATCTCATAAAAACAAGACTCTCCTATATTAAATTAGGGAAAAAAGAAGAATTTGACCGTAAATGTAAAGAACGCTTTCAGAAAATATGGGTTTATGTATTTGGTCAAAAGAAATTGCTGAAAGATAAAAAAAGTGGTGCCATTCATGTCATGTTTTTCTATGGATTCATTCTTGTCCAATTTGGTGCCATCGATTTCATTGTGAAGGGGTTAATTCCCGGCGCCCACTTGCCTTTTGGACCATTGTATCCGGGATTCACCTTCTTCCAAGAAATTGTTACGTTCATTATTTTAGTTGCGGTTGTTTGGGCATTTTATCGGCGGTATATTGAGAAACTGGTTCGTTTGAAACGCGGTCTAAAAAACGGACTCGTTCTTATATTTATTGGAAGTTTGATGATATCCGTTTTAGTCGGAAACGGAATGGCGCAAATTTGGCACGGCCATGAACCTACTTGGACAGAACCGATAGCTTCATTAATTGCTACTGGATTTTCCTGGATTGGTGAAACAGCAAGTATTGTTGTATTTTACATAGCTTGGTGGATTCACTTACTCGTTTTACTAACATTCTTAGTTTATGTACCGCAATCCAAGCATGCGCACTTAATTGCAGGTCCGGCTAACGTGTTCTTAAATCGGTTAGATAATCCCGGTAAACTCCGGCCGATTGATTTTGAAGATGAAACACAAGAATCCTTTGGTGCCGGGAAAATAACGGATTTCACCCAATACCAATTGGTGGATCTATATGCATGCGTTGAGTGCGGGCGCTGTACCAATATGTGTCCGGCAACTGGTACGGGGAAAATGTTGTCGCCGATGGACTTAATTGTAAAAATGCGTGACCATTTGACCAATTATGGAGCGGCCGTCACATCAAAAACACCTTGGGTACCCGGATTCCTATTTTCGAATTCAGTAGGCAATCAATTGGCCCTGCAAGCAAGAGGCCTCGGGGCACAAGAATCGGCAGCAACATCAATTTATGATAAAAATTTAATCGGTGATATTATTACCGAAGAAGAAATTTGGGCTTGTACAACTTGTCGGAACTGTGAAGATCAATGTCCGGTTATGAATGAACATGTGGATAAAATTATTGACCTTCGTCGTTATCTTGTTTTAACGGAAGGAAAAATGAAACCTGATGCCCAGCGTGCCATTCAAAATATTGAAAAACAAGGCAATCCGTGGGGCTTGAACAAGAAAGATCGGGAAAATTGGCGTGACCTTCGTGATGATGTGGAAATCCCAACGGTAAAAGAACTGAAGAAAAAAGGGGAAGAATTCGAATACTTATTCTGGGTTGGTTCCATGGGGTCCTATGATAACCGAAGCCAAAAAATTGCCCTATCCTTTGCCAGATTGCTAAATGAAGCAGGCGTGAAATTTGCGATTTTAGGAAATAAAGAAAGAAATTCCGGGGATACGGCTCGTCGTCTCGGTAACGAATTTCTCTTCCAAGAACTGGCAACAAAAAATATTGAGGAATTTGAGAAAAATGATGTAAAGAAAATTATCACGATTGACCCGCACGCATACAATATTTTTAAAAATGAGTATCCGGACTTTGGTTTAAAAGCTGAAGTTTACCACCATACCGAAATATTGTATGATCTTGTGAAAAAAGGAAAATTAAAACCAATTTATGAAGTTAATGAAACGATTACCTTCCATGACTCATGTTATCTCGGTCGTTACAATGAAGTGTATGATCCGCCGCGGGAAATTTTGAAAGCCATCAAAGGGGTGAAATTGGTGGAAATGGAAAGAAACCGTGAAACAGGCATGTGCTGTGGTGCCGGCGGTGGTCTCATGTGGACGGAAGAAGATACCGGTCATCGGATTAATGTTGCCAGAACCGAACAAGCGTTAAAAGTAAATCCGAATATTATCAGTTCCGGCTGCCCGTATTGTTTAACAATGTTATCAGACGGAACGAAGGCAAAAGAAGTAGAAGAAACCGTAAAAACATACGATGTGGCTGAAATATTGGAAAAAGCCGTTTGCGGTGAAAGAAAAGAATTAGTTTCGTAAATTTGTCATGAGCAAAAAATAAATTTATTATATTAATAGATAGTGGAGGGGGATGGATTAGATTTCCCCTCTACCTTTAGATACATCATCGAGCGAGCGTTCAGTCAATGTGTTTCAAGAGCTTTTCTATCATCTGCATAATTTTGTAACCGTTAACAATAGGGGTGAACGGGCTTTGGAATTGTTTTAGAAGTACAAGAAGCTGGGTAGAAAGGAAATTTGTTCAATTTTAAAGAAAACTCGGGCGTCCGAGCCTTTAGGCGATGGCAAAGCCGCAAGAGCACTTATACTTAATTCTTAAAATTTCCAACTACGTC